>Ga0164242_10002257_pt1 | contig 22400 bp, 17 predicted proteins | sample OricomgcompostMG_FD_108783 | JGI IMG/M metagenome (GOLD analysis project Ga0164242, IMG submission 108783) | Miracle-Growth compost microbial communities from Emeryville, California, USA - Original compost - Miracle growth compost (MG) ... | reverse complement strand
TCGACTACATCTATCCGGACGTCAGCGCGATGACGCGCACGATCCAGGTGCGCCTGCGTTTCGCCAACCCGGATCTGCGCCTGCAACCCAATATGTACGCCCGCGTCACCCTCGACGCGCAGGACGCAGAAGCGGGCGCACAACCTCAACCCGGTGCCATCCCTATCCCCGAGCAGGCGCTGATCCGTACCGGCCAGAGCCAGCGGGTGATCGTGGCGCTGGGCGATGGCCGCTTCGATGTCTGTCCGGTCGAAGCAGGCTTCAGCTCCGGCGATCGCGTCCAGATTCTCAAAGGCTTGCACGCCGGTCAGCGGGTGGTGACCTCGGCGCAGTTCATGATCGACTCGGAGGCCAATGTCGGTGCGGCCGCATTGCGGTTGGACGCGGGCAAATCCGGCTGCGAACAGGCGCCGCCAACGACTGGGCCGGCACCGTCCGGTACCGACATGGGAGGCATGAAGATGTCCGGCAACAGCATGTCGACCATGCCCGCGGCGGAGAAGTCTGCGTCGAACACGCCGGTGCCGCCGTCCAGTGCCATGCCGGCGGCGGCCATGCACGGCATGCCGATGCACGCCGGACAAATGCCTCCGGCGTCTTCATCCGCTGACGGCGGGAGGCCGCCACGATGATTGCCGCGATTATCCGCTGGTCCCTGAAAAACCGGGCCTTCGTGCTGCTGGCGCTGGCCTTCTTCGTCATCGGTGGCCTGTACACATTGCAGCGTACGCCAGTGGATGCGATCCCCGACCTGTCTGATGTGCAGGTCATCATCAAGACGCCGTTCCCCGGTCAGGCACCGCAGGTAGTGCAGGACCAGGTCACCTATCCACTGGAAACGGCGATGCTGGCGGTGCCGCACACGACTGTGGTGCGGGGCTATTCGTTCTTCGGCGACTCGTATGTCTACGTCACTTTCAAGGAAGGCACCGACCTGTACTGGGCGCGTTCACGGGTGCTGGAATACCTCAACCAAGCCGCCAGCAGTCTGCCAACCGACGCCCATCCGAGCCTGGGGCCCGATGCCACTGGCGTGGGCTGGGTGTACGAATACGCGCTGGTGGACAAGACCGGCAAGCATGACCTCGCGCAGCTGACCAGCCTGCAGGACTGGTTCCTGAAGTATCAGCTGCAGACCGTGCCGGGGGTGGCCGAAGTGGCCACGGCCGGTGGCATGGTCAAGCAATATCAGGTGGTGGTACACCCAGACAAGCTGCGCGCCTACGGCATCACCCTGGAGCAGATAAAAAAGGCGATCCAGAACGGTAATCACGAGACCGGCGGTGCCGTGGTCGAGATGGCGGAGGCCGAGTACATGGTGCGCGCCAGCGGTTACATAAAGAGCATCAAGGATCTGCTCGCGATACCACTGATGACCGACAAGAACGGCACGCCGGTGCAGCTCAAGGATGTCGCCGACGTGCGCCTGGGGCCGCAGATTCGGCGCGGCATCACCGAGCTCAATGGCCAGGGTGAAGTGGTCGGTGGCGTCATCGTCATGCGCTACGGTGAAAACGCGCAAAAGCTCATCGATGGGGTCAAAGCCAAGCTGGCCTCGCTGAAAGGCAGCCTGCCGCCGGGCGTGCAGATCGTGCCGACCTATGATCGTTCGCAACTGATCAGCAGCGCGGTGGGCAACCTGCGCGAAAAGCTGATCGAAGAGTTCCTGGTCGTGACGTTGATCTGCGGCATCTTCCTGTTTCACTTCCGCTCGTCGCTGGTGGCCATCGTCAGCTTGCCGGTAGGCATCCTGATGGCCTTCATCATCATGCGAATCCAGGGCCTGAACGCCAACATCATGTCGTTGGGTGGCATTGCTATCGCCATTGGTGCAATGGTCGACGGCGCGATCGTGATGATCGAAAACCTGCACAAACACATGGAGCACGGTGGCGACAGCGGCGGCGGCGAAGGTCACTGGCGACGCGTGGCCACCGCCACCGTGGAAGTGGGGCCGGCACTGTTCTTCTCGCTGTTGATCATCACCCTCAGCATGGTCCTGATTCTCAGCCTCACCGGCCAGGCCGGGCGCATGTTCTCGCCGCTGGCCTATACCTGGATTTATTCGATGGCAGCGGCGGCCATTCTGTCAGTGACCCTGATCCCCGTGCTGATGGGCTATTTCATCCGCGGCAAGCTCACGCCCGAACACCGCAATCCGGTCAACCGCCTGTTGACGGCGCTGTACCGACCGGTGATCGACAAGGTGGTGCGCTATCCCTGGGTGTTGCTTGTCGGCGGCATCATCGTGGTGCTGGTCGGGATCTGGCCGGCCTCACGACTGGGCTCGGAGTTCATGCCGCCATTGGATGAGGGCGACCTGATGTACATGCCCTCGGCACGCCCCGGCATTTCCGCCGACAAGGCGCGGCAGGTGCTGCAGCAAACCGACAAGCTGATCATGAGCGTGCCCGAGGTAAAAACGGTGTTCGGCAAGATGGGTCGCGTGCAGAGTGCCACCGATCCGGCGCCGCTGGCGATGGACGAAACCATCATCCAGTTCAAGCCGAAGTACGAATGGCCAGCCGGTGTGACCAAAGCCGACATCCGCAAGGAACTGGAGCAGCGCGTGCATTTGCCGGGGCTGACCAATGCCTGGGTGATGCCGATCAAGACGCGTATCGACATGCTCTCCACCGGCATCAAGACGCCGGTCGGCATCAAGGTTGGTGGTCCCGATCTGCAGGTGATCCAGAAAATCGGCGAACGATTGGAGAAAGTGCTGCCTGCCGTTCGCGGCACCACGTCGGTGTATTCCGAACGGGTCGCCGGCGGTCGCTACATCTCCGTCGACATTCATCGCGATAAAGCCGCCCGGCTGGGACTCAATATCAGCGACGTGCAGGATGTGGTCCGCAGCGCCATCGGCGGCATGAACGTGACCGAGACCACCGAGGGTTTGGAACGCTACCCGGTCAACATGCGCTATCCCAGGGACTGGCGCAACTCGGTGGCCCGTATACGGCAGTTGCCGATCGTTACCGGTCGTGGCAGCCACATCATGCTTGGCGATGTGGCCACGGTGGCGGTTACCGAAGGGCCGCCGATGATCAAGAGCGAGGGCGCTCAGCTCACCGGCTGGACCTACGTTGACATCGCCGGGCGTGACGTGGGCTCGTACGTGGATGCTGCGAAGAAGCTGGTGGCGGCGAAAGTCAAACTTCCCGCCGGTTACTCGCTCACCTGGTCCGGTCAGTACGAGTACATGCAGGCGGCCAAGAAGAGCCTCACCCTGATCGTGCCGTTGACCATCGTGCTGATCGCACTGCTGCTGTACATGGCGTTCCGCAGCATCGCGCAGGTGCTGATCATTCTGGGCAGCCTGCCAATGGCGTTGGCAGGCAGTTTCTGGCTGCTGTACCTGCTGGGCTACAACCTGTCGGTGGCAGTCGCGGTCGGCTTCATCGCGCTGGCCGGGGTGACTGCTGAAATCGGAGTGGTGCTGCTGGTCTACCTCAACCAGTCTGTGGGTGCCTATCGGGAGCATTGCCGCGAGGCCTCGGAACCGGTCACCTACGAGGGCGTGCGCGATGCCGTGCGGGACGGTGCCCTTCTGCGGCTGCGACCGATCTCGATGACCGCCGCGGCCATCATCGCCGGTCTGCTGCCGGTGATGTTCGGTGGTGGCACCGGTTCGGAAGTCATGCGCCGCATCGCCGCACCGATGGTTGGCGGCATGCTCAGTGCGCTGGTGCTGACCATGCTGGTGATTCCAGCGGTCTATCTGCTATGGGAATGGCGTCGGCTGCGCAGGCGCGGCAAACTGGTGCACTGACACGGTTTCGATAGATATGGGATCAGGCCTGGGGTTGAGTATCGTGGTCTGGTGACTTCCGCCCTACGTCAGAACGAAAAGGTATTGACATAAACGCATGAAACATTCGCTTTGCCACATCCGTTTTGCTGGTGCCCATTGCCTTTGTGTTGAACTGGATGTGGACGCACCCGACGCCGTGATTTTCATGGAGTCGCCTCCAGAGTTGAGACGGATCAACCGCAGGGGTAACCTTGCTGCATGATTCCAGTCTTACGTCAATACGCACGCTCGCGCCCCCTTCGGGCGATGGCCCTGCTGGCGTGGCTGATGCTGGTGATGACTTCGCTATCTGCGGCCCCCATGGGCATCGCAGGGTCTTCTGCTTACCACTCCACGCATGCAGCGGTTGGTCAACACTGCCGTCCTAATCTCGGCGCAGAACGGGCTGCGTGCTGTGGTGATGGGACTACCTCAGCCTGTCACTGTGCGGCTATGTGCAGTGCGACGTTGCCATCCTTAATGGCTTTGGTAGCGGCTCCCTCGGTGCTCAGTACCAGCTACGGCATGCCGTTGCCTGGCATCGCGCCCTCGTTAAATACCGCGCCTCCATGGCGACCACCAGCAGCATAACTCTCCCACGTTTTTGATTTGCCTTCCTCCTCATGGTCGTACGTCAACCATGAGGTAGGTGGCTTTCATCGGTATCCGTCTGGACACCGTTTATCTCTGGAGAGATGTATGTCATCCCGTTTCATTATCGATGCGTCGCGTCGACGCTTTGTACAGGGCGTGGCCCTGAGTAGTGCTGCTGCCGGCTTGGGCTTACTCGGCGCGCCCAATGCATGGGCCGCTGGCCACAAGGACACCCTGATCGGCGCGCACCACCCCAACGTACTCAGCGGCCCCGACTTTGCACTGAATATCGGCGAAGCGCCGGTCAATTTCACCGGCGTGCGCCGCCAAGCCACCACTGTCAACGGAGGGATTCCCGGGCCGGTGTTGCGCTGGAAGGAAGGTACGACCGTCACTCTGCGCGTGACCAACCACATGCGCGTTTCCACCTCGATCCACTGGCACGGCATCTTGCTGCCGTTCCAGATGGATGGCGTGCCGGGGATCAGCTACGAGGGTATCGCCCCCGGCGAAACCTTCGTCTATCGCTTTCCGGTGAGGCAATCGGGCACCTACTGGTATCACTCACACACGCGCTTCCAGGAACAGACCGGTCTTTACGGACCGATCGTGATTGAGCCGGCGGGCGCAGAGCGCTACCCCAGCGATCGCGATTACGTGGTCATGCTCAACGACTGGAGCGACGACGATCCGGAGCACATCTACGCCACCTTGAAGCGGCAAAGTGACTACTACAACTTCGCTGAGCCGACAGCACCGGAATTCTTCCACGACGTGCGCACCCTTGGCCTGCAGAAAGCGCTGGCCAAACGGCGCATGTGGAACACCATGCGCATGAGTCCAGCCGACCTCAGTGACGTGTCTGCCTATACCTACACCTATCTGATGAATGGTCGCACGCCAGCGGGCAACTGGACCGGGCTGTTCAAGCCCGGCGAAAAGATCCGCCTGCGCTTCATCAACGGCTCGTCAATGACGTATTTCGACGTGCGCATCCCGGGACTGAAAATGACCGTGATCGCCGCCGACGGACAGGATGTGGATTCGGTGCCGGTGGACGAATTCCGCATCGGCGTGGCCGAAATCTACGACGTGCTGGTCGAGCCGCAGGAAGATCGCGCCTACACCGTGTTTGCCCAATCGATCGACCGAACCGGTTATGCCCGCGGCACGCTGACGCCGCGTGAGGGTCTACAGGCGGACGTGCCGGCGATGGATCCGCGCAAGCCGCTGGCGATGGTCGACATGATGGGGGCGATGGCCATGGGTGGTGGTCACGCTGGCATGCAGGGCATGGCCGGCATGAAGCATGGCGGTATGCCTGGCATGGCCATGAAAGGCATGGCCGACGATGCGATGGTCAAGGCACATCACGCGCGCACCGAGTACGGCCCTGGCGTGGATATGCGTGTGGACATGCCACGCACCAATATCGACGATCCCGGCGTCGGCCTGCGCGACAACGGTCGACGCGTGCTGACTTATGCTGATCTGCACACCATCGGCGGGCCGATCGACGCGCGCGAGCCAAGCCGTGAGATCGAAATGCACCTCACCGGCAACATGGAGCGTTATATATGGTCGTTCGACGGCGTGAAGTTCGCCGATGCAAAACCGGTGCATTTCAAGTACGGCGAGCGGCTGCGCATCGTACTGGTCAACGACACCATGATGCCGCACCCGATTCACATGCACGGCATGTGGAGCGAGCTGGAAAATCCCGACGGCCAATTCCAGGTGCGCAAGCACACGGTCAGCGTACAGCCGGCGCAGCGCGTCAGCTACGCGGTCAGCGCCGACGCACCGGGACGCTGGGCGTATCACTGCCACATGCTCTATCACATGGAAGCGGGCATGTTCCGCGAGTTGGTGGTGTCATGAGCACCCATGACAGAGCCGTCCGCGCCACTGTTCAGCGTTCGGCCCTAACGGTAGCCTTGCTGCTTGCCGTTCCGCTGGTGGGGGCGGCGCAGGAGGCGCCAGCGTCGGCGAGTAGTTCGGCAGCGATGGACATGGATTCGATGCCGGGGATGGCGCCACACGACATGCATGGCATGGCGATGCCGGCCACCACTGCCAAGGCCGCACCCGTCGCACCCAAGGTCAAGTCCGCGCAGAGCCCGAAGAAAGATTCAGCGGCAACGGGCATGTCCGGGATGGATCATCAAGCCATGAAGCCTGCTGCCGACGACTCCATGCCGGGAATGACGCATGGCGACATGCACCCCAAGCCCGCGGGGATTACGAGCAAGCCGAGGGCTTATCCTCCCGCCCACGCCACCATGAGTGGCATGAACATGAGTGCGATGCAGGGTGGAAGCGCGCCGCCTGGCGCGCGCAGCCCGGATTATTCCGACGGCGTGAGTTATGGCTCGATGAAGCCCCACATGGCCGGCGACCAAGCCATCGGCATGTTGCTGTTCGATCAGCTCGAAGCCGTCCACAGCCACGACGGGAACGCCCAGGCCTGGGAAATCGAAGGCTCGTACGGCCCCGATCTAGACAAGCTGTGGGTGCGCACCGAAGGCGAGCGCAGTGCTGGCAAAATCCAGGATGGTGATGCGGAGGCGTTCTGGTACCACGGCATCGCCACTTACTGGGGGAGTCAGTTGGGCGTGCGGCATGATTTTGGCGTCGGCCCTCAACGTAACTGGGCGGCGTTCGGTGTAGAAGGACTTGCACCGTATTTCTTCGAAGTGCAGGCCACAGGTTACGTCGGATCTGCGGGTCGCACCGCGGCACGCTTCCGTGCCGATTACGAGATTCTGTTTACACAGCGACTGATACTGCAGCCGGAACTGGAATTCAATCTCTACGGCAAGGACGATCCAGCACGGAAGATTGGCCGTGGTCTGTCCGATGTATCGCTCGGCCTGCGTCTGCGCTACGAAATCCGGCGCCAATTCGCGCCGTACATCGGCATCAACTGGGTGCGGCGTGTGGGCAAGACGGCCGACTACGCGCGTGCCGACGGTGAACATGTATTCGACCAGCAGTTGGTGGCCGGTATCCGATTCTGGTTTTAGGAGGGGACATCATGAAACAACACATCAAGCATCACAGTCTCACCGTCGTCGCCGTGCTGGTGGTTCTGGCCATCGGCACGGGAGCCTTCGTTTACTCGGGTCTATACAACATCGGCGCTGACGACCACCACACCAAGCCGGTGTTTGCGGTGCTTCAAGCCTTGCGTAACCGCTCAATACACATCCGCTCGGAGGACATCAAGGTTCCCGATCTCAAGGGTCCGCAGTTGATTCTCAAGGGTGCCGGCCAGTATGCGGCGATGTGCACCAGTTGCCATCTTGAGCCGGGCGTGAAAAATTCCGAACTCAGGGTAGGCATGTATCCGCAGCCCCCCAACCTCTCACAGATGCACGTCGATCCGAAAGATGCGTTCTGGATCATCAAGCACGGTATCAAGATGAGTGCGATGCCGGCGTGGGGCATGGCCGGCCACGACGATCGGACCATCTGGAGCATGGTGGCGTTCATCGAAACGCTGCCGGGCATGACCCCGGCACAGTACAAGGCCATCGTGGCCAGGGCACCGCCGGATGACGATATGGACATGGGCGGTAAAAACGCGCATGAGCACAGTCACGGCGATGCGGCGGGTACGCCCTGATTGGCTTCAATAAGGGCCGTGATCACTCGAACCGCATGGTGATGATCGCGCGTATCTCTATACCGCGCTACTTGCTGAGGGCGCGGTAATCGACGCTGCGACACAATCCGTTCCATGAAAATCAAAGCAGCCACCTCATGCTGAAAGCGATCGCCATCGCCAATATTGTCCTGTCCGTCGTGCTGGCCCTCTGGGTCCTGGCCGATGTCAATCGGCGGCCGCCGTCGATGAAGGTCATGCGTTGGGTCTGGCCGCTCACTTTTCTGTGGGGCGGCGTTTTTGCCTTGGCGATGTATCTGGGATTTGGTCGCGCGCCAGTGGGCGGCTCCAAAGAGCATGGTGAACATCCATTCTGGCAAAGCGTGGCGCTCGGCGTCACCCACTGCGGCGCAGGCTGCTCGTTGGCGGACATGCTGGTGGAGGCTGGGGTGTTCGTCTTCGGCCTTGGCTTCGTGGTGCTTGGGCACGAAGTGTTCGGCAACTGGATCGTGGATTACGTCTTTGCGCTGATCTTCGGTGTGATTTTCCAGTACGCCGCCAAGGTGGCGATGTCCGACGATCCCAAGCCCACGATCTGGTGGCAGGCATTCAAGACCGACTTCTGGTCACTGACCTCTTGGCAGATCGGTATGTATGGCTGGATGGCGATCAGCATCTTCGTGCTGTTCGACAGCCAGACCATGAAGCCCGATCACTGGGCGTTCTGGCTGATGATGCAGGTGGCCATGGTGGCCGGCTTCATGACCGCCTATCCCACCAATTGGGTATTGATCAGCAAGGGCATCAAGGAACGAATGTAACCTGCAGGTATCAGTTTTTTGTCTGAACACGACTCAGGCGGCTCAACAAACCGATCAATGGGCATAAATGTTTCTGCGATGGAGTGTTGTTCCGATGCTGAGGGCGACAAACGCAGCGATGGCTCCTGCTCCCAGCATGTCGCCGGGATAATGCACTCCGAGGTAGACGCGAGCCCACGCCATCGGCAGGCCCATCAGGGCAATCAGGACGCCCCACCGTCGTGATCGTTGGTCCAGCATCAAAATGCCGGCCACAACCCACTGAATCGTCAAGTGGTCGCTGGGAAAACTGCCGGTGGCGGCGTGGCGCATCCATGCGTGGCCTGCGCCGGCCACGCAGGGACGTGCTCGATCCCAGACCAGCGCGATGCCCGCATTGAGCACAAGTGCCGCGACAGCAACCGCGGCCGCTTTCAGGGCCGTCCCGCGCATCCCCCAGCCGGGACGCACCATCATCAACCCGAGCATGCCGGCCGTGATCAGCAGCGGCCCGTCGGCCAGCACACGCGCCAGATGAAGCATGGTCGACGAAGGCGCCGTCGCGGGATGGATAAGCCGGAACGCGGCGAGATCCCAGCCGTAGATCCGGGTGCCGACTTGCGCCATCAGTGGGCTCATGAATGACTGGCTGACTCGATGGCCGCCGCGCGTGCTTCACGCGCTTCACGCAAGAGGCCGATCGCCTCTTTCATCACAAACAGCGCAATCGCACTACCAATGATCAGGTCGGGTGCCGCCCGATGTAACCAGAGCACCAGCGCACCCGACACGATGACGGCCATGTTCACGATCACGTCGACACGGGTGAAGATCCAGGTGGCGCGCAGATGCATCTCGCCATGACGAAAACGCTCCAGCAACCGCAGTACGGTAGCGTTGACGATCAATGAGACGAAGGCGATGCCCATCATCCAGGCCCCTTCGGGTTGGCTACCCGTCAGCAGCCGCCAAGCGACGCCAGCCAATACACCCAACCCCAAGATCAATAGCAAGGTGCCGCTCAGTTGGGCTGCAGTCGCCTTGAACATCGCGCTGCGCGTTACGGCCATCAACCCGATGCCATAGGCCACCGCATCGGCCAGCATGTCCAGCGAATCGGCGATCAAGCCCATCGACTGGGCGACCAGGCCGGCCACGATGCCGACCAAGAACATCGTGAGGTTGAGTCCCAAAGCAATGCGCAGAATGCGGCGCTCCGCCTCGTTCGTCGCTTCGGCGTGACAACCGCAATCGCTCATGCTTGCTCCTGTTCTTGGCGCAATGACGCCTCGTGACTCGATCCTGCCGACACTACCAGCTTGCGCCCACGGTGAACATTGAACGCAAACCCGACAGCCAGTAGCACCACGACCACCATCTGAGCAAGCAGCGTTTCCCACGTCGGGTAGATGCCCAGCAACTCGATGCGTGGCGCTGGCGCCATACGTACCGCGATCCAGCCAGCCTCCTGCAGCGCCGCCACGCCTTTGCCCGTCAGCACGATGGCCAGCAAGGCGATCAGGGCGGAACTGGCGGAGAAGAACGTCCCGATCGGCAGCCGTCGACTGGTGCGCAACAGCACCCAAGCGATCAGACCCAGTACCAGCGCACCGGCAGCGATGCCGCCCAGCAACCACGCCTCTTGGCCTTCGTTCCACAGGGCTGCGTAAAACAGGATGCTTTCGAAGACCTCGCGATACACCGAGATGAAGGCGAGCCCGAACAGGAACCAGGCCGAACGCCGGTTGAGCGCGGCCGCCATCTTTTCTTTCAGGTAGGCCTGCCAGCGCCCGCCGATGCTCTTCTGATGCATCCACAAGCCGACGCTGAGCAGCACCGTCGCGGCAAATAGCGAAGACAGGCCTTCGGTCAGCTCGCGGCTGGCCCCACTGATGGCGATGGCATAGCTGGCTATCGCCCAGGTGATACCGCCGGCGACCAGTGCCAGCATCCAACCGGCATGCACATAGCGCAGTGCCTCCGGTCGTTCGGCTTTGCGCAGGAAGGCGAGCAAGGCCACCACGACCAGCAGGGCTTCCAGTCCTTCACGCACCAGAATGGTAAAGGCACCAACAAAAGTCGCCGTCGCATCGCCCGACGCATCGGCCGTGATCTCCTGAGCACGTGCCAGCAATCCGTCAATGGCATCAGCCTGCCGAGTTACGGATGCCACCGGGGCACTGTGCGACAGCGCCGTGCGGTACGCGCCCATCGCGGTTTCGAGTTGCGCACGCAACGCGCCATCACGGGCATTGAGTTGCGGCTCGACGGGCTCGACGCCATCGAGATAGGCCGACAACGCCAGCTGGGTTGCTTCGGCCTTTGCGCCGGCGCGATACGCGGAGAGGCTGGCTGTCAGCCTGCCGCGAGCCAGTGCGATCCCTGTCAACGCCTGCGTTTGCACGGCCGCCGGATGCGCCCGCAGATAGCCCATGATCGCCCGGGCTTGTGCCAAGCCGAGGGTCGGGGCCAGTTGCGCGACCCGCGCGCCCGACAATTCCTTGAGGTCGGCAATCTGCGCGCGCGCCGCAGCGTCGTGTTGCCATAGATCAGCGCCGGTGCCGGCTTCCTTCTCGTAGGCGAGTGATCCCACGTAATAGGCCAGCGACCAGCGATCACCCGGTGAGAGCGTGGAGGCATAGCTCGCCATCGGGGTACCTTGCACACCTTGGCTGATCACCTCATAAAGCGACAGCGTGCTGCGTTGATCGGCGCGTGTCTGGTCAGTGAAGTTGACCGGGTGCGGTGACAGGGTCAAACCCACCGGCCCATCCCCATGGCCGGTAGCACCGTGGCAGGCCGCGCACTGGTGTTGGTAAAGCGTCGCGCCACGGGCCAGGTCGGGAGGATGGGCCGGTGCGGTCGGTATCGGGTAGGCCTTCAGGAGCGCATCGGCCAATCCATGCGCTTCCTTCGCCACGACGGCAGGTGCCGCCTTGGCGTTGATCGATGCGATCAACGTGTCGGCTTTCGCCAACAAGGCCGGTGAGTCTTTCGTGGGAGGCAACCCGGCAAGACGCTGACGGACCGTCGTCGCAACCTCGTGCTGCTCGGCATACTCCGAGGCACTGACAATGGTCCCGCCCTTCACGGCGCCGCCATAGTCCGTCGCGAGGTAATCGAGCATCTGCCAGGTTTGCGGCACCGTGGAGGAAGCTTCTTGGGCTTTTACCGGTATTGCGGCCAGCCCCCATATCAGCAGGGCCAAGGCAGTAAGGATGCCCGGCATCTTGCGAATGCAATTGGTTCTCATTATTAAAGTGTAGCCCGACCACCGCACATTCGCCATACGCGTAACGGACGAACATCTGCAACCCTGGGTCTCTTGGGGCTCGCAAGTCTGCTGCTGCTCGCGCTCGCATGGCCACAGATTGTTGAGCCAAAGCTGATGACATGGTTCCCATGACACCAGCCATGCCAAACGCGCCCAGCGTGGAGATCGAACGGCGCAGCACGCCGATCTGGCCGCATTGCGGCCGTCAAGCCAGAGAGACCATGCCGATCGATGCGCTTCCGAATACTCTTTTACGACTGAGTGGGCTGCCGAGAGCTACTTCGACCGAAAGCCGAGACTGCAGCGTGTTCTGTTCCAACGGCAATGTGGCAACGTACCGTGCCCACCGATCCAGCAGCAGCAATCGTGCTGCCGATGTCAGTCGCCGAAGCCCGCTTGTCAGGTGGTCCGGGCTTTACTACGCGATTTGATGATAGCCAATGACGGCTCACATGAAGTCTTATCGACGCCGCAGCCACCGTCGGACTGACTACAGCAGTGGTCCGTGAGATAGCCAATCAGGTCGTTCATGACCTCGATCACGGGGGCGTAGTAGATGAAACGTCCACTCTGCCGGCTGGTCACAAGGCCCGCATGCGACAGCTCCTTCAGATGAAAGGAGAGCGTGGCATTGGGCAAGCCCAGTTTTTCCGCGATGGCGCTCGCGGCCAAGCCATCGGGTGCGTGCTCGATCAGCAACCGGTAGACCGCCAACCGTGACTCTTGGGCCAGCGCGGAAAGGATCGTGAGGACTTGCTTGGTCTGCATGATGCGCGTAGCCGTCTCAGAACCCTGTGACTCGGTCTTTGTAGGCAGTGTAGTGCTAGCGTTCAACATCGGAGTAACCCGCTACGTCACTACTGGGAGCTTTTCCGATCGCATCGAGCCGACTGGACAGCGCGAGCCGATCCAGAGCCGCCACGTTCAAATTAAGCAACAAGCTGATCCGTTGCTGCAGAAGGTTCCTGGCCAGCACAAAGGCTTTGTAAACGGTGGCTTCATCGCCTTGCGCTTTCGCCGGATCAGGGATGCTCCAGTGTGCCGTGATTGGCGCACCACGCCACGCAGGGCAAACCTCGCCGGCCACCTGATCGCACACGGTGATCACGAAATCCATCACGGGAGCATCCGGTGTCGTGAACTCCGCCCAGCTCTTGCTGCGCAGCCCGTCGATGGGAAGGTCCACGGCCTTGAGCACGGCCAGCGTCTGAGGATAGATGAAGCCTTTGGGCTGGCTTCCGGCGCTGTAACCATGAAAGCGATCACGGCCAAAATGATGGACAGTCGCTTCGGCCAGAATGCTGCGCGCCGAGTTGCCGGTGCACACGAACAACACGTTGTAGTGACCTTGCATGAGGATGCTCCGATCAAGTCTGCGGTGATTCATACCAACGCTTGCTGCCGTTGACGATGCGAACCACCGACAACATCACCGGCACTTCGATCAGGACGCCGACCACGGTGGCCAGTGCGGCGCCGGAGTGCACGCCGAACAGGCCCACCGCCGTGGCGACGGCCAACTCGAAGAAGTTGCTGGCACCGATCAGCGCGGAAGGTCCGGCCACGCAATGGGGCACCCCGAACCGACGGTTGAGCACGTAGGCCAGTCCGGAGTTGAAATACACCTGGATCAGGATCGGCACGGCCAGCATGGCGATCACCGCCGGCTGGGCCAGGATCTGCTGACCCTGGAAACCGAAAAGCAACACGAGGGTGGCCAGCAACGCGAACAAGGACGCCGGCCCCAGACGCTGGAGCAGCTTCTGCAACCGCGCTTCGCCACCCTGCGAAAGCACCCAGCGGCGAAGCACCACGCTGATGACTACCGGCACCACGATGTAGAGCAGCACCGACAACAGCAGCGTATTCCAGGGCACAGTGATCGAGGAAATGCCCAGCAGCAATGCCACGATGGGCGCAAACGCCACCACCATGATCGTGTCGTTCAAGGCGACCTGGCTCAACGTGAAGTTCGGCTCGCCGTGGCAAAGGTTGCTCCACACGAACACCATCGCTGTGCACGGCGCGGCGGCCAGCAAAATCAGACCGGCAATGTAGGAGTCGAGCTGATCGGCGGGAAGGTAGCTGGCGAAGACGTGGCGGATGAAGATCCATCCCAGCAGCGCCATCGAGAACGGTTTCACCGCCCAGTTAATGAAGAGTGTGACGCCGATGCCTTTCCACTGGCGGCGCACGCCACCGAGCGCGCTGAAGTCGATCTTCACCAGCATCGGGATGATCATCAGCCAGATGAGCACGGCCACTGGCAGATTGACTTGGGCGACCTGCATGCCACCCAAGGCTTCAAAGGTGCCCGGCAGCCAGTGACCCAGGATCGTGCCCGCCACCATGCACAGCAAGACCCAGGCCGTGAGGTAGCGCTCGAAAAAGCCGATGCGGCTGCCACTGGCCGTATCCGGATCGGCGTCGACCACTTCAGCAGACAACTGGCTCATGCGTGTTCCTCTTCGGCGTCGGTGAGGGTGCCGATGTGATCTAGCGCTTGCTTCAACGCGTCCCGGCTCATCGTTTCCACCGGCAGGTTCAGCAACGCGGTGACTCGGTAAAGCACGAGCGTGTGGGCCAAACGGAAGGCCTCGATCGCAGCACCGGGACCTTGGGCCGCCGCCGGATCAGGCTGTCCCCAATGGGCCTTCACGAAATCGCCGAACAGCACCGGGCACATCTCGTTGGCGGCGTTGTCACAGACCGTGATCACGATGTCCAGCGGCGGTGCACCGTCTCCCGTGAAGTGATCCCAGAACTTGCTGCTGAGGCCGTTGATGGGAATGCCGAGGGCCTTGAGTTCTTCGATCGCATAGGGGTTGACGCGGCCGGTCGGCTGGCTGCCCGCGCTGAAGGCTTCGAAGCGGCCCTTGCCCAGATGGTTGAGGGTCGCTTCCGACAGGATGCTGCGGGCGGAATTGCCCGTGCAGATGAATAGGACGCGGCACGGATTCATGGCGGTCTCGGAATGGCTTCTATATTTCCATAATGATAGAATTGTTAAATCGAAGCAACAAGAATCTTGCTCATGCCAATGAAGGATCTACCGCACATTGCAGCCGAGGCGCTGGAAACGCCGAGTTTGGCCAAGTTGGCCCTGCCGGCCGACTCCACCCATCCGCCGCGCATCTTGCTCCTGTATGGCTCCCTGAGACCGCAGTCGTTCAGTCGCAAGTTGGCCCTGGAAGCCGAGCGAATCCTGCGCCAGTTCGGCGCCGAGACACGGGTGTTCGATCCGCATGAGTTGCCCGTTCTGGACAGCGTGCCCAACACGCATCCCAAGGTGCAGGAGTTGCGGGCGTTGTCGGTGTGGTCGGAGGGTCAGGTCTGGGTCAGTCCGGAACGCCACGGGTCTGTGACCGGTGTGTTCAAGAACCAGATTGATTGGCTGCCGCTGGAAGACGGCAGCGTGCGGCCGACGCAAGGGCGCACCCTAGCGGTCATGCAGGTCAGCGGGGGCTCGCAATCGTTCAACGTCGTCAATGCGCTGCGCGTGCTGGGCCGCTGGATGCGCATGGTGGTCATCCCCAATCAATCGTCGGTCGCCAAGGCTTGGCAGGAGTTCGACGATGCCGGTCGGATGAAGCTATCGCCTTTTTATGATCGGGTCGTGGACGTCATGGAAGAGTTGTTCAAGTTCACCCTGATGGTGCGTGACCGCAGCGACTATCTGGTGGATCGCTATAGCGAGCGAAAAGGTGCAGCTGAGGCGCACGCGCTGTCAGTCGCGGCCGGGGTTGCCGAACCGGCTGCGTCTATTCCGGATTGCGTGGCGCCAGTCAAGAGCCGCTGATCGAACTTCAGCGCCGTTGCGCGAAGTTGTGCCTTGCTGGCCACCACGATCCGTCACGACCCTGACGGCGCCGCATCGCGCTAGGCGCTGGCGCTGATTGATCAGGCTGACATCGCCGATTACGCGGTCACTGATGAAACGTGGAAGCTCCCTATTCTGCTGCTCATTTGCTTTTTTTGCCGCGCCCCGCCCCCGAAGGACTGTGCGCGTTGTCGCGGGTGGATAATTCGCGGCCGAACGCCTGCCGGCAATGCTTTTGATCTGTCGACAGTGGCATGCAGTTGTTGACCGAGCATGCACGATATACCCATGTGGGGTATGGTATTCATCGGTCGCATCACCACTACTCAGGATTTTCCCTCATGGGCCATCTCGCCAATGATTCCGCCAAATTGCTCGGCAGGGTTCGTCGCATCAAGGGTCAGGTCGAAGGCATCGAGCGCGCGCTTGGCAACCACGCCGATTGCGCTGAGGTTCTGCGCCAGATTGCCGCCGTGCGCGGCGCCATCAACGGACTGATGGCCAAAGTTGTCGAGGGGCACATCGAGATGCACGTGGCTCATCCGGATATCACCGACGATGCGACGCGGGCACGGGGTGCGCGTGAGTTGATCGACGTCATCCGCACGTATTTGAAATAGACCACAAGGAACTTTCGAGATGTCAGATCAGCAAGAGCTCGGCGACACCGGCACGCTGCCTGGGCAAGCCGCCGAATGCACGACCGTGCCTGCCGCTCACTCGCATGATCACGACCATGGCCACGCGGATGACCATGATCATCATGCCCACGAGCATGCTTTTGATGTGGTCGAAGCATTGCGAATTGGCGCCGTCGCGCTGGCTGCTATCGCGGTGTGGTTTCACTGGTGGGAGCCGTGGACGCGAGTAAGCCTCATCGGCGTTGCCGGTTTGCTGGTCGGCGGCTGGCCCATCTACAAGGAGGCACTGGAAAATCTGCTGGCGCGGCGCATGACGATGGAGCTGTCGATGACGATTGCGATCGTCGCCGCGGCGGCCATCGGCGCGTTTTTCACGGCGTTGATCATTACCTTGTTCGTGCTAGTGGCCGAGGTGCTCGAAGGCATGACGGTGTCGCGCGGGCGGCGCGCCATTCGCGACCTGCTGGATTTTCTGCCGAGGGAAGTCTCGGTGGGCCGCGGTGGCACTATCAGCGAGATCGACAGCGATAGGCTCGCCGTGGGCGATACCGTGCTGGTCAATCCCGGCGGGCGCATCCCGGTGGATGGTCGCGTGGTCGACGGTCACTCGTTCGTCGATCAGGCGCGCATCACGGGCGAGTCGCTGCCGGTGGAGAAGATGGCGGGTACCGGGGTTTACGCCGGCTCGATCAACCAGTCCGGCGCGCTGGAGATAGTCGCCGAACGGATCGGTCGGGACACCAGCTACGGCAAGATCATCGAGGCCGTGGAACAGGCCGAACGATCACGGGCCCCGGTGCAACGTCTGGCCGACCGCATGGCCGGCTACCTGGTCTATTTCGCGCTGGCCGCAGCGGTGCTCACCTACCTGATCACCCGCGATATCCGGGCCACCATTTCGGTGATCATCGTGTCTGGTGCCTGCGGTATCGCCGCCGGCACCCCGCTGGCGATTCTCGGCGCGATCGGCCGGGCGGCTCGCGGTGGAGCGATCATAAAAGGCGGTCTGTATCTGGAGCAGTTGGGCCAGGTGGACACGGTTGTGTTCGACAAGACCGGCACGCTGACTTACGGTCAGCTGGAAGTGCAGTCCATCACCGTTGCGCCAGATATCGTTGAGGCGGACTTGCTGCGCTGGGTCGCGTCGGCCGAGCTGCGATCGGAGCATCCGCTGGGCAAGACATTGGTGCGTCATGCGCGCGAACAGGGCATCACGCCGAGCGAACCGGAGCGCTTTGCTTATGCTCCCGGGCTGGGCGTCACCGCGATTGTCGATGGCGAGCGCATCCTGGTCGGCAATGAGGCGTTGCTGCGCAAGCATCGTGTGACCATGCCGGACGGCTTGGATGTGACGCAGTCCGAAGTCGCCACTATCTGGTTCGCCCGCGCGGACCGTTGGGCCGGGATGGCCGTGGTGGCTGACACGGTGCGCGGGGAGGCCCGCGAGGCTGTGGCGACATTGCACGCCATGGGCCTGAGCACCGCGTTGTTGACCGGCGACACCAAGGGCGTGGCTCAGGCTGTTGGACGCGCGTTGGGGATTCACACCGTCATTGCTGGTGTCCTTCCTGACGCGAAGCTCGCTTATATCGAGCAACTGGTGGCAGGCAAAGCCACCGTGGCGATGGTCGGTGATGGCATCAATGACGCGCCCGCCCTGATGAAGGCGCAGGTGGGTGTGGCAATGGGCTCGGGCACCGATGTGGCACGTGAGAGCGCCGACATCGTGCTGCTTGGCAACGACCTGGCCAAATTCGTGGGCACGCTGCAGCTGGCACGACGCACGCGGCGCATCATCTGGGCCAACTTCATCGGCACCGTGGTGGTCGACTTGACAGGCATTGCGCTGGCCTCTGCGGGCCTGCTCAATCCCTTGTTGGCTGCATTCATCCACGTTGCTTCGGAGATGGCCTTCATCCTCAACTCGGCGCGTTTGCTGCCCGGGTCGATGCCTGTTTCGGGCAAGTCGGACATGTCGTCTCCCATCGCGCGCGTCGACTCCGAGTCCGTTTCCAGCAGCATGTCGCCATAGGTCGCACCGTCCCGGTTTTTCCTCGTCGAGACTTTTACATGCTCTGGATAATCACCAAATACCTGATCACATCGGCCATCGTGGTGGCAGTATCGGAGTTGGCCAAACGCAGCGACCGGCTGGGCGCGTTGCTGGCTTCGTTGCCCTTGGTGACGCTGCTTGCGCTGACCTGGCTGTATATTGAAAAGCAGCCGGCATCGAAGATCACCAACCATGCCTGGTACACCTTCTGGTACGTGGTGCCTACGTTGCCGATGTTCCTTCTTTTCCCGCGCCTGTTCACGCGCTTTGGTTTCTGGCCAGCATTAGCGCTCAGCGGCATCATCACGGTGGTGTGCTTTGGCGCTTTTGCGTTGGCCGTCAAGCCTTTCGGGATCAAGTTGCTCTAAATTTCATCTTTTTGGTCGCGGCAGGCATGTCGCATAACGGACTTGCATGAGCACGATTCAGGACACTGCCTATCCTCAATTGAAAAAGGATCTCAGCGCCCGCGATTTGTCGGCCATTTTCACGCCCACCACGGACGAGTGCGCGTTTGCCGTCAGCGTCTCTGCACGCAAGCCAACGCAGGTGCTGCTGTTGATCCAGCTTAAGATCCTTCAGCGTTTGGGATACTTCGAGCCGCTGTCGACATTGCCGCGCGCAATTGTTGACCACGTCTGCGCAAGCGCTCAGATGCGCATCCCGACCGTGCGCGAGTTGAAGGCGTACGATGCATCAGGCAGCCGCTCGCTGCACTTGCGGAAGATTCGTGACTTCGTCGGCATACGGCGGTTTGTGGAGACCGATTGGTGCTGGCTGGATCAGATTGCCCGTCAAGCGGCCGCAACCAAGCAGGAGCTGGAGGACATCATCAATGTCCTTATCGAAGAGCTGGTGCGGCAGAAATACGAATTGCCGGGATTCACCCAACTCGTGCGCGTGGCACGGGCAGCGCGCAGCAGGGTCAACGCGGCCATTTTCAAATCGATCGACGGGCAGTTGACCACCGACCAGCGTCATATGCTGGACGATCTCGTCCTTCAGCGTCGTGGCCTGACCCTCTGGGATCAACTCAAACGCGAACCGAAGAAGCCTACGGTTCGCGAGGTCGCCAAGTTCCTTGAGCACATTCGCTGGCTCAAAAGCCTGGGTCACGGACTCCCTGATACCCGCGAGATGGCGGTGACCAAGCGCCACCAGATGATGCTGGAAGCCCGTGCGCTGGATGCCAAGGACATCCGCGCCGTCAAGCCGCTTAAGCGTTATACCTTGGCCGTGCTGCTGATCCAGTCGCAGATGGAGAAAGCCACCGACGACGTCGCGCGCATTTTCATCAAGATCATGCACGGTATCGATAACCAGGCCGAAGAGCGGTTGCGCCAATACCGATTGGATCATGCCGAGCAGACTGATCGCCTGATTGGCCAGTTTCGCGAGGTGCTGGCCGCCATGCAGGAGGGTGCGTCGGCTAAGAAGCGTGTGGAAAGCATGGAGCGGGTGCTCGGCGACGATCCGGAAAAATGGATTATCCAATGCGATGAGCATGCCGCCTTTGCAGGCAATAATTATCTGCCTTTCATGCTTAAACCTTACAGTGACAAGCGTGCCTTGCTGTACCAGTGCCTGGAGGTGCTCGAACTTCAATCGAGCTCACAGGACGATACGTTGGTGAAGGCCATCGCTTGGCTCCACGATTGGCGTACGGCACGCCGCGAACATCTTGATGTTGCGGTGCTTCCACAAGGGATCGACCTGAAGCGCTGGCTCCCTGATGCGTGGTATCGCTTGATCGTGGTGGCATCGCCCGATGACGAACCACGCATTCACCGAAAATACCTTGAATTGTTCATCTGCATGTCGATCATGAAAGACATGCAGTCCGGTGACCTGTACTCAGTTCACAGTAACGATTTTGACGACTACCGCGAACACCTTGTGTCCTGGGACGAGTACGGCGGGGAACTGGACCGCTACTGCGAAATCACCTCGCTGCCCAAGGACGGTGCTGGCTTTGTCGATCAGCTCAAGACGGAAATGTCGGCCTTGGCCAAGCACGTGGACGAAAGCTTTCCTGAGAACGATCTCGTACGGATCGGCGACAACGGTTTGATCATCCAGCGGCTCGACCGCAAGCAGGATCCACCGGAGCTTCCTTTGTTGGAAGCGCGGCTCAAGGAAGATATGCCGTCCGTCAACATATTGGATCTGCTGACTGAGACTGAGCAGTGGCTCGATCTGCACCGGCTGTTCGGGCCCTTATCAGGGTTCGAAGCCAAGGTGGACGAACCCCGAAAACGCTTCATCACCACCTTGTTTTGCTACGGCTGCAATCTAGGCCCCACACAGACAGCGCGCTCGGTGCAGGGTTTGAGTCGCAAGCAGGTGGCGTGGCTCAACCTCCGTCATATCACCGAGGAACGCTTGGATAAAGCGATCGTGCGGGTGATCAATGCCTTCAACACCTTCGCCTTGCCAAAATTCTGGGGCACCGGCAAACATGTCTCCGCCGACGGTACGAAGTGGAGCATCTACGAGCAGAACCTGCTCTCGGAGTACCACGTTCGGTACGGCGGCTACGGTGGCATCGGCTACTACCACGTCTCGGATATGTACATCGCGCTCTTCAGCAACTTCATTCCGTGCGGTGTGCACGAGGCGGTCTATATCCTCGACGGCCTGATCAAGAACGAATCTGACGTGCAACCGGACACGATTCACGGCGATACACAAGCCCAGAGCGCGCCCGTGTTCGGCTTGTCCGATCTGTTGGGCATTCGCCTCATGCCGCGTATCCGGGGTATCAAACAGTTGGTGTTCTACAAGCCCGATCAGAAGGTCAAGTACGGGCACATCAACAGCTTGTTCACCGAATCGATCGAGTGGGATCTCATCGAACGCCACTATCCGGACATGCTGCGCGTGGCCATTTCGATCAAGGCTGGGCGAATCACACCCTCAATGATCCTCCGACGCCTGGGTGTGGCCAGCCGGAAGAACAAGCTGTATTTCGCGTTCCGCGAGCTCGGTCGGGCCATACGAACGCGATTCCTGCTGAACTACATCAACGACGTCGAGCTGCGCCGCGTGATCCACCAGTCGACGAACAAGAGCGAGCAGTTCAACGACTTCGCCCAGTGGCTGCACTTCGCGAATGACGGAATCATTGCGGAAAACATCCGCCATGAGCAGCGAAAGGTCGTGAAATACAACCACCTCGTGGCCAACATGGTCATCCTGCACAACGTCCATACGATGTCGCGGACGCTGAAAGTGCTTCAAGAGCAGGGCGTTCCGCTCAGCGAAGAGCTGTTGAATCGGTTGTCGCCATACCGGCGAGAGCATATCAATCGGCTAGGCCACTATTCACTGGACTTGGCTCGGTACCAGAGCGCCATGGCCAAAGATATCAAATTTACCTTGTAGACAAGGGCTTATTGTCCGTTTTGCGAAAATTTCCAGAATCCCGGCCGTACCTCTTGGCGCAGCACTTCGCCCGGGTGGAGGTTCGCGTGGTGGGCACCGTGGCGCTGTTCGATGCCAGGCAGCCGCTGGCCTGAAGTTGCGGAAGGCTGCGCGTCGACCGCGCTACCGTTCGATTCGCTTGAGTCGCGTCCGCACCTGCGGCGGGCGCGTCAACGCACATTCCCGCCGAAAGCCAATACCGCCACACGCTCCGGTCGGATGCTCGATACGCGCACCCATCGGTGTGGCGGCGAAGCTTCAGCCGGGCATGGCTTCCCGTGGCCCCAGCAGGGCCGCCATCTTCACCAGGTCGGCCAGCGAGCGGGCCTTCATCTTGCGCATCACCTTGCCGCGGTGCGCCTTGACGGTGATCTCGCTGATGCCGAGGTCGG
>Ga0164242_10002256_pt1 | contig 22400 bp, 20 predicted proteins | sample OricomgcompostMG_FD_108783 | JGI IMG/M metagenome (GOLD analysis project Ga0164242, IMG submission 108783) | Miracle-Growth compost microbial communities from Emeryville, California, USA - Original compost - Miracle growth compost (MG) ... | reverse complement strand
GTTCCGGAAATATGGCTGCCGAGCTTGTTCTTCGCGGTGACGGCGACTACCGCGCGACCCGAAGCCTCGTCGACCGACTGCACCGACCCGGTGAACGTGAGGTGGTTGTACGGGTACGCCGGCGCACCCAGCTTCACCCGCAGCGCACGCACCAAGGCCTCCGGACCGAGCCAGTCGGTCACGTAGCGCTCCATCAGCCCGAGCGAGGTGTTGATGTTGAGGAAGATGTCGGCCGATCCCTTCTTGTGCGCGAGGTCGCGGTCGTGATGCACATCCTGGAAGTCCCGCGTCGACAGCGCGCCCGCGGTGATCCCGGTCGGCGTCACCGGCATCACCCACACCGGAAGCTGGTCACCTTCGCTGACGTCGCTCGCGTTACGAGTCTCGGTACGACGAGCCGGCGTGACAGGCCGGAACCGCGGCAGCGTGATCGGTCCTTGCGAGTCGGTCGCACCGGCCTCGAGTGCCGGGTGGCTGTCCAGCCAGTCGACCTCCAGCGGCATCCCGATCTCGAGCTGGTCGCGGGTCAGGCCGACCAGGTCGGCGACCATCCGCGGCCCTTCCTCGAGCTCGATGAGGCCGACCGGGAGCGGGTAGGCGAACCCCGGCACCGGTGGGTAGTGCGCGACGACGAACGAATACAGCGTCCCCTTGCCGGACGCGACTGCGTACCCCATGTCGAACGATCCGCACTCAGCACATCGCGGTGATGACGGGAAGAAGACGCGCTTGCACGCCTGGCACTGCGGCACTCGCAGCTCGTGGCGCCGGTAGCCGTCCCACAGCGCCTGGTTGTCGCGGTTGATCGCCGGTCGAGGCCGCATCGACGGATCGCTCGGCACCTGCACCGGCTTCGGCTTGTCGGGATCCTCAGTCTTCGGCGCCGCGCCCGTCCCCGGCTTGAACTTCAGGATCCGGAACAGCAGGTCGCCGACGTGCTCGCCCTCGGCGTTGGAGTAGCGCGTGCGCGTTGTCAGGAAGTGTCCGATCCCGAGCCCGGTCTGCTTCTCCTCGGAGACGTCCTCGAGGACCTGCACGCCTTGCAGCAGCTCGCCGGGCTTGAGGTATCGCGCGATCTCGAGCTCGCTGTTGACCGCAACGACGCCGACGTAGCCCGCTTCCTCGAGCATGGCGATGACGCGGCTCTGTGGGTCGTCGCCGCGGCGCCCGGCCGCACTCTGTGCGGGCAGGCCCGGGCGCACCCAGATGTCGAGGGTCGCGGCCGGCGCGACGACGCCGCCGTGCACCGAGCTCGCGGCGTACGCGGCGTCTGTGTAACAGGGGTTGTCATCACCCATCGCGTCACACCAGTCGGCGATTGCCGCCGTACCGATCGCATGCCGCGCGACCAGCGGCTGACCCTGGCTGCCCACCAAGGCGCGCATTCGCGACAACAGGTCTTCAGACAACTGACACCCCTCGACCTAATTACGTTCCGGGCACTAATGTATCTATCACGATGCGCTTCACCGACACCGAGGAAGAGCTCGCCCTCCGCCGCGAGCTACGGGAGTACTTCGCCACCTTTGGCGCAGCCAGCAGCGGCGAGGAGGTGAGCGCTCCCGGCACCGACGAGCAGTCCTTCCGCGAAGCCGTCCGCCGGCTCGGCAAGGACGGCTGGCTCGGCTTCGGCTGGCCCAAGGAGTACGGCGGCCAGGGCCGCTCGGCGACCGAGCAGTACGTCGTCTTCGACGAGATCCAGCGCGCCGGCGTCCCGTTCCCGTTCGTGACCATCAACACCGTCGGGCCGACGATCATGCGCTTCGGCACCGACGAGCAGAAGGCGACGTACCTGCCGGGGATCCTCGCCGGTGAGATCAACGTCGCCATCGGCTACACCGAACCGATGGCCGGCACCGACCTCGCATCGCTGCGCAGCAGCGCGCGGCTCGACGGTGACGAGTGGGTCATCAACGGCCAGAAGATCTTCACGTCGGGCGCCAACCAGGCGGACTTCATCTGGATGGCCTGCCGCACCGATCCTGACCAGCCGAAGCACCAGGGCCTGTCGATCATCATGGTCCCGACGTCATCGCCCGGCTTCCGCTGGACGCCGATCGTCACCGTCGGCGACATCGTCACGACGACGACGTACTACGACGACGTCCACGTCCCCGCCGGCAACATCGTCGGCGAGCGCGGCGGCGGCTGGCGAATGATCACCACGCAGCTCAACCACGAGCGCGTCGGTCTTGCCGCACTCGGGGGTCTCGCCTGGCGGCTGTGGGGCGAGGTCCGCGAGTGGGCGCGGGAGGCAACCGTCCCCGGCGGCACGCAGCGGATCATCGAGCTGCCGTGGGTCAAGGCCGACCTGGCCGAGTGCTACACGCGACTCGAGGCGATGAAGCTGATCAACTGGCAGCTCGTCGAGGCCGTCCACGAAGAGCGACTGCAGCCGCAGGACGCATCGGTCGCGAAGTTCTACGGGACCGAGACTCATGTCTTCGTCTACCGCAAGCTGCTCGCGATCCTGGGTGCCGGTGGCTGGCTGCGCAGCGGCTCCCCCGCCGCTTCATTACGCGGCGCTGTCGAGCGCGCCGGACGCAGCGCCCAGATCAACACCTTCGGCGGCGGCGTCAACGAGATCCAGCGTGAGATCGTCGCGGCGGCTGGCCTGAAGATGGCGCGGCGGGCCCGATGATCTCCACTCTCACCGAGGTGCAACAGGAGCTCGCCGAGCTCGCCACCAGCGCGTTCGCCCGCAACGGATCCGCCGAGCAGATCACGGCGGCGGAGGAACGGCCTGACCGCTTCGACCGCCAGCTGTGGTCGGATCTCGCCGAAGCCGGCCTGCTCGGCGTGGCGATTCCGGATGAGTACGACGGGCTCGGCTTCGGCGCGAGCGAGGTCGGGCTGGTCTGCGAGCAGCTCGGTGCGCACGTCACACCGATCCCGCTGGTCGCGACACTTACTGCGTCACAGCTGTTGTCGGCGGCGGGCACCGACGAGCAGCGCAAGAGCTGGCTGCCCGGCATCGCCGCCGGCGAGGTCGTGGCCGCCATCGCCCCACTCCAGTCGGTCGTTGCCGCGACCTACGAAGACGGGAGGTTGTCGGGACGTCTCGTAGGCGTCGCCTGGGCGCACGCCGCCGACCTGCTTCTCGTGCCGGTCGCCGACCGTGTCGTCGCACTCGCACCGGCGGCCGAAGGTGTTAGGTCCCAACGCGGCGTCACCACTGCCCGCGAGATCGCCCTCGACCTCGACCTCGACAACGTGGCCGCTGAACTGATCGGCGACTCGGGTGCCACGCGGTGGCTGCGCGAGCGCTGGTTCGCGGCGCTCGCCTCGACGGCGGCAGGAGTCGCCGACGGCGCGGTTCGCCTGACCGCGTCGTACACCTCGCAGCGCGAGCAGTTCGGCAAGCCGCTGTCGACGTTCCAGTCAGTCGCGCTGAAGGCTGCCGACGCCTATCTCGACGCCACGGCGATCCGGGCTGCGGCACGGCAGGCGGCATGGAAGCTGGACGTGGGCGCGGACTCGTGTCTCGACGTGCTGACCGCCGCCTGGTGGGCGGCCGAAGCCGGCCAGCACGCCGTACACATCACCCAGCACCTGCACGGCGGCATGGGTGCCGACATCACCTACCCGGTCCACCGCTACTTCCTGTGGGGCAAGCAGATCGAGCTGCTGCTCGGTGGCGCCTCCGCACTGCTCGCCGAGCTCGGCGAAGCGCTGGAGAGCTACCCAGCAGCAGGCGACGCCGTCACCCTGTAGCGAGGAATACGCAGAGCGCCTTTACCCAAGCAATGTGGCATTGCATAGGTAAATCCGCCGAATCTCGCCCCAATCGCCGGGGTGATGCCACATTGCTTGGCCACATCTTCGCGCTGCGGTGGCCTCGCTCGACGCCGGCGCGGCACAGGAACGCGGTCCCGCAGCGTCGAATGGTTGTCCGGTGCGCCGACTTCTGTTCAAGCCTCAGACCCTCATTCTGATCACCGCCGCCGTCGTGTTCGGCGTGGCCGCGCCGGCAGCAGAAGCCGCCTCCACCGCGCAGCCGCGCACGGGAGCGGCCGCCGGGTACGCCGGCACCCACTTCGGGGACGGCAACCTCCCGGCAGGCTGCATCACCGACATCGACCAGGACGACCCGGACAACAAGTGCTTTCACATGAAGGTCGGCCTGAACGCGCTGGACTCGCCCGAGATCAACGTCGCCGTGCTTGTGCCGGTATCACCCTTCGCCACGCGCGACGCAAGCCTGATGCGACAGGCAGTCCAGATGTGGGACGGCGGGATCCACATGCTGGCCGACCAGATGAACCTGCAGTGGCTGTCCAAAGGCGTGCACTTCCACATCACGACCGATCTCGTGCCGGTCGACAAGGACGGACTGCCCACGCACCTGATCCGCCTGGTCAGCCCGAAGATCGTCGTGATCGCGACGAACCCGGCCGGCGGCCTCGGCATCGGCATCGATCCGGTCGCCTTCCTCAAGGAGGCCGGCCTGGACGTCCTCGGTCCCGGCGGGGCCCCGTGCGGCTCGTTTCCGAACCCGTTCTCCATGCAGCAGTGGCTGACGGTTCCGGGCTTCGACGACCATCACGGCGAGCTTGGCGGGATCTACGTCCACCGTTGCGACGGGCCGGGCGGCAACATCTGCTTCTCGATCAACGGAGCGGTCGACCCGCTGCCCGGCAAGACCGACTTCTTCTCGATCTACGACCTCGTCGCGCACGAGACGGGCCACTGCCTGACGCTCGGCCACGTCGGCGACGGCGCCGACGGCCCGTGGGGCCCGATTCCGACGAACGACATCATGGCTTACAGCTCCGATCCGGTGGATCTCGCGAAGTGCGTCTCGACCCTCGACGTCGAGGGGTTCGCACTACGGATGAGCAACTTCATCGATGTCAACGGCGACGGCAAGGTCAATGCCGCCGACGTCCTCGTCCCCAACGACAAGGCCGGCGACGGGCTCAACTCGTTCCAGGTCCAGAACCCCGCCGACCACTGGTACGCCTCATCGACCGGCCGGGCAGAAGACTGTCCGCAGCCGGCCTGGAACTCGCTGCTGCCGCTCGGCACCCCGGTCGACTTCCAGCCGAAGACAGTGCAAACGAGCAGCCCTGCGCTGGACATCAAATCCGTCAGGTCGAAGGCCGGTCGATTGGTGTGGGGCGGAACGGCCTCCTGGGTGAGCAACGCACCGCAGCCGACCAAGCGCAGTACGACGGTGAAGGACGCATCCGGTGACGGCACGCTGCCGATGACCGACATCACCGGCTTCCACGCGTGGGTGACTCGGCACGCCGTCAAGGCGACGGTGAAGATCGACAAGCTCTGGCCGACCGTCGAAGGCGGCCGGGTGACCGGCTATGGCCTGTACGTCGGCGGCCGGAAGTTCGACTCCTTCGTCCAGACCCAGAGCACGAGCTTCGGCAACGTCGAGACCATCGACTCGGGGGCACGTTTCGTAATGCCCTCCGGCACGTCCACCTGGGACACGAAGAACAGCTCGATCACCTTCACCATCCCGCGCAGCTACCTCGCCGCACAGCGGATCGAGGCGCCGTACTCGGTGTTCGCCGAGACCGGCGTACACATTCGTGACAAGGACTGGGTCACGTCGCTCGACCGCGCACCGGCGAGCGGTTCGATTCCCCTCGCGGCACCGCCGATGGCGCACCAGCGGCTCAATGCCCCGATGGCCAAGAAGGTGACAACGCACACGTTCCAGGTGAAGCACGTCGGGGGCAACGACTTCACTCCCCTGGACACCTCGACCTCCGGCCTTCCACTGGTGCCCGAGGTGGGCAACATCCACGAGATCACGGTGCCGGTCAAGAAGCAGGCGACCGTGAAGGTGACGCTGAAGTGGAGCGACCCGGCGTCATCGCTGGGCCTCGAGGTCAAGGGCGGGTCGGGCCAGGAGGTCAAGACCGGCGTCGGCTCGGTCACCGTCACGGTCCCGTGGGCACACCGCAACCTCACCGCACGTGTGATCCCGTCCGAGGTGCTGTCGCCGTCGGTGCACTACACCGTGAGTGCGAAGGCAACCACGATCACCGCCAACGCCGATGGTGACGGGGTGCCGGACATCGCCGATGTGTGCAAGCACGCGAAGGGCCCGATGGCCTCCGGCGGCTGTCCCGACACCGACCGCGACGGCATCCTCGACAACCAGGACAAGTGTCCGAAGGTGGCCGGCCTCGGCGCCTTCGGATGCCCCAACGCCGCGGATGACCGAGTCGTCGCCTACGTCGACGGCAAGCGGGTCGACACGACGTACGTCATGACGCTGCACGGTGCCTACACCTTCGCCGGCTCGGCCGCGGCGCCCGAGGGCAAACACACCCTGAAGCTCGTCTGGTACTCCGGCTCGACCGCCGTGAAGAGCGTCAGCCGAGCCGTCACGATCTAGCCGCTAAAGCAATGTGGCATTGCCCAGGCAAATCGCCCGAAGAGCGAGGGAATCGCCTATGCAATGCCACATTGCTTTGCCGCAGAATGGGCGGGTGGGCACCGCGGAGCTCGACGAGCTGAAGCGGCTCCGGTGCGCTCGCGACCGAATGGACCGCGAGTACGCCCAACCGCTCGACGTCCCGGCGCTCGCGCAGACCGCGCTGATGTCCCCGGCACATTTCAGCCGGCGCTTCCGCGAGGCGTACGCCGAGACGCCGTACTCCTATCTCATGACGCGACGGATCGAGCGCGCCAAAGCATTACTGCGCCGGGGCGACCTGAGCGTGACGGACGTGTGCTTCGCCGTCGGCTGCACGAGTCTCGGCTCCTTCTCCGCACGGTTCACCGAAATCGTCGGCGAGACGCCATCCCGCTACCGTGCCGCCGACCACGACGACATGCGCGACACCAGCTCGTGTCAGTCCATGGTTCTGACTCGACCAAGTCGCCGGAAGTCGCAGGAAGTCGCGAACAAAGCAGTTTCGAAGAAGCCCGCCGCGGGTGCCCACTCCTAAGGTCGGCGACATGAGCACTTCGATCAGTGGCGTGCACGTGACGGTCGACGACCCCGAGGCAGCCCTCGCCTTCTATCGCGACAGCCTCGGGATGACTCTCGCCAACCGCGTCGACAAAGACGGCTTCAGCTGGATCACCCTGACCACCGACGCCCAGCCCGAGATCTCGATCGTGCTGTCACAACCGCACGGCGGCCGATCGCAAGAGGACGGCGACGCTCTCGCGACGCTGCTCGCGAAGGGCGCGCTGCCGATGTTGCAGGTGCGTGTCTCGGACCTCACCGCCACCTTCGACAAGCTCGCCGCGACGCCGGGCGTGGAAGTCCTGCAGGAGCCGGACGACCGCTTCTGGGGCGTCCGCGACGCCGCGGTGCGCGACCCCGCCGGCAACATGATCCGCGTTGCGCAGGCCTAGACGCTCGCCGCGGCCGCGGAGAAGGCGGCGAGCTCCTCGCGGATGTGGTTGCCGAGCTCGCGCAGGTTCGGCATGAACTCGCGACATGACTGCATCCCGATGGAGAACGTGTCGAGGTAGCTCCAAGCCGTGATGTTGAGACCGAGCAATCGAGTGATCGGGCCCATCGACCGGACCGCAACGACGGGCGCGCCCGCGACGGACAGCTCGCGCGGACCGCGAACGTTGGAGACGACCGCGTTGAAGAGAGGTCGCCGTACCATCCGCTCAACGACGGTCAAGGACTTGAGCGTCATCTTGCCGAACAACAGGTAGTAGTCCTGCCACACCGCGAACAGCTCGGCGTCGCCCTGCGCCCAAGCCCGCGCCGCGTTGAGGCTGTCCTTCACCGCGGCGAGTCTTTCCATTGGATCGGCGACATCGGTAGCGAGCGAGACGTACCAGTACGACGTGCGGTTGCCGAAGTCATCGATCTCCTCGGGCCGACGCAGCGATACCGGAAGCGCCACGTTGAGACACTGCTTCGGCGTCTCGCCATGGGCAGCGAGATACCGGCGCACCGCACCGCCGCATACCGTCACGAACACCTCGTTCACCGTCGCTCCGACCCGGGTCGCCAGGTCTTTGACGTCAGCGAACGGCACGGTGAGATCGACGTACACCCGGTCAGCAACCAGACGCTTGTTGAACCGGGTGGACGGGCCGGAAAGCGGGTTCACCACGGGCGGTGCGCCCGACTTGCGCAGGTTGCGGTTGAAGCGAATCGAGGCCACGGAGCGCTTGGTCACCGCCGGCAGCCGGCGGAGCTGCCGTCCCTGCGACCGCAGCGCGAACGCGACCAGCCGCAGCCGCCCCGGATCCGGCTCCGCCGCCGGCACATCGCCGAGCGGATCGTCGGCGCCGCCGTCGAAGGCCAGCTCGAAGAACCGGACGCTTGCCTGGCCGTCCATGACGGCGTGATGAATCTTGAAGACGAGGGCGGTCCGGTCGCCCTCCAGGCCGGTCACGATGGTGAGATCCCACAGCGGCCGGTCACGCGGGAGCTGAATGCTGGCGATCCGGGAGATCACCTCGTCGAGCTGCTCCTCGTTGCCGGGGGCGGGCAGTGCCGCGACCGAGATGTGCCGGTCGATCTCGAACCGGCCGCTGTCGATGAAGACCGGACGACCCAGTCCGAGCGGGATCTTGCGGACCTGCCAACGGAACGGGGCGAGCCGAGGCAGGCGCTCCGTCGCCCATTCCTCGAGCTCGGCAGCGGGCACCGGCTGCCCCTCACGCGGGCCGACGATGGCGATCTTGAGGGTGTGCATGTGCTGCCGGGCGTTCTCCTCGAGGATGTGGAGCGCGTCGACCCCCAGCAGCTGTCTCATGGCAATCCCGAACGCTACACAGCCGGCGAATCGCACGCTGCTACGGTCAAAGCGGCATAGCGCCGGGGGTTCGAGGAGGATTCGAAATGCCGCTCAACCGTGACTTCATCGGCCGGTCGTACGAGGCCGAGGGCACGTACGAGATCGGACGGGAGCACATCCGACGGTTCGCCGACGCGATCGGCGACCCGAATCCCCTCTACCGGGATCGCGAGGCGGCCAGGGCGGCTGGCTACAAGGACGTCATCGCACCGCCGACATTCCTCACGACGATGGGCTTCGCAGTCGGCGGCCGCGGGGCGATGGCTGACGGGGACCTCGGCCTCAACTACGCCCTGGTCGTTCACGGCGAGCAGCGATTCGTCCACCACCGTCCGGTCCACCCGGGCGACGAGCTCACTGCCACGACCTTCATCGACGACATCCGTGACGCGGGCGCCAACGAGCTCATGACGATGCGCATGGAGATCCGTACGACGGGTGGCGAGCTGGTGTGCGAAGCCACCAACGTTGTCGTCTCGCGAGGTACCGCTGCCGGGAACTGAGGCGACGGCCCAAGCGCCGCGCTCGCTCCACCTTCCGCGACAGCTCTTTCGCCTCGAGCTGCCCAGCGAGCACACGACGTCCCAGGATGCCCGGCCGCTTCTGCTGACTCTTGGCCTCCCGACATTCGGGCTCGCTTTCGCGATCACGATCCTCACCACTTACGGCCCCAGCGTGCTGCTCTCGCTCACCCACTCACCGGCGAAGGTCGGCGCGCTGATCGGCGGCGAGGGCGCGTTCGCCCTCGCCATCCCGCTGATCTCGGGGGCACTGTCCGACCGCATGCTTGGCAGCGGTCGCTACGGGCCGCGGCTGCCCTTCATCGTGGTCGGTGCGCCGCTGGCCGGGGCCGGCCTGGTGCTCCTGCCGTTCGCGCCGGACTACCAGCTGGCCGGCGTCTGCATCCTCGCCTTCTTCATCGGCTACTACATCTATTACCCGCCGTACCGCGCGCTCTACGCCGACCTCCTGCCGAAACGCCTGCTGCCACGAGCGCAGTCAAGTCAGGCGATCATGCGCGGGGCCGGGCTCGGGGTCGCCCTGATCGCGGGCGGCCTGCTGTTGTCGGCGTGGACACCACTGCCTTTCGTGCTGGGCACCGCGACACTCGGCGTCAGCTCGTTTGCACTGCGGCCCGTCATTCATCTTCAGCGGGAGGTACCGCCGCGCCGAAGCGACGACGACGACGAGATCGAGAACGCGGGCGACCTGCTCCTGCACCACCGCGGTCTGCAGATCTTCGCCGTCGCCAATGCGATCTGGGAGTACAGCTTCGCCGGGCTGAAGGTCTTTATCGTGCTCTACATCACAAAGGGCCTCGGAAAGTCGGCTTCACTGGCCTCGGCGTTCATCGCGGTTGTCGCGGTGGCGTACGTCGTCGGAGCGCCGATCGCTAGCCGACTGGCGGAGCGGTTCGGGATCGTGCGCGTGATGGAGCTCTCCGCCATGGTCTATGGCGCCCTGCTGTGCTTCGGGCTGTTCTCGACGTCGGTGACCCCGATGATGATCGTCCTGCCCATCGGTGCGATCGCCGGATCGATTCTCATGACTCTCCCGCAGGCCCTCGCATTCACCCTCGCCCCGGACACCGGACAAGGCGCAGCCGCCGGCCTGGTCGACTTCTCGCGCGGTATCGGCGTCGTACTCGGGCCGCTGCTGGTCGGCGCCGCCGTCACCTGGTCGCGCTCGTGGCTGTCGGCCACGCATGGCTACGCGATCATGTGGCTGATGATCGGTGCGCCGATTCTGATGACGTTGTTACCGCTGCGCATGCTGCGTCGCCACGTCGTCCTGACTTAAGCGGCCGGTTTCCGCTTCTTCTGCTTCCGCGCTGCGCGGGCCGCGATCGCGGCGGCCTCTATCGGCTTGGCTTCCTCCAGCGTCGGCGCGGCACCGCCGAGGTACGACGGCTGCCACCACTGCTCAGCGTCGGAGTCCGGCGCGGGATAGGAACGCTGGACCTTCTGGCACATCTGCGTCATCGCCTCGTGCAACAAGGCGGTCGCTTCGATCGCCGTGATGCCCTCCGGAAGTTCGAGCGGTGGCGCCACCTCGATGACGATCGGGACCCGGCGCCGCAGGATCGGCTTACGCCCAGAGGTCCAGACCCGATGCCCGCCCCACACGATGACCGGAACCAGGGGCGCATCTGCCTCGATCGCCATACGCGCGGCACCGGTCTTGAACGTCCTCGGCACAAATGCCCGGCTGATCGTCGACTCGGGAAACACGCCGATCAGCTCACCAGAACGCAACGCGTCAAGCGCGGACTCATACGCGCCGAGACCGGCAGATCGGTCGACCGGGATGTGATGCATTCCACGCATCAACGGTCCCGCGACCGGGTTGTCGAACACCGACTTCTTCGCCATGAATCGCACCAGGCGGCGACCGTTGTAGTGGGCCGGCAGCCCCACGAACATGAAGTCGAAGTAGCTCACGTGGTTGCAGGCGAGCACTGCACCCCCCGCGGTGGGGACGTTCTCGATGCCATTCAGCGTGAACCGGAAGCCCAGCAGGCGGAACAAGGCCAGCGCTACCCGGATCACCGGCCGGTAGACCCACTCACGCCGTCGCTTGGTCTGGGAGGACGTCACGAAACACCAGCCTGCTCGGTTGCGGGGTTGACACGGATCAGCACGAACGCGGCGACGAGACCGGCAAGCGCGAACAGCGCACCGGCCTTGAACGCCGCGTCAGTCCCGTGAGTGAACGTGTAGTTCTTGAACGCCGCGATCGTGGTGTGCGGCGCGTGCGCTGTCGCACTATGTGCCGCCGAGCTGAAGACGGCGACGAGGGATGACAGGCCGAGGGTCCCGCCTACCTGCTGCCCGACGTTGAGCATCGCGGAGGCGATGCCCGAATCGGCCGCGGAGACACCCGACACCGCACCGAGGGTGACCGGCACGAAGATCGAGCCCATCCCGGCGGCGACCAGCAGGATGCCCGGTAGCACGTTGCCGACGTACGACGACGACGGCGTGAGCCGAGAGAGGAAGAGCAGCCCGAAACCGACCGAGATGATGCCGGCCGTGATCAGCGGCTGGGCCCCGACACGATGCACGACACGGCTGGCGATCTGAGCCATCGTCACGATCACGGCGCTCATCGGAAGGAATGCGAACCCCGCCTGAATGGGCCGGAATCCGTGCACGTCCTGGATGTACTGCGTGAGGAAGAAGAACGTCGAGAAGACCGCAGCGCCAAGGATCAGCATGACGAGGTAGCAACCTACTCGAGTCCGGTCGCCGAACAGCCGGAGCGGCATCAGTGGCCGCACCGATCGGACCTCGACGCCCACGAACGCGACCAGGAGGACCGCCGCCGCCGCAAACCAGACCAACGTGCCGCGGTTGTGCCAGCCGTCGTTCGCGGCATGAATGAAGCCATAGACCAGCGAACCCATTCCGGCGGTCGAGATGACCGCGCCGGGTACGTCGAGCGCGCCGGCCTCGCCACGGCCGGAGTCGGGGATCACCCGTGGCGCCATCAATGCGATCACCAGCCCGATGGGCGCATTCACGAACAGCACCCATCGCCACGACAAGAAGTCGGTGAGGATGCCACCGAGAATCAGGCCGATTGCCGCGCCCGCGCCGGACACCGCGGCGTACACGCCGAAGGCGCGGTTGCGATCGGGACCTTCCTCGAAGGTCGTCGCGACCAGGGACAATGCGGTCGGCGACGCGATCGCCCCGCCGACACCCTGCAGCGCACGCATCGCGAGGAGCCAACCCTTGTCCTGCGCGAATCCGCCCAGGAGGCTCGCGACGGCAAAGAGCGATACGCCGATCACGAACATCCGACGTCGCCCGAACAGGTCCCCGGTTCTGCCGCCGAGCAGGAGCAGGCCGCCGAAGACGAGGGTGTAGGAGTTCAGGACCCAGGACAGGCTCGTCGTCGAGAACTTCAACGCACCTTGGATGTAAGGCAATGCGATGTTCACGATCGTGGCGTCGAGCACGACCATCAGCTGCGCGGCCGCTATCACGGTCAGTGCGAGGTTGGGGCGAACCTGCCGCTTCGCGCCGGCGTCGATGGCGTTCATCGTGATCATCCAACCAGTCGAGCGAGCGTGCGCTTCCCTCCGAGTCGGGCATCGCGCATGATGGAAGGAGGAAACGACCTTCCGCATCACGAATAGCAGTGGTACGGATCGAGGAAGGGGACGCCGTGTCGGTCAAGCGCGCCTTGAGTGTGCTCGCGCTCGCCATCGCCGCCGGCGGGGTCGGCAGTGCCGTCATCGTCGGCACATCTGCCGCCGGCGCCCCGCGTGCCGCCCTTCCCGAACAGTCGTTGAACGTCGCACCGCCGGGCACAGTCGCGCCCCACATGCAAACCGCGCCGAAGACGACGTTGCACCTGCCGTCGAATCTGAGGCTGATCAGCCGGACGACAGGCGCGAAGGCCCTCGACCGCTCTCACACCGTCTTCTCGGCTGCCCTGAGCAAGCCCGGACATCGCAAGATCATCGGTACCACCGCCTACATCTGCGTCTCCGACACGAGCAACGGATTGCACCAGGACTGTCGTGGCGCGTTGGCGCTCCGCAATGGCGTCATCCTGGTCGACCAGACCCTCGACGTTCGAAGCGCCCGGATCACCGGCACGGTGACCGGCGGCAACGGCTACTACGAGGGCGCTCAAGGCACGGTCTCCGGCCGCGACCTCGGTGGGGGTAAAGAGCGGCTGACCATCGACTACGCCTTCAAGTAGTCGAAGACCGGCGGCCTCGGGCTGCGACTCGCCGGTCGACGAAGGTGGGCACCGATGATCCGGCCGCCGGAGTGACGACTACCGACCCGCTGCCGTCACGGGCCGATGCCATCGTCGTCGGCGCCGGCCACAACGGCCTCGTCGCGGCAACGGTGCTCGCCGCGGCCGGGCTCGACGTACTGGTCCTCGAACGCGACGTGGTCATCGGCGGGGCGGCCCGCACCGAGCAGCCGTTCCCGAACGTGCCGGGGCTTCGGCAGTCGACCGGCTCCTACCTGCTCGGCCTGATGCCACCGGAGCTCGAGCGGCTCCTCGACCTGCGCCTCCCGTTGGTACGCCGGGATCCGCACTACTTCCTTCCGACCACAACCGACCGCTACCTGTTGATGGGCAGTGACCGCGCAGCGACCCGCAAGCAGTTTGCGGAGTTCTTCACGGCGGCCGATGCCGACGCGGACGACCGTCTCGCCGCCGAGCTGGCAATGCTGCGTGAGGATCTTGCGCCGGCCTGGCTCGCCGAGCCGCTGACCCTCGAGGCCACCGCGGAGCGCTACATCCGCCCTGCCTTACGCGACACGTTCGTCGAGCTGGTCCGCGGCGACGTCACGTCCTACCTGAGCCGGTTCGGCTTCGTGACCGAGCTGGTCATCGCGATGTACGCCGTCACCGACGGGCTGTCCGGCCTGCACGCCGGACCCGACGATCCCGGCACGGGGCACAACTTCCTGGTGCACAACATGTGCCGGCTTCCCGGGGCTGACGGCACCTGGATGATCGTGCGCGGCGGGATGGGAACGGTGGCCGCAACCATTGCTGATCGGGCCCGGCGCCACGGAGCGCGAATCGTCACCGACGCTCCGATAGCGGCGGTGACCGTCTCCGGAGGTGCGACGTCCGGGGTCGTTCTTGCCGACGGCCGAGCGGTCGCGGCGAGCGTCGTCGTTGCCGCTTGTGACCCGTTCACGTTGTCGAGCCTGGTCCAGCTCCCCTCCCCGCTCGTCGACCGGCTCGAATCGGTGCGGCGCGCCGGCACGACCCTGAAGGTCAACCTCGCGCTCGCCGACCTGCCACGCTTCAGCTGCCTGCCGGAGGGAGCGGCATCGCCGTTCGGGTCAACGATCCACCTGCTCGAGCAGGACAGGCCGCTGCAGTCGGTGCGCGACATGTGGGCTCAGGTGACGGCCGGGCGGCTGCCCGACTTCCCGACGATCGAGTGGTACCTCCACACCACCGCTGACCGATCGCTGCAGGACGAGGCTGGTCATCACTCCTCCGCCCTGTTCGTGCAGTCGGTGCCGTGGCAACCTGCCGGATCGAGCTGGGACGCAGAGCTCGACCGCTACGTGCAGCATCTGCTCGAGATCTGCGACCGCTTCGCGCCCGGCACGTCGGCCCTCGTGGCCGACAGCTCTCCGCTGCCGCCGCCGTCGATCGAGGCGCATTTCGGCATCCGCCACGGCCACATTCACCACGTCGACAACACCTTCGGCTTCGACGAGCGGATCCCGTACGCGACGGGCATCGGCGGGCTCTATGCCGCGAGCGCAGGCTGCTTCCCAGCCGGGTCGGTGATCGGCGCGGCCGGCCACAACGCCGCCCGACGTGTCCTCGTCGATCTCGGCAACCCGACGAGCACCTCGACGGCTGACTAGGCTGGAATCGCAGATACGACGCGCTCGGCTGAAAGAGGCGATGTCCGCGTGACCATGGACGCGGAGAAGGAGAAGTTCGCGGGCTTCGGCCCGAATGAGTGGCTGGTCTACGAGATGTACCAGTCCTATCTGAAGGATCCGAACTCGGTCGACAAGGCCTGGTGGGACTTCTTCGCCGACTACGCGCCGGGCGACACCCCGGTGATCAGCAACCGGCCGACCGAGTCCTCGCCGGACGGTGCTGCGGCGCCTGCTCCGCAAGCCGCACCGATCGAGACACCCACGCCGCTCCCCCCACCGGCTGCCGTGCCCGCCGCGGAACCGACCGCCGACCGCCATCCGACGGCCCCCGTCGGGCGTGCCCTCAAGGGCGCCGCGGCGCGCACCGTCGTCAACATGGAAGCGAGCCTGGCCGTCCCGACCGCGACGAGCGTCCGCGCGATCCCCGCCAAGCTGCTGATCGACAACCGGGTCGTCATCAACAACCATCTCCGCCGCGGGCGCGGTGGCAAGGTCAGCTTCACCCACCTCATCGGGTTCGCGATGGTTCAGGCGCTGCACGAGATGCCGGTCATGAACCGGGCTTACGCGGAGGCTGACGGCAAGCCCACCGTCGTCGAGCCGGACCACATCAACCTGGGCTTGGCGATCGACCTCACCAAGGATGACGGCAGCCACACCCTCGTCGTACCGGCGATCAAGAACGCCGACACCCTCGACTTCGCAAAGTTCTGGGCGGCGTACGAGGACGTGGTACGCAAGGCTCGCACCAACAAGCTGACCGTGGATGACTTCACCGGGACGACGGTCAGCCTGACCAACCCGGGAACCATCGGCACCGTCCACTCGGTGCCTCGCCTGATGCAGGGGCAGGGCACGATCATCGGGGTCGGCGCACTGGAGTACCCGGCGGAGTACCAGGGCGCGGCCGAGGAGACGCTCGCGCGAATCGCGGTCAGCAAGATCCTCACACTGACCTCGACGTACGACCATCGCATCATCCAGGGCGCGGAGTCCGGTGAGTTCCTCCGGCGCATCCACGAGCTGCTGCTCGGCGATCTTTTCTGGGACGACGTGTTCGCGTCGCTGCGGATCCCGTACGAACCGATTCGCTGGACGACCGACATCGCGATCAGCCACGACGAGGAGGTCGGCAAGCCGGCGCGGGTGATCGAGCTGATCCACGCCTATCGCGTGCGCGGCCACCTGATGGCGGACACCAACCCGCTGGACTTCGAGCTGCGGCGCCATCCGGACCTCGACGTCGTGACCCACGGCCTGACGCTGTGGGACCTCGACCGTGAGTTCCCCTGCGGCGGGTTCGGCGGACACACGATGCTGAAGCTGCGCGAGATCCTCGGCGTACTTCGCGATTCCTACTGCCGCACCGTCGGCATCGAGTACATGCACATCCAGGATCCCGAGCAGCGACGTTGGATCCAGGAGCGCGTCGAGCGGCCGCACGAGAGTCCCGACCGCGCGGAGCAGCTGCGAATCCTTGGCAAGCTCAACGAGTCCGAGGCGTTCGAGACCTTCCTGCAGACCAAGTACGTCGGGCAGAAGCGATTCTCGCTCGAAGGTGGCGAGTCGGTGATCCCACTGCTCGACGCGGTGGTGTCGGCCGCCGCGCACGACGACATGGACGAGGTCGTCATCGGCATGGCGCACCGTGGCCGGCTCAACGTGCTCACCAACATCGTCGGCAAGTCGTTCGGACAGATCTTCTCCGAGTTCGAGGGCAACCTCGACCCGCGAACCGCGCATGGATCCGGCGACGTGAAGTACCACCTCGGCGCCGACGGCACCTACACGGCGCCCGACGGCGAGACCGTCAAGGTGACGCTCACCTCCAACCCGTCGCACCTCGAGACCGTGAACCCGGTCGTCGAGGGAATCGCTCGAGCGAAGCAGGACAAGCTGAACCGAGGTGAGGGCGGCTTCACCGTGCTGCCGATCCTCATCCACGGCGACGCCGCGTTTGCCGGGCAGGGAGTCGTCGCCGAGACGCTGAATCTCTCGCAGCTACGCGGCTACCGGACCGGCGGCACGGTGCACGTCGTCATCAACAACCAGGTCGGCTTCACGACCTCTCCGGCGAGCGCCCGATCGAGCGTCTACGCGACCGACGTGGCACGAATGATTCAGGCGCCGATCTTCCACGTGAACGGCGACGATCCGGAAGCCGTCGTACGGGTGGCGGAGCTTGCCTACGACTTCCGTCAGGCGTTCAAGAAGGATGTCGTCGTCGACATGCTCTGCTACCGCCGGCGCGGTCACAGCGAGGTGGACGAGCCGAGCTTCACGCAGCCGCTCATGTACGACCTGATCGACGCGAAGCGCAGCGTGCGCAAGCTCTACACGGAGTCGCTGATCGGCCGCGGCGACATCACGGTCGAGGAAGCCGAAGCCGCGCTTCGCGACTACCACGGTCAGCTGGAGAAGGTGTTTGCCGAAAGCCGCGACTTCACGCCGCCACCGTTCGAGGAGATTCCCGAGGTGCCGGTCGGCCCGCCACCCCCGACCGCTGTCACCCCCGAGGTCCTGAAGCGGATCGGTGACGCGCAGGTTTCGATGCCAGACGGCTTCAACGTCCACCCGCGCCTGTTGCCACAGCTCGAAAGGCGCGCTCGGATGGTGACCGAAGGTGGCATCGATTGGGCCTTCGCGGAAACGCTTGCGTTCGGATCGCTGCTGATGGAGGGGCGACCGGTGCGGCTTGCCGGTCAGGACTCGCGACGCGGCACGTTCGGCCAACGGCACTCGGTGATCGTTGACCGGCGTACGGCGGCCGAGTACACGCCTCTGGCGAACCTCACCGACGACCAGGCACCGTTCTACGTCTACGACTCGCTGCTGAGTGAGTACGCCGCGATGGGCTTCGAGTACGGGTACTCCGTCGAGCGACCCGATGCGCTGGTGGCGTGGGAGGCCCAGTTCGGCGACTTTGCGAACGGGGCGCAGGAGGTGATCGACGAGTTCATCTCGGCCAGCGAGGTGAAGTGGGGCCAAACGTCCAACGTCGTTCTGCTGCTGCCACACGGCTACGAGGGACAGGGTCCGGACCACTCGTCGGCGCGGATCGAGCGCTATCTGACGATGTCGGCCGAAGGCAACTGGGTCATCACGATGCCCAGCACGCCGGCCAACTACTTCCACTTGCTGCGGCTCCACACCCTCGGGGCGCGGCAGCGGCCGCTGCTCGTCTTCACACCGAAGTCGATGCTGCGCCTGAAGACCGCCACGTCGATGCCCGAGGAGTTCACCAACGGTCGGTTCCAACCGCTGATCATCGAGGACGTGCCAGACCCGTCGGCGGTTCGCCGCGTCCTGCTGTGCAGCGGCAAGGTCTACTACGACCTCGTCAAGCATCGCGAGACGCTCGGCGTCACTGACACGGCGATCCTTCGTACCGAGCGGCTCTACCCGCTGCCCGCGATCGAACTGAAGGCGGCACTCGAAGCGTTTCCTGCCGACGCGAAGCTGATCTGGGTACAGGAGGAGCCGGCAAACCAAGGCGCCTGGCCGTTCATCGCATTACGGCTTCCGGAGCATCTCGGCGGCCGGCCACTGCTGCGGGTGTCACGCAACGCCTCCGCGGCCCCGTCAACCGGATCGCATCACACCCACGAGGTCGAGCAGGCCGCGCTGCTCGAAGCCGCGTTCGCCTGAGCCATGTACTTCACCGACCGGGGCATCGAAGAGCTCGAGAAGCGACGCGGGGAAGAAGTGCTCACCTTCTTCGAAGTAGCAGAACGGCTGAGGGACTTCGTCAACCTCAATCCGGAGTTCGAGACCGCGATCGACCGGCTGGCAACTTGGCTCGCCCGCGCCGAGGACGAGGACGAGTAGCCCAGCGGGCTGCGTAGGATATAGTCTCAGTTAGGACTAGATCTCAATAAGCCGGAGGTGTCATGCCCGCCGATCTGCCGCTCCCTGAGCCGACCGACCTCGACGAGCAGCGCAACACCGAGCTGATGCATCTCGCGAAAGACGCCGTCCTCCGCGGTCGCCCGAGCGGTGACGAGAAGTGTCAGAACTGCCTCTACTACACGGACACCAGCGAGGACATCTCTTACTGCTGGCACCCGAAGCTGCGAATCCTCGTCGGCGGGCCGTGGTGGTGTCAGTGGTGGGAGGAGATCCCCGAGGAGCTGCGATGACTACGAGCAGCACTCGCTCGACGCCCCAGCGGCGCGCGGTGCTGCAGGCCGTCAGCCAGTCCGACGACCACCCGACCGCGGCGGAGGTGCTCGACCGGGTCTCGGAGATCCTGCCAGGGGTGGGCGCGGCCACGATCTACCGCACGCTGGCGATGCTCGTCGAGTCTGGACAGATCCTCGAACTGCGGGTTGGTCAGTCCCCGATGCGGTATGACCGCAACATCGAGCGCCACGACCATCTGATCTGTAACAACTGCGGCCGGGTCATCGACGTCGAGCTCCCACTCGACCGACGACGATCAATCGACCCGCTCGAGGCGCGACACGACTTTCGCGTCACGAGCTACGACTTACGGGTGCACGGCGAGTGCGCCGATTGCAGGGCTTCTCTCAAGAAAGGAAAAGCACGTGGCTGAGCTCAAAGGCAGCAAGACTCACGCAAACCTGAAGGAGGCGTTCGGCGGCGAGAGCATGGCGAACCGGCGCTACCTCTTCTTCGCCCGCCGGGCCGAGACCGACAAGCACACCGAGGTCGCTGAGTTGTTCCGCGACACCGCGGAAGCGGAGACCGGGCACGCGTTCGGTCACATCGAGTTCCTCGTGCAGGCCGGCGACCCGGCGACGGACGAGCCCATCGGCACGACCGAGGAGAACCTCGCGTCGGCGGTCGCGGGTGAGACATACGAGTTCACCGCGATGTATCCCGGGTTCGCCAAGACCGCTCGCGACGAGGGATTCACCGAGATCGCGGACTGGTTCGAGACCCTCGCCCGCGCCGAGCGCACTCACGCCGGCCGCTACGAGAAGGCTCTTGAGAAGCTCCGCGCCGGAGCCTGAGAAGGGGCGCGAACCGCGATGACCGGCACGTCCATGCTCTCTACAGAGTCCTTCGAGCTGTCGCCGGAGGCCTACGCCAAGGTGCGCCCAGAGTGGCGCGCCCGGGCGATCGGCCTCCGGCAGACCCGCCGGGTGCAGCTCGGGCCCATGGTCTCGCTGGAGTTCGAGAACGCCGACACGCTGCACTACCAAGCCCAGGAGATGCTCTATGTCGAGCGGGTGACCGATCCGGTGGCGGCCGCAGCTGAGATCGCCGTCTACGAACGATTGCTTCCGACACCGACGACGTTGACGGCGACCCTGTTCGTCGAGATCGACGACCCTGGCCGGATCCGTGCCGAGCTGGAGCGGCTCGACGGACTACATGAGTCCGTCCGGCTCGAGGTCGAAGGCCTGGCCTGCCGCGCCAGAGACATTCCGCCCCCCGACGAGGGCCCGACGAAGCGCACCGTCTCGGTGCATTTCCTCGGCTTCGACCTGACGCCCGAGGTGTTGTCCGCCCTACGACAGGGGTTCCCTGCCCGCCTCGTGATCGACCATCCCGAGTACCCGGTCGACGTCGATCTGGATCCTGCACTAGTGCAGGCGCTCGTCAGGGATACCGGTTCAACCGAGGTCTGAACGGCGCGCTCCCGGGGTAGACGCAGGTCATGCCAGCTTCAGGATTCGCAACCATCAGTGAAGGCGTGACGATCACGCTCGCCCCCGACGCGGATGGTGCCTTCAAGATCAGCCTGTCCCGTGACGGAGCGACGATCAGCGCGCAGGAAGGCGGCGCCATGCTCGAGGACCCTGCCGCCATCGCGACCGTCGTCAACGGCATGTACGCCGACCTGCTCGCCGCCGAGCACGAACACCGGTGATCTTGACGTAGTGCGCCCATCAGACACGCTGAAGGGCGCACTACGTCAAGATCACGGCTAGTTGGTGAGGATGATCTTGCCGAAGAGGTCGCCGTCGTAGAGCTTCGCGAACGCCGAGCGGGCATCAGCCAGTGCGAACGTCGAGTCGATTGACGGCTTCACGCCGTTGTTCGCCATGAAGTCGAGCATCGCCGCGAACTCGACACTGGTACCCATCGTCGAGCCGAGCACCTCGATCTGGAGGAAGAACAGCCGCTGCAGCTCCAGCGGCGTCACGCCGCCACTGGTCGAGCCGCAGACGACGACGCGGCCGCCCGGCCGCACCGACTTGAGCGAGTGACCGAACGTCGCGTCTCCGACCGTCTCAACGACGGCGTCGACGCGGCCGGGGAGGCGCGAGCCCGGCTCGAAGGTCTCGTCCGCACCGAGTTCCTCGGCCTTGGCCCGCTTCGCCTCGCTGCGCGACGTCGCCCACACCGTGACGCCAGCGGCCTTGGCGAGTGCGATGGCCGCGGTCGCCACACCGCCACCCGCACCCTGCACAAGGATCGTCTGACCGGACTGCACCTGCGCCTTGGTGAAGAGCATCCGGTATGCGGTGAGCCAGGCGGTCGGGAGGCAGGCGGCCTCTTCCCACGACAAGTCAGCCGGCTTCGCGATCAGGTTGCCCGCAGGGACCGAGACCTTCTCGGCGAGCGTGCCCGGGTAGACCTCGGACAGCAACGACCGCTTGGGGTCGAGCGTCTCATCGCCGCCCGTCTTCGAACCATCACCGATGACCGAATGAACGATGACCTCGCGGCCGTCAGGACCGATGCCCGCAGCATCGCCACCCAGGATCATCGGCAGCTTGTCCTCCGCCAGCCCGACGCCGCGGAGCGACCAGAGATCGTGGTGGTTCAGCGACGCCGCCTTGACCTCGACGGTGACCCAGCCCTCCGGCGCAGCCGGGGCCTCGATGTCACCGACCTCGAGCGCAGACAGCGGGTCGTCGTTGTTCAGCCGAGCGGCGTAGGCAGCAAGCATGGAGCAGACCTTACCGACTGGCGGAAACGACGTTCTCAACCGGGGTTGACCACCTTGTGCAAGGAATCCGGCGTCCTGACGCCGAGAACCCTGCACAACCCCGCTGGCTAGATGCGGGCGACGCCCTCAGCGCGCGCGCAGTCCGCCACCGCGGCCGCGACGGCTGGTCCGACGCGCGGGTCGAACACGCTCGGGATCACGTACTCCTCGGCCACGTCGTCACCGACGACCTCGCACAGCGCATTGGCCGCTGCGAGCTTCATGCCCTCGGTGATCGCGCTCGCGCGCACGTCCAGGGCGCCACGGAAGACGCCCGGGAACGCGAGCACGTTGTTGATCTGGTTCGGGAAGTCGCTGCGGCCGGTCGCCACGACGCGGGCGTAGTGACGCGCCACGTCC
>Ga0164242_10002255_pt1 | contig 22404 bp, 21 predicted proteins | sample OricomgcompostMG_FD_108783 | JGI IMG/M metagenome (GOLD analysis project Ga0164242, IMG submission 108783) | Miracle-Growth compost microbial communities from Emeryville, California, USA - Original compost - Miracle growth compost (MG) ... | reverse complement strand
TCCCCCGCTGGTGCGCACCGGCACGCCCGGAAAGGCGCGTCCCAGCTCCTCGGCCGTGCGCACCGAGCCGACGACGACGGCCCGCATCCGGCGCCCGCCACAGGTCGGACAGGCCCAGTCCCCGGCGGGCCGGGCACACCAGCGGCAGGTGGCGACCACGTCCGGGCCCGGCGCGCCGAGCGGCCCCGAGCACACCGGGCAGCGCGCCGGGGTGCGGTCGCGGGCGCAGGCCAGCGCCGGGACGTACCCGCGGCGCGGCACCTGCACCAGCACCGGGTGGCCGGCCGCCATCGCGTCGCGGGCGGTCCGCCAGGCCAGCGACGGCAGGCGCGCGGCGGCCGCGGCCGGGTCCCGGGCCAGCTCCGCGTCGTCGCCGATCGCCGCGGCGCGGGGCGCGGCGGCACGCACCCGTGCCCGGTCCGCGGAGATCTCGTGCGCCCAGCCGGACTCGACCAGGTGCTGGACCTCGGCCGTCCGCGCGTGGGCGCCGAGCAGCAGCGCGGCCCCGGACAGCGACGAGCGCAGCACGAGGACGTCGCGGGCGTGCGCGTACGGGGCGCGCGGCTCGTCGTACAGGTCGTCGCCGTCGTCCCACATCGCCAGCAGCCCGAGATCGGCGACCGGTGCGTAGCCGGCGGCCCGGGTGCCGATCACCGCCCGGATCGCCCCGCGGCGCACGGCCAGCCAGCGCCGGTACCGCTCGGCCGGGCCCAGGTCGGCCGAGAGCGCGACGTACCGGCCGCGGCCGAGTACCGAGCTGAACGCGGCATCGAGACGGTTCAGGTCGCGGGCGTCCGGCGCCAGCACGATCGCTCCGCGGCCCGCGGCCAGTGCCGTCCGCGCCGCCTCGGCCAGCCGGGACGGCCAGTCCTCGCCGGGCAGCGCCGACCAGACCGCCCGCGCCGGCTTGCCGGCGGCGACGGCGGACAGGAACGCGGGGCCGGCCCGGTACTGCTCGAAGCCGGTGCCGCCCGGCGGCTCGGGCGCCCCCTCGCTTGTGGACGGCTTGGCCTCGGCGCCCGCGTGCCGGGCCGGGACGCCGAGCCGCACCACGTCCACAAAGTTGCCGGCCCAGCGGTCGGCGACGGCCCGGAACAGCGCGGCGGTGTCCGCGGTCAGCACCGGTTCGCCCACGCAGCGCTCGAGGAACGCCAACCGGCCGGCGTGCTCGGACTCCGCCGCGCGCTCGAGCACGAACGCGTCCACCAGCCGCCCGGCGAACCGCACCCGTACCCGTGACCCCGGCCGGACTGCCTCGTGCAGGGTGTCCGGCACGAGGTAGTCGAACGGCCGGTCCAGGTGGGCCAGCGGCACGTCCACCATCAGCCGGGCGACCGGGTCGGCCGGTGCCGCTATCCGCCCCGTCTTCGGGGCAGCACGGCGCGCGGTCACGCCAGATTCATATCAGCGCGCCCCGACGGTTCCGCGCTGCGCAGGATTCGCTAGCCGTTGGCGAGCTTGGCGAGCTGCTCGGCGCGGTCGGTGCGCTCCCAGGTGAAGTCGGGGAGCTCGCGGCCGAAGTGCCCGTAGGCGGCGGTCTGCGCGTAGATCGGGCGCTTCAGGTCCAGGTCGCGGATGATCGCGGCCGGGCGCAGGTCGAAGGTCTGCCGGACGGCGTCCTCGATGCGCTCGACGTCGACCGTCTCGGTGCCGAACGTCTCGATGAACAGGCCGACCGGCTGCGCCTTGCCGATCGCGTACGCGACCTGCACCTCGCACTTGGCGGCCAGGCCCGCGGCGACCACGTTCTTGGCGACCCACCGCATCGCGTAGCAGGCGGAGCGGTCGACCTTGGACGGGTCCTTGCCGGAGAACGCGCCGCCGCCGTGACGGGCGTAGCCGCCGTAGGTGTCGACGATGATCTTGCGCCCGGTCAGGCCGGCGTCGCCCATCGGGCCACCGATCTCGAAGCGGCCGGTGGGGTTGACCAGCAGCCGGTAGCCCTCGATGTCCAGGCCGGCGGCGTACTTGGCCAGGATCGGGCGCACGACGTGCTCCTCGATGTCCGGCGTGAGCAGGGTGTCGAGGTCGATGTCCGCGGCGTGCTGGCTGGACACGACGACGGTGTCCAGGCGCACCGGCCGGTCGTTCTCGTCGTACTCGATGGTGACCTGCGTCTTGCCGTCCGGCCGCAGGTACGGCACGGTGCCGTCCTTGCGGACCTTGGTCAGCTGCTCGGAGAGGCGCTGCGCCAGCGCGATCGGCAGCGGCATCAGCTCGGGGGTCTCGTTGCAGGCGAAGCCGAACATCAGGCCCTGGTCGCCGGCGCCCTGGCGCTCCAGCGGGTCCTCGACGTTCTGGCCGGTGCGCGCCTCGTACGCGTTGTCGACGCCCTGCGCGATGTCCGGCGACTGGCTGCCGATCGAGACGCTGACGCCGCAGGACGCGCCGTCGAAGCCCTTGCGCGAGGAGTCGTAGCCGATCTCCAGGATGGTCTCGCGGACGATCGTCGGGATGTCGGCGTATGCGTCGGTGGTCACCTCACCGGCCACATGCACCTGGCCGGTCGTGATCAGCGTCTCGACGGCGACGCGGCTGGACGGGTCCTGGGCGAGCAGCGCGTCCAGGATCGAGTCACTGATCTGGTCCGCGATCTTGTCGGGGTGCCCCTCGGTGACGGATTCGGACGTGAACAGGCGGCGGGTCACAGGCACTCCGTACGTAGTCGTTTCGAGGATGGTCGGGGGTTGGAAAGTCGGCCAGAGTTTAGCTGCGCGGGGCGACGTGGGCGATTCGGGACGCGATCGCGTCGCACAGCGCGGCGGCGAGCACGGTCTTCGGTCCGAGCGGGATGTCCTGTTCGGTGCCGTCGGCGCCGAGGATCACCCCGGCGTTGTCGGCCTGCCCGAACGCCTTGCCGTCGCCGACCGCGTTCACGACCAGCAGGTCGCAGCCCTTGCGGGCGAGCTTGGTGCGGCCGTGCTCCAGGACGGTCGCGTGCTGATCGCCGGTTTCGGCCGCGAAGCCGACGACGAGCTGGCCGTCCGGGCGCGCTGCGACCAGCTCGGCGAGCACGTCCGGGTTCTCCGCCAGCGCGATCGGCTCCGGGGCATTGCCGCACTTCTTGATCTTGTGGGCGGCCTGCTCGGCGGGCCGGAAGTCGGCGACCGCGGCCGCCATGACGACGACGTCCGCCTCCGGCGCGGCCTTGGCCATCGCGTCGCGCAGCTCGGCGGCCGAGCCGACGGGAACGACGTCGACACCGGCCGGGTCGGGCAGCTCGGCGTTGGCAGACACCAGGGTGACTCGGGCACCACGGGCCGCGGCCACGGCGGCGACGGCGTAGCCCTGCTTGCCCGACGAGCGGTTGCCCAGGAAGCGGACGGGATCCAGGGGCTCCCGAGTGCCGCCGGCGCTCACGACCACGTGCCGGCCGGCCAGGTCGAACGGCAGCGCGTCGGGGCGGTGCAGCAGCAGCTCGGCGAGGCGCGCGATCTCGACCGGCTCGGGCAGCCGGCCCTTGCCGGTGTCCGCGCCGGTGAGCCGTCCGGTCGCCGGGTCGAGCACGGTCGCGCCGCGGCGCCGCAGTGTCGCGACGTTGTCGACAGTCGCGGGGTGCTCCCACATCTCGGTGTGCATCGCCGGCGCGAACAGCACCGGGCACCGCGCGGTCAGCAGCGTGTTCGTCAGCAGGTCGTCGGCCAGGCCGTGGGCCGCCTTGGCCAGCAGGTCCGCGGTGGCAGGAGCGACGACGACGAGGTCGGCCTGCCGGCCCAACTGCACGTGCGGCACGGCGTCGGCGTCCGTCCACACGTCGGCGGCAACCGGGTGGTGCGAGAGCGCGGCCCAGGTGGGGGCGCCGACGAAGTTCAGCGCGGACGCGGTCGGCACGACGCGCACGTCGTTGCCGGCCTCGATCAGCTTGCGCAGCAGATCGGCCGCCTTGTAGGCGGCGATCCCTCCGCCGACACCGAGGATTATCACGCGCTCATTGTGGCGCGCTGAGCGCCTCAGGACTCGCTGGGCTTGAACTCGATGAGGTCGCTGTTGATCTCGCGCAGCGCGATCGACAGCGGCTTCTCCTGCGGGGCGGTCTCGACCAGCGGGCCGACGTACTCGAGCAGGCCCTCGCCCAGCTGGCTGTAGTAGGCGTTGATCTGGCGGGCGCGCTTGGCCGCGATGATCACCAGGGCGTACTTGCTCTGGGTACGGTCCAGCAGCTCGTCGATCGGCGGGTTGGTGATGCCTTCGGGCGCGGAGGTTGCAGCGGACACGGTTCAGCTCTCTGTCATCGGCGGCTGGTGGCTGTTCGGCGCCGGACGCGCTAGGACACGCGGGCGGCCTCTATCAATGCTACCAACTCGGCGGCGGCGCGGCTGACGTCGTCGTTCACCACGACCGCGTCGAACTCCGATTCGGCGGCCATTTCGACGCGGGCGCGCTCCAGCCGGGCCGCCACGACGTCCGGCGGCTCGGTGCCGCGGCCGGACAGCCGACGCTCCAGCTCGCCCCAGGACGGCGCCGTGAGGAAGACCAGGAACGCGTCCGGCATCTGCTCGCGGACCTGGCGCGCGCCCTGCAGCTCGATCTCCAGCAGGGCGGGCGTGCCGGCGGCCAGGCGCTCCTCGACCGGGGTGCGCGGGGTGCCGTAGCAGTTGCCGGCGAAGTCGGCGTGCTCCAGCAGCTGGCCGTCGGCGACGAGGCCGGCGAACTGCTCGCGCGACACGAAGTGATACTCGACGCCGTCGCGCTCGCCGGGCCGCATGGCGCGGGTCGTGCACGACACCGACACCCAGATCTGCGGGTACAGCTCGCGGACCTTGGCCACCACCGTCCCCTTGCCCACGCCGGACGGGCCCGACAGCACGGTCAGCACCGGGCGCCTGGGCCGGTCCGCGGAGCTCATAGGGTTGCAACCTAGCCGCCGACCGGTGAGCATCAGCACACCGGTGTCCTTCGATCTCGCTGCGCGATCGTTTTCTGGTCTAGATTCGTGCGAAATCGGCGCGGGCACCACTGGCACCCGCGCTCGCCCGGGCAACGGTGCCCGACCCGAGGATCAACCCCGCGTCGCCGTGCACCGTCGGCACGGCTCCTGCTGAACGGAGAGCGTGCCTTGCTCATCGGAGTTGCCCGCGAGAGTCAGCCCGGCGAGACGCGTGTCGCCGCGACGCCGACGACGGTCAAGCAGTTGATCACGCTCGGCTACGACGTCGTCGTGGAAGCCGACGCCGGTGCCGCCGCCAGCTTCACGGACGAGGCGTATGCGGACGCCGGAGCGCGGATCGGCTCGGCCGACGACGCGTGGGGCGCGGACATCGTGTTCCGGGTGAACGCGCCGTCGACGGCGGAGATCGGCCGCCTGCGCGACGGCAGCACGCTGGTCGGTTTGCTCAGCCCGGCGCTGAACCCGGAGCTGGTGGACGCGCTCGCGGCGCGCCCGATCACGGCGCTGGCGATGGACGCGGTGCCGCGAATCTCGCGCGCGCAGTCGATGGACGTGCTCAGCTCGATGGCGAACATCGCCGGGTACCGCGCGGTGATCGAGGCCGCGCACGTGTTCGGCCGGTTCTTCACCGGTCAGGTCACCGCGGCGGGCAAGGTTCCGCCGGCGAAGGTGCTGGTCGCAGGAGCGGGTGTCGCGGGCCTGGCCGCCATCGGCGCGGCGGGCAGCCTCGGCGCGATCGTGCGCGCCACGGACCCGCGCCCGGAGGTCGCCGACCAGGTGCGCTCGCTCGGCGGCGAGTACCTGGCCGTGGCGGACGCCGAGGTCGAGGTCAGCACGACCGGTTACGCCAAGGAGATGTCCGACGACTACAACGCCCGCGCCGCCGCGCTCTACGCGCAGCAGGCCGAGGACGTCGACATCATCATCACCACCGCGCTGATCCCGGGTAAGCCGGCGCCGCGGCTGATCACCGCCGAGATGGTGGCGTCCATGAAGGCGGGCAGCGTGATCGTCGACATGGCCGCGGCCAACGGCGGCAACGTCGAGGGCTCGCGTCCCGGCGAGGTCGTCGTCACCGACAACGACGTAACGATCATCGGTTACACCGACCTGGCCGGCCGGCTGCCCACCCAGGCCTCGCAGCTGTACGGCACCAACCTGGTGAACCTGATGAAGCTGCTGACGCCCGGCAAGGACGGTCAGCTGGTGCTCGACTTCGAGGACGTCGTGCAGCGCGGCATCACGGTCGTTCGCAACGGCGAGAAGACGTGGCCACCACCGCCGGTGCAGGTGTCCGCCGCGCCACCGGCACCGAAGGCGGCGCCGCAGCCGGTCAAGGAGGAGAAGAAGCCGGTCACCGCGGCGCGCAAGTACTCGCTCGTCGCGATCGCCGCGGTCGCGGTATTCCTGATCACCGGGTTCTCCCCCAGCGGACTGCTGCAGCACTTCTTCGTCTTCGCGCTGGCGATCGTGATCGGCTACTACGTGATCGGGCACGTGCACCACGCGCTGCACACACCGCTGCTGTCGGTGACGAACGCGATCTCCGGCATCATCGTGGTCGGCGCGCTGCTGCAGGTGGGCCACCACGACACCACGATCACGGTGCTGTCGTTCATCGCGATCCTGGTCGCGTCCATCAACGTCTTCGGTGGCTTCACCGTGACCCGCCGCATGCTCGGCATGTTCTCGAAGGGCTGAGCTGTGACTGCCTCCACTGCCGCGCAGGCGGCATACATCGTCGCTGCCCTGCTGTTCATCCTCAGCCTGGCGGGCCTGTCCAAGCACGAGACCGCGAAGTCCGGCGTCGTGTTCGGCATCTCCGGCATGGTGATCGCGCTCGGGGCGACCATCGCGTACGCGATTACCGGGCCGTCGAACTGGCCGTCCGGGCTCGCGCTGACCGGGATCGGGCTGCTGTTCCTGGCGATGGCGATCGGTGCGGTCATCGGCGTCTTCAAGGCGGTGCGGGTCGAGATGACCGGCATGCCGGAGCTGATCGCGATGCTGCACAGCTTCGTCGGCCTCGCCGCCGTCCTCGTCGGATGGGACGGCTACTACGAGGTCGAGTCCCGCGGCGGCCACCCCGCGGAGTTCGCCGGCGGGCTGCTGCGCATCCACCACGCCGAGGTGTTCATCGGCGTCTTCATCGGCGCCGTGACGTTCACCGGTTCGATCGTCGCGTACCTCAAGCTCTCCGCGAAGATCAAGTCGAACCCGCTGATGCTGCCCGCGCACAACTGGCTGAACGTCGGCGCGCTCGCCGCGTTCGTCGGGCTCACCGTCGCGTTCGTGGCGCAGCCGAACCTCGGCCTGCTCGTCGCCGTCACGATCGTCGCGCTGGCGCTCGGCTGGCACCTGGTCGCGTCCATCGGCGGTGGCGACATGCCCGTCGTCATCTCGATGCTGAACAGCTACTCAGGCTGGGCCGCGGCGGCGTCCGGGTTCCTGCTCGACAACAACCTGCTGATCGTGACCGGCGCGCTCGTCGGCTCCTCCGGTGCGTACCTGTCGTACGTCATGTGCGTCGGGATGAACCGGTCGTTCATCTCGGTGATCGCCGGCGGCTTCGGCAACGAGGGCGCCACCAGCGACGACACCGACTACGGCGAGCACCGGGAGATCGACGCGGCCGGCGCCGCCGAACTGCTCAAGGAGGCGTCGTCGGTGATCATCACGCCCGGCTACGGCATGGCCGTCGCGCAGGCGCAGTACCCGGTCGCCGAGCTGACCCGCAAGCTGCGCGAGCGCGGTGTCGAGGTGCGCTTCGGCATCCACCCCGTCGCCGGCCGGCTGCCCGGGCACATGAACGTGCTGCTCGCCGAGGCGAAGGTGCCGTACGACATCGTCCTGGAGATGGACGAGATCAACGACGACTTCCCGGACACCGACGTCGTGCTCGTCATCGGCGCGAACGACACGGTCAACCCGGCCGCCGCCGAGGACCCCGGCAGCCCGATCGCCGGCATGCCCGTGCTGCACGTGTGGGAAGCGCGCAACGTGATCGTGTTCAAGCGGTCGATGGCCACCGGCTACGCGGGCGTGCAGAACCCGCTGTTCTTCCGGGAGAACTCGCAGATGCTCTTCGGTGACGCCAAGGAGCGGGTCGAGGACATCATCCGCGCGCTGTAACTTCGGCGGTATGGCGCAGATTCCCGATTCGCACCGTGACCTGTTGGACGCCGAGTTCGCGACGCTGGGCACGGTCGACGATCATGGACGGCCGCAACTGACCGAGCTGTGGTTCCTGGCTGAGGACGGCACGGTGCGGCTCTCGCTGAACACGTCGCGGCAGAAGACCAAGAACCTGCAGCGCAACCCGGCGTTCAGCCTGCTCATCCTCGATGTGGCAAACCCGCACCGCTACGTTGAGCTGCGCGGTAACGCCGTTCTCGAACCGGACCCCGACTACGCGTTCGCCGACAAGGTCGTCGCGAAGTACGGCATGGACCTGCGAGCGATGGACCAGCCCGGCGACTCTCGCGTAGTGGTGACGCTGCCCGCCGACCACGTCCACACCTGGGGCTGACCGTCATCTTCACACTGCGGGATTATTTGCGGCGTCGCGCCGCCAGGCGATCTAGCTCCGGCAGCGCCTCCACGTCCTTGTTCCTTGCTGCGGCTTCCTTCGACCGGATCACGTCGTCCAGCGAGGCGACCAACACCTCTATCCCTCCGACGCGCCGCGGCTGCGCCTGGACGACGAGGTCCGGATAGCCGTCCGTACCCGCCGGTAGGAATGTCAGGTCGAGGTCGCCGTATGGCGTGCGCAGATTCAGCATCCTTACTCCGGCAAGCGCCTCGGCGGACGTGTCGAACGGCAGCGATTCGGGAAGCTCGTCAGGCGCCTGGTCGCAGACCGTCGGTGAATTCGCCCTGGATGGCCTGGCGTCGAGCTAGCTCCGTCGGCGTCAACCGATCGGCGAGGCGGTCGAGGACGTCGTCGTGATCGTCGTACTGCTCCAGGTGAATACGCAGGTCCAGGTTCACCGCCGCCAATAGCTTCGCCAGTGTGGGCAGCGACGGCTGCACCGCGCCGGACTCGATTCGTCCGATCGTGGAAGGGGAAACGCCAGCGGCGCTGGCAAGCTGTCGCTGCGTCAGATCCCGCTTGATGCGAGCGAGGCGCAAGATGTTGCCCGCGAGCCGCTGGTTGTTGCGAATCGTGGTCGGCCCCATCGTCGCCATACCACGATGCTATCAGAAATGAGAGCACGACCACGGGGAATGCGCGAGATTACGGCCGCTACTGTCGGCGCATGGAGTTTCGCCGATTGGGAACGTCCGGGCTCGTCGTGTCGGTCGTCGGGCTGGGCACGAACAACCTGGGCATGAAGCTGGACGACGCCGGTAGCCGCGAGGTCGTGCACGCCGCGCTGGACGAGGGCATCACGCTGTTCGACACCGCCGACTCGTACGGCGCGTCCGAGGAACGGCTCGGTGCCCTCCTGGAGGGCAAGCGCGACGACGTCGTGATCGCGACCAAGTTCGGCAGCGACGTGCGCCGCCGCGGGCTGAGCAACGGTGAGGACTGGGGCGCGCGCGGGTCGCGCCGCTACATCCGCCGCGCGGTCGAGTCGTCGTTGCGCCGGCTGCGCACTGACTGGATCGACCTGTACCAGCTGCACCGTCCGGATCCGGCGACGCCGATCGAGGAAACCCTTTCCGCACTGGACGATCTGGTGCGCGCGGGCAAGGTGCGCTACCTCGGGTCGTCCAACTTCACCGGCTGGCAGGTGGCCGACGCCGAGTGGACGGCGCGCACGCGCGGCCTGGAGCGGTTCGTCAGCGCGCAGAACGAGTACAACTGGCTGGATCGCGGGATCGAGGCCGATCTCGTGCCGGCGCTGGAGCAGTACGGCATCGGGTTGCTGCCCTACTTCCCGCTCGCGTCCGGCCTGCTGACCGGCAAGTACAAGCGCGGCGAGGCCGCCCCGGCGGGCTCGCGGATCGCCGACTGGGGACGCGAGTCGGTGCTGACCGACACTGCCTTCGACGTGATCGAAGGGCTGGAGGCGTTCGCACGCTCGCGCGGCGTCACGCTGCTCGATATCGCGATCGGCGGGCTGGCCGCGCAGCCCGCCGTCTCGTCGGTGATCGCCGGCGCCACGTCGCGCGAGCAGGTTCAGGCGAACGTGGCCGCCGGCAACTGGCAGCCGTCCGCCGACGACATCGTCGAACTGGACGAGATCACCGGCTGAGATGGTTGAGCCCGCCGGCACCGGCCCGGGAAAGCTCACCGCCGACGGTTGCGCTGTCGACCCCTATCGCCAACTGCCCGCTCTGGGCGAGGCAGCGATCGTGCACGCGGCGATCCGTGCGGGTGTGGGTGTTCTGGATCTGGGCTGCGGCACCGGCCGGATCGCGCATCCGCTGAGCGAGCTCGGCCATCCCGTCGTCGGCGTTGACCAGTCGGCCGACATGCTCGCGCACGTCCGAGTTGCGGAGACGGTGTGCGCTCCGATTGCCGGACTCGACCTCCAGCGAAGCTTCGGAGGTGTGCTGCTGGCCAGCCACCTGGTGAACACACCTGAGGCCACGGATCGCCGGGCGCTGTTGGAGACCGTGCGGCGGCACCTCGCGCCGGACGGACGCTTGGTGGCCGAGTGGCATCCGCCGGAGTGGTTCGACGCGGTCTCGTCCGGATCGGGCGGAACCATCGGCGCGGTGCGGGTCGAGTTGACCGACGTCCATCGCGGCGCCGACTTCCTCGATGGCACCGTGCGCTACTGGGCCGGGGACGAACTCTGGACTCAGACCTTCCGGGCACGACGACTCACCCAGGACGCTCTGTGCGCCGAACTCGCGGCGACGGGGTTGGCCTTCGACGGCTACCTGACCGATGACTGCACCTGGTTCGCAGCACTCCCTGCCCGCTGATCAACAGCGCGAAATGGCTGCCAGGACGACCAGAATCTGCTGTTGATCACGAGAGTTGGGTCCGTTCAGGCGCGCAGGAAGGCGAAGGACTCCGCTTCGCGCTGAACGGCGGCGCGCAGCGCGGCCACGTCCGGCCCGTTGCGCAGCACGCTGCGCGACACGCTCGGCACGACCGCGGGCAGCGCGTCGCCGAAGATGCGGCGGACGTCCTCGGCCGTGCCGCCCTGGGCGCCGATGCCGGGGACCAGGAACGGCCCGTTGAGCCCGTCCAGCTTGGCGACCGAGTCGCCGATCGTCGCGCCGACGACCACGCCGTAGGAGCCGAGCGGCGCCGCATCGCCGTTGCGCGCCGCGAGGTCGTCGATGATCAGCTGCGCGACCGTGCGGCCGTCGTCGGCCCGGGCGTGCTGCACCTGCGGGCCCTCCGGGTTGGACGTCAGCGCGAGCACGAACGCGCCGGCGCCGTGCTGCTCGCACAGCTCGAACGCGGGCGCGAGCGACCCGACACCCAAGTACGGGCTGAGCGTGATCGCGTCGGCGGCCAGCGTCGAGGACGGGTCCAGGTAGGCGCGCGCGTACGCCGCCATGGTGGTGCCGATGTCACCGCGCTTGACGTCCAGCACCACCAGCGCGCCGGCCGCGCGACACGCGGCCACGGTGCGTTCCAGCACCTCGATGCCCGCCGAGCCGTACGCCTCGAAGAAGGCCGACTGCGGCTTGATCACGGCGGCGTGTTCGGCGAATGCCGCCACGCAGGCGTCCGCGAACGCGCTGAGCCCGGCGACGTCGTCGGACAGCCCCCACGACTCCAGCAGGCCGGGGTGCGGGTCGATGCCGACACACAGCGAGCCGCGCTCGTCCTGCGCCGCGTCCAGGCGCGATCCGAAGCTCACTGCGCCGCCGCCTCGGCAGCGGCCGGGTGGGGGTACCTCCCGCTTGCGGGGGATAGGCGATCGGCGGGATCGCGGTGCGCGTAGCCGACGGCGTCGGCCAGGCTCGCGAACCCGCGCTCGTCCAGCGCGGCGTCCAACTCGTCGAGCACCCGGATCGGCGCGTTCGGGTCGCCGAACACGGCCGTCCCCACGGACACGGCGGACGCGCCGGCGAGGATGAACTGCAGCGCGTCGAGCCCGGACCGGATGCCGCCCATGCCGAGAATCGGCAGGTGCGGCAAGGCCTTCTTCACCTGCCACACGCAGCGCACGGCCACCGGGCGGATCGCCGGCCCGGACAGGCCACCGGTGATCCCGCCGAGCGCGGGCGCCATCGTGTCGGTGTCGATCACCATGCCCAGCAGCGTGTTGATCAGCGAGAAGCCGTCCGCGCCGGCGTCGGCGCACGCGCGCGCGATGAACACCAGGTCGGTGACGTCCGGCGAGAGCTTGGCGAACACCGGCTGCGCCGGGTCGGCCGCGCGCCGCACCGCGCCGATCACGCGCGAGGACGCGATCGGGTCGCACGCGAACACCTGGCCGCGGCTCTCCACGTTCGGGCACGAGATGTTGACCTCGATCATCGACACCGCGGGGTGGCCGTACAGCTTGCGCGCGAGCGCCACGTACTCGTCGGTGTGCCCGCCCGCGATCGAGACCACGGTGCGGGCGCCCTGCTCGGCCAGCCAGGCCAGGTCGTTCTCGATGAACGAGTCGATGCCCGGCCCCTGCAGGCCGATCGAGTTCAGCATCCCGCTCGGCGTCTCGGCCATGCGCGGGGTCGGACGGCCCGAGCGCGGTCGCGTCATGATCGACTTGGTGACGACGGCGCCGAGGCGCGACACGTCGAAGAACTGCCCGAGCTCGCGTCCCGCCGCCGAGCAACCCGAAGCGGTCAGCACCGGGTTCGGCAGCGTGAGCGAGCCGAGCTGGGTGGTCAGGTCCGCCATCGTTCAGTGCCCTCCCATCGCGTCCGCGCCGACCAGGTCGGGCGGCAGCTTGCCTACGTCCGACCAGCGGATCCGCGCGGCGTCGAAGACCGGCCCGTCCACGCAGGAGCGCAGGAACCGGGTGCGTCCGTCGTCGCCGCGCACGGGCAGCACGCAGGTCATGCACACCCCGATCCCGCAGGCCATCGACTCCTCCACCGCGACCTGCGCGTGAATGGCGTGCTCGCGCGCGATGTCCCCGACCGCGCGCAGCATGCCCATCGGCCCGCACGCGTAGACCACCTCGGCCTTGATCCGCTCGATCGCGGCGGGCAGCGCGTCGGTGACCAAGCCCTGCTGGCCGGCCGAGCCGTCGTCGGTCAGCACGGTGACCGCGCCGACCATCCGCTTGGCGACCAGCTCGCCGAACAGCCGCGACGCGGTCGCCGCGCCGAGCAGGATCTCGACCGGCGAGCCGGCGTCGAGCAGCTGCTGCGCCAGCGGGATCAGCGGCGCCGTCCCGTAGCCGCCGCCGACGAGCACCGCGGGCGACCGGCCGGACGGCACCGGGAACGGCGTCCCCAGCGGGCCGACGATGTCCAGCGACTCGCCCGCCTGCCGCTGCACGATCCACTTCGTGCCCGCGCCGTGCTCGGCCACGACGAACTGGACGGTGCCGGCGAACTGACCGGACGGCGTCGCGCCGTAGAGCGCGAACGCGCGGCGCAGGATCATGGCCGTGTTCTCGCCGCCCACGCCGACCGCGACGAAGTGGCCGGGCTTGGCGTGCTCGGCGATCCCCGGCGCCACCACGGTGAAGTGGTAGTAGTCCCCCGCCCGCTGCACCGAGAGGATCTCCGCCGTCTCCTGGACTGGACTCATCCGCGATCGTTCTCCTCCGCGAGTGGCCACTTATGCGCCGAGTGGCCAGCTATATGTGGCCACTCACGCGGTAACTGGCCACTCGCGCCAACAAGCGGGGTGCTCATCGCGTGCTCCGATCGGCCAACTGCGCGTGGAACTCCTGCAACGACCGGACGCCCACGTCGCCGCGGGCCAGCTCCTCGATGCCCTGGACGCACGCCGCGGCGCCCTGCACCGTGGTGATGCACGGGATGCCGGCGGTCACCGCGGCCGTGCGGATCTCGTAGCCGTCCACGCGCGGTCCGGAGTTGCCCGGCGCGCCGCGCGGTGTGTTGAAGACCAGGTCGACGTCGCCGGCGAGGATCCGCTCGACCACGTTGCCGGGGCCGTCGCTGAACTTGCCGACGATCTCGGCGTCGACGCCGTTGCGGCGCAGCACCTGCGCGGTGCCCTCGGTCGCGAGCACGCGGAAGCCCAGGTCGGACAGCCGCTTGACCGGGAAGATCGCGGCGCGCTTGTCGCGGTTGGCGATGCTCACGAACACGGTGCCCTTCACCGGCAGCGAGCCGTACGCGGCGGCCTGCGACTTCGCGAACGCCGTCCCGAAGGTCGCGTCGAAACCCATCACCTCGCCGGTGGACTTCATCTCCGGGCCGAGGATCGAGTCGACCTGGTCGCCGCCGGGTGTGCGGAACCGGTGGAACGGCAGCACGGCCTCCTTCACCGCGATCGGCGCGTCCGCCGGCAGGTCACCGCCGTCCCCGGTCGCGGGCAGCAGGCCCTCCGCGCGCAGCTGCGCGATCGTCGCGCCGGCCGCGATGCGGGCGGCCGCCTTGGCCAGCGGCACCGCGGTCGCCTTCGACACGAACGGGACGGTGCGGCTCGCGCGCGGGTTCGCCTCCAGCACGTACAGCACGTCGCCGGCGAGCGCGTACTGCACGTTCATCAGGCCGCGCACGCCGACGCCCTCGGCCAGCGCCAGCGTGGACCGGCGGACGGCGGCGATGTCCGCGCCACCGAGCGTGATCGGCGGTAGCGCGCAGGCCGAGTCGCCGGAGTGGATGCCGGCCTCCTCGATGTGCTCCATCACGCCGCCGAGGTACAGCTCGGTGCCGTCGTAGAGCGCGTCGACGTCGATCTCGACCGCGTCGTCCAGGAACCGGTCGACGAGCACGGGGTGTGCCTCGGTGATCTCGGTCGCGCGGTTGATGTAGTCGGCCAGGTGGCCCTCGTCGTACACGATCTCCATGCCGCGGCCGCCGAGCACGTAGGACGGCCGGACGAGCACCGGGTAGCCGATCGCGTCCGCGACGGCCTTGGCCTGCTCGAAGCTGGTGGCCGTGCCGTGCTTGGGCGCGGGCAGGTCGGCGGCCGCGAGCACCCGCCCGAACGCGCCGCGGTGCTCGGCGAGGTCGATGGCCTCCGGCTGCGTGCCGAGGACGGGCACGCCGGCGTCCTTGAGCCGCTGCGCGAGCCCGAGCGGCGTCTGCCCGCCGAGCGTGCAGATCACGCCGGCGACCGTGCCGGACTGCTGCTCGGCGTGCACCACCTCGAGGACGTCCTCGAACGTGAGCGGCTCGAAGTACAGCCGGTCGGCGGTGTCGTAGTCGGTCGACACGGTCTCCGGGTTGCAGTTGACCATGATCGTCTCGTAGCCGGCGTCGCGCAGCGCCATCACCGCGTGCACGCAGGAGTAGTCGAACTCGATGCCCTGCCCGATCCGGTTCGGCCCGCTGCCGAGGATGATCACCTTCTCGCGACCGGTCTCGTCGACCTCGGTCTCCTCGTCGTAGGAGGAGTAGAAGTACGGCGTGCTGGCCGCGAACTCGGCGGCGCAGGTGTCGACGGTCTTGTAGACCGGACGGATCCCGGCGCGCAGCCGCAGCAGCCGCACGCCGTCCTCGCCGGACAGCTCAGGGCGCAGCGCGGCGAGCTGCACATCCGAGATACCGTGCCGTTTTGCCTTGCGCAGCAAGGCCGGAGTGAGCGCGGGCGCCTCGATCAGTTCCGCGCGCAGCTCGACGACCTGCGCGATCTGGTCGACGAACCAGGCGTCGATGCCTGTGGCGGCGGCCACCTGCTCGACGCTCGCGCCCATCCGCAGCGCCTGCTCGACCGCGTACAGCCGCCCGTCGGTCGGCACCGCGGCCACGGCCAGGATCTCCTCGACCGAACCGGGCAGGTCCGGACGCGTCCAGAAGCCCGCGCTCTTGGTCTCCATCGACCGCAGCGCCTTGCCGAGCGCCTCGGTGAAGTTCCGGCCGATCGCCATCGCCTCGCCGACGCTCTTCATGTGCGTGGTGAGCACCGGGTCGGCGCCGGGGAACTTCTCGAACGCGAACCGCGGGACCTTGACCACGACGTAGTCCAGCGTCGGCTCGAACGCCGCCGGCGTCTTGAGCGTGATGTCGTTCGGGATCTCGTCCAGTGTGTAGCCGACGGCCAGCTTCGCGGCGATCTTCGCGATCGGGAAGCCGGTGGCCTTGGACGCCAGCGCGCTGGACCGCGAGACGCGCGGGTTCATCTCGATCACGATCATGCGACCGGTCTTCGGGTCGAACGCGAACTGGATGTTGCAGCCACCGGTGTCGACGCCGACCTCGCGCAGCACCGCGATGCCGATGTCGCGCATCCGCTGGTACTCGCGGTCGGTGAGCGTCATTGCCGGCGCGACCGTGATCGAGTCGCCGGTGTGCACGCCCATCGGGTCCACGTTCTCGATCGAGCAGACCACCACGACGTTGTCGTTGCGGTCGCGCATCAGCTCGAGCTCGAACTCCTTCCAGCCGAGCACCGACTCCTCGACCAGCACCTCGTGCACCGGGCTGGCGGCCAGGCCGCGCGCGACCATGGTGCGCACCTCGTCCGGGTCGCCCTTGCCGGCCAGGCCCGAACCGAGACCGCCCATGGTGAAGGACGGCCGGATGACCACCTTGTTGCCGACCGTCGCGGCGAACTCGGCGGCCTCCTCGACGCTGTGGCACACCAGCGAGGCGGGCACGTCGCCGCCCACCGCGCGGACGATCTCCTTGAACCGCTGGCGGTCCTCACCGCGCTGGATCGCGTCGATGTCCGCGCCGATCAGCTCGACGCCGTACTTCTCCAGCACGCCGGACTCGTGCAGCGACACGGCCAGGTTGAGCGCGGTCTGCCCGCCCAGGGTGGCCAGCAGCGCGTCCGGCCGCTCCTTCGCGATCACCTTCTCGACGAACTCCGGTGTCAGCGGCTCCACGTACGTGGCGTCCGCGAACTCGGGGTCGGTCATGATCGTCGCCGGGTTCGAGTTCACCAGGCTGACGCGGAACCCCTCGGCGCGCAGCACGCGGCAGGCCTGCGTCCCGGAGTAGTCGAACTCGCACGCCTGGCCGATCACGATCGGCCCGGAGCCGATGACCAGGATGTGCCCGATGTCGGTCCGCTTCGGCATCTACTTACCCTCCAGCAGTTCCACGAACCGATCGAACAGGTAGGCCGCGTCGTGCGGGCCGGCCGCGGCCTCCGGGTGGTACTGGACGCTGAACGTGCGCGCGTCGCGAGCGCGCAGCCCCTCGACCACGTTGTCGTTCAGGCACACGTGGCTCACCTCGACCGCGCCGAATCCGGTGTCGGTCGCGCCCTCGAGCGGCGCGTCGACCGCGAACCCGTGGTTGTGCGCGGTGATCTCGACCTTGCCGGTGGCCCGGTCCTGCACCGGCTGGTTGATGCCGCGGTGGCCATAGCCGAGCTTGTACGTGCCGAAGCCGTACGCGCGCCCGAGCACCTGGTTGCCGAAGCAGATCCCGAAGATCGGCACCTCGCGGCGCAGCAGCTCACGCACGGTCGCGACCGCGTCGTCGGCGGTGGCCGGGTCGCCGGGGCCGTTCGCGAGGAACACCGCGTCCGCACCGCTGGCGATCACCTGCTCCGCGGTCGACGTCGAGGGCAGCACGTGCGAGGTGATGCCGCGCTCGGCCATCCGGCGCGGGGTCATCGACTTGATGCCGTAGTCGAGCGCGGCGACCGTGAACCGGTGCTCGCCGATCGCGTCCACCGTGTAGGGCTCCGCGGTCGTGACCTCGGCGGACAGGTCGGCGCCGGTCATCGGCGGCGACGCGAGGACCTTGGCGAGCAGGTCATCTCGGTTCGCCCCGCTGGACGAGATCCCGCACCGCATCGCGCCCCGCTCACGCAGGTGCCGGGTCAGGGCGCGGGTGTCGATGCCGCTGATGCCGACGATGCCCTGCGCGGCCAGCTCATCGTCCAGGCTGCCGGTCGCGCGCCAGCTGGACGCGCGGCGGGCGGGATCGCGGACGACGTAGCCGGCGACCCAGATGCGGCGCGACTCGGGATCCTCGGTGTTCACGCCGGTGTTGCCGATGTGCGGCGCGGTCTGCACGACGACCTGGCGGTGGTAGGACGGGTCGGTCAGCGTCTCCTGGTAGCCGGTCATGCCGGTGGAGAACACCGCCTCGCCGTACGTCTCGCCGACGGCGCCGTACGCCTCGCCGGTGAACGTCCGGCCGTCCTCCAGCACCAGGATCGCCTCAGGCATCGGCCGCCACCTTCTCGTTGATGGTGCGCACCCACTGCGGGTACGCGCTCTTGTCGTCGGCACGCAGGCCGGTGTCGAGTTCGGCGCTGTGCTCGCCGCTGCCCAGCCGCCAACTGATCACCAGCAGCCCGCCAGCGCCGACCACCCGTCCGGCGAGCCCGGGCGCGAGTCGCGCTCCGGTGATCGACTCGCGCGGCAGGAAGATCGTCTCCGCGCCCTCGCGCTCGATCAGCACGCCCGCCGTGCGCAGCGTGGCCGTCGCGTTCGCCTGCAGGCCGAGCCCGCCGTGCACGACGCGGTCCTGCCAGCTGGACGCGAACGTGCTGCCGACGTAGACGCCGTCGAGCCGGGGCGCGAGTTCGTCGCCCAGCCCCGCGGGCACCGGCGGCAGCGCGGGCAGGCCGGCCTGCCGGCGCGCGCGGTTGCGCCAGCCCCACCACATGCCCAGCAGCATCAGCAGTAGGAACGCGACGCAGGCGAGAACGAGCACCAGCCGGGTCATGCCGGAATCCCGTCGACGAGCTTGCCGTCGCGGACCGTCGCGCGGCCGCGCAGGAACGTGGCCACGACCGCGGCCGGCAGCGTCCGGCCGGCGAACGGTGTGTTGCGGGACTTGGACGCGAGCGCGTCGGCGTCCACGGTGTAGCTGCCGTCCGGGTCGATCAGCGTCAGGTTCGCGGGCTCGCCCGGCTCGATCGGCCGGCCGTGCGTCACGAGGCCGCCGATCGCGGCCGGACGCACGCTCATCCGGTCCGCGACGCCGGCCCAGTTCAGCAGCCCGGTGCTGACCATGGACTCCGCGACGACGCCCAGCGCGGTCTGCAGGCCGAGCATCCCGAACGCGGCGTCGCCGAACGCGTGGTCCTTGTCGTGCGGCGCGTGCGGGGCGTGGTCGGTGGCGACCGCGTCGAGCGTGCCGTCCGCGAGCGCCGCGCGCAGCGCCTGCACGTCCGAGTCCGGGCGCAGCGGCGGGTTGACCTTGAACACCGGGTCGTACGAGGAGAGCAGGTCGCAGGTGAGCAGCAGGTGGTGCGGCGTGACCTCGGCGGTGACCGCGATGCCGCGCGCCTTCGCCCAGCGGATCACCTCGACGGTTCCACCCGTGGACACGTGACAGACGTGCAGCCGCGAGCCGGTGTGCTCGGCGAGCATGACGTCGCGCGCCACGATCGACTCCTCCGCGACGGCGGGCCAGCCGGCCAGCCCGAGCCGTCCGGATACCTCGCCCTCGTGGCAGCAGGCCGAACCGTCGGCGAGCCGCGGGTCCTGCGCATGCTGCGCGATCACGCCGCCGAACGCCTTGGCGTACTCGAACGCGCGGCGCATCAGCCGCGAGTCGTGCACGCACCGGCCGTCGTCGCTGAAGATCCGCACCGCGGCCGCGGAGCGGGCCATGGTCCCGATCTCGGCCAACTCCTGGCCGGCCAGGCCCTTGGACACGGCGCCGACCGGCCGCACGTCGACCAGCCCGGCCCGCTCGCCCAGCCGGGCGACCTGCTCGACGATCTCGGCGGTGTCCGCGACCGGGTTCGTGTTCGCCATCGCGTGCACCGCCGTGTAGCCGCCGAGCGCCGCGGCTGCCGATCCGGTCGCGACCGTCTCGGCGTCCTCACGGCCCGGCTCGCGCAGGTGCGTGTGCAGGTCGACGAAGCCGGGCAGCAGCACCAGTCCGGAGCAGTCGATCCGCTCGTCCGGGCGGTTGGACGCGGCAAGCTTCGCGCCGACGCCGGTGATCGTGCCGTCCTCGATCAGGACGTCGACCGCCTTGCCACCCAAGGGCTTCGCGCCCGCCAGCAGGATGCTCATACCGCGACCTCCTCCTCCGCGCCGGCGAGCAGTCGGTAGAGCACCGCCATGCGCACCGCGACCCCGGCCTGCACCTGGTCGAGCACCACCGAGCGCGGGCTGTCGGCGGCGACCGACGAGATCTCCAGGCCGCGGTTCATCGGCCCGGGGTGCAGGACCGGCACGTGCTCGGCCAGCATGTCCAGCCGCTGCGGCGACAGCCCGTAGTTGATCGCGTACTCGCGCTCGGTCGCGAAGTAGCCGCCGCTCATCCGCTCGCGCTGCACGCGCAGCATCATCACCGCGTCCACGTCGCCGAACGCCTTGCCCGACAAGGTGGCGTCCAGGTCCCAGCTCGTCTCGCACGTCCAGGTGGCGACGCCGGACGGCAGCAGCGTCGGCGGCGCGACCAGGGTGACGCGCGCGCCGAGCGTGTGCAGCAGGAGCACGTTCGAGCGGGCGACGCGGCTGTGCGTGATGTCGCCGACGATCACCACGTGCCGGCCCTCGAGATCGCCGAGCCGATTGCGCAGCGTGTACGCGTCCAGCAGCGCCTGCGTCGGGTGCTCGTGCGTGCCGTCGCCGGCGTTGACGACTGCGCGTACAGAGCAGCCGGAAACCCAGCCGGCGATGCGCTGCACCGCCCCGGACGCGTTGTGGCGCACCACCAACGCGTCGACGCCCATCGCGGCGACGGTGAGCGCGGTGTCGCGCAGGCTCTCGCCCTTGCTGACGCTCGAGCCCTTCGCGCTGACGTTGATCACGTCCGCGGACAGCCACTTGCCGGCGATCTCGAAGGACGACCGGGTGCGTGTCGAGTCCTCGAAGAACAGGTTGACGATCGTGCGACCGCGCAGCGGCGGCAGCTTCTTCACCTCGCGGTCCTGGATGGCGTGCATGCGCGTGGCGGTGTCCAGGATCGCGGTGGCCTCGTCGCGGTCGACGTCCGCCGCCGACAACAGGTGTTTCATGCCGCTCCTCCGGTCAGCTCGACGCAGTCGACGCCGTCGGTCTCGGTCAGCCGCACGCGCACGCTCTGCGCGCTCGCGGTCGGCAGGTTCTTTCCCACGTAGTCGGCGCGGATCGGCAGCTCGCGGTGCCCGCGGTCGACCAGGACGGCGAGCTGCACGGCGCGCGGCCGGCCCAGGTCGTTGAGCGCGTCTAGGGCGGCCCGGATGGTCCGTCCGGAGAAGAGCACGTCGTCGACGAGGACGACGGTGCGCCCGGTGATGCCGCCCTCGGGCTCGACCGTGTCGCCAAGCGGGCGGACGCCGCGCAGCCGCAGGTCGTCGCGGTAGAGGGTGATGTCCAGCGCGCCGACCGGGACGGTGGTGTCGGCGAACAGCGCGATGCGCGCGGCCAGTCGATGGGCCAGCGGGACGCCGCGGGTCGGGATGCCGAGCAGGGCGATGTCGAACCCGCTCTTGGCGGTGTTCTCGATGATCTGGTGCGCGATCCGGTCGATAACGCGGGCGACGTCACCGTCGCCCAGAACGGGGGCATGACCGGTCAAGGTCGACCTCCTTCTCCGCCTCGCTGGACGGCCTTTAAAGGATGTCTGGTGCCCCCACTCTAACAGCCGGGGCGGGTCAGGTTTTCAGCTCGGCGCGGTCGCGCAGGACGCGGCCCAGCACACCGTTCACGAAGCGCGGCGATTCGTCGGTCGACAGCGTCTTGGCCAGCTCGACGGCCTCGTCGATCACGACCGCCTCGGGGACGTCCGGGCGCCAGAGCAGCTCGTAGACGCCGAGCCGCAGCACGGCGCGGTCGACGCCGGGCATCCGCTCGACGGTCCAGCCCTCGGCGTAGCCGGTGAGGATCTCGTCGACGCGCTCGCGGTTGGCGTCCAGCCCCTCGATCAGCTCGACGGTGTACTCGTTGACCGGCGGGTCGGCCAGCGCCAGGCGCTCGGCCAGCGTGGTCCGCGGCGACACACCGCGCGCATCGGACTCGTACAGGACGTCGACCGCGCGCTTGCGGGCCTTGCTGCGAGCGGACACTAGCTGTTGACGCGGCCCAGGTAGCGACCGTCGCGGGTGTCCACCTTGACCTTCTCGCCGGTGGACACGAACAGCGGTACCTGGATCTCGGCACCGGTCTCGAGCGTCGCGGGCTTCGTCCCACCGGTGGAGCGGTCGCCCTGCAGACCGGGGTCGGTGTGGCTGATGACCAGCTCGACGCTGGTGGGCAGCTCGACGTAGAGCGCGACGCCCTCGTGCACCGCGACGACGACCTCGGCGTTGTCCAGCAGGTAGTTCGCCGCGTCGCCGACCGTCTCGGCGGGGACGTGCATCTGGTCGTACGTCTCGCCGTCCATGAAGACGAAGTCGGTGCCCTCCTTGTACAGGTAGGTCATCGCGCGCTTGTCGACGGTGGCCGTTTCGACCTTTGTGCCGGCGTTGAACGTCTTGTCGACGACCTTGCCGGAGAGCACGTTCTTCAGCGTGGTGCGGACGAACGCGCCGCCCTTGCCCGGCTTGACGTGCTGGAACTCCACGACGGTCCAGAGGTTGCCGTCCATGTTGAGGACCAGGCCGTTCTTGAGGTCGTTGGTGGTTGCCACGACAGCGCTCGTCTCTTCCGCTAGCTGATGGG
>Ga0164242_10002254_pt1 | contig 22410 bp, 11 predicted proteins | sample OricomgcompostMG_FD_108783 | JGI IMG/M metagenome (GOLD analysis project Ga0164242, IMG submission 108783) | Miracle-Growth compost microbial communities from Emeryville, California, USA - Original compost - Miracle growth compost (MG) ... | reverse complement strand
GCAATTGGGTAAACTAAAGGCATAGATTCCCAATAAAAATGAAGTGCCGCTGGCAATATAAAACTGATTGGCAGAGGCTTCATTATGAGAAAGGCTAACAACCCATAAAGCAGCAATAAACCCAACGGTGCCCCAGATTCTAATGGGCGGGTAATCTTTTACCACGTCCAGATTTTCTTTTTTTAATGCATTATAAGCAACCGTAATGGATAATGAAATTGTCGGCATGTAAAAAATCATGTTCACCAATAATACCCAGAAGAAAAGTGCAGGACTTCCGATGGAAGGTATTAGCAGTAATGTACATCCTCCTAATAGATGCATGAAACCATACATTTTTTGTGCAGGAATAAAACGGTCGACAATGATACCTGTAATTGCAGGCATAAACACAGATGCAATGCCCATGGTGGAAAAAATGGCCCCGAATTCTGTACTGGACCAGTGTTTATTCTGGAACCAATATACAGCAATGGTAATCAACCAAGATCCCCAGATAAAATACTGGAGAAAATTCATAAAAATCAACCGCAGCTTAATTCCCATAATTCAAATAATTTATAATATGTATCTCATTGACTTTAGTTATCTGCCCTGTTTGTAAACCTTTCAATGTAAGGATTATAAGGAAAACCAGAGCAATTTAACCAAATTGTCGTTAGGTTAGCGGGATTTGGGAAGTATTTTTTGCAGCATACCTTTAAACATGGCATTTATGTCTTCCGAAATTTTAAAATAAATAACAGTCGGAAGGTATAGGATGGTAAAAACCAGACTTCTGACAATCGCGTCCAGATAAAGATTGCCCAAATAAGGAATTACCCAGGTAATAAAGATGGCAGCGGCCGCAATCAGAAGGACATATAGGGTTTTGCGGTCAAAGGGCTGTAATTTAAAGAGCCACCACAGATAAGTAAAGCGGATGATATTATAAAAGATTAGTGCGATGGCACTACCATAGGCTGCCCCCATTACGCCATAATGACGAATCATAAAATAATCCAGTATAATATTTATGAAAATAAACAGCAGGCTGGAATAAAAATCCATCCGCCAATATTTGGACAAAAGTAGTATTTGCGCATTCATGCCCATCCCTAAATCGATAATTTTGGCCAACCCGGCTACAATAAAAATGGCCTTTGCCAGACTATATTCCGGATTAAATCGGATGAGATTGTCAATATTGGGCATGAGAACCCCAAAAATTAAAAGGCCGATTATCAACAGGTTTATGGATGTTTTATGGTACAGCTCTTTTATTTTGGCCATATCTTTATTTTTCCAGGCCTCAGATATCAGCGTAGTTGTGATCCCCAGCATGCTTCTATAGGGACCGTCCATGATGCTGGCCAGATAGACAGGAATACTGTAAATGGCCAGGTTTTCCAGCCCTTTGTCCGTTAGTCCCGCAATTAATAACCCGTCCACAGTGCGGGGGAGAACCCCGATAAGCATCCCTGTATAATGGTAGGAAGTGAAAACAAGAATTTTCTTATATAGTCTTTTAGTCGCCCGACTGATTGTCCGGTACAGTGTTACCCCTCCGTTTTGATAAACGACATACATCAGTACTAATATGGCTGGTACATAGGAATAGCTAAACAGAACAAAAAAGGTTTCCAGACTAATCCAATGCATAATATAGAAGAATATAAAAAGCGTAGTGGTTAATCTGTAAAAGAGTTCCTTTACTATATTGGAGATAATGGTTTTTTTGATGACCCAGCAGTAAGCCTCCAGAACCATGATGGCTGTATAAGAAATCGTAAAAGGAATCACCAATCTGAAATGAGTCACAAATAGTGGCGACCCGTGACCGAAGTGCTTTTCCCAGAAAGGCTCAAAACCTACTGCGGCTATTAAAAATAAAATGGAGCCTATCAGATTAGCCATTAACGTCAGGTAAGGCAGATCGTTTTTCCCTTTGGGCAGAAAATCTTTATAAAATGGATTGAATTTATAAAGGGCATTGAGGCTGCCCATGGTGGACAGTGCGGAAAAAAACAGGGAAAAGTCAATCATAATCCTGGTCAGACCAAAGGCTTCCGTACTGAAAAACCGGGGGAATAGGATCATGGTATTTAAGGCACCAATGGCAAATCCTAAATAGGTAAAGATGGTGGAATAAGTACTCTGTCTGCGTACGATGCCCATTCAAACAATATTTATTTTATTTTACCGGACCTGGAAGCCTGTTTTAGCTCCTGCCAGCCGGAAAGGTAATAATTTTATAAAAAACGGGCCCGTTTTTTACTGCGGGCCCTATCATAAATTATTGTGACTAATCCTAGTTACCGTATTCAACCAGGAATTTGATGCGCATTATCTTAAGCTGTTCCCAATTATAATCGCTTTCTTCGAGTTCTTCTCTGGCCAGATCCAGTGAAGAAGTTTCGCAACTGCGAAAATAATCCATAACCTCATCCTGTTCATCCTCATCTAACATATCATCGATGGCATAATCCAGGTTCAGACGGGTGCCACTGGCAACGATTGTTTCCATTTCTTCCAGAAGTTCATCCAAGCGTAAGTCCTTGTTTTTGGCAATGGTATCCAAAGGTATTTTCTTATCAACGTTCTGGATGATGTAGATTTTATTGCTTTTTTTGTTTACCACGCTTTTCATGACAAAGTCATCTGGACGGGTAATATCATTTTCTTCTACATATTGCGAAATCAGGTTTACAAAAGGTTTACCATATTTAATTGCCTTGCCTTTGGAGACGCCTGATACCTTTTCCAACTCTTCCAGGGTCGTTGGATAGACGGTGGCCATATCATGTAACGAACTTTCCAGAAAAATCACAAAGGGAGGAAGGCTTTTTTTCTTGGCTTCCTTTTGCCTGAGGTCTTTCAGCATCTCAAAGAGATGTTCATCGGTGGAATGAGCTCCACCCCCACCGGTATCTGTTTCTTCGTCATCTGCAATCGCATCATCATAATTGTTATTGAGGACGATTTTGAAGCTCACCGGCTTTTTAAGGAATTTTTCTGCTTTGGGCGTAAATTTAAGCACTCCATAATCTTCAATATCCTTTCTAAGGATATCTTCCAGCAGCATCTGACGAATCAGGCTATTCCAAAAATGGGCATCCTGTTCTTTACCAATTCCAAAAACAGGCAATTGCTCGTGGCGGTACATGGTAACGGTCGGCGTTTGTCTGCCCGTTAATACGTTTACGCAATAGTCGATATTAAAGCGCTCATCCAATGCCTGAACAACTTTCAAGACTTGAACAGCTTCTATTTTTGCCTCTATTTTTTCTTTGGGATTCAGACAGTTGTCGCATTGTCCGCAATTTTCATCATGCCATTCTTCCCCGAAATAATGCATCAGAACTTTCCGTCGGCATACGGATGTTTCCACAAAGGCAAGTGTCTCGTTGATCAGCTGGGCACCTACTTCTCTTTCGGATAGTGGTTTGTCCCGCATCAGGTGTTCCAGCTTAGCGACATCCTTGTGTGAATAATAAAGAATACATTTTCCCTCGAGCCCGTCCCTGCCGGCACGGCCTGTCTCCTGATAATAGTTTTCGATGGATTTGGGAACATTGTAGTGAATTACAAAACGGATATCAGGTTTGTCAATCCCCATTCCAAAGGCAATGGTGGCAACAATGACCTGAACGTCTTCTTTTAGGAAAGCATCCTGACGACTGGCCCGGAGTTTGGCATCAAGTCCTGCATGGTACGCTACGGCTTTTATATTATTGGCGTTTAAGATATCCGCCAGTTCTTCCGTTGTTTTACGGTTTAGCGTATAAATAATACCACTTTTACCCTTGTTTTGGGAAATGAACCTGACAATGCTTTTTATGGTTTGATCCAGCTTGACTTTTGGCTGAATTTCATAATAAAGGTTTTTTCTATTAAAAGAAGATATATATATGTTGGGATCTTTTAAGCCCAGGTTTTTGATAATATCACTTTGAACTTTAGGGGTAGCGGTTGCTGTTAATGCAATAACGGGCAAATCCGGATTTATCATATCCATCATTTCCCTGAGTCTGCGATATTCAGGTCTGAAATCATGTCCCCATTCAGAAATACAGTGTGCCTCGTCCACTGCAAAAAAGGAAATCTTTATACTTTTAAAAAAATCAATATTTTCCTGTTTGGTCAACGTTTCCGGAGCAACATATAAGAGTTTAGTCTTTCCGGCTGTAAGATCGTCCCGGACCGTCTTTATTTGGCTTTTGTTTAAAGATGAATTTAGAAAATGGGCGACATTCTCATTTTCGCTATAACCTCTGACTAAATCCACCTGATTTTTCATCAGCGCAATCAATGGGCTGACAATAATGGCAGAACCTTCAAGCATCATGGCCGGTAATTGATAACAAAGACTTTTACCACCACCAGTGGGCATAATAATAAAGGTGTCATGCCCGTCCAAAAGACTGTGTATGGCTTCTTCTTGCCTTCCCTTGAACTGATCGAACCCAAAGCTGGACTGTAGGCCAGCAGAAATATCGTGTGTATGTTTGTGTTTATTAATCTTTATTGCAGTACCCGGTGCCTTCTTCTTAGAAGTAGTTGTGCTTTTTGCCATTTTTACATCTATATTGAATAAATAGAGCAGTAATCTACGAAGAATATCTCAGATTTCCTTAGGATCTTGCAATTTACTTTGACTAGCTGCTCCCTGTTTTAAGGTAGGCGAAGTTACTACACAAACCTAATATTTGGGGCATTGTATATATATTTTAACACTGACGAACAGTTGTTGCTATAGCTTTGCGCCCAGGTTACTAAAGGCCTGCTAAAAGGTAAATCTAAAGGATTTTCAATAGGCAAAAGAATCCGCATTTCTGTAAAAAACTCAATAGAAGCCTTCCTGCTTATGAATGGTTTAAGAAGGTATGGATGTCAATTATTATATAAATATTTAATGCTTAATGTCGTTATCACATGGGATTTCTTAATTTTGAGCCATGAGTGAAAAGCAGCAGAATAATAGCCAACAGCCATCAGCAACCTTTGACTTGCAACAAATTGCAAAAGACGTTATATTAACGGAGATACAGGCTGTATCAGGGATTTTGGAATTTATTGATGATCGTTTTGAACAGACGGTCAAAGCTATTAGTGCTTGTAATGGCCATCTTATTGTTTCTGGAATTGGTAAGAGTGCCATTATTGCTCAAAAATTGGTGGCTACCCTTAACTCCACCGGCACTAAAGCAACTTTTTTGCATGCAGCAGATGCTATCCACGGAGATATGGGGATGATTAGTAAAGAAGATATGGTGCTGATTATCAGCAATAGCGGGGAGAGTGCGGAAATTAAGGTGTTGGCTCCCTTAGTAAAGGAGCTTTGCCAGGGATTAATTGCACTAGTGGGTAACGCCCATTGCTTTTTAGCTCAACAAAGTGATTATGTGCTTTTAACCGGGCCAACACAAGAAGCCTGTCCGCATAATCTGGCGCCCACTTCCAGCACCACTGCCCAGTTGGTGTTATCAGATGCACTGGCCGTTTGTTTAATGCGATTAAGTGATTTTAAACCGTCCGATTTTGCCAGACTCCATCCTGGAGGCGATTTAGGTAAAAAATTACATTTAAAAGTGGCAGATTTATATATTAATAATGCCAACCCGTCCGTTCATGCTCAGACAGAATTGAAATCAGTGATTTTTGAAATTACCAAAGGCCGGGTAGGCGCAACAGCGGTATTGGACCAGGACAATAAGGTAATTGGCATTGTAACGGACGGGGACGTAAGAAGAATGCTGGAGAGAACCGATAGTCTGAGCGGTATACAGGCACAGGATATAAGTTCTAAGAACCCAAAGACGATTACTCCTGATATGCTGGCCATTACTGCTATGGAGATGATAAAAAAATGGGACGTAGGACAATTAATTGTAACCTCAAGTGACGGACAATACCTGGGATTTTTGCATGTGCATGATTTGATTCGTGAAGGAATCTATTAGGAAGCCCGCGTATTTTATTCGATTTTTTGCCTTTTTTAAGGCCAAGGGGCAGCTGAAAGTTGATTTATCAAACGTTTGCATGAAATTTTGAGCCGTCAGACACCCGCAATTGCCCTGAATTTATTTATGTTAGCATTTCAATTGTAAAATGTTAACATGCAACAGAACTCATCCAAGAATTATCTTATTCCTACCCTGATTATTGGGGTACTCTTTTTTGTATTCGGGTTTATCACCTGGGTAAACAGTACGCTTATTCCATATTTGCAGACTGCCTGCGAACTAACGCCCAATCAGGCAATCCTGGTGACCTTTGCTTCATATATAGCATATGCAGTGATGGCGTTTCCTTCTGCGGGTATTTTAAAATATACAGGGTTTAAAAAAGGAATGATGCTTGGATTGGGGATTATGGCGCTGGGAGCCTTACTTTTTATTCCGGCGGCTAATTCCAGGACATTTGGTATGTTTTTAACCGGATTATTTGTAATGGGCATTGGAATGGCCTTATTGCAAACTGCTGCCAATCCCTATATTACTATTTTAGGACCGATTGAAAGTGCGGCCAAAAGAATGAGTGTAATGGGAATCTGTAATAAAGGGGCCGGCGCTATTGCCCCTATGATCATGGGCGCTTTATTACTGAATGGTATGGATGCTTATTCATCCGATAACCTGAGCCATCTGGCTTTGGATCAGAAAAATGCATTATTGGATCAGCTGGCTGGTAAAATTATTGGCCCTTATATTTTTATCGCAGTCGTATTTATAATATTAGCCATTGCTATATATTTTTCGAGCCTGCCCGATATTAAAAATGAGGACGAGACCAATCCCGACCACCAGACAAAAGATCGGAGCAGTATTTTTAATTACCCCTATTTATGGCTGGGATTTGCCACCCTGTTTTTATACGTTGGCGTAGAGGTTATTGCCGGTGACACGATTCAACTTTATGGAAATACCGGATTACACATCCCCATTGAGCAGGCCAAACACTTTACCTCTTTTACTATGATTTGTATGTTGGTAGGCTATTTGGCAGGCATTGTGTTGATTCCCAAATATATTAATCAGTCCACGGCGCTTAAAATATCTGCAATTTTAGGACTGATCTTTTCCTTTGGTGTAATCTTTTTACCAGGCTACTACTCCATTGCGTCTCTTGCCCTTTTAGGTCTGGCCAATGCCCCCATGTGGCCTTCTATATGGCCATTGACCATAGATGGATTAGGCAAATTTTTAAAAACAGGGTCAGCATTGTTAATTGTGGGTATAGCCGGCGGGGCAATATTGCCTAAAATCTGGACTATGATTAGTTCCTATACGGGTATGCAGTCTGCATTCTGGATTCTGATTCCCTGTTATTTATTTATCTTGTTTTTTGCGATCAAAGGCCATAAGGTGGGCAAGACCGTAAATATGAAATAATTTACCTGGAATTTTATTAAAATGTTGACTTATAATGTCTTATTGTCGTTTTAACGGGTAGAGAAGATTGTTGGGTGATTGTAATGTGATTGGATGAAATTTCGCTCTGTCAGATTAGTGATAACTAAGTGGCAGGGCGATTTTGTTTACCCGTATAGATGATAGCGCATGCTCAATGTGCTTACAGGTACAATACGCCCCTTTTACCGGTATTCCGGTTTACCGATGGTAAAGAGCCGTTTGTCGAAAAATTTACCTTATTTCCTTCACTTTCATAGGCTATACCAAGGATTGCCCCTATTTTTACGGAGAATTTATATTTAATTCAGAATAAGGAGAGCGCTTCCTTGAGTGAATAAATATGGTTTTAAGTTGTAGCCGGTAAGTATTTTCCGCTGAACGGGAAACACTGAAATGTGAATAGCTGATCTATTAAGAAAAACAAATCAGAGAGATGTTTAATATGTGGGCAGATCAGCCACATATAAATTTAGAAATAGGCAATTGAATGAAAAGGCAACAGTGTGGGTACTGTATGCAGTAGGTGCAGGAAATTGATGGGACCTTAATGCTGTTTTTTTGTCTAAGATTTTTCAGTTGACTTTATCACTGAATAATAGAGATCGGAGTTTTTTAAACAATAATTGAAGTTTTTTATGAAGCATCTTTTTAGATCGCTGGCATTTGTAGGGAGTTTGTTGCTTTTGACCCAAAATCAACCTTTGCATGCTCAAAGTATTTATGCATCGGATGCCATTAGTGATTCGGTTTCATTGCCCGCAGGCACCATTCACAGATTTAGTCTGGATGAAGCTTTGCAATATGGCCAGCAGCATAATACTCAGGTTAAAAATGCATTATTGGATATCCTGATTCAGGAGCAGACCAATCGAGGTGTGGCTGCTGCAGCGATGCCATCTGTCAGCGCCAGTGGTTCTTTGACTGATAATTTGAAACTACAGACCACCTTGCTGCCGGGTGAATTCCTGGGCCAGCCGGCCGGAACCTTTGTCCCTGTGACTTTTGGGACTACTTATAATACCACAGCGGGTGTGGATGCAAACCAGGTTCTTTTTGACGGACAGGTATTTATTGGACTTAAAGCCAGAAGGACTTCAATGGATTGGAAAAAAGCCCAGGCAGAAGTGACCAAAGAAGGAATCCGTACTAATATTTATAAGTTGTATTATCAACTTGTAGTCAGCCGTACACAAATGGAACTCATTCAGGCTAATATTGACCGGATAAGTAAGCTTCGTCATGATACGCAGCTGATGTATGAAAACGGGGTTTCAGAAAAACTGGATGTGGATAAAATTGACGTTCAACTTGTCAATTTAAATACGGAAAAACAAAAAACCATGGTTACCATAGCCAATGGTTATAATGGTCTAAAAGTGCTGTTGGGCATGCCGGTAGCTGACCAGCTTGTTTTAACCGATACGCTCAGTGAAGATCAGATAAAATCCGGTATACTGGTCGAGGCCGATTTTAATTATGAAAAGCGCAACGATTATAAAAGCCTCCAGCTGATGAAAGAACTCGATGAGTTTAATGTGAAACGTTATAAATATAGCAAGCTGCCGACACTTAACCTGGCAGCCTCCTATTCAAAACAAAACCAGCAAAATACACTTTCATTTAGTGGAGACTGGTTTACATCTTCCTTTCTGGCCCTCCGTCTGAATATCCCGATATTCTCAGGTTTTGCTAAAAATGCACAAATTAAACAGGCTGGCTTTGAATTACAACAAGCGGACAATCAATTGTTTGAACTCAAGCAGACGATCGATAATGAAATAGTCACTGCGAAGAATAATTTTACTTCAGCTATTTCTATTATGGATTACCAAAAGAAAAATATGAATTTGGCTGAAGAAGTGTATAATCAGACAAAGAAAAAATATGAAGTGGGTGCTGGATCCCAGACGGAGATTAATACGGCACAAACAGATTTGAAAGCGGCTGAGGCAAACTATATCAGTGCTCTTTATGATGCAGTGATTGCTAAAGTTGATTTTTTAAAGGCTACCGGTAGCCTCTAATTGAAACAGGAATTCTACATTATAACAAGCAAATTACGACTACCCGCTATCAGCGATTTAAATAATCTACAGATGAAAAGTAACAGGAATCTTTCTTCCAACGCAAACAAAAAGACCTCCATCTACCCGTCTTTTCCCCTAAGACAATTGAACCGTAATTATTTGGCAGCGATTCTGCTGATCATTGCCATGATTATAACGGTGGGATGCGGACAAAGTAAGGATCAGTCTAAAGTTTTAAAAGAAAAGCAGAAGGAACTGTCCAGGCTTCAGAGTGAACAGGACAAACTGACTTCGCAAATTGAAAAATTGCAAAAGGAAATTAAAGCTATTGATCCCAATGCGGTGGAAGCGAAACGCAAACTGGTCGCTTTAGATACTGTTGCCGTAAGTAGTTTTGAACATTATATTGATTTACAAGGGAAAATTGACGCTCAGAATGTTGCCTATGTGGCACCTAAAGGTCAGGGCGGAGTGGTAAATGCAGTTTATGTAAAACAAGGTGACCATGTCAGTAAAGGACAAATTTTATTAAAACTTGATGATGCCTCTCAAAGGCAATCCCTGGTAGCTGCCCAACAGCAGGTGGCTGGTCTAGCTGCGCAGCTGGAACAAGCCAAAACTGTATTTGAAAGGCAACAGAATCTCTGGAAAGAAAATATCGGGACAGAACTACAGGTATTAAATGCCAAAACGTCCCTGGAGAGTGTTCAAAGTCAGTATAAGGCAGCCAGGGCGAATATGGAAATAGCAGAAGAACAGGTAAATAATACGGCTGTCAGAGCGGGAATCAGCGGTACTGTGAATACCATGGATATAAAGGTTGGTGAATTCTTTTCGGCTGGTACGCAGGTGCAGATTGTAAATAATGATGATTTAAAAGTCACGGTCAATGTTCCGGAAAACTATTCGGGAAAAATAAAGGTTGGAAGCCAACTCCATGTGACCCTGCCGGATTTGGGAGGTAAGCAAATGGTTACTACGGTAAACGTAGTTGGTAAACTCATTGACCCTATAAGCCGAACTTTTTATGTTGAGGGTAAAGTGCCACAGGATCAGGTGCTGCGTTCTAACCAGGTTGCTGTAGCCAGAATTAAGGACTATGAAGATCCTAAAGCTATAACGATTCCTGTTAATACCATTCAAAATGACGAAAAGGGCAAGTATATCATGGTGGTCAGTGGCCAGGGAGACAAAATGATGGCCAAAAAAAGATATGTCACCATAGGTCAGATGTATCATGACAGATTGCAGGTGACATCAGGCCTGGAGGCAGGAGATATAATCATCAGTGAAGGATATCAGGGCCTGTATGACGGACAGCCAATATTGGTTGGGTTATAATCAAGTCAATGGCTGTTTTGAAGCTAAATCAATCACGAATCAATTAAGCATTATGCCTTCATTAGAGAATTTAAGCGAAAACTTCAAGCAATTTAAACCGACAAGCTGGAGTATTAAAAATAAAACCTCCATTTATCTGTTGATGCTATTTGTATCAATTGCAGGTATCTTTCAATTTGTTACCCTGCCCAAAGAGCAGTTTCCTGATATTGTCATCCCTACTATTTATGTTCAGACAATTTATGTAGGGAATTCCCCAAAGGATATTGAAAACCTGGTTACACAACCAATTGAAAAACAGATTAAAGGGATTACCGGTGCTAAAATAAATAAAGTAACCAGTTCTTCTGTACAGGATTATTCGGCTATTGTTGTCGAATTTGGTACTGATGTAAAAACAGATGTGGCACTCCAGAAAGTAAAAGATGCCGTGGATAAGGCAAAACAGGATCTGCCAACTGATTTGACCGAAGAGCCTACCACCATGGAGGTGAGCTTTTCTGATCAGCCCATTATGTATGTTAATGTTAGTGGCAATTATGACATGATGCGTTTGAAGTCATATGCAGACGAATTACAGGATCGTTTGGAAGAGTTGCCTGAGATCAACCGTGTGGATATGGTGGGTGCTCCGGAAAGGGAGTTCCAGATCAATGTAGATAATTTAAAAATGCAGGCCGCAGGTATTACTTTCAGCAATATTGCCTCAGCAGTTCAAGGGGAAAATCTGGATATTTCTGGAGGGTTGCTTCGCGTAGGTAATATGAAAAGGACTTTACAGGTTAAGGGCCAAATTAAAACCGCGCAGCAGTTAAGTCAGATTGTGCTTAGAAACTCAAAGGGAGCTCCTATTTATCTGAAAGATATCGCTGATATCAAGGATACGATTAAAGAACACGAAAGCTATGCTCGCCTTGATGGTAAAAATGTCATTACGCTTAATATAATTAAAAGATCCGGGGAGAACCTGATTGAGACTTCTGACCAGGTAAAAGATATTACCGATCAGGTAAAACAGGAAGTCTTTCCTAAAGATCTGGATGTTCGTATTACGGGTGATTCCAGTAATAAAACCAGGACATCTTTTACAGATCTGGTTAACTCCATCGTAATCGGTTTTGTACTGGTACTGATTATTCTGATGTTTTTTATGGGCGTCACTAACGCATTTTTTGTAGCATTATCCGTACCTCTAAGTATGTTCGTTGCTTTTGTATTTTTACCGGGGGCTAATTTGATTGTGGGGTCGGAAGTAACCTTAAACTTTATTGTATTATTTGCCCTGCTCTTTGGATTGGGGATAATTGTGGATGACGCTATTGTGGTTATTGAAAATACCCATAGAATTTTCTCTGAAAACAAAGGCAAAGTTTCGGCTGTAAAGGCAGCACAAATGGCGGCAGGAGAAGTATTTATTCCTGTTCTGGCAGGTACGCTGACAACGCTTGCGCCGTTTTTCCCTTTACTGTTCTGGCCGGGGATTATCGGGAAGTTTATGATTTACTTACCCACTATGCTGATTTTTACGTTGGCTGCTTCCCTGGTGGTTGCTTTTATTATGAACCCTGTATTTGCAGTTGATTTTATGAATCATGCAGAGACTGAAAATAAACCTCCTAAATCTGCTATTTTTAAGCAACCCATTTTTTGGGTCGCTATTGGAATCGGGTTATTATTAGATCTGATCGGGCAGCCGTTTGCAGGAAATTTGATCATTTTTATTGTTTTATTATCTATTCTGAATAAATATATATTAGACGGATGGATTCATAGTTTTCAACATAAAGTGCTGCCGGCAATTATGCGTAGCTATGAAAAATTACTGCGTTGGGCATTAAAAGGATGGCGACCGGTCTGGTTATTGGTGTCTACGTTTGCGCTGATGATTGTCGCCTTTATGTTCTTTTTAGCCCGCAAGGTCCCCGTTGTATTTTTCCCGGATAGTGAGCCAAATCAAATATATGTCTATCTTAAAATGCCTGTGGGGACGGATGTGGATTATACAGACTCTGTAACAAAAACCCTGGAGAAGAAAGTCTATCATGTTTTGGGCATGGAGAACGGAAAGAAAAATCCGGTCGTTGAAAGTGTAATTACCAATATTGCTATTGGAGCTGCTGATCCGACTAGTGGTGACAGAAGTACCAAACCAGAACTGGGTCGGATTCAGGTAAGTTTTGTTGAATTTGGTGAACGTAATGGCATATCCACCGGGCCTTATCTGGATTCCATCAGGGCCGCGGTAAAAGGAATCCCGGGCGCAGAAATTACAGTGAATAAAGAACAGAATGGTCCACCTACAGAACCTCCGGTAAATATTGAAATCGCCAGTGAAAACTTTGATGATTTGATCTCTACTGCCGTTTCTTTAAAGAACTACCTGGATTCAATCCAGACGCCCGGTGTGGAGGAATTGAAGATGGATGTTGATCTGACAAATCCTGAGATTAGTTTTACAGTTGACAGAGAAAGAGCAATGCGTGAGGGAGTCTCCACTGCTCAGGTGGGGCAGGCAATCAGAACTGCGCTTTTCGGGCTTGAAGTCTCTAAGGTGAAAGATGGAGAAGATGAATATAAAATTCAATTAAGGAATGAAAAGACCCAGCGTAATAATCTGAGCGATTTAATGAATATGAATATAAGTTTTACAGATATGGCCTCTGGTCAGTTTAAATCTATTCCAATTAGCTCTCTGGTGAATGTAGATTATACCAACACATTGGGAAGTGTAAAACGGAAAAATCAGAAAAGAGTGATTACGCTGACCTCAAATGTATTACAAGGATTTACGCCAACAGCGGTTAATCTGGATCTATCAAAACATATCCAACAATTTAAGCATAAGCCGGATGGTGTTACTATTCAGCAAACCGGAGAAGGAGAACAACAGGCGGAAACAGGTGCATTTTTAGGCAAAGCATTATTGATTGCTTTAATGATAATTGTATTCCTGTTGGTCCTGCAGTTTAATTCTGTTAGCAAATCAGTGATTATTCTGACTGAAATTCTCTTTAGTGTAATTGGGGTTATCCTGGGCTATGCCATTACGGGCATGGAGGTCTCAGTGGTTATGACGGGTATTGGTATTGTTGGACTGGCAGGTATTGTCGTGAAAAACGGTATTCTGGTTATTGAATTTGCCGATGAGTTAAGATCAAGAGGCCTTAAAATCCACGAGGCGGTAGTACAGGCTGGCAAAACGAGAATTATTCCTGTCATGTTAACTGCGTTAGCCGCAATATTAGCCTTAATTCCACTGGCAGTAGGATTCAATATCAATTTTATGACGTTATTTTCTGACTTAAATCCTCATATTTTCTTTGGCGGTGATAATGCTTCATTCTGGAAGCCGCTTTCCTGGACCATTATATTTGGCCTGGCATTCGCCTTCTTTATGACCCTATTTATATTGCCCGGCATGTATTTGATTGCGGAAAGATTAAAGCGCCCTATGCGCCGGCATTTCGGGGGAACATGGGTTTCTTTTATGGGCATACCTCCTTTAACCCTGTTATTTTTGCCTATGGTGTTTTACACTATGTTTAAGCATAGAAAAGAAGTCAGAAGAAGAAGGAAAAATGCAGATAACAAGACCACGAATGATGCGTTTACAGGGAGCTGGTTTTAATTAGGCAATTAATATTTAGTATACATCAATGCATAAGCCCTTGGTATTTAGTATTTGGTCAGATATGCCAAAGTTAAATACCGGGGGCTTAGTGTATACATTAGCAATACCACATCATTTGCTGGAACGATTTATGTGGTATTGCTATTGTAGTTATATCCCTAAATAAATTTTTAATACCTATGAAATTTTTACCTGTTAATACTAACCCTTTTGGTGTAAAATATGCTAGAATTGCTGGAATCTGTTCTATCGCAGCCTTGTCAATGATTTTAGGAAATTTAACGGGTTGTGGCCCCTTAAAAAAAAGTACGAATAATAATACTGCTCAACTTAAACAAAAGGGTCCATTTAACTTGAAAACTGCACAGCATAATCATGATACCCTAGCTATACGATCTTTTTTAGCGGGCAATTGGACTTTAAATAAAATGTGCCATTCAGGGTTTGCAGGCCTTAAATGCGATACATCTATTCAACAGAACTGGCAACTGGATTCGTTGGGAACCATAAGTTGGATTACGGAAGGCGATGAGTCTGGAAAGGATCATTATCATTTTGTGCCGGCTACAGGAAATCAGGCGGCAATGCCGGCAAAGGATACTGCCTGGGTATTATTTTTGAATCAGGGTCGTCGAGGCTATGTGATAAGAAACTTGTCAAAGGATTCTTTAGCATTATCTGAATTTCCATTAATGATGGATAACACAACAACTTATTATTTAAGCAGATAGATAATAGAAACTTCTAATTTGTTTCAGGTAGTGGTTTAGAAGTTGTACATATATCCTAACATAAAAAGAGGCGCCACTGAATAAAATCAGCGCGCCTCCCACTTTCTATCCTAACAGAAACCTATGAAAGCGTTCAGGAAGTATAATTGGCCATTATTGAATGGTTGGATAGCCTTCCGTTTGTTTTAGTAATGGGTCATTATTCAGCATGGTTTGTGTAATCGGCAATAACATTTTTTCCGTAGAGTTTGCTGAAAAATAATTTGGATTCAGGTGGTCATATACGTATGAATCCCCTGCCCTTCTTAGCGCCCACCAAAGTTTTCCTTCACCGATAAATTCTCTGAGGTATTCATCCAAAATGGCATCCATATTTTGTTTAACGCTGCCATTTGTAAAAACAGGCGCATTGGTGCCATAGGCGCGCTGACGAATCTCATTTATTTCAGCTGCGGGGCTCTCCCCTAATTTGGCCTTAGCCTCTGCTAATAATAATAATACATCTGCATAACGGTAAATGGGGTAATCATTATTATATACCTGAGTGGTGCCGGAAGTGACGCCTATAAATTTGGTCAGCATAACGCCCATGACACTATGAGATGCGGCGGTGCTATACATAACCTTAAAGGAATTTGAAATACGCTGATCTGAGGGGCCGGAAGTAAGGGTATTAATCATGGACAATGACAGGCCTACACGACTTGCTCCGGAGACGTATGGATAGACCTCAGAAACAGTCGGTGATCCTGTAGTAGAAAAGGACATACCTGTTGCCTGAAGGGCATTTACTCTGAAGTTGGTAAAAGTAGCCTGTTGTGCCTGACTGATCTCGTAGTTTAAGGCAAATATAATTTCTTTATTTCCGGATTTTTTGGTTGGATCAAAGATGTCTGCATAATTTGCGTCTAATCCAAGAGTCGTTCCTTCCAGATTTTTGACTTCCTGTAGTGCTGCTTTGGCTGTATTTAAATCTGCAGACCCTCCCCCCATATTGGTCGCAGACCATAGATACACATCGCCCTTTAATACAAGAGATGCCACTCTGTTCCAATAAACACGATTCCCGCTTTCGATAGTATTATCGGAACCAAACATTTCCAGAGAGGTAGCAATGTCAGATTTAATTTGCATCATAACTGAATCTTTGGGGCTTCTGGCTTTATAGGTCTGGGCAGCATTATCAATTTTATTGATAGTCTCCGTGGTCAGTGGAACATCTCCCCAGGTTTTTAACAGCAGGTAATAAACATATGCTCTGAGCCCATACATTTCTGCAACGTCTTTTTTGACGGTAGCTGCGTCAAGCGGGCTTTTGGGAAGTACCTCAATGACATTATTGATATTGTAAATCAGATTGTATAATCCGCCCCAGTCACTATAAGGTACCAGTAAATAACTTACCGTGTGTGTATAAAACATTTGGGCGGTTGCATCAACTGATTCTGTAAATAAGCCATCCTCCCAAAGTTGGGATCGCATTTCACCCAGGTAAAACATCAAACTGTTCTGTGCCCGTAATCTGGAATATACGCCCTCATAAATGGTTTGTGCGGCTCCTGCATCTGTTAGTGCAAGGCTTTTACTTATACTTGTCTGTGGCATGACTTCCTCTAATTGTTTTTTACAGGAAAACAATAGTACGGAGATACTCAAGCAGAGGAAAATTTTCTGGATATATGTATTATATTTCATTTTCTGTATTTTTCAGAAGTATATTATAGGGTGATATTTGCGCCAAAAGTGATTTTTCTAGGTAAAGGATAACGACCATTGTCTATGCCTCCCACTTCCGGAAAAATACCTGTGTAGCTGGTTAAATAGCTGAGGTTATTTCCTGTTAATGAAAGTTCTAATCCTTTGATACGGTTATTGAACCATTGGCTTAAAACTTCTTTGGGGAAACTATAACTTAAAGTAACCTCTCGTAGCATCAGGTAATCTCCTTTTTCCCAAAGATTTGCAGCGACATTGTCCCCGCTACCATTGATGCCGTAGTTTCTGCCCTGGTTAGCCCAGTAGAATCTAGGTAGAGATGCATCTGGATTTTCTTCAGTCCAGGTGTCCAGGACTTCTTTCGTACTGTTCTGAGATCCCTGTACCTGACTTAAACCTCTGATTCTGGACTGATTTAATATGATAAATCCATAGGCGTAATCAAATGCCGCGTATAATCTGAATCCTTTGTAACCGGTATTAAAGAAGAAACTTCAGGATGCTTTTGGTGTCGTACGACCAGCAAATACATATTGTCTGCTATCTATTGTGTCATTTTGATACACCTGATGCCATTTAGCATCACCCAGTTGTTTGAATTTCTGACCAATGGCTCCTGTGTACGGTAAAAAGCTATTAACAACATTCGCATCGGCGTCTAACTCGGCCTGTGTTCTGTATATTCCATCCCATTTTGGCACCCAGACTTCGTCCGTTCCAATACGTTTGCCTTCAACTAAGCCACCGACCTGCATTAACTGGCCTGGATGATTTGGATCCCATACCTGAATGGTACCTTGCCTATTGCCAGGAAGTCCATTATAAGGTAATTTAACAGCATAGTTTTTAACGGAATAAAAGTTAGCTCCAAAATCCAGGAAGAATCCTTCGGGTCTTTTTGGCAATACTAATTTAGCGTTTAATGATAACTCGATCCCTTTATTCCTTAACTGAGAAAGGTTGGTGCTATATGAGCTGAATCCTGTCCATGAAGAAATGCCTAAACTGGCTAATTTGTCAAATACATTTCTTACAAAATAGTCAGCGACTAAAGTAACCCGGTCATGTAAGATTCCTAAGTCTACGCCGTAGTTGACAGAATTTGTACGCTCCCATCTGACACCTGGGTTAATATAACTGCTGGCATAGGAAGCGCCCTGTCCGTTATAGGTGCCGGCATTTGCATACACCTGTGCGGTTGGGTAATAATTAGAACCAAAATATTGCAGGTTTCCGTTTTCTCCATAGCTGATGCGTGGCTTGATGGTGCTGATATATTCTGATAGCTTGCTGTTTTTAAAGAAATTTTCATTTTGCATATTCCAGCCTGCAGAAATACCGGGAAATAAGCCATAATAGTTACTGGGATCTAACCTTGAAGAACCATCCAGTCGCAAAATTCCCTGGGCAAAATAACGGTCTTTATAAGAATAGGAAACCCTGCCTATTGCTGATGCAATTCGCTCCCAATAGGCGAATGCGGAAGATGCCGACTGGCCATTTACGATTACTCCATTTTGCACATATGGGGTATTAGCCGCACTCACCCATGGAATTAAATCCGTGGAAGCACCTGACCCGGCACCTGAAAAAGTATATCTTTTGTAATCATAATATTCTCCACCTGCCATAATGCTGATGTTGTGACCATTGAAGTTTTTATCGAATTGTAAGAAGCCATTATAAGTGTATTGCATGTCCTTATAATTACTAAAGGAACTTGGTCTGGTCGTATTTATTGCACCGCCACTACCTGCCTGGTAGGATGTTGTAAAGGCATTGTTGTTTTGATATAACATATAACCGGAACCATTTGCTATGAATTTTAAATATGGAAGAATGTTATAGGTCAGTTTGAGGCTTCCCATATACCTCTCCTGATTGACGCTATTTATATTAATATTTTTCCAGTAATTAGGGTTGCCAAGGGTTAAATCATTGGGGCCGGGCAACATGGCTCCTGAAGTATCATTATAATACCTCACTGTCGGAGCTACGCCCAGGAAACGTTGCATCAGTCCACCTGTTGCAGCGGTACCAAAAGCATCTCCAGGGTCTGAATAAGGTGATCCAACGGTCGTTCTATAGGCATTTGTCATTAATTGAATATTAAGATTTTTGCCTATGTTTAAGGATCCATTAAAATTCACGTTTATTCGCTTCATCCATGATTCAATAATGGTTCCGTTATCTTTTACCGAATTAAGATTTAAAGAAAAAGATCCATTTTCATCAGCTCCCGAGAACGAGAGTGATTGTTCTGTGGAATTACTTTGTCGCATTAGCATCGCCTCTCTTTCCTGAGTTGAGCTTTCCTTATAAAGGATACTATCCATAAGACCAGGGTTAAATGGATTTGGATCGAGCAGAAGTTTCCAGCCGGCCTCACCTAATTTATCTCTGTTTAAATCAGTTACTAATTGAGTGGTATACAGGCCTACCGGGGAGGTATTCGTACTTCCGAATGCCCAGCCCCATGCACCATTTAATTGATTTTTATCTGCCTGAGGGTTCGAGCCGGTGATGGAATCTGCAATATATCTGCTTCTTAAACCCAAGCGATTCATATGTATATATTGAGCGGCGTTCAGGTAATCATCTGCAATACTTCTTGGTTTGTTGATTGATTGTTTGATGCTATAATTTACCTGGGTCCTGCCCTTTTTCCCTTTTTTGGTAGTAATCAGGATGACACCATTGGCAGCTCTAGCTCCATAAATAGCTGTAGAGGCGGCATCTTTTAAAACGTCCATGCTTTCCACATCGTCCATGGAAATGCCATATAAAGAATTAAGAATTACCCCGTCCACGACTATAAGCGGATCGCCGCTACCATCAAAACCTGTACCTCCTCTAAAGACAATATTGGGAGATGCACCCGGAGCACCGGTAGATTGCCTGACCATGATACCAGGAACTGTTCCCTGAAGTGCGGTGGCAACATTTGAATTAGGACTATGCTCAAATCCTAAAGGATTAACTTTGGTTACGGCCCCGGCAAATTCCTTTCGTTTTTGTGTCCCATAACCTACGACAACAACCTCGTCTAACTGTGAATTATCGTTTTTAGTCAGGCGAATAAATAGCCGGAGATTATCCTTTAATGCGATGGTTGTTGAACCGTAGCCGATGTAACTGATAATCAGACTGTCGCCTTTATTCCCATTGATGGTAAACGAGCCTTGTGCATCAGTAATGACTGCTGCATGGTTAGATTGGTTTGTTACTGTTGCCCCTTCCAGGTTCTGCCCCGTATTTTCATCCAGAACCGAACCGCTGTAAGTATTTGATTGTGCGTATGATGACAATGTTAAAAATACGCTTATCACCAGTAACATTTTTTTAAGTAAAACGCGTTGCATTGTGACAATTTTTTATAATTATTAAGTATGACATAATAAAATTAAAACTTTATTTTGTTCTGCCAAGTTTTTTTCTCGTTATATTTGAAAATATTTTTGAAAAAATTGATAACAAATGGAAAATGAAGTTTTTACATCCATTAACAATCAGAGCTTAGTTGACCGTGTGGAAGCTAATTTGATTGATTTGCTGCATCAGCGTAAATTAAAGGTGGGTGATACGATTCCAAAGGAGCTGGAACTAGCGTCAGCACTGGGTGTTAGCAGAACGGTAGTGAGAGAAGCCCTTATGCGCCTTCGCATGATGGGGCTAATTGACAGCAAAAAGAAAAAAGGAAGTGTTATAACGAATCCAGATATATTCGGGAATTTAGCAAAGAGTTTAAATCCTTATGTATTGAGTGAAGATACCCTGAAGGAAATCTTCGAGATTCGTTTAATTCTTGAAATCGGGATGGCTGATTTATTATTTAAACACGTTACGCCTGATGATATCAAAGAACTCAAGGCGATTGTAAAAAATGAACCTGCGTCCACCAGTGGTGAAAAGTTTGAAGCTGCCTATGAAATCCAGTTTCATGGGAAATTATATCAGATATCAAAAAATGAGACGCTGATTAAGTTCCAGAAGCTATTGCTGCCTATTTTTGATTTTGTTAATAAGAGTGATATTATTGAACCGGCCAAAAATCCGAAGAAATTTGTCTCTCATAAACAGTTGATCGGAATTTTGGAAAAAGGTACTCCCGAGGAATTCCGAAATGGGATGCGGGTGCATCTTTCCAGTCATTTTGCCCGGCTGGAAAGAAAGGAGTCTGTTTAAAATATGTTGGATGCTGACAGGTAAGTTGTGAGGATTACCTATTTATGATAAAAATGCATTTCCATTAAAAAGCGCTTCGGCCCCGTTTGTCTTGGGGCCTGAAGCGCTTTTATTGTTTTATTACGGATAATTTAGGAGGAGTTTTAGAATTCCTTTTTTGAATTATACGCGGTTTTACTAGATTGTTTAAATTGCCTTTTCGTAAGATTATCCGGGTTTCTTATAGAGCCTCTACGTAGAAGTCATCACCCCAGGCTGTGCCATTACCTGCTTTATAGAAATAAATGGTTGCGGTACTATCCGTGGCTCCTGTCGTAAAAGTAACGGACCCATGTGTATAATCTGTGGAAGTTATGGCAGTGCCGATGGCAGCTCCTCCATAATTTTTAACTCCAATGCTAACACTCTGACCTTGGGCGCCAACTTTTGCAAAACCGCCGAATCGGTATGTTGTATTAGGGGTAAGGCCAGATAGTGCTTGTTCAATAGAGGTCTCTGCTGTTCCGGTTTCTTTGATGCAATAACTGCCGGTTCTGGCACCCGTAGAAACGACAGTTGACGTTTGCCCCCAGGTCGTCCAAGGAGAAAGGCTGCCAGTTTCAAAATCTCCATTACTCAGTACAGAACTTTTGTAAACTCTGACATAATCTACCTGCATCGTAAACGGCAGATCGCTATCGGTAATTGCTCCAGGCCAGCCCGCACCTCCAGATTGATTAAGGATAATGTAAAAGGGTTGGTCATAAGGCCATTGATTGGAACCTCCGCTGGCTGTTTTTGTATAAGTATATTGCAATGTATTGTTCACATAATACTTAATTGTCGTTGGAGTCCATTCTTCCGTATATAGGTTATAATCGCTAGTATTATAACTGGCACTGTGTGTTGCAGTGCTACCTCCACTGCTATTGGTAACATCTGCATTGTGTAGTGTTTGATGAACCACACTTTCCTTATTAACATGTTCCATAATATCCATTTCCCCACTGTTGGGCCATCCACCATAGGCTGCAGGCTCATCAGGCATCATCCAAATGGCCGGCCATGAACCCTGTCCCTGATTAAACTTTGCTCTCACCTCAATTTTCCCATAAGTAAAATTAAATTTACCAGAGCTGTTAATACCGCCTGAATGGTAGGCGGCATTATCGCCCGCAATAACGGCATTATCCATTCTCAGCCATAATGCCCCTCCCTGATTAAATGCATAGGATGTATCAGAGGTTAAATACTTGGTCCATGCTACCGTTCCTCTTGGGGCAAAAGACCATTTGCTGGTGTCAAAATGGCCATCCGTATTAAACTCATCTGACCAAATGAGCTTGTAGGCCGGTGTGGAAAGAATCCGGGTCTGCGCAGCCAGTGTGGCCGAGTTACTGACGGAT
>Ga0164242_10002253_pt1 | contig 22410 bp, 17 predicted proteins | sample OricomgcompostMG_FD_108783 | JGI IMG/M metagenome (GOLD analysis project Ga0164242, IMG submission 108783) | Miracle-Growth compost microbial communities from Emeryville, California, USA - Original compost - Miracle growth compost (MG) ... | reverse complement strand
GGCTGCGTCGACGGTGAGGGCACGCCCGTCGGTAGGCTCGGGGACGATGACCACCGAACCGATCCGTTCCCTGACCGTGCTGCCCGCACGGCGCGAGGACGTCGAGCTGCACACCGCCGACGGCCTCACCCTCGTCGGTGAGCTCGCGCTCCCGGCGGACCGCGAGCCGGCGGCGACGCTCGTCACGCTGCACCCCCTGCCGACGCACGGGGGCTTCATGGACTCGCACGTCTTCCGCAAGGCGGCGTGGCGCCTGCCCGCGCTCGCCGACCTCGCCGTCCTGCGCTTCAACACGCGTGGCACGTCCTCGCCGCGCGGCACGAGCGAGGGCACGTTCGACGGTGGGGACGCCGAGCGGTTCGACGTGCAGGCGGCCCTCGATCTCGTCGACTTCCGCGACCTGCCGCACCCGTGGCTCGTCGGGTGGTCGTTCGGCACGGAGCTCGCTCTCAAGCACGGCGCGGACCCGGCGGTCGAGGGCGCGGTCCTGCTCTCGCCGCCGCTGCACCGCGCCACCGACGCCGACCTCGACGCCTGGGCGGCCTTCGGGCGGCCGCTCGTCGTGATCGTGCCCGAGCACGACGACTACCTACGACCCGACGAGGCCCGCCGCCGCTTCGCGCGCGTGCCGCAGGCCGAGGTGATCGCCGTCGACGGCGGCAAGCACCTGTGGGTGGGGGAGAGCCAGGTGCGGCGCGTCCTCGACGAGATCGTGCGCCACGTCAACCCGGCGTGCCCCGTGCCGCTGCCCACCGAGTACGACCCGGACGGAGGAGACCGATGACCGACCAGCACGCGAACGCCGACCCGCTCACCGCGGTGCTCCACGCGAGCGGGGACGAGTCCGCTCCGCTGCCGCTCGTCCTGGTCCACGGGTTCCCCGTGGACCACCGGATGTGGGACGAGACGGTGGGACAGCTCGCCGCTCCCGCGCTCGCCGTCGACCTGCCCGGGTTCGGCGAGGCTCCCGACGCGGCGGGGGAGCCGTCCGTCGACGCGTTCGCCGACGCGGTCGCGGCCGCCCTGGACGCGCGGGGCGTGCGCCGCGCGGTCGTCGCGGGGATGTCGATGGGCGGCTACGTCGCCCTCGCCCTCGCCGAGCGGCACCCCGCGCTCGTCGCCGGGATCGCGCTCGTCGACACCAAGACCGTCGCCGACGCCCCGGCGGCCCGAGAGAACCGGCTGCGGATCGCCGCGGAGGCCGACGCGAGCGGCACGGTCGACGCGGTCCGCGGCATGAGCGAGACGATGCTCGGTGAGACGTCCCGGCGAACCCGGCCGGACCTCGTCCGGACGGTGGCCGGCTGGATCGCCGAGCAGCGGCCGGCGTCGGTCGCGTGGGCGCAGCGGGCGATGGCGGCGCGGCCCGACCGGACGGCCGTCCTCGAGGCGTACGAGGGCCCGGTGACCGTCGTCGTCGGGACCGAGGACGAGCTCACGCCCGTCGAGGACGCCGAGCACACTCTCGCGCACACGAGCGCCGCGAGCGACGGGGCGCTGGTCCTCGCGCCCGATGCGGGCCACCTCGCGGCCCTCGAGGCGCCCGAGCACGTCGCGGGCGCCCTCGACCGGCTGCGCGCCCGCGCGCTGGAGGGGTGACCCGGCGCGACCGCGGTCGTGCCGACCGCGGTCGCCGTCACGCGTCCCGGGACGGGTCCTCCGAGCCGGTGCCCAGCGCCCGCTCGAGCGCGACGGCCAGGTCGACCGACTCGCCGTCCCTGCCACCCGCGCCCAGGACGAGCGGCGGGTCGCTGGGCGCCGGGGTGGTGCCCGCGAGCCGCGCGCGCAGGCTGCGTGGCGCCGTCAGCACGTAGAAGCTCCCGTCCTCGCCGACGGCGGCGGTCCGGTCGGCGCGCAGGTACCAGCCGCGCAGCGGCGTCCGGTACGAGGCGCCTCCGCCGTACGCGCGAGCACGCAGGGGGACGGGAGCGGGCCCGTGCTCACGGGCCCGCTCGACGAACTCCGCCAGCATCCGGCGCGCCTGCGCCGACTCGGCGTCCCGCCGCGCGTCGAGGCGCGCGGCGAGCTCGTGGGCCGTGCGCGCGCGACGCGCCCGCTCGTTCTCGGCCTCCGCGGGCTCAGGCGTGAGCCTGCTCCTCGGCCTCGTCGGCGACCTCCGCCGGGGCTTCCGGCTCGTCCGTCACGACGGTCGCGGCGGCACGGGCGCGCTGCGCGCGGGTGCCCGACGCGGCCGGCGGCTTGGGCGGCAGGGGCGGGTTGATCATCGAGAGCTCGGGCGTCTCGACGCGCTCCGCGAGCAGCGCCCGCAGCTCGTCGAGGTAGGTGGTGATCGACTCGTGCTGGCGGCTCAGGTCCTGCAGCTGGCGCGTGGCCGCGAGCCGGTGCTGCTCCGCCTCGAGGGTCGCGTCGGCGACGGTCTGGTCCGCGAACGCCCGCGCGTCGGCGAGGATGCGGTCCGCGTTCGCGCGCGCCGTGGCCAGCAGGTCCTTGGCGTACTCGTCGGACTCCTGCCGGACCTTCTCGGCGTGCTCGAGCGCGGCGGCGACGCGCTCCTCGGCCTCGGCGGCCTGCGACTCGGCGGCCGCGACGAGCGCCGCGGTCTCCTTCTGCGCGCTCGCGTGCCGCTCGGCGGCCTCGCGCTCGACCTCCTCGCGGCGGGCCGCGATGTCCATCTCGGCCTCGGCCAGGGAGACGCGCGCCTTCTCGCGCAGCTCCTCCATCTCCGCCGTGACCGCGGCGGCGGCCTCCTGGCCGGCGCGCTTCGCGTCGGCGAGCTGCCGCTCGACCTCGGCGCGCGTGCGCTCGCGCAGCTCGCTGGTCTCGCGCTCGGCGGCCTCGCGCAGCGCCGTCGTCTCGGCGGCGACCTGGGCGCGCAGCGCCGCGGCCTCGTTCTCCGTCTTGACGCGCAGCTCGGTCGTCTCGCGCTCCGTGACGGCCTTGGTCTGGGCGAGCTCGCGCTCGAGCGTGGTCCGGCGCTCGTGCTCCTCGGTCGCGAGGGCGCTCTGGATGCGCGACGCCTCGCGCTCCGCCGAGCCGACCAGCTCCTCCGCGCGGCGCTGCGCGTTCACGAGCGTGGTCTCGGCCTCGCTCGCCGCGGCCGAACGGATCTCGTCGGACTCGCGGCGGGCGTCCGCGACGAGCTCGGCGACCTCGGTCTCCGCGCGGTTGCGGATCTGGCCGGCGGCGAGGTTCGCGCGCGCCATGATGTCCGACGCCTGCTGGTTCGCCTGCGCGAGGATGTCGGACGACTGCTCCTCCGCGGTGCGCAGGAGCTGTTCGATCCGCGAGCCGAGGCCCGAGTACGACGGGCGCTCGACCTCGCGCGCCTGACGCTGAGCGTCCGCGACCTCCGCGGTGAGCTGCTGCACCCGGACGTCGAGGGACTCGACCTGGCCGTGGGCCTCGTCGAGCGACTTCTCGAGGTTGGCGATGCGGTTGTCGACCAGGCCGCGGTCGTAACCACGCATGACGATCGGGAACAGGGACTGCTCGTCGGACACGAAGACCTCCACGGATGTGTACGGCCGCACGGGGAACGTCCCCCCGGTGACCGCGTACGACGTGGTGCGCCCGCCTGCGCGGACGCGCGGCGAGGGTCGCCGTCTGCCGGCGCGGTCTTGATCGTGTGGCCCGAACCGGAAGAATACATGGCGAGCCTGCGCCTGTGGAGGGGGCGTGAACGTGCGCGCCGAAGGGTGTGCGCGCGTCCCCCGGTATCGGGCATGCGGGACGAATCTCCAGGGGCCGCCCCTATCCTGAGGTGTCCCGCCCTGAGCCTCGAGCCTCTCGAGACCCCTCGACCGGAAGGAATCGAGTGCCGTACCGCATCATCGGACTCGTCCTCGCCGTCCTCGGCGTGGTGTCCGCGGCGCTCGGCGTCGCCTCCGCGACCGTGTGGCGCGCCGACTCGACCGTCACCGCCACCACCCAGCTCCCCGCCGACGGCCCCACGCTCGTCACGACCGGCCCCGGCGTGCTCGGTCTCGTCGACGACCGTGTGAGCATCACCGCCAGCGCGCCCGACGGCGGTGACGTCGTCATCGCGGTCGGCCGCGCCGACGACGTGACCGGCTGGGTCGGCGACGACCCCGTCGCCCGCGTGACGGGCATGAGCGACTGGTCGACCCTCGCGACCCGGACCACGACGGGCGAGACCCCGAAGTCCGCGCCCGACCCGTCGACGTCCGACATGTGGGTGGCGTCGACCTCGGGGACCGGCAAGGTCACGCTCCCGTGGACCGCGCGCCCGGGCCAGTGGGCGGTGCTCGTCGCCGCGACCGGCGAGGACGCGCAGGCGCCCGCGCTCGCCCTCACCTGGGACCGCGAGGTCACGACCCCGTGGCTCTGGCCGCTCGTCGGCATCGGCGTCGTCCTCGTGGTCGTGGGGCTCGTGCTCCTCTCCGTCGGGCGTCGCCACGTCCGGGACCGCCGCCAGGAGGCCGTGCTCGCCGCGGCCCGGACGACCGTCCCGCTCCCGGCAGCCCCGGGCGCGGCAGGGGAGGAGCCGGCCGTCAGCACGACGACGACGCTCACGCGCCGCGAGCTGCGCGAGCAGGCGCTGCGCGAGGCGCAGAACGCCCCGCGTCGCCGCGGGCGCCAGCGCGGCGCCAAGGAGACCGAGGACCCGGCGGCCTGGGCCGGCCCGCCCGCCGCGTCGGACGAGCCCGAGACCTCCACGGTCGCCATCCCGGTCGACGAGACCGCGAAGGGTGCCGCCGACGCGTGGCGCCGGCGCTGGAACGTGCCCGCCCGGATCCCGCCGATCGAGCAGCAGCCCGCGGCGCGCCCCGGAGCGCCGGCCCGGCCCGCTCCGGCTGCGTCCGCGCCCCCGCAGGGCGGCGTCGCACCCGCCCCGGCCCCGACGCCCGAGCAGGGTGGCGCTCCCGGCGCTCCCGGCTGGGACGACATCTTCGGAGGCGACCAGGGACGGAGGGCACGCAAGTGACCGCCACCCGGATCCCCGCACCGACCCAGGAACCCGTGAACCTCATGCACCCTGACGCAGCGACCCGCACCCCGGCCCTCGCGCGCCGCGCCCGCCGCCTCGCCCTGCCGGCGTCGGTCGCGGTCGCCGTCGGGCTGGTCACCACCGCCTGCTCGACGCCGGTGCCGCAGCCGACGCCCGAGGCGACGGTCACGCAGCCCGCGCTGAGCCTCGACCAGGACACCGCGATCCTCGGCAAGGTCGGGGACGTCCTGGCCGTCGCCGACAAGAAGCGCGACGCGAAGGCGCTCTCGCAGCGGCTCTCGGGCCCGGCCCTCGCGATGCGGACCGCGGAGCTCGAGGTCGCCAAGAAGCTCAAGTCCGACGACGACGTGACCGCTCTGCCCACCAAGGTGCAGACGGTCGTCGTGCCGACGTCCACGACGTGGCCGCGCGCCGCGTTCGCGGTCTCCGCCCAGCCGTCGGGTACCGAGCCGCCGCGTCTCCTGGCGCTCAAGCAGGGCTCCGCGCGCGACGACTACGCGCTGTGGGGCTGGGCGCGCCTGTTCCCCGGCATCACCATGCCGACGTTCGCCGCGCCCGGGACCGGGAGCGGCGCGGTCTCGTCGGACGACTCGACGCTCGTCGTCACCCCGAAGAAGGCCGTCGCCAGCTACGTCGACGTGCTCAACAAGGGCAGCGACTCGAAGCACGCGAAGAGCTTCGCCAAGGACGCCTTCCGGACCGGCCTCGCCACGAAGGCCGCGGCTCTCGACAAGAACAAGGACTTCAAGTCCGCCAAGGGCAAGTACAGCGAGACGTTCACGGCGGCGAAGAGCGACCCGGTCGCGATCCGCACGGCCGACGGCGGCGCGCTCGTCATGGCGGACGCGTCGGCGGTCGAGAAGACGTCGGCCGAGTCGAAGGCGAAGATCGCGCCGTCGACCGACGCCACGAAGGCGCTGTTCGGGGACACCACGCCCACGAACACGCTCGTCGTGAAGTACCGCGACGTCTTCGCGCTCTACGTCCCGCCCGCGGGCGCGTCGGACACGAAGGTCAAGGTCCTGGGCGTCGAGCACGTCCCGGTGAAGGTCCAGACACACTCCTAAGATGGTCGGCATGAGCCAGCCGACCGGACCCTCGTTCGACGTGCGCGGGGCAGTTGACCTGTCCGCGCTCCAGCGGCCCACCGTCCCGCCTCCCGGGGAGCCCGGTGGCGCCCCTGTGGCGGACGGCTACGTCGTCGACGTCACCGACGAGACGTTCCAGCGTCTCGTCGAGGACTCGACCCGGTACCCGGTGGTCGTCCTGCTGTGGCTGCCCACCGACGAGGCGAACGCGACGCTCGCGCAGACGCTCGGCACCCTCGCCGCCCAGTACCAGGGCAGGTTCCTGCTCGGTCGCGTCGACGTCCAGGCGTACCCGGCGGTCGCCGCGGCGTTCCAGGTGCAGGGCGTGCCGACCGTGGTCGCCGTCCTGCAGGGGCAGCCGCTGCCGCTGTTCCAGGGCAACGCGTCCGTCGAGCAAATCCAGGGCGTGCTCGACCAGGTGCTCGCCGCCGCCGAGCAGAACGGTGTCACCGGGACGGTGCCCGCGGGCGACGGCACCCAGCCCGAGGCCGAGGGCGAGCCCGCCGAGGAGCCGCTGCCCCCGCTGCACCAGGAGGCGTACGACGCGATCGAGCGCGACGACCTCGACGCCGCCGTCGCCGCGTACACCAAGGCCATCAAGCAGGACCCGTCGGACGCGCTCGCGAAGGCGGGGCTCGCGCAGGTCGAGCTGCTCCAGCGCACGAGCGCCCTGCAGCTCCAGGCGGCCCGCGACGCGGCCGCGGCCGACCCGTCCGACGTCGACGCCGCGCTCGACGTCGCCGACCTCGACCTCTCGGGCGGCAAGGTCGACGACGCGTTCGGGCGCCTCATCGACCTCGTCCGGACCACGTCGGGCGACGACCGCGAGCGCCTGCGCAAGCGCCTCGTCGACTACTTCGAGATCGTCGGGACGCAGGACCCGCGCGTCGCCGCCGCCCGCCGGGCGCTCGCGAACGCGCTGTACTGATCGCGCGGGTCGCCGGCCGGCCGGCCGGCCGACGGCTACTCCTCGGGGACGAGGAACAGGGCGCCCAGGGGAGGCAGGCGGACCGACGCCGAGTGGGTGAAGCCGCTCGCGTCGACCTCCTCGGCGGTCACGGTCCCCATGTTCCCCACGCCCGAGCCGCCGTACGTCTGGGCGTCGGTGTTGAGCGCCTCGCGCCACACGCCGGGGCGGGGGAGCGGGAGCCGGTAGCCCTCCTGCGGGACGCCCGCGAAGTTGACGGCCACGACGACCTCGCCGCCGTGCCGGTCGCGCCGCACGTACGCGACGACGTCGTGCCCGGCGTCGTCGGCGACGAGCCACTGGAAGCCGGCGGGGTCGTGGTCCAGTTCCCAGAGCGCGGGCGTCGCGCGGTAGAACGCGTTGAGGTCGCGGACGGTCTGCAGGACGCCGGCGTGCCCCGGGTCGCCCAGGGTCGCCCAGTCGAGGCTGCGGGCCTCGGACCACTCGTCCCACTGGGCGATCTCGCACCCCATGAACAGCAGCTGCTTGCCGGGGTGCGACCACTGGTAGGCCAGGTACGCGCGGACGTTCGCGAGCTTCTGCCACAGGTCGCCGGGCATCTTGCGGACGAGCGAGCCCTTGCCGTGCACGACCTCGTCGTGGCTGATGGGCAGGACGAACTGCTCGGAGTAGGCGTACACGAGCGAGAACGTCAGCAGGTTGTGGTGGTACCGCCGGTTGATGGGCTCCTCCTCCACGTAGCGGAGGGTGTCGTTCATCCAGCCCATGTTCCACTTGAGCCCGAACCCGACGCCGCCCGCGTCCGTGGGCTTCGTGACGCCGGGCCAGGCGGTGGACTCCTCGGCGATCATGACGACGCCGGGGGTGCGCCGGTAGGCGGTCGCGTTGGCCTCCTGCAGGAACGCGATGGCCTCGAGGTTCTCGCGGCCCCCGTGGACGTTGGGTCGCCACTGGCCGGGCTGGCGCGAGTAGTCGAGGTAGAGCATCGACGCGACGGCGTCGACGCGGAGCCCGTCGACGTGGAACTCCTCGAGCCAGTAGGTCGCGTTGGCGACGAGGAAGTTGCGGACCTCGTTGCGCCCGAAGTTGAAGACGTAGGTGCCCCAGTCGGGCTGCTCGCCGCGCAGCGGGTCGGGGTCCTCGTACAGGGGGGTGCCGTCGAACCGGGCGAGGGCCCACTCGTCGCGCGGGAAGTGCGCGGGCACCCAGTCGAGGATCACGCCGATCCCCGCCTGGTGGAGGCGGTCGACGAGGTAGCGGAAGTCGTCCGGGTGGCCGAACCGCGAGGTCGGCGCGTAGTAGCCGGTGACCTGGTAGCCCCAGGACCCGCCGAACGGGTGCTCCGCGACCGGCAGGAGCTCGACGTGCGTGAAGCCGGTGTCGGTGACGTAGGCGGTGAGCTCGTCGGCGAGCTGCCGGTAGGTGAGGCCCTGGCGCCACGAGCCGAGGTGGACCTCGTACACGCTCATCGGGCCGTTGTGCGGGTCGCGTCCGGTGCGGGCCTCGAGCCACGCGGCGTCGCCCCACTCGTACGCCGACTCGACGACGACGCTCGCCGTCGCGGGCGGCACCTGGGTGCCCTTCGCGAGCGGGTCGGCCTTCTGCCGCCAGGAGCCGTCCGCGGTGAGCAGCTCGAACTTGTACAGGGCCCCCGCCGCGAGACCCGGGACGAACAGCTCCCACACCCCGGACGAGCCGAGCGCGCGCATGGCGTGGCGCCGGCCGTCCCACGCGTTGAAGTCGCCCACGACGCGGACCGCGTGCGCGTTCGGCGCCCAGACGGCGAACGCCGTCCCGGCGATGTCGCCGTGCACGGACGGGTAGCGGTGCGGGTTCGCGCCGAGCACGCGCCAGAGCTCCTCGTGCCGGCCCTCCCCGATCAGGTGGAGGTCGACCTCGCCGAGGGTGGGGAGGAACCGGTACGGGTCGTCCTCGGTGGTCTCGACGTCGCCGTAGCGCGCCCGGACCCGGTAGTCCGGGGCGTGCCCCTCGGCCGTCGGCACGACGGCGACCCACACGCCCGCGCGCTCGTGCCGGGCCGGGTGCTCGGTCGTCCGCGCGTCCGGGCCGGTGACCAGGACCGTCACCGCGTCGGCGAGGGGCCGCAGCACGCGGACGGTCGCCCGGTCGCCCGAGCCGTGCAGGTGCGGGCCGAGGACGGCGTGGGGGTCGTGGTGGCGGCCCTCGGCGAGGGCGTCGAGCGCGCCGTCGTCCGCGGGGAGCGGGACGGACTCGGAGACCTCGGGGGAACCTTGCGGTGCGGCGCCGGACATGTCCACACCCTCCCACGCCCCCCGCGCTCTCGAAAGCGGGCGGGCCGGGCCAACCGGACCGGGTTTCGGGGCGGGGCGCCGTGCCGCGCGTCCCGCGTCCGGACGCGGCCCGGACGTCACTCGGGCGCGGGGCCCGTGGAGCCGCGGGCGAGGAACCGGTGCTCGACGGCGGCGCGGTCGTCCGCGTGGCCGTGCTCGAGCAGCTCGAGCACGACGGCACCGACCTGCCGCCCCAGGGCGTCGACGTCGAAGCTCATGGCCGACAGCGGCGGCGAGGCGAGCCGGCACAGGGCCGAGTCGTCCCACGCGAGGACGGAGACGTCGCCGGGGACGTCGAGGCCGCGCTCCTTCGCCACGCGGGCGCCCGCGACGGCCATCACGTCGTTGTCGAACACGAGGGCCGTGGGCCGGGGCTCCCGGGCGAGGAGCTCGGCCGCCGCCCGGGCGCCGGTCTCCTCGGTGTAGTCCGCGACCGCCACCACGGGCTCGACGCCCGCCTCGGCGCACGCCTGCGCGAACGCCTCGTCCCGCTCCCGGGTGTGCACGAGCGCGGTGGGGCCGCTGACCCGCGCGATCCGGCGGTGCCCGAGCGCGACGAGCTCACGGACGGCCTCGCGCATCGCGGACGCGCCGTCCACGGTCACGCGCGCGACGGGCAGCGGCACGGAGGCCGGTGCGAGCGCGGCGGCCGGCAGGCCCAGCGACGCGAGGAGGTCGATGCGCGCGTCGTCCTGCACGAGGTTCACGACGACGACGGCCGCGACCGCCTGGTCGGCCGCCCACCGTCGGTACGTGGCCAGCTCGGCCGCGGCGTCCGGGACGACCTGGAGCATGACGGCGCGGTCGACCTCGGCGAGCGCGCCCTCGATGCCGCCCAACAGCTCCATGTAGAAGGGCTCGATGCCGAACAGGCGTGGAGTCCTCGCCAGCACGAGGCCGGCCGGGCGGGTGTCCATGGCCCCAGGATAGGAGGCGCTCATCGCACCGGGGCGACGCTCCGCTGGGCGGCGACCACCTCGTTCGCGGTCCGGAGGACCGACGGCGCCAGCAGCTCTGCGGCGTGGGCGGCGTCGCCGCCCCGGACCCGGAACGTGTGCCGGGCCCCCGCCGGCAGGTCGACGACGCCGTCGTCGACCACGGCGTCGGGGAACACGCGGTCGGCGAGCACGCTCACGCCGCGCGCGAGGCTCGTCGCCGCGACCGTGACCTCGAGGACGTCGTCCACGGCGCGGACGGACGCGACCAGCGGGGACGGGTCGAGGTCGAGGTCGACGTCCTCGACGAACGGGTGCACCACCCGCGCGTCGTCGCACGCCAGCACGAGCACCTCGCGCGCGGCGTCGCCGGGCGACGCGAGGTCGGCCCCGAGCGGGACGAGCTCGACGGACCGCGGCGCGACCTGGACGGGGACGGCGGCCGACGCGAGGGCGGTCCCGGCGAGCGTGGTCCGGGAGGCCGCGAGGGTCCCGGTCCAGGCGTCGTCGGTGTCGTTGACGAGCGCGGCCACGAGCCGGCCGTCGCGCTCGTGCACGGAGACCACCCGGTCGGCGAACGCGTGCCGCAGGGCGTGCCAGAGCGGCTTGAGCCGTTCGTCACCGTCGACGGCCGCCCACGACGTGACGGGCCAGCAGTCGTTGAGCTGCCAGACGATCGCCCCGGCCGTGCGCGGCCACCACGAGCGGTAGTGGTCGATCGCGTACTGGACGGCGCGCGCCTGGTTGAGCTGCGCCGCCCACGCCCACGTGTCGAAGTCGGCCGGCACGCCGAGGTGCGGCGCCATGCCGCTCGAGAGCTTGTCGTTGCCGTGGTCGGCCTTCTGGTGCAGCAGCCAGACGGGGTCGTCCTGCCGCCAGACGCCGTCGGCGGGCTGCACCGCGCGCTCGAGCGTCGCCCAGGCGGGCGGCCCCTGGAACCCGAACTCGGAGCAGAAGCGGGGGACGTCGGCGCGGTACGCGGTGTAGTCGACCCGGTTCCACACCTCCCACTCGTGGTGCGTGCCGTGGTCGGGGTCGTTGGGGTGGCGCTCCCAGGGTGCGGCACCGGGGGAGAACGGGCTCCCGGCCGAGTACGGCCGCGAGGGGTCGAGGTCGTGCACGACGGCGGGGAACAGCTCGGAGTAGTACCCGTAGCCCCAGGTGGCGCCGTCGAGCTCGCCCTGCCAGCCCCAGTCCATGAAGCCCCACAGGTTCTCGTTGCCGCCGTTCCAGAGCACGAGCGAGGGGTGCGGCATGAGCCGGACGACGTTCTCGCGGGCCTCGGCCTCGAGCTCGGAGCGGTGCGGCTCCTCCTCGGGGTAGGCGGCGCACGCGAGCAGGAAGTCCTGCCAGACGAGGACGCCGCGCTCGTCGCACACGTCGTAGAAGTCGTCGGACTCGTAGATCCCGCCGCCCCACACGCGCAGCAGGTTGAGGTTCGCGCCGAGGGCCTGGTCGACGCGCCTCGCGAGCCGCTCCCGCGTGATCCGCGTGAGCAGGTGGTCGTCGGGGATCCAGTTGGCGCCCTTGACGAACACCGGCCGCCCGTTGACGACGAAGGTGAACGGGGTGCCGTGCTCGTCGGGTGTCTGGTCGACGACGACGGAGCGCAGCCCGACCCGGCGGGCCCACCCGTCGAGCGGGGTGCCCTGGTCGTCGGCGAGCCGGATCGCGAGGTCGTGGAGCGTGGGCTCGCCGTAGCCGACCGGCCACCACAGGACGGGGTCGTCGACCTCGAGCGTCAGGGTCGCGCTCGTGGCGTGGGGCGCGAGCGTCCCGGTGGCGGTGACCGTCCCGGAGGGCCCCGCGAGCGTCGCCGCGAGGGCCAGCGGCGCGTCGTCGGCGGCGCCGAGGCCCGAGCGCTCGACGTCGACGTGCACGACGACGGTCGCCCAGCCGTGGTCGTCGCCGACCGTGACGACGGGCCGGACCTGCGCGAGGCGGGCGGTGCGCCAGCGCTCGACGTGCACGGGCTTCCAGAGGCCCGCGGTCTCGAGGTCGGGTCCCCAGTCCCAGCCGAACGAGCAGGCCATCTTGCGGACCATGTTGAGGGGGCGCGGGTAGGCGGCGGGGCGTGCGCCGATCCGGGCGGCCTCGGCCTCGCCGGCCTCGAGCGCGGACGCGAGGTCGACGACGAGCTCGCGCTCGGTGCCGTCGGCGAGGGCGCGCACGTCGTACCGGTGGCTGCGGTGCATGTTCGCGGTGCGGCCCAGGACCGTGTCGCCCAGCCGGATCTCCGCTACCGTGTCGACGCCCTCGAACAGCAGGTCCACGCGCTCGTCGTCAGCCGCGGGTGCGAGGGTGAGCGGCGTGCTCAGGCGCCACGCGACGTGACGCATCCAGGCGAGCCGTTCCTCCGCCGCGCCGACGTAGGGGTCCTCGATCAGGCCCGCGTCGAGCAGGATCGTGTGGGACGTCCCGGGGACCGCCGCAGCGACGCCGTCGTGGAGGGCGGTGGCGAGGGCGTCGGGGACCGGCCCCCCGGTGGCGCGCAGCGTCCACGCGGGGAGGGCGGTGCGGGCGAGAGTGTCGATCATCGGTGACCAAGGCTTTCTCGGAGGCTTCGAGGGTCGCCGGCGGTGCGGGCCAGTCGGAACGGCCTGGACCTGCGGCAATGGCAGGATACTTAGATCGGTGAAGAAAGCAACACCGGCGGCACCGCTGCTGCCGGGGACATGGAGGATTCGATGGAGAACGCCCCACGGACGACCGTACGCGCGGACGGCGGCACGCACACACCGACCAGCGCGCCCGACCCCGCCGTCGCCCCCTCGGAGGCGTACCGCGGCGCGCGCACGGTCCACCTGCGCGCCGGCGGGGTGTCGCTCGTGCTCGCGCTCGACGACGGCGCCCGCCTCCCGCGCATGGCGCACTGGGGCGCGGACCTCGGCCCGCTCGACGAGGCCGGCCTCGACGCGCTCGCCGAGGTGACCCGCCTGCAGCCGATCGGCAACCCCGTCGACGGCGAGATGCTCGTGTCCGTCGTGCCCGAGCAGTCGTCGGGCTGGCTCGGCACGCCCGGGCTCGCGGGCAGCCGCCACGGCGCCGCGTTCTCGTCGCGGTTCGAGGTCGGCGGGGTCCGGCTCGAGCAGGCGCCCGCCGGCTGGGCGCACCGCGTCGTCGTCGAGGCGGAGGACGCGGAGTCGGGCCTCGCGCTGCTCCTCGAGGTCGAGCAGGCGGCGTCGGGCGTGGTGCGCCAGCGCGCGACCGTGCGCAGCACCACGGATGACGCCGCGGCCGCGGACTACGGTCTCGAGCGGCTCCTGGTCGCCTACGCGGTGCCGGGCCGGGCCGCCGAGCTGCTGGACTTCACGGGCCACCACCTGCGCGAGCGCAGCCCCCAGCGGACGGCGTTCACGCACGGCACCCACCTGCGCGAGAGCCGGCGCGGACGCACGGGCTACGACGCGGCGTTCGTCCTCGCCGCCGGGACGCCCGGGTTCGGGCACCGCTCCGGCGAGGTCTGGGCGGTCCACACGGCGTGGTCCGGCAACCACGTCACGCTCGCGGAGCGGAGCTACCACAGCGTCGGGCTGGTCGCGGGCGGCGAGCTGCTCCTCCCGGGCGAGGTGCGCCTCGGTGCGGGGGAGAGCTACACCGGTCCCTGGGTCTACGGGGCGTACGGCGTCGGGCTCGACGCGGTCTCCGCGCGGTTCCACGCGATGATGCGCGCCCGTCCGAGCCACCCGACCACGCCCCGCAAGGTCGTCGCGAACACGTGGGAGGCCGTCTACTTCGACCACGACCTCGCCCGGCTCACCGCGCTCGCGCAGGCCGCGGCCCGCGTCGGCGCGGAGCGCTTCGTGCTCGACGACGGCTGGTTCGGCGGCCGGCGCGACGACCGGCGCGCGCTGGGGGACTGGTACGTGTCCGACGAGGTCTGGCCCGCCGGGCTCGACCCGCTCGTCGAGGTCGTGCAGGGCCTCGGCATGGAGTTCGGCCTGTGGGTCGAGCCGGAGATGGTCAACGAGGACTCGGACCTCGCCCGTGCCCACCCCGAGTGGATCATGGCCCCGGGTGCCCGGCTGCCGGGCCGCGCACGGAACCAGCAGGTCCTCGACCTCGGCAACCCCGAGGCGTCGGCGTGGATCCTCGAGCGCCTCGACGCGCTCCTCACCCGGTACCCGATCGCGTACCTCAAGTGGGACCACAACCGCGACCTGGTCGAGGCCGGCCACCGTCTGACCGGCGTCCCGGGCGTCCACGACCAGACGGTCGCCGTCTACGCGCTGCTCGACGAGCTGCGCCGTCGTCACCCCGGCCTGGAGATCGAGTCGTGCTCGTCGGGCGGCGGCCGGGTCGACCTGGAGATCCTCGCGCGGACCGACCGGATCTGGGTCTCGGACTGCATCGACGCCGTCGAGCGTCAGCAGATCCAGGGCTGGACCAACCTGCTCGTGCCGTACGAGCTCATGGGCGCGCACGTCGGGGCGCCCGAGGCGCACACGACCGAGCGCACCCTGCCGTTGTCGTTCCGTGGGGCGACCGCCCTGTTCGGCCACCTCGGGATCGAGTGGGACGTCACCGCCGCCTCCGAGGACGAGCTCGAGGCGCTCGCGGGGTGGGTCGCGCTCTACCGCGAGCTGCGGCCGCTGCTCCACGCCGGCACGGTCGTCCACGCGGACCTCGAGGATCCCGCGTACGCGCTCCACGGCGTCGTGGCGCCGGACGCCTCGGACGCCGTGTTCGCGTGGGTCGCGACCGCGTCGTCGACGCAGGCGGCGGTGCCCGCGGTCCCGCTGCCGGGGCTCGACCCCGCCGCCACGTACCGGCTCCGCGCGCTCCTGCCGGACGCGCCCGTCGAGGGCGTCGCGAGCCGCTGGGGGATCGACGTGCCGTGGTGGGGCAAGGCGGGCTCGGACCGTGCGCGCGAGGGCGTCGTCGTGCCGGGAGCCGTTCTGACGAGCGTCGGGGCGGCCCTCCCGGTGCTCTTCCCGGAGCGTTCCGTGCTGCTGCGCGCGACGCGCGTCGACGCCGTCTGAGGCACCCGGGACCGTGACCCACGCCACGCGGTGGTGTGGGTCACGGTCCGGTAACGATCGCCAGGAGTCTTGCCAGGGATAACTTCGATCAGTTACAAAAGTCCGGACGTCCGATCCAACGCACCGGCAGCTCGACGTGGATGCTGCTGGTCAGGACGCCCGTGAGAGCCACACGGCAGTGGCCCGAGAACAGGAGACACGATGAAGGTCCTCCGTCCAGGGCGCCGCGCGCGGCGCCGCACCGTCGCGCTCGCGGCGATCGCCTGCTCCACCGCCCTCGTGCTCGCCGCCTGCTCCTCGGGCGGCTCCTCGACGCAGAACAGCACCGGGGGCGGCGGCACCGCCAACGCCAAGAACTCGTCCATCACGATCTTCAACGGGTCGACCGGGACGATCACCGAGAACTTCAACCCGTTCATGTCCGGCACGGCGCTCCAGCCGACGCTCGGCGTGATCTACGAGCCGCTGTACTACTACAACCTCGCCACCAAGGCCGACCCGCAGCCGCTGCTCGCGACCGGCTACAAGTGGAACGACAAGGGCACCGAGCTCACGATCACCACGCGCGAGGGCGTCAAGTGGTCCGACGGGCAGCCCTTCACCGCCAAGGACGTCGCGTTCACGTTCAACCTCATCAACAAGACCCCGGCGCTCAACACCACCGGGCTCGCTGCGACGGCGAAGGCGACGAGCGACACGACGGTCGTCCTGACGTTCAAGGAGAACTCCTTCACGCAGGAGCCCAACGTGCTCGGCAACCAGGCCATCGTCCCCGAGCACATCTGGAAGGACATCAAGGACCCGACCAAGGACCCCAACGTCAAGCCGGTCGGCACGGGCCCGTACATGCTCAAGTCGTTCGCGGCGCAGAGCTACTCGCTCGAGAAGAACCCGAGCTACTGGGAGTCCGGCAAGCCGCAGATCCAGGAGATCCGGTACATCGCGCTCGACACGGCCGACGCCGCGTCCGCCGCCCTCACCGCGGGTCAGGTCGACTGGATGAGCGCGTACCTGCCCGGCCTCGAGCAGCTCCTCAAGGGCCACAAGGAGCTCAGCTACGTCAACACCCCGGCGCTGACCACCTCGATCTTCACCTGCTCGAGCACCGAGCTGGGCTGCAAGGGCCCGCAGACCGACCCGGCGGTGCGCCAGGCCATGTACTACGCGATGGACCGCACCCAGCTCAACAAGCTCGCGGGTGGCGGGTTCGCGGGCGAGGCCTCGCCGACGCTCCTCCTCCCGGACCGTGACAAGGACTGGATCGCCGACCCGGCGAACGTCACCGCCCCGCAGACCGCGGACACGGCCAAGGCGAACGAGCTCCTCGACGCGGCCGGCTGGACCAAGGGCTCCGACGGCATCCGCGAGAAGGACGGCCAGAAGCTCTCGATGACCATCCAGACCGTGACCGGCTGGAGCGACTACATCTCGATCAACGACACGCTCAAGCAGCAGTTCAAGGCGGTCGGCATCGACCTCAAGCCGACGCAGCTCGCCTGGAACGAGTGGAACGCCAACGAGACGCAGGGCAAGTACCAGCTCTCGCTCGACTCGATCGGCCTCGGCGCCTCGAGCAACCCGTACTTCACCTACCAGGGCAAGTACAACTCGGCGAACACCGCCAAGGTGGGCGACTCCGCGTCCGCCGGCAACTTCGCCCGCTACAAGAACGCGACCGTCGACGCGGCCCTCGCGGCGGCCGGCGCGACCAACGACGAGGCCACGCAGAAGGCCGAGTACGCCAAGGTCCAGACCGAGATCGTCAAGGACATGCCCTACGTGCCGATCTACCTCAACTCGACGCTGACGGAGTTCAACAACTCCCGGGCGACGGGGTGGCCGACGAACGACGACAAGTACGCGTTCGCGGCGACGTGGAAGGCCTGGGACAACGGCATCGTCCTGAAGAACCTCACGCCGGCCAAGTGACCGGGTCGGTGCCGAGGAGCGGAGCGCACGCATGAAAACACTTGCCCGAAGGATCGGGTTCTACGTCATCGCCCTCTGGGCGGCCGTCAGCCTGAACTTCCTGATCCCCCGGCTCATGCCGGGCAACCCGGTGGACATCATGCTGTCGAAGCTGGCGCAGCACGGGCCCGTGACGCCCGCGACGCGCCACTCGATCGAGCTGCTCCTCGGCGCCGACTCCAGCCAGTCGCTGTGGTCGCAGTACGTCAGCTATCTCGGTCAGCTGATCCACGGCGACCTCGGGGTGTCGGTCTCGATGTACCCGGCGTCCGTGTCGTCCGTGATCGCCCAGACCCTGCCGTGGACCGTCGGGCTGATCGGGATCGCGACCGTGATCTCGTTCGTGCTCGGCGTCGGGCTCGGCACGTTCGCGGGCTGGAAGCGCGGGTCGTGGCTCGACAGCCTCATCCCCGTCACGACGATGTTCCAGTCGATCCCCTACTTCTGGCTCGCTCTCATCCTGCTCTACCTGTTCGGCAGCGTGTGGATGATCTCGCCGCTCAACGGCGGCTACGACCCCTACACCACCACGCCGGGCTGGAACCCCGCCTTCATCGGCTCGGTGATCTCCCACGGCATCCTGCCGGCGGCGACCATCGTCATCTCGTCGATCGGCGGCTGGATGCTCGGGATGCGCAACATGATGGTCTCGACCCTCGCCGAGGACTACATCGTCACCGCGGAGGCCAAGGGCCTGCGCTCGGCCCGGATCATGCGGACCTACGCGGCGCGCAACGCGGTGCTGCCGTCCGTCGCCGGTTTCGCGATCTCGCTCGGGTTCGTCGTCGCCGGCTCGATCGTGACCGAGGCCGTCTTCTCCTACCCGGGCATCGGGTCGGCGCTCCTGCAGGCGGTCAACTCCAACGACTACGCGCTGATGCAGGGGATCTTCCTGGTCATCACGCTCTCGGTCCTCGGCGCGAACCTGCTCGTCGACCTCCTGTACGCCGTCATCGACCCTCGCACCCGCCAGCGCGGCTAGGAGGCCCACCGTGTCCGTCACCCTCTCCGAGTCCCTCGAGCCAGGCGCCGTCGAGTCGCGCGAGCACCTCCCCGGCCCCCAGCCGAAGCGGAAGCGCGCCCGCCCCCGCCTGACGGCGAAGCTCGTCGTCGGCTCCTCGATCGTCGCCGCGATCGCCCTGTTCGCGATCATCGGGCCCTTCGTCACCCAGAATCCGTCGGCGATCTCCGACATCGGCCTCCAGCCGCCCGGCAACGGGCACCTGCTCGGCACGACGCAGACCGGGCAGGACGTCTTCGCCCAGCTGGCCCACGCCTCGCGGGGGTCGCTCACGATCGGCGTCGTGGTCGGCGTCCTGACGGTGATCCTGTCGTCGCTGTTCGGGATCATCGGCGCCTACGCCGGCGGCGTCACCGACGAGGTCTTCAACCTGGTCACGAACATCGCGCTCGTCATCCCGGGCCTGCCGCTCGTCATCATCATCTCGAGCTACGTGCCCAACAAGAGCATCTGGCTCATCGCGGTCGTCCTCGCCATCACGGGCTGGGCCGGGTCCGCCCGCGTGATCCGCGGGTTCACGCTCTCGCTGCGTGGCCGCGACTACGTGCTCGCGTCGAAGGTCGCGGGCGAGCGGACGTGGCGCGTCATCCTCGTGGAGATCCTGCCCAACCTCATCCCGCTGCTCGCCTCCCAGTTCGTGTTCGCGATCATCTTCGCGATCCTCGGCGAGGCCGGGCTGTCGTTCCTGGGGCTCGGGGCGAGCAACTCGTTCACCTGGGGCACGATGCTCTACTACGCGCAGAACGGCCTCGCGCTCCGCCTCGGCGCGTGGTGGTGGTTCATCCCGCCGGGCCTCCTGCTCGCGCTCTTCGGCGCCGCGCTCTCGCTCATCAACTTCTCGATCGACGAGGCCATCAACCCCAAGCTCCGCAGCCAGACGCGCTCGCAGCGCAAGCGCTGGCGCCTGACCGACGAGCAGCTCGAGGACGTCAAGGAGGACTCGCTGTGAGCGCCCCGACCCTGGACCGCGCGCGCGGCGCGGCCCCCACCGGCCCCGTCGTGCTCACCATCGACGACGTGTCGGTCGACTACCTCGTCGACGAGCCCGTCCACGCCGTCCGGAACGTCTCGCTCGAGCTCGCGCGTGGCGAGGTGCTCGGCCTCGCGGGCGAGTCGGGCTGCGGCAAGAGCACGCTCGCCTACGCGGTCACGCGCCTGCTCAAGCCGCCCGCCGTGATCACGTCCGGGAGCATCGAGTTCCACTCGCGCGAGGGCTTCGCCGTCGACCTCACCGCCATGCACGGCGAGGACCTGCGCCAGTTCCGCTGGGACAAGGTCGCGATGGTGTTCCAGGGCGCGATGAACTCGCTCAACCCGGTCATCAACGTGCGCGCCCAGCTCGAGGACGTCTTCACGACGCACCGCCCCGAGATGAAGAAGGCCGAGCGGCGTCGGCGCGCGGGCGAGCTGCTCGAGCGCGTCGGTGTCGACCCGGCCCGGCTCAAGGCGTTCCCGCACGAGCTGTCGGGCGGCATGCGCCAGCGCGTCATGATCGCGATGGCGCTCGCGCTCGAGCCGCAGGTCCTCATCATGGACGAGCCCACGACGGCGCTGGACGTCGTCGTGCAGCGCGAGATCCTCGACGAGATCTCCCGGCTGCGCGACGAGCTCGGCTTCGCCGTCGTCTTCATCACCCACGACCTGCCGCTGCTCCTCGAGATCAGCGACCGGATCGCGGTGATGAAGGAGGGGCGGATCGTCGAGCTCGCCGACGCCCGCACCCTGTACACCCAGCCGCAGCACGAGTACACCCGCACGCTGCTCAGCTCGTTCCCCAGCCTCACGGGGGAGCGGGGCGGGTTCGTGCGGACCGGCGTCGACACCACCGCGGCCGCCGCAGCAGCCTCGTCCGACCTGGACGAGCCGACCCCGGGCGCCGGTACGGCCCCGGCCGACGACGCCGAGGAGGCGGACGCATGACCACCCTCGAGCTCCGTGGGGTCACCAAGGACTACCGGGTGCGTGACGGGATGCGTGGCTCGACGCTGCGCGCCGTCGACGACGTCAGCCTCGTCCTCGAGCCCGGGCGCACGATCGCGCTGGTCGGCCAGTCCGGCTCCGGCAAGTCGACGATCGCCAAGATGCTGCTCCAGCTCGAGCGGCCGACGTCGGGCCAGATCCTCGTCGACGGCAAGCCCGTGCCGCGCAGCCGGCGGGGACGCCACGCCTACCGCGGCCAGGTGCAGATGGTCTTCCAGGACCCGTTCGCCTCGCTCAACCCGTACCACTCGATCGGGCACCACATCGCGCGGCCGATCCAGCTCCACCACCCGGGGCTCGGGCGGGCGGAGGTCGAGGCGCGCGTGCACGACCTCCTCCACCGGGTGCGGCTCGACCCCGCGGAGACGTTCGCGGCCCGGCGCCCGCACGAGCTGTCGGGCGGGCAGCGGCAGCGTGCCGCGATCGCCCGGGCGCTCGCGCCGTCCCCCGGTATCCTCGTCGCGGACGAGCCGGTGTCCATGCTCGACGTCTCCATCCGCCTCGGCGTGCTCAACCTGCTGGGCGACCTCCAGCGGCAGGAGAACCTCGGCGTCCTGTACATCACGCACGACCTCGCGACGGCGCGCCACTTCTCCGACGAGATCCTCGTGATGTACAAGGGGGTCATCGTCGAGCGCGGACCGGCGGACGACGTCATCCTGAACCCACAGCACGAGTACACCCGCCTGCTCGCCGCGGCGGCGCCCAACCCGGAGCGCCGGCTCGCGGAGCTCGCCTGAGCCGCCGGGGACGAAGGGAGCTCCCGTGTCGATGCCGGCGGCAGGGTCGGTCTCGACCCACGCGAACAGCCGTTCCGTGATCCTGGACGCCGTCCGCGCGGCCGGGACGATCAGCCGGGTCGAGCTCGTCCGCGGGACGGGACTGACGGGGGCCACCGTGTCCACGGTGGTCCGCCGGCTCATCGACGACGGGCTGGTCACCGAGGTCGGGACGGCGGAGTCGACGGGCGGCAAGCCGCGCACCATGCTGCGCCTCGACCCGACCGCGCGCTACGCCGTCGGCGTGCACCTGGACCACGGCAGCGTGACGTACGTCGTGACGGACCTCGGGGGCGACATCGTGGCGCGGACCCGCCGAGCCGGCATCGGCTCGGCGGGCCCCGTCGAGGTCGTGGCCCGGATGACGGGCGAGATCGGCGCCGTGATCTCGGCGGCCGGCGTCGACCGGGACCGCGTGCTGGGAGTCGGGGTCGGGATGCCGGGACCCGTGTTCCAGGGCGCGGGCGCGTTCACGCCGCCCACGCTCGCCGCCTGGTCCGACTTCCCGCTCGCGCAGGCCCTCGAACGGTCCATCGGCCTGCCGACGCTCATGGACAACGACGCGACCGCCGGCGCGCTGGGGGAGCACTGGGCGCGCGCGGTGCCCGGGTCCGTCTGCCTCGCGGCCGTCTACATGGGCACGGGCATCGGCGGCGGCGTCGTGGTGGGCGGGATGCCCTACCGCGGCGCCAGCGGCAACACCGTCGAGCTCGGGCACATCTGCGTCGACCTCGACGGCCCCGAGTGCTGGTGCGGGAACCGCGGGTGCGTCGAGATCCTCGCCGGCCCGGCGACCGTCGTCGCCACCGCGCGCGAGCGCGGCCTGCTCGACGCCGGGGCCACGGGTGCCTCGGTGACGGGCGACTTCGCCGCCGTGGCGCGGCTCGCCCTCCAGGGCGACGACGCGGCCCTCGCGCTCCTCGAGGACTCCGCCCGCTACGTAGCGGTCGCCGCCCACACGGTGGCGACCATCATGGACACCGACCACGTCGTGCTCACGGGCCCGTCGTTCGGCGTCGCCGGGTCGGTGTACCTGCCGGTCGTGCGGCGCGAGCTCGAGACCCGCTACTTCGCGCGCGGGAACCATCCCGTCGGCGTGACCATCTCGCCGCACGCCTACGAGGCCGCGGCCGTCGGGGCCGCCGCGATGGTCCTGCAGTCCGAGCTCGTGCCGCGCCAGTCGAGCGTGGTCCTCCCGGCCTCCCTGCCCGACGCGCGGGCCACCGTCCGCCGCTGACCGCCCGTGCCCGAGCGTCCGCGGCGGGCCGGTCAGCCGGCCGCGCGCTCGAGGATCCGGTCGACCCCCGCCAGGGGGATGCCGACCCAGTCGGGCCGGTTCCGCACCTCGTAGACGACCTCGTAGAGCGCCTTGTCGAGCTCGAGCGCGGCCAGCAGGTCGTCCTGCGCGCCGTCGCCGGACGACGGGGAGGACGGGTCGTCGCCGCGCCCCGCCCGGTACGCGGCCCAGAACGCGTCCCGCGCCTCGG
>Ga0164242_10002252_pt1 | contig 22417 bp, 13 predicted proteins | sample OricomgcompostMG_FD_108783 | JGI IMG/M metagenome (GOLD analysis project Ga0164242, IMG submission 108783) | Miracle-Growth compost microbial communities from Emeryville, California, USA - Original compost - Miracle growth compost (MG) ... | reverse complement strand
TGCATGACACATTGACTAAGATTTCTTATTGGGATGACTATTGGGGTAGTGGGTATTTTGGGCTATATAGTGGCGGAACGCTGTTGAACGGCAGATGGCAGGACAGCAGCTATTACGAGGGAAATATAACGGTCAAATCAATTAATGTTTTTCGTAATCCCAATGAACAACAAAAGCCGGTGGGGCGGCTATTTTTGAACGATTACGTCGATATTCATGGGGGAACGCCGCTTTGGATTTATGTAGTAGCTACAAATGGTAGCGGGAACCCTATAAAGGGCTGGATAAGGAAGACAGCCCTGCTGCCACAGCGATGGCTCGACTTTACTGCCCAGACAAACCAATACCGTTTTTCAGCTGCAACATCCGATAGTTCTTCAGTGGCGGCTATTCAGGTAACAAGGAAGGCTACAGGTAGGGTTATTCAAATCATTCCAGTATATCAGAGTACTGCTTTTGATGACAGCCTTTTTCAAGTTGGGGATTATAATGCCGATGGCCTCCCTGATTTCCGCATGGAAACTGATCAGACCATTTATGATTATTACCTGTTTGATAAAAAAGAACAGATTTTCAAAATAGATACTACCATAGCTGCAACTAATAAGTAAGAAAATGGCTAATATCGAATAGATTAAATCTAAGAATGAGCATCGAGTTTGATACAAATTTCGTGCGAGAAGGCGGGTTTGGAGATATGCTTACATTGATTGAATGTTGATACATGACCCGGAGAATAGCGGGGCTTTTTGTCAGCATTTCGATCGGGTGAATCAGTGATTTTGTCGAATTTCCCAGATAATAGGATAGCAGATGGTTAATTGATATTGATTGTCATTATTGTAGTATTGAATTCTATAGAACTTATAAGAAAAGTATGAAGAGAAATTTTGTTTTAATCACGAGCATTTTTTTGTTGGTGCTTGTTGTTCTGAGAAGTGCTAGTGCACAGGACACCTCAGCAGATGAAAGTCATATAGATACTGTTCATGGCGTGGTATTGATGCCCAGGCTCTATCTATATAATGTGCCAGACTCTGGAGCAAGGACGAGAAATTATCTAGTCGAAGGGGATGTTTTTAGTGTGCTGAAAGACAAAGGGAAACATTGGCTGAAAATAGCCTATCAAAATCCTCGTTATGGGACGGTCACAAAATGGATGAACACGATCGAAAACGATCCGATGTCAGATAGAAATGTGATGCTGTGTTATCAGCATCGTAAAAAAGCAGCGATAAGCATGCGTGGAGGATTGATAGATGGTACATTTCATCTTAGTGTTTTCAACGACGGTTCAGCGCCTGTAAATTTGAGTTATGCGACGGTATCACTCTTGTTTATCAGTTTAAAAAATGATACGATGGTTTTACATCATTTATATAATCTTGATTTTTACCTAAAGCTAAAGCCTGGAGCGTCCTATACATTGGATGATAATATGGTGCATTTTAATAACGAAAAAAATATTTATGAATTGGAAGAGACTCAGGGGGATGTGCCATTTTATCCGGACGGCATCTCTGGACAATATCAGATGATCCCTGTACTCACGCAACCGGAATTAGAGGCGCCGGTATATGCGGAGGCGGATACCGTTAACCTAAACCAGAATTACCGCTTGAAAGACGCACATGGCGCAGCCATTTTGCCCTTGGCGCATAAAATAACGCAGGCTGCGACAGGAAATGTATCGGTAGGTATGCTTGAAAAATGGAATAAGGACTTGTTGCGTAACCTGTATCTCTATGCTTTCGATACGCCAGACTTTTTAAATAAATCTTTTCCCGAATGGGCCGCTAATGGCATTCGGGTATTGACCTCGGAAGATAAGAAAATCAGAATTGTTTTTTGGAATAAACACACAGGCGGAATGTTAGGTGACTATGAATCGCTTGTTTTTTGGAATTATGATAGCGCTAAACTAAATGGGAGAGAGATCGAAGAGGCTGCACATTCATCTTTTTCTGCTATTGAGACCGTTCATAAGGACGGAGGGGAACCTATTTATTTGGTTGTGGGCATGGTGCACGCCAGTAACCGGAACATGGTGAATTATATCCGTGCTTATCAAGTAAATGAATATGGCGTTTTGGACAACCATGTAAAATTATTCCGGCGGTCTGGTAGAAAATCAAACAGTATCGCCATTGAACTGAATAGGGTTCCCATAACATCCTCAAAAAAGCTAATTCATTTTAATGCGCGTAAAAATACTTTGTATATCCCAGTGGTCGATGATAAAGGAATGGTGAGACCGCGGCATTACCAGGTTTATAAATTTGACGGAGAGATGTTTGTTTTGCGCAAGTGAATAATATGATGTACATCAACGCAAAGCCTGCTTTGTGTACATACCATAAAGGTCCATGTTTGACGTGTCCTTTTGGATTGATTTCATTAGAATAACGATATAGAAGAATCGAGATCATTTGCAGAATATTGAATAGGATATAATTTTTTCTGCACCAGCTAATGGAGGTGCGTTATTCGGGACAATCAGGAAAATTCTCATTTGCGTTCAATAAATACTATTATATCTTGCAGGGTGCGGCCGTATCTTGCCGGTATTAGCTCAATGTCATGCAATGGCTTATCTACTTTTCTTTTTAAGCAAGGTATTGAAAAGAAAGAAATGGACTGGCAGGGATTCCCTCCAGTAGTGGGCATTATGCCCTCCTGGCCGACTTATGAATGTGCCGTTTATGCCAAGCGAATCGCACTCGCGCCGTAGCGCTTCATTCATTATGAAAAAAGGGTCACCCCACCCGCAATCGTCAATGAATGTTTTCCCGGTAGAAGCGATTTTATTTAAATTGCCCGCCACAGAATACCGTTTCCAGATACTTTGATTGGTTTTAAGCGGCCCTAATAGATCGGGAAGCCCAAAATGATTCCCTGCACCACTAAGATTAACCACTCCACTAATGGCTCCGGCACTCAGGAATTTTTCGGGGTGGGTTATAAACAAGTGCAGAGCGCCATAGCCGCCCATGCTAAGTCCGTCGACAAAGACCTTGTCGGTATCGACATGGTATCGCTGATTTATTTCAGGCATGAGCTTTTCAAAGAAGAACCGGGCATACTGGTGGTCTTTCTCCAGTGGACTATTGAGATACCAAGCGTTAGAAAAGCCGTCAGGGCATATAATAATGAACCCGTATTTATCGGCCAAAGGCTGAAGATGGATGATATCATTCCATTGACGATAGCTACCGCTATAACCATGCAGGAGATAAATAGCGGGTAACTGCCCTTTATTGCTGGTATATGCAGAGGGTGTAAAGACCCATATACTGTCTGGGTGAGGAATGAGCGAGGAGTGTATGGCGATCAGATCCTGGCCGTGAAGGAGTTGAGAGGCCATAAGCATGCTAAAAAGAAGCACCGATTTTAACTTATTCTGTTTTTGCATAGTTAGAAGATTGATTTATATTTTTCCGGAGTGACCCTTGTGTGCTCCGAGGGATGAGTGATGATGCACTTGCGAGTTCGACGATGAAATTATCTTTACTTGCTGGATCCGGGACCGCCGATCGCTCAGGCAGCTTTATCTGCCGGCCACAGTGGTTTCGGGGAAAAATGATTCCCAGAAGCCGTTTTTCATCGCTTTGTCAACGCGGCAAGCAGGTTTGTCAGCAACTTCCCAGCTACCGGGTCGGTCACGCCTTTCCCGAGTTGCATAGTCGATAGGATAATCTTCCCTTTACCGTCTTCGATCTTTACGATGGGAAATCCCTTTATTTTATCTAAAGCGCGGCTTCGCGCCGTAAAGGAACCCTGCAGGTAACCGTGCACGGCCTCGGAAGAGGCAAGCGTTTCCAAGTGTGCACTGCGGTTGATCTGAAAGGATCCTGCGCAAACGGTTGGTGTCGCGGGACGGTTGTCGTTAAAATACCGTAGTGACAAAGGATCCAGTTGGTTAAATACGGGGGATTCATCTATGACCATGTTCGCTATCTCTGGATTGGCTTCGACGATGCCGCGGATATCATCTGGAAACGCCTCCCCAGCCTGAGGACCAGGGTCCAGCCACAGGATGCGGGCACCGTTCCGGACCGCGGCTTCTATTTCATGCGCGGTTTGCTGATCTTTCGAGGAGGAATCCGAACCTGTCAGCACAAAGACATCGGCTTTTTGCTTCAGGGCATCCTGAATGCTGGTCTCATGGCTATACGGGATACCGAGAGAATTCAGAACCGGGGTAATGCTCCCGCGGGGATCGGCTACCACGATCTTTTTATTTTTGAGCGCGTGACCTTTGGCCCAGTTTTTCCCGGCAAAAAACAAATGGTAATCGTTTGCCGATATGAGATGTCCTTCTTGAATAAGCCGCAAGGTGAGTTTGCCCGCGGTGTATTGTTGCGGCAGCCTGCCGGGTATCCTTATTTCCGGTGTTATCCATTGTCTCCCGTAGTAAGGGACAGGCGGCACCGGCCCAGATCCCCTGGCCAATACCTTCCCGTCCCCTGTGGTCAGCATCCATTCCAGGGTACAGGCAGCCAAACCCTCTGCGTTGTTCTGATCGTTTACAATGCAGATCCTGATCGGAAGCTTCGTGCCCGTATAGTAATGCCTGCCCCATAACTCCGCTGAAACTAAGACTGGCTGCAGCGCCTTTTTGGCCGCGAAATAGACCGGAAAAGGTCGGATATTTTTCGCCTTGTAAACATCTGTAAACCAGGTGGCAAGCGAGAAATGCAGTATGCCGGCCGCTTTGGGATTCGTGCGCCTCAATGCCTCTGCTTCCTCCTTGGTAATAAAGGCTTCAGTCTTTAGGAAGTATGTAGGATCGTTAAAGCCATAGGCATAATTTCCAATCATTGCCTGGGGAGTCTGGTGCACCAAAGTATAAAAACGGACGGGGTGTCCCGTTTCATCAGTATAACCCGTAGACAGTTCCTGACTGATTAGTGGCCTTTGAGGATATTTATGCTGTTGCTGGAACTGACCGTTGAAGTCCGCGAAAATGGATTTATTATACCAGTTCGGGTAGTAATGAATATCATCGATATCGCCGTCATCTATCCGGCTCATAAATGCTTTCCCGAATCTTTGTTCGGTCTGTTTGTGGGAATAATTTGAGGAGAAGCAGACAGGATGTGTCGGGTCGATGGTGCGTATCTGCCTGACGACGTCTGAGATGATTTCCATTTTTTTTTCCGCTCGTTGCTTGTCGTGATCACTGGCATAAAAATTCATTTCATTATTGATTGTCCATATGCAGAGTGAAGGGTGATTGCGATATTTTTTCACGAGAGCGAGAAATTCGTTTTTCCAGATGTGCAGCAGGGCGGTGTCGGGTATGGGACTATCTGCGATCATTAGCCAAGGCCAGGTACCTTCGAAACTGATACCGATCCCGTTTTTATCCGAAGCATCCATCCATGTTGCGGTGTAGGGCGTCGTGTGAGTACGTGTAAAAGTAATGTTGCCTGCACGCATTAGCTGACAGAACCGGTCTGCAAGGGCACTGTCGTTGGGCGCAAGCGGCATGGCTGTTTGATTGGCTCCGCGAAGCCAGTAACGGTGGCCATTTAGCAGGAAAAATCCGTTCTTTACTTCGAATGTCTTAAAGCCGGAACGAATAACCTCACTGTCTATGACCTTTCCGCCAGGCTCGGTGAGAAAAAAATTGAAATCATATAAATTGGGATGCGCAGGAGACCATAGCAAAGGGTTTAAGTGACCCAATGTAAAGTTCAGTTGTCTGGAAGCTCCAGGCTCGAGGGATATATTTTTTATTGGTGTTCCTGCATAAAGTCGACCGCCTGTCCCGGCAGACCGGATGCGTGTTCCGATCGAAACTGTTTTCGGTGCGGTTCCGTAGTTCTTCAGGCTGATATTAAAGACAGCTCCGTGTAAGCCTGGCTTTATAAAGACGTCGGCTATTTTTACCGGGTTGGTGATGATTAGGGAGACGGGCTGCCATATGCCTGCAGGATCGTCATCGAAAAAGCCATGCGGCAAGTCCTTGAGCATCCGCTCGGTCACAGCTTCCGAAACGGCCACGCTGACAACCTTGCCACTGTTTTGGTCGCTGGAGAGGTAATTCCGGTATACCTTGACCGCTATCAGGTTTTTACCAGGTTTAAATAATCCGGTGCCGTCAATATTGAAATCGCCAAACATGCCGGTATGCGTTCCTGCCTTTTTACCATTGATCCAGATATCCGCCAGTTTGGATACTGCGTCGAAATGGAGGGTGAGATGTTTTCCCCGGATGTCCGGTGGCAGATCGACCCACTGCCGGTACCATCCGATATTCGTCTTTCGGTAGTCGAAGGTATAAGCACTGCACCGGTCGATCTCCTTCTGATAGTAGCTGTCTGATACACCCTTGCTAGCTGATTTATAGCGTTCTCCAAACAGCCATATCCTGTCAGGATTCCAGAAATCTGGCACGGGGAGGATATGCCAGCGCCGATCCCCGCTGTCCGGCGAAACAGCTTCTCCGGCAGAGGAGAGCTCATAGGCAGGCTTGAAGAGCCATTTGCCGTCCAAGGTAATGACTGTTCTGGAAGAACCGGTGCGAGACACCCGGATGGGTTGATAGCGTCCTCTTTGTGCCTTTCTCTGAGCCTCTTTATCGACGGTTGGAGGTGCGTATTCCCGCATGGGCACGTCCTTAAATGCATCACGGGAGAGTGGATGGATCGACAGATGTGTGAAGTCATTTTCTATCCAGCTACCGCCGAGCGTGATTTTGCCGGCGGGGGCAAGTGAATCGTAAGGATATCGCACATCGATCCTGGGTAAACTATCATGGTCCAGAAATACCCGGATGCGTTCTCCTGCGACCTGCACTTTCAGTCGGTAGATCTTCCCCGGCTTTAAAGGATGATGAAGAGGCCGGAGTGCTATGAAATCATCGGTTCCCATATGCCCGATTCTTGCAAGATAGAGATCGTTCTGACTGCCTCCGCGCAAAGCCAGTACATATCGCTGTTTGCGGTCTCTGGCGTGAAAGCCACACCATATTTGCACTTCCGGGGCGGAGGCAGGTACCTTAGCATCTACCGTAAATTGATAATTTGCCCAACTGGAATCTCCGAAGCCCGCATAAGCTTCCTGGGTCACCAACGTCCCCTGCACTATTTTACAGATCCCCCTCCCGGTTCGCGTAAACGACAGCGTAGCTTTTGAAAATGCGTCCTGCAAAAGCCCGGTGGACTGGGCCACGCTATCTGTAAAGGTAAAGAGACAAAACGCTGCCATAAGCAAACACAGCCATATTGTCGGGGTGGCGGAAAAGAGGCCTTTTTCAGGACGCATTTGTTTTTTGATAGCTGCCGGATACTGCATTTGCGTTTTATTTTTAGGGAATCTGCGACGGAGGATACCTTCGAGCGATCCGCGGCTGACTCATTTATTTTTGTTGGGATCGTTCGAACGACACCTCCTTAAGGACGATCTTTGAGAGCACTTCCAAACCGGTAATTGGGCGTTTTTCCCATGACAAGCTGCATCTTGCCACCTTTCAGAATATCGCGGTAAAGGATATAGCTCTTGCGATAGTTTTTTCCATTGAGGGTGATATGCTGTATATAGCGGTCATCCGGTCCGTTATGTACCGTTTTTACGGTGAAGGTGCGGCCGCCCGCGAGTCGGAGGGTGGCACTGTCGAACAGTGGACTGCCGATGACATATTTTCCTTCGGCCGGAAATACCGGATAGAAGCCAAGAGAGGAGAAGATATACCAGGCGGACATTTGTCCGCAGTCTTCGTTGCCGATCATGCCGTCAGGCTTGTCGGTATAAAAATGTTCCATAATGAAACGCGCTTTTGCGGCAGTCTTCCATTGCTGGCCCACGTATGCATATAAGTAAGCAATATGGTGACTCGGCTCGTTTCCGTGGGCATACTGGCCGATCAGACCTGTAAGGTCTGCCAGTCCGCGCTCGTCCGCGGTGGAGGTAAGTACAAAGAAGGAATCCAGCCGTTTGGTGAACAGCTGTTCACCTCCCAAAAGCGAGATCAGCCCTTTCACGTCTTGGGGCACCAGCCACAGGTATTGCCAGGCGTTTCCCTCTGCATAGATATTATTGTTTCCTTTTAGCGGATTGAACGGCTCCACCCATTGACCGTCCGCTTTCCGTCCTCTGAAGAAGCGGGCAGCGGAGTCGAAGTACAGGTGATATTCCTGAGCCCGCTTTTTAAAGCGTCGGGAAACGTCGGGTTTTCCCATTTTCTTGGCCATCAGTGCAATGCTCTGATCTCCGATCGCGTATTCCAGCCCCTTCGCCACGGCACGGCTTTGTCTATCCGTCGGGATATAGTTAAATTTTTTCACGTACCCCAGACCAAGCGTATCGGTCTCCGAAGTGCTCTTCAACGCATGGAGGGCCCTTTCGGCGCTGAATCCCTTAATACCTTTCAGATAAGCTTCTGCAATCACCTGTCGGCTGCTGATTCCCACCATCGTCCCGGTTTCATTCCCCATCAGATGCCAGATCGGTAATAAGTGGGTTTGGTCATAAATGGCCAGCATGGAATTGATCATGTCGGAAACCCTGTTGGGTTGGGTCAGAATGAACAAGGGATTGGCGGCCCGGTAGGTATCCCAAAAAGAGAAGACTGAATAATTGGTAAAGTCGGCGTTCCGGTATATTTTTTTATCGGCTCCGCGGTAATCGCCGTTATGGTCATTGTAGATCGCCGGATCAATCATCGTATGGAACAGGGCGGTATAAAAGATGCGCTTGTAGGCCTGGTTGGATGTCTGTACCGTTATTTTCGACAGCGCTTCGTTCCATTTGTCGTCGGCCATTTTACGGATTTTATTAAAATTCCAGCCCGGGATTTCCGCTTTGATGTTCGCGAGAGCGTTCTCGGGGCTTACGGGAGAAATACCGATCTTAAGCTCTACGACAGACGGCGTTTTCACGAAGTTGATCAATCCTTTTATATCCTGCCCGGAAGCAGCGGCTCCTTCCACGAGTTTATCCCCTTCGTATAGCCGGAAGTTTGTGAGGGGAACGGAGGAGCGGATGGCAAAGAACAGCTGCTGATTTTTTGCCCAGCCTTTTGAGAACCGGTATCCCTCTAATGTGGAATCGTTGATCTTGGTAAGATAAGTACCGGTGGCACGGTCGTTCAATCCTTCGCCGAGGTCGATTATAATATGTCCTTTGAGAGATGAAGGGAAATGGTATCGGTGGAAAGCCACTCTCTCCGAGGCGGTTAGCTCTACGTCGATGTCATAATCCGAAAGGTGCACTTTATAGTATCCGGGCCGGACACGCTCCCGCGCGTGTGAATAGCGGCTTGCATATCCGCTTCCTGGATGCCGCTCAGTGCCTTTGTCGAGTTTAACCGCACCAGTATAGGGCATAACAAGAATGTCCCCGAGATCGCCAATGCCGGTGCCGCTTAAGTGAGTTTGGGCAAACCCTATCAGCACGCTGTCCCGGTAATTATAGCCCGAACAATAGTCCCAGCCTTTAAAGAAATTTTCGGGCCCCGCCTGGACGGCTCCGAATGGGACGCTTGCTCCCACAAATACGTGTCCGTGCCCGCCGGAGCCAATGTAGGGATCGACGTAGGTGGTGAGAGATTGGGCATGGATCAGACTCGGTGCCATAAACAAGCCGCATAACAAGGCAGCAAGAAAGCGCATCTCCAGTCGGCCGAGAAATGCTGCTAACCGATTATCCCTAGCTTGAGAGCCTGAGTAAAAAAAACGAATCTTGGTTGAATAAGACATTGGTTTTATTTGAATTGTGACATGCCGGATTGCGCAATATTTGTCTTTGGCCTGTCATGCGTACAAAATAGCGGAAAATTCTCTTTATGAGCCGCCGGAATGGTTTTACGGATAATGTGGTTAATGAACGGGCTAGCCATGATCCGACAACGCTTTCATCTCGCTCATTGAAACGTCATTTGAATGATGTTGGCTCCTGCCAGGTTAATTCCGTTTCCTGTTTCAGCATCTTTGCACCATCTTCAGTCAGTCGAAGATAAAAGTCAGACGAGACCGCCACGCCATCGGCATCCAGTGTAAGAAAATACTGGTCGGCTGGTATCATCGTGGAGTTTTCGGCCGCCTTGGCGATGGCGGTTCCTTCATCATATTCGTCGAACATTGCTACGAAAGCATTCGATATCTTTAATTTTCTCAGGTTGGCGAACTGACGCCACATAAAATCGCCGTGCATTCTCGGTATCTCGTTTTTAGGTGCACCGCTGTGCCAGTTTGACCACGAGAATCCGGGGAATACCACCGGAAGATAATCCTGACCATTGGCCTGGCAGAAGGCGAGATCTCCCTGCATCACACTCGCGTAATTATCTGCCCCAGACTCGTCGTGAAAGGTACCTACCGACCAGGGACTAATCATGTCGGCCAGTTTGAAAGTCGCCAGGTAATCGGTTTCTCCGAGCCATCCACGCTCAGTGCCAATGATTACATAACATCCTTGGTCCTTGAAGAAATTAATGACATCGGAGTATGAATTCAGATCACCCGGCCGTCCTTCGACGCCGATACCCCAAATACAGACGACGGGTTTTCCATCCTGATGGGCATACATGACGGAGGAGGTATCCGGTGAGACCGTTTCTGTCCAGTCGGTTTTGATTGCAGCCTGGAAGTCATTCCATCCGGAGATATCGTACCAGACAAAGAATTTGACTTGATTGTTTTCCGCTGCCGTTCTTTCTTTCTGTAATAGCCCGTTTTTGAAATTCTTGTCTCGGGGATCATCGGCCATATGGCTTCCGAATCGCTGTATAGCGGCACAATCGATTCCATACTGCTTCATCCATTTAAAATGAAGATTTACCGACTGATCATCCCAGGACGAGAATAGCTTAGCAGGCAGGCCGTTTCCAAGACTGTCATATCCCGTCGGGTAGCTGGCGGTGTATTCCCGCATGTCGGGCCACAATTCAAAGGTCTCGTTGCCCTGTGAAGGTGCGCCCGTACCAGACCAGTGCCGCCATCCATTAAACGGTGAATGATCTCCGGGGGCACCAAACCACCCCTGATATCCTACGATCAGCTTCCCGACAATGTCTCCAGTCCTTGTGGATGTGGAAGGCAAAGAATCCGTTTTTGAGGTGGAGTCTTTCGGGGGAGCCGGATCGCCCGATGTCCCGACATGCTTTGTACAGGATACCGCCAGGGAAGCAAACATGATAAAGAAAAGTCCTGTGCCTATAGGTAGCGCGTTTCTGTATACGTGATATGGATTGATAGATCGTTTCATGATAGAAAAATTTGCGTTTCGAGATCAAAAAATCGCCCCTGCTCCACCAAGATTGGCGGAGAACCGGGTTACAAGGACATCCCAGACCGGCAAGAAGGTTTTGCCGTCAACCAGTCGTTTATGGAACGTCGAGTTCTTTTACCTCGGTATAATTATAGCGCTTGTTGACGTTATCAGCTGTCCTGGCACCAATGCGGATATAGTATTTCCGGTCACTTTCCAGCGTATCTTTTGAAGTGAGCGTTATGGTAGTGCCGAGCAGGTTGTTGCCCGCAGCACCGCTGAATGTCATGTCGGTGGAAAGCGTATTGTCGTAACTCCCACTGCTGACGTACTGCGTGTTGGATATAAAGAAAAAAACATCCGTCACATTGAAGATCCAATGGGGATCAGTTGTGCCTCTGGTAAATTTACACTGGACACTGACTGTTCCATCCGAATTGATCACAGGATCGCCCATCCATTCAACCTTCAGAAACGGGACAACAGTAAAGTTGACGGTTGTAGTTGCACTGGGTTTTACATCGATCATTTTGCTGCCGTTGTCCACAAGATTTCCATTGCTGGTATATACCAGGGGAACGAAAGCGCCATCAGTCGGGTATATCTGATACGTATCCGCGAACACCTTGCTGTTGTTAAAAATCCCGCTCGGCTGTACATCCCAGTAAAATGGGATGGCTGTTCCCTTTTTATAATTCGTTTGTAACACATACAACCGTTCATCATTAGGACCCGACTGAAAAGGTTGCCCGGTGGCCGAATCTGTAATGGTGCCATTGACGGTGCCATTGGGTGCAGGATAGTTGTCAGCTTTAATGCAGCTTGCAGCGAAGAAAAGTATACAGCCTGCGAGTATGATGATTATGTTTTTCATTTTGTCAGTGTTATTGATTCTGAACTAATTTGGGATTGGTGGTGAGCTCGGCAGCGGGTATTTGCTGGTAATAGCTTTTGATCGGGAAGGTGAACTTTGCGTTCCCTTCATAGGGTCTGCTGTCATAGATGTATTTCCCATTCGCAGCCACGTATATGGGGTTGAGCACTTTCCATACGGTATTATTTAGCGCGACATCAAAGGTCCTCCAGCGGATCATGTCCCAGTATATTTTATTTTCGAAAGCGAGTTCTTTGCGTCTCTCCCTGCGGATGGTGTCGATGTCGGCGAGGTCCGCGGGTGACTGCAAGAGCGTGGCGCCAGCTCGGTCCCGTATATCGTTGATCATTTCGAAGGCGTCTTCCATATAATTATGATCGGTCTGGCCGAGGGAATTCAGCTCCCAGGCTGCCTCGGCACGGTTCAGTTCGATCTCGGCGTAGCGCATTTCGATCCAGGGCTGGTAAGAACCTGCAGCGACAATGGTAGCGGTCGGCTTGGTCGGGTCGCTGTATTTGCGGATGAGGAATCCGCTTATGGTTCCCGAGCCCCGGTTTCCAAACACGCCGCTAAGGCCGCCGGAACGCAGCGTAGTGCCGTCTGGTACTTGGATGGCCGGGTTGCCAATGTTGACGTTGGGTGTGCCGTCCCCAGAAGTATTGGGAACGATGTTCGGGTTGTTCGAATAGGGATTATTCGAACTTTGGTTAAACTGAGGGATGCCGGATGAGATATCCCCCGTATAAATGCCTCTCCGGATATCAATTATCTCTCCTTTGAACATGGAGCCAGGCACGATGACTGTGGCGAGCAGGCGGGGCTCTGCGTGCTCAAACAACCCATATTCATTAGAAATGATCTGGTTGCTGCTGGGAGTGTTTACATCGGTTTCGATCGTGGATCCCGAGGCGGGTCCGGGATTGATGTCATTGAAAGTGCTGTATGGTTTTTGGGTAGTGGTTGGGGTGGCGCCGTAATAGACATAGTGCCCATTGTCATCGACCGTTTTCAGGCTTCCGTCAGGATTCTTGGGCAGACCGTCAAACAGTTCTACAAAATTTTCAGTAGGATCGATATAGGAAGAGTAGCCGATAGGTGCTTGTTCCTGTAGCGGTACAGCAAACACATCGAAGCTGCTAGCCGCATTTCCCTGACTGTATTCCTTTGTCCACATGACCTCCTTGTTATTTGTGAGGTCATAAAATAAGTTCACGTAATTGCCGACCTTGTCGGTTGCCGCGGTATTGCGGTATAGCGTATATCCACCTTGCGCTACTGCTAGACTTGCGTCGTAGGAAGCTTTAAAATATCGTACCGCCTGGGAGGCGTCGATGCCCTCTACGCGCTTGTGTGTGTCGGGGTCTTCATAATCCTTTTGATTGTACTTGGCTATGGAGCCGGCAAATAGCATCGCCCTGCTTTTTAGCCCTTCCGCAACATAGCGGTTTGCACGGCCCCGCTCTTCGCTGGTAGCGAACATCATTGTATAGGCTGAGTCGCAGTCGGCGCCAATCTGATCATAGACTTCCTGTTCGGAGTTACGTGGTACCTGGAGTTCATCAAGCGATTGCTGGGGGTAATTTTGAACAGTAAGTACAAGCGGGACGCCTCCGAACCGCTTTGCTAGTTCGAAATATGTGAACGCCCTGATAAAATACGCTTCGCCAACCCAGTTTCTAGACTGATCGCTGGTAAAATTGGAGGCATATTGGGGCATCGTTTCGATGAAATAATTGGCCTGCCGGATGATGTAATAACAATCGTAATAGATATTATGTCCGGTCGAACCGTTATTGGGCGACATATTTGCCCAGCCGTTGACATTTTTATTCATGCCTTCCCCGGTGAATATGTTGATGTTGTCAATATAATTAAACTGGTTATACCCTTCACCATTTGCAAATTTGAGATCTTCAATGGGCAGACGGTTATATAAGCCTGCGAAATAGGCCTCTATGCCACCCGCGGAGGTAAACACCTGCGGGTCCTGGATGATGCTTGAGGGGGGTACATCCAGCTTATTGCAAGCTGCCAATAGTACGGTTGCTATAAAAATAAACGCTATCTTTTTCATTTCAGTAAGTTGAGAATTACACCAAGAGGATTTAAAACGTCACATTCAGACCCGCGCTCAGGATGTGATTAAGCGGATACTGGTCTCCGTACAGATCTGAAGGATGTTCCGGGTCCACGCCTTTTAACCCGGTTATGGTCAGCAGATCGTAACCGTTTACAAATATTCTCAGAGATTTGATATTCACTTTGCTGAGTAGATGGTCTGGCAGCGTGTAGCCCAGTTCCAAGGATTTCAGGCGGACATACGCTGCATTATTGACGCCTCCGGGGCCGGTAGAACTTGCATTGATGTGAGTTCCGGTATAGGCATAATAGCCTGGTACCCATACCGTATGTGGATCGTAAGGATTCGCGGTAGGGTCTGACGGGTGCCAATCGTTCAGGAACTTGGCGAAAGAATTTCCATTGTGATCCAGCGGATAAGAGTAGGCAATAGGGTAGGATATCCATTTTCCGGCTGCACCTTGGAACAATGCGGTTAAATCGAAGCCGTCGTAGGAAGCGCCAATATTGAATCCAAAGTTGATAATGGGTGCGGATGGTGTGGCAGTTCCCTGACTGTTGACCGGCTTCGTACCAGCGACCGGGTGAATGTCCCCTCCATCAAAGTATCCGTCTTGATTCCAGTCCTGATAAATATAATCTCCCGGAAGATTTCCACGGTTTCCGCCGCCTTCATTTACGGGATAATCCTGTATCTGAGAAATAGACTGGAACTGACCCTCATAACCATAACCAAACCATACATCGTTATAACGGCCGTTGACGTCTCCGTTGTTCACCCAATCCGCATAATCGCTCCCTTGTGCTGCTTTAATATATTTGATCCACCGCGTCCTGGCATAGGTCAAGTTGCCACCTAGGTGCAGGAAGAGCTTTCCGAACTGTTGGTCACTCGCTACAGACAGATCGTATCCTCTGGTTTCGTCGCTGTTTAGATTCTCCTGAGGTAGCGTTGCTCCCACGGACCCTGGTAGATTCAGCAGTTCGGTGGCCAGCAGACCGGTGCGATAGCGGTTAAAATAATCGACGGTGACCTGCAGTTTCCCGTTCCAAAAGTCTGCATCCAGACCGAAATCGGTGGTCCTCGCCGTGTACCAGGTGATGTTGGGATTGGTCAGTCCCCGGAAGCCCAGGCCATTGACGAACTCCCCATTGAAGACGGAACCGGGAGGGAGGTTCTGGGGATTCGGATTGCCGGCAGGGTAATTATATCCGCCCACGAAATTATATCCGTTTGTGCCGCTGGCGTCCCCTAGGATGCCGTATGAGCCACGAATCTTCAGATTGTCAATAAAAGAAAGTCCCTTGCTGCGCTTGAAGAAAGGTTCCTCGGAAATCCGATATGCGGCCGTGACCCCGGGGAAGACGCCGTAGGGTTTGCTGGGGGGAAAAAGCGAGGAGCCGTCCCGCCTGATAGTGAAATCGACCAGATATTTTGAGTTGTAATCATAATGGAGCTTGCCCACCTCACTTTTGGACGCAGAGGGGTTCACGGAAACGCCCTGGCCGATCTGGTTGGCGGCGCTGCCAGCAGACAACTGATCGGTATTAAGTGTCTCATATCTTTCCGCCTGGAAAATGTTGCCGCTGCTCGTTTGCTGTTCATATAGTGCAAGGGCCTCCACGTGGTGGATCTTGGCGAAGGTGTGAGTGTAGTTCAGAGAAAACTGCAGAAAACCGGTGTTCCCACTGGCGTAATATTGCGATACCTGTGACTGGCCGTTGTTGCCGCCGGTGACGACGGGAACGTAGTCGCCGGGATTTGCGCCGGGGTTATATACGGTATAGGTCTTGTTATAGTTCTTGTTGTCCTGCACATTATAGTTATAGTTATAAAAGGCCTTTGCTTTCAGCCCGTCCAGGTAAGGTACATCATAGGTCAGACTGAGTCCGCCCTGGAACCGCTGGGACTTATTCAGCCCGTAGCCACTCTGCCCGGGCGTGATCTCGGCCACCGAATTGGCGAAGCCGTAGCCATTGTAGCTGGGATTGCTGTAGAAGGCCTTGGTTGAATCGGTGTATATGGGGTTGATCGGAGCATTTCGCCACATAGTGGAAAAAATATTCCAGTCGGCAATGGACGGTGTATTCTGGCGATCGGATATCCCCGCCAACTGCATGGACAATGAAATACGCTTGGTAATCTGTGCGTCGATATTGGAGCGGAAATTATATTTCCGGTAATTTTCTGCATTGTTCTTGAAAAAACCGTCCTGCTTAAGATAGCCAAAGCTGAGGAAATAATTGATCTTGTCGGATCCCCCGGAGGCCGTAAGACTGTGCTGCCATTCGGGAGCCGTTTTGTCCATCGTGGCAGTAGTCCAGTCGGCACTTTTAAGCGTGCCGTCCTGATAAGGAGTTACGAAGGAGGGTGGGAAGAGCAGCACGGGATTGTTGATGTTGTGCATGGACATCTCGTTCATTAACGTGAGGTATTGCAACGCATTCGTTAATTTGGGAAGCTTGTTAACGACTTGGGTCATCTGTGTGACGCCATAACTGATTTGCATCTGTCCTTTTTTACCTCGTTTGGTAGTGACCAAGATGACCCCATTAGCCGCCTGAACCCCATAGACGGCAGCTGATGCATCTTTTAATATGGAGATGCTGGCGATATCGTTTGGATCCAGGCGCTGAAGCACTCCCTGGTCCTGGGGGACGCCATCGATAACGATTAGCGGTGACGAAACGGCCCCTCCACTACCGCTTGCCGAAAAGCCCCTTATATCAAATGTGTTATTATAGGCGCCCGGCTCTGCGGTGTTTTGTACGATGCGTAACCCGGGTATCTTACCTGACAGCGTGTTAATAATGTTTTCCGTTTTGGTTTTGACGATTTGATCCCCGCTAATGGCCGCGACGGAGCCGGTTAACGTCGCTTTTTGCTGTTCCCCATAACCGACAACCACCAGCTGATTCAGGGAAGTGGTGGATGGTTGTAAGGTAATGTTGATTACTGAGAGGTTGTTCGTGGAGACGTCCTGGGTTTCGTAGCCCAGAAAGGATATTTCCAGGACGGCGTTTTCAGGGACCTCCAGGCTAAAATGACCATCGTTGTCAGTGGTGGTACCGGTCCCGCGGCCTTTGATCCGGATGCTAACGCCGCTCAAGGCTTCTCCTTTTGCATCTGTGACCTTACCCGAGACGTTTCTGTCTGGTTGAGCGGCTACCGGGGCATTTGCTTGGGCTGACGCAGTGCTAAGGAAAATGGTTTTGCCGTGAACACTATAATTCAAATGAAGCCCTTTGAGAACCCGGTCTAGTGCCTCGGAAAGACTCGCATGCTCTAAGGATACGCTAACTCTTGCATGGGGGATATCCGCATTATTATAGAAGAAGGTGTAGCCTGTTTGCTGGCGGATTGCAGAAAAGGCTTGTTCCAGCGGAACGTTCTTTGCCTGATAAGTAACCGACTGAGAGAAGCTTTTGGCATTTACGCCCAAGAAGACAACCATGAGTAGCACTGCTGTTAATTTCATAGCAAGAAGAAGTTGTCGGAAAGGAGAAGGAAGCATTTGCCTCCCTCCATAAGCATAAAAAATTTTCATACTTTTGTGAAGTTTAGGTTGTTAAACAATAACTGATTGCCATGCAGGCTTTTTTTATTGCAATGACCTTAATTCCGGCTCTGCCGGCGCCAGGAATGTTCCCGCATTCCTGGTTTTTTTAAGGTTATTCTGATGCCAGATTTGTCACTAATACAAAGAGTTACCTGAGTATCCATACCTTTCGATCAGGTTCGATCTTGAAATGAGCCCTCGTTTGCCTCAAGCCGTTTAGCAACTCCGTCAGCGTAAGGCTTCTGTCTATTTTTCCGGAAAACCTTTGCATATTATCTGCTCCTTCCTGATAAAAGACCTCTATGTCATACCACCGGGATAGCTTTTGCATCACCTCCCGCAGCGTGGCATTGTTAAAGGAGAAAAATCCTTTAGTCCATGATATGGCGTCCTCAGGATTCTTTTTCACAATGACGGTCAGGTCGCCATTTTCACCCACAATGGCTTGCTGCCCAGGCGTGAGCACCATCTTTCCTACTTTAATGGATCCCTCTAGCAACGTCATTTTGATCGACGTTTCATCGGGATATGCATTGACGTCAAAGCGCGTCCCCAGATCTTCAATGGTTTCTGTGCCCACTTGTACTTTGAACGGCATCTTACTGTCATGCTTTACCTCAAAATAAGCCTCTCCGACGACTGCGACAGTCCGTTCTTTCCCAGTAAAAACCGCCGGGTACCGGATGGACGAGGCAGCATTCAACCATACTTTGGTACCATCTGATAGTGTCAGCCGATATTCACCGCCTCTAGGGGTAGTAAGGGTGTTATAAGTGATCGCTTGATTCTTTTGAAGAGGCGTCTGATGGTTGTTGATGACCTGGTAGGCCAGTCCTCCACCCTTTATTTTTAATACATTGACATTCCCTTGTTTTGCCACATTCCCGTTCTTCGAACTGTCTAGGACTATTGTAACACCGTTTGATAGTGTCAATGTAGCCCTATTGCTTCCCGGCAGGATATCGATTTTTGCAGGAGCATCTGCTGCCATAGTTTTTGGAACATGATTTCGCTGGAGATAGCCATAAGTTGCGGCACCAGCCAGGATACAGATTAGGGCGGCCGCAGCTACTTTCCGCCAGCGCTTGATTTTTCGAATCTTTCCTCTCTCTGTTACGGTCCTTTCTTTTTCCAGCTTACCCGCTATCTCTGCGAGGATACGTTCCCATGCCACTCCATTTTGCTCCTGACCCCCCAGTGCCTGTCCATAGACCTCCATGATTTCCTCTTTAAGGATATCATCCTCCTCTGCCCGCGAGAGGTAGGAAAAAAATTCTTCATATCCCTCTTCAGAGATATTGTTATTCAGATATTTATCAAATAAATATTGTATGCGATTCCGTTCCTGCATTATAGATCCGGAGGTTATGCTTTTCCCGGTTCGGCATTGAAGTCCCGATTCCGGCTTAACCCTCTCTATAATAATGAGACGAAAACATGCCAAAGGGAGTATGCGCAGCGAAAAAAACTTTACTTTATGAAGTTATATCGCTACAAACGGATGTGCATCAAGGAAAAGATAAGGATCGGAGTAATCCTCGCGAGGCTGGATCGAATATTGCGTATGGCCAGCACCAATTGTTTTTTGACGGTCAGAGGAGAGATATGCAGCTGTTGGGCAATTTCCTTATGTGACAGGCCTTCTTCACGGCTAAGTTTGAAGATTAACTTCCGTTGGGATGGTAGATCTTGTATTGCGCTGTTAATCAGTTCTCGCGTCTCCTTCATCAGTAATCTTTCTTCAGTTTCATTATGCATCTCACAAACAAGTAATCTGAGACGGTTTAATAATTTACCATCTGCAGCCACACTTTTTAAATACTTGATTGTCCGGTGATATGCCACTGTATAAATGTACGCTGACGGGTTTTCCACGTTTACAAGACTGGCGCGATGATCCCATAAATCGATAAATATCTCCTGAACGATTTCTTCGGCGCCGTAGGAGGATTTTGTCATCTTAAGTGCTGCGTTATAGAGTCTTCTCTCATAAGCATCGAATAATGTCTTAAAAGCAGCCACGTCTCCTGCTGCTATGCGTCTCAGTATGATTTTGGAGTCGTATAATGGAAGGTCGTACATTGTTGCCTTACCTTTTTTGGACGTTAAAAGTATAAAAAAAGATGATAAACGCAATGTTGCTGACTTGGGCTAGGGTAAGTCTTACAGCATTTAAAAGCATTCAGGGTTTGTAATCCAGAAAGGGTCTAGAAGGTGTATTTTAAAGAAAAATACCCGGTAAACCTGAAGAGTGAAGTAAGTGCAAAATATTTACATTTCCAATATTTATAGAATGCCTCTGCCCGTAACCGGTCATTACTTCACAAAAAATATCCCGAAGACGTGACGATAAGATGTGGATTTAAGCTGAAGACAGACCAGTTAATCAAATGTGAATATTTAGCGAAACATGTTCCAAGAGGTAATCGAAAACCAAAGAGAAAAATTATTTATATTTGTACAGTCACTCAAACTAAAACGAGTAAGATGGTCAGGAGAAACGCCGATTTCTATGGTAATTTGGCATATCTGGAAATCAAATGTAAATAGTTAAGTAAAAATAAGCGTTTCCGGGAGTTGACCATAAAAGTATCGGACGATCCAGATAGGATGACCCACCTAAAAAAACATACAAGCCTGACCGTTTTTATCGCGGCAGTTTGGCTGGCAAACGGGCTGTTTTGTAAGATTCTGAACCTAACTCCAAGGCACGAACAAATCGTTGCAAGGATTTTAGGATCTGATCATTCGAGAGTGTCTACGATTTTAATTGGAATTTCCGAAACGGCGATGGCCGCTTGGATATTAACGAAGTTCAAGGCGCGAATAAATGCTATTGTTCAAATGGCGGTAGTGGCAATAATGAATGTTTTAGAATTTATCTTAGCGCCTGATTTGCTCCTTTGGGGCAGATTCAATATCGTTTTCGCTTGCATATTTATCGGGGTTATCTACTACAATGAATTCGCATTGAGCAAAAAGCTCAAATTACCAACCGGTGTATGAAGTTCCTTAAAGACCATCCGTTTGCAGTTAAAGCTTTTTTCGAGAGCTCACTTGTATTGACTTTCGCAGTTCCGAGGGACCAACTTAGAGATTTTATACCGGAATGTTTGGAACTAGATACTTTCCAGAATAAATGGGCTTTTATTGCGATTGCAATGGTTCAGACTTCGGAACTCAGGCCCAAAGGTTTTCCGAAATTTATGGGTAATAACTTTTTTTTGACAGGTTATAGAATTTTTGTTCGTTACACCAACAATAAAGGAAAACGGTTAAGGGGCCTGTATATTATTAAATCGGAAACGGACAAAAAGATAATGAGATTTGTCGGCAATATTTTTACACATTATAACTACACAACAACAGATATTCATCAAACAACCCTGGGAAATTTTAAGACAATAAAATCAGAACAATCAAAGTTCCAGGTAACTTTTGAGCAAACTGGCAGTGAAATCAAAATTCCAGAAGGGTCGCCGTTTTCCAACTGGAAGGATGCTAGGAGGTTCGCTGGTCCTATGCCTTATACTTTTACGTATGACAAACAAAGAAAATCGGTGCTTATCATTGAAGGTGTTCGTCAGAATTGGAGGCCATTGCCTGTGAAAATTGAAAGTTATTATTTTGATTTTCTGATTGGCTTGAAACTCCAGAATTTAACTCTAGCAAATGTTTTCGAGGTGACGAATATACCATATTATTGGAAAAAAGGAATGATCGACCGATGGAACTAACACGCAAGTCATTTCAGGGAGTGTTGAACATTTTACGTTTTAACCGGCATTTTTACGCGGTAGCGACCGCAATTCTTCTTGCTGTAATCCTGTTTAATAAAGTATTTCCTAACGCTATTCGGAATTTTTTAATTGCTGGGGCGCTATTAGTGTTGTTTGGAATGATTTTTTCACTATTTGTTTCGTTTTATATCTACGATGTTTCGGATCTTTATCGGCTCAAATGGCTTGAGGACTCAGGGCAAGGTAAGATATTAAATATCCATGCGGGTTTCGACGAAACAAGCACAATTATTCGTAATAAATTTCCTGGTGCGAACTTGATAGTCTGTGATTTTTATGACGCTGCTAAGCATACTGAACTATCAATTAAAAGGGCTAGAAACATTTATCCACCTGATTCACGTGTTATCTCCGTTCGAACGGACCGACTTCCGTTTCCAGATAATACTTTTGATAAATCACTTTCGATTTTATCGGCACACGAAATACGGTCAGATATTGAGAGGGTTCAGTTCTTTCTTGAGCTTAGTCGTATCACAAAACCATCAGGGCAAGTATTTATAACAGAACACTTACGAGATTTAAATAATTTTCTTGCTTATACCATTGGTTTTTTCCATTTTTATTCAAGAAAGTGCTGGTTTCGCACATTCAAAAGATCTAATTTAACGGTAAAACAGGAATTTAAGACAACGCCCTTTGTGACGACCTTTGTACTTGAAAGAAATGGAAATACAGTTTAAAATAATCGGATGGTTGCTAATGAGCTTGGCATCAATTCACCTTTTTTTTCCGGCGTATTTTCACTGGAAAGATGAGCTTACATCATTAAGCTTAATCAATAAACAGATGATGACGACTCATACTTTCTTTATTGCTTTAACTGTATTCTTGATTGGCTTGCTTTGTTTGACCTCTGCTAAAGATCTGATGGAAACACCGATTGGCAG
>Ga0164242_10002251_pt1 | contig 22424 bp, 18 predicted proteins | sample OricomgcompostMG_FD_108783 | JGI IMG/M metagenome (GOLD analysis project Ga0164242, IMG submission 108783) | Miracle-Growth compost microbial communities from Emeryville, California, USA - Original compost - Miracle growth compost (MG) ... | reverse complement strand
TGGCGAGGGCTTGCTCAAGTGCCTTTAAAAAGTCAGGGTATTCTTGCGGAGTGGGGAATTTGCTCTGTTCCGTAATGACACCATTCACATCAAAGACAGCTACTAGAGTCTTTGAGCCACCGATGTCTACCCCCAAGTACATGTCTCTAGTGTAGCACTTTTGGTTCACTTTACGTACCGATGTAAACCCGGTATAATGGCATATAACGTTGTGATAGGTACACGCTTAACTGTCGCTATGACAGTGTGCTGCTCGTCGCACGGAATACACTACGAAGGAGGCATGGAAAACATGTCAAAAACTACTACTCTAACAATGGATGATCTGCTGGCGGAAAGCTCAGTTGATCAGCTGACGACCGGTGCGGTCGTCGAAGGTACCGTTAGCTCGGTACGCAAGCACGAGGTATGGATTGACCTTGGCGCGCGAGGCGTCGGCGTCGTCATGCGCCGGGAAATCGGTCACGGCCAGAAGCTCGAAGAAGGGCAGACGGTTACCGTGAGCGTTATTGATCCGGAGATGGACGAAGGTTATGCGCTGCTCAGCATGAAGCGGGCCGTCAAGGACCGCGGCTGGGACGAGCTGCAAGGTTACTTCGACAATCAGAAGACGGTCGAGGCCGTACCGTATGACGCGAACCGTGGTGGTTTGCTGGTAGAGCTGGAAGGCATTCGTGGCTTTCTGCCGGTCTCACAGCTGGCAGCCGGCCATTACCCACGCGTCTCTGGTGCTGACAAGGACGAGATCCTGCAGAAACTTAACGCCCTGGTTGATAAGCCTTTGCGCGTTCGTATCCTCGATTTGAGCCGTAAGGATAATAAGCTTATCTTTTCTGAGAAAGAAGCCGTTAAAGAAGACATGCAAGCCCGCTTTGCCGAGCTGAAGGTCGGTGATGAGGTCAAGGGTGTCGTTACTGGCGTAATCGACTTCGGTGCATTCGTCAACGTTGATGGCATCGAAGGTCTGATCCACATCAGCGAGATCAGCTGGGAACGCGTTGATAACCCGCGCAACTACGTGAAGGTTGGCGATGAAGTAACCGCCAAGATCATTGCGATCGACAAGGATCGTCTGAGCCTCAGTCTGAAGCAGATGTCCGAGGATCCATGGCTCAAAGAAGTCAAAGCCTTCAAAAAGGGCGACATGGTAGAGGGGAAGATCACTCGTATCACTCCATTTGGTGCCTTCGTACAGCTCAGCCCGAGTGTCGAAGCGCTGGTACACGTATCTGAAATGAGTAATGATGACACGGTTGATCCGGAGCAAATCTTCCAGCTCAACGAAAAGAAGCAGTTCAAAGTTCTCGACATCGACTCGGAGGGCCGCAAGATTGCCCTGAGTCTCAAAGACGCAAAATAAGATGACAATGTAGACGCATAAGGCCGCTCGGCCAGAAAGGATGCCTACGACAACATGGCAACGACCATCCAGATAGAAGACATGATTACCGTGGGTACCCTAGCCGATAAGCTGATGCTGCCAGTGACCCGTTTGATCGGCGAGCTGATGAAGAACGGCGTCATGGCGACGGTCAACGAGAAGATCGACTTCGACACAGCTGAGATTATCGTGTCGGAGCTCGGTCTCGATGTCGAGCTCAAGCGAGCCGAGCAGCCAAAGGCTGTTTCGACACATGAACGCCGCAAGGCGATCACAAGTGAAACGGCCCAGAGCCGCCCACCGGTGGTGGCGGTTATGGGGCACGTCGATCACGGTAAAACGACGCTGCTTGACGCTATTCGTGGTTCGCACGTGGCCAAGGGGGAAGCGGGCGGTATTACTCAACACATTTCTGCATATCAAGTTATACACAACGACCGGCCGATCACGTTCCTCGATACGCCAGGGCACGAAGCCTTCGCCGCCATCCGCGAGCACGGTGCGCACTTAACTGATATCGCGATCATTGTGATTGCGGCAGACGATGGTATCAAGCCTCAGACCATCGAAGCGATCCGTTATGCTCGCCAAGCTGGCGCCAAGATGATTGTTGCCATGAACAAGGTCGACAAAGAGGGCGCTGATGTCAACCGTCTGAAACAGCAAATGGCCGAGCAAGGCCTCATGGTGGAAGAATGGGGTGGTGATACGGTAGCGGTCGAAGTCTCGGCTTTGACTGGCAAAGGTATCTCTGAACTGCTCGATATGGTGCTCTTGACGGCCGATATTGACGATCTGCGGGCCGAAGTAGACGAGCCAGCGAAAGGCCTTATTATTGAGGCGCACGTCGAACAGGGCCGGGGGCCGGTCGCTCACGGTTTGATCGAATCAGGCACGCTGAAGCAAGGTGACTTTGTGGTTGCTGGAGGTGTCTATGCCAAGTTGCGAAATCTCGAAGCAACCGATAGTAAGCCACTCAAGGTGGCGACGCCTTCGACGCCGGTCGTGATGACCGGCTTCAAGCAGCTGCCTGAGTTTGGTCAAGAATTCTACGTCGTGGCAAGTGAAAAGATGGCTCGTGCTGAGTCGGAGAAGTTTGCCACTCAAGCCCACGCCGGTGGTAGCCGACAGAATATGACGGGTAGTGAACTGATCCGGATGATTAATCGCAACAATGAGGTCCAGCAGTTCAATATCGTTGTCAAAGCCGATGTCCAGGGCTCCCTCACCTCGGTCATTAACAGCCTCAAGGCCCTCGATACCAACGAAGTGGCCACCCAAATTGTCAGCAGCGGCGTGGGGCCGATTAATGAAAATGACCTGCACCTAGCCCAAACCAGCGACGCCGTCATCTATGGCTTCAATGTGACCATGCCAAGTAATATTCGCCAGGCTGCCAGTCGTGATAAAGTCAATGTTCGCTTATACAACATCATATATGAGCTTATCGATGACGTTCGTCAGGAGTTGAGCGATCGCTTACTGCCGGAAGTGGTCGAAACCGATCTGGGGCGACTGGTGGTGCGCGCCATTTTTAAGACAACCAAGACTGAAGTCATCTGCGGTGGCGAAGTCACCAAGGGTACCTTGCGCGTTCCGTCGTTCGCCCGGATTATGCGCGATAATGAGCAGCTTGCTGAAGTCGAGGTGACGATGCTAAAGCGCGGCCCCCAAGAAACGAAAGAAGTCGCCGAGGGCGAGATGTGCGGTCTGAGCTTCAAGACCGAGCAGCGCGTCGAGCTGCAGGAAGGTGATCGCCTCGAACTCTTCCAGCGTGAGACGGTAACCCGTCAACTATAGTGATACAATACTGGTATGGATGACTCACAAAAAAGTTCGCTCCGGATAGATAATAACCTCTTGATTGAACTCGGCCTCGGCAGTCTGCCTGAGGAGGAAAAGAGTGGTTTTCTGAAGCATATCTATGAAACGCTTGAAATGCGCGTGGGTATGCGTCTGGCTGACCAGATGAGTAATGAACAACTCGACGAATTTGAAACGTTCTATAACGCTAAGGATGATGCTGGTGCATTTCGTTGGCTTGAGACGAACTTCCCCAACTACAAAGATATTGTGGCGGATGAATTCCAGAAACTGAAGGTAGAGATCGCCCAGTCGGCGCCACAGATTTTATCGGCTAGCCAAGCGGCTGCAGATGACAACGGTACTCCCGCTGCGTAGCCTATAGTAGACTAGCTTTAGAGTAAATGCCCATAGCCAGCCAGAAAGGCAGCTATGGGCATTTCATTTTTACCGGCCGGCTTGACCTGGTCGAGAGCCAGGGCATCCTCACCGCAATAGATGATCAATGATTTATTTGGTTCGACGATATGCGAGCCAGGTATTCCTTGCCGATCGACAACATGGGCTTGCGTGACGACGATCTCCTTACCGGCCAGGGTAGTTTTGGTTTTGGGCCACTCGATAAAGGCGCGGATCTCGCGTTCGAGCTGCGTAGCTGACTTTTGCCAGTCAAGAAGACCGTCTGCCTTGGTAAGCTTGCGAGAATAGGTGGCTTCCTGAGTGTCTGCAATTGTGGCGCTTTGGGGTACGGGGGCGACGGCGCCAGCTACGTAACTCGGAATGATATCAGTGAGCATTGCATTGCTGAGATCGATCAGCGAAGCTGTCAGCTCGGGCGTCGTGACGGCTGGTCCTAGGGGTAGTTCGGCCTGAGCTAACAAAGGGCCTTCGTCCATTTTGTCGTTAATCAACATGAGGCTGACACCGGTGCGACTTTGGCCCGACAGAATTGCGAAGGTGATCGGGTCGGCGCCACGCCATTCGGGCAGGAGGCTGAAGTGGCTGTTAATAATCCCGAGTGCAAAACTCTCAATGACATCGGCCGCAATGATAATGCCGTAGTCGATTACGATGCCTAGAGGGCTATTAAAACGGGTAGCGGCGAAGAGCTCCGAAAGCTCGGCTTTGCGAGCAGGGGTGTAATATGTCATCTGCTCGGCGATACAGTAATCGAGTACCGGTACCTCGCCATGGTGATGATCGGGCCGCGGCTTGGTGATGACCGCTTCAATGGCGAAGCGGCTCTGCAGATAACGCAGGCTCTCCAGCGCGAGGGGGCCGCTACCAAAAAAGACAAGAGAAGGAGTTTCGCTGGCCATACCTATTCCCAAAGGTCAGCGTTGTCGGCAATATGGGATGCATAGTCAAGTTGTTCAATATCGCCATTCTCTTGGAGGCGGTAGAACGCTTCGGGATCGTCTTTGATGTGATCGATGAACACAATGCCGTTGGTGTGATCAATTTCGTGCTGCAGAATACGCGCCAAAAAGCCGTCGGCAGTTACCCGAAACGGTTTACCGTCAATATCTACGGCTTTGACACGAACTCGCTCGTAGCGGGGCACTTTGCCATAGATGTCCTTGATACTGAGGCAGCCCTCGTAGTCTTCGACCTGCTTGCCTTCGTACTTGGTAATCTCCGGATTGATAAAGACGGTAAATTCATGATTGCTCTTATCGTCGTAGTTGTTGCGGATAACGACGATTTTAAGGAGTTCATTAACCTGGACAGCTGCGAGGGCGACGCCGACTTCGTGGGCTCGGCTGGCTTCCCAATCAAGTGTTGCTTCCTGCATGCCCGTAACGATGGCTTTTATTTTGTCGGTAACGAAGCCGACGCGTTGTGATTTCGTCCGCAATGATGGGTGGGGCAGAGTGATGATGTCGTCTTTAGTCATTAGTCGTCAGTATACCGGAAAGCAACACGTCACACCACTGTTAGAGGAGGTTGAGAGGATCAATATCGTAGTTCCAGCCGCTTTTTGGTAAGTTTTTTACAACAGTAAGCAGTACGGAGCGCTGTTTCGATTTAAGCACCAACTGCCATTCGTACTTACCGGCGCTTTTTTCGTGGAATGCGGGTGTCGGGCCGTCGACTTCAAGGTGCGTGTAGCTCCGCAGCAGCTCACTGCGGAGTGCTTCGGCTGCCTTTTGAGCGCTGACAGAGGAAGCTCGCCGACATGATAGCTTGAGAAGATGGCAGAAAGGCGGGAACATAAAAGCGCGTCGTTCAGCAATCTCTGTTTCGTAAAAGCTACCCCAATCACCACTGAGCGCGGACTGAAGTGTCTGATTATCGGGATTATATGTTTGGACAATTGCCTGGGCGGTCGTGCTGTGGCCCCGACCGATCCGGCCCATAACTTGCTGGATGAGCTGGTACGTGCGTTCCTGAGCGGTAAAGTCAGGGATTGCCAGACTGCTGTCGGCTAGTACGATGCCGAGTGTGGTGAGCTTTGGCAAGTCGAGTCCCTTGGCGAGCAACTGGGTGCCCACCAGAATATCGACATCACCCCGATGAATCGTGTCGTAATGCTGTTCGAGTCGCTCGGATTTTTTATTGTCGGTATCGAAGCGCATGATCCGGGCTTCCGGAAAAAGTCGCTGTACTTCTTCGAAGATAGCTTTCGTGCCAGCTGATTTAAAAATAATGTCGGTGTTCTGGCAGACGGGGCAGAAACTCGGGGAAGCGGTATGGTAGCCGCAGGTATGGCAGAGTAGCTGGTGTGTGTCACTGTGGTATGCCAAGGGAAGATCGCAGTGGGGGCAACTGGCTTGCCAGCCGCACGATCGGCACAGTGCCAAACGGGCGGTACCGCGACGATTGAGATACAGCATGGTTTGCTCTTGGCGGGCCAGCGTGCTGGTGATCGCGGCGATGAGCGGATCGGAAAGGTGGGGTGAAGCCGAGAACACGTCGCGATCTTTTAAGTCCACGATAATTTTGGTGACCGGGATGGCGGAGCCGATTGCCAGGTTGGGTAGCTCAAGGATTGGCCGGTGTTTTTGTTCGGCAAGGAAATATTCGCTCACACTAGGGGTAGCTGAGCCAAGCACCAAGGTCGCATGGTGCAGGTGAGCTAATTGCGCGGCCACACGTGGCGTGTAGTAGTAGGGCTGCTGCTCTTGTTTGTAGGCTGGTTCATGGGATTCATCAATGACAATGAGTCCGATTTCTTTCAAGGGCATAAACAGGGCCGAGCGAGGGCCGATGATGACCTGCGGTTCCATTGCCTGAAGCGTCTGCACCCACGCCTCGCTCCGCTGTTTGATGGTCATTTTGGAGTGTATAGTCACAATGGGCGCACTGACCATGGTTTGCATACTGCGGGCCAGCTGGGGTGTGAGACTGATCTCTGGGCAGAGGATAATGACCGATTTGCCATGCTGGATGGCCTGACTGGCCAGGGCGGCATACACGCGCGTCTTGCCACTGCCCGTGCGGCCGTGCAACACGAACGTACCGGGTTGGTCATTGATTGCCTCGACGGCTGCGGCCTGTTCGCTGGTAAGAGGCAGATCAGCAATCTCTGGGAGGGAAGTCGCTGAGCTCTCGGGCGCAGTTTTTGGTAGCGCACCAGGCAGGAAGAGCTGCAGCAGCGGACCGAGCGGTGAGGGGTAGTAGGCCTGTAGCCATTCGATAAGCTTGATGTTACGCGCGGGGAGCGGCGGGAGATCATGGACGATACTGATTGGCTTGCAGGCAAAGTTTGGCCGGCGGACTTTTGCTATCACCACAGCCGGTACCGGCGTGTGCTGTAACGGGACGGTCACGAGTGTACCTATCGCCAAAGGTTTATCAGAGGAGTATGTCAATGCGCCATCATTGCGATAGCGGTAGCTGCGGACCCAAACCTCGTAATACTCCATACCTGCAGTATACGGCTAAAGCTGAGCCTTGAAAAAGGATAGGCGGCCTTGCTATACTACCGTTACGTTGTTTGTTCAACAATGAGAGCCTATGTTAGACATATTCATTACTTCTCGAGTACGCCGCAAGATCATTGTGATTTATGCTAAGTATCCCGATTTCAAAACGCACGTGCGCGGCCTCGCTAAACTTATTAAAGAAGACGCCGGCAATATTCAGCGTGAATTGCGTCGCTTGGAAAAGGCGGGCTTCCTCATCTCCGAGAAGCAGAGCAATACCAAGGTGTACTATACCAACAAACAATTCCCGATCTTTAAAGAATTACAAAGTATTGTTCTAAAATCGCAGCGTACCACTCACAAAAAGAACATCGCCTCTTAAAATAAGGTTGCAAACTCCGGTCAGTTTCGCTACAATACCATCGATGATTCAGGTAACACGTAAAGATTCAAAAGAGTCAGCAGAGAACTTGCTGCGCCGCTTTAACCGCAAAGTCCAGCAGTCTGGTAACTTGGCTGAATTGAAGCAAGGCCAATATTTCACGAAACCCACTAGCAAGCGTGAGCGTCGCAACAAAGCGATCATCCGCCAGACTCGTCGGGCCGCGAAAATTAAGCGCATCAAACTTGGCCAGCGTTAATGACCTTGGAGGACCGTCTGACTCAAGACCTCAAAGCAGCAATGCTGGCAGGTCAGCAGCAACGCGTCATGACGTTACGCGGACTCAAGAGTAGTTTGCTGTACGCCAAAGTGGCCCAGAAGAGCCCGCGCGATGAGCCGATGGCCGACGAGGCTGTTCTTGAGTTATTTGCTCGAGAGGCTAAGAAACGACAGGAAAGCGCTGAGTTATATACGCAGGGCGGCAGCCCGGAAAAAGCCGAGACCGAGCTGACCGAGAAGGCTATTATCGAAGAGTACCTTCCGGCGCAACTATCCGAAGATGAGGTTACTAAACTGGTTGACCGGGCAATTGCCGAGCTGGAAGCCACTGACGTTTCAAAAATGGGCCAAGTGATCGGCAAAGTACGTGCCGAAGCCGGTATGACAGCTGACGGCGCACTGATTGCCCGATTAGTACGAGAAAGGTTGAACAACAAGTAATGATTCTCTTCTTTGGTCCTCCCGGTTCGGGTAAGAGCGTTCAGGGCGAGCTGCTCGTAGAAAAGCACCATTGGACATGGCTATCGACCGGGCGTATGTTTCGCGAGTCGTCCGACCCGGAAGTGTTGGCGCGACTGGCAACGGGTGAGCTGATTGATGACACCTTGACGAATAAAGTCGTGAACCAGGCCTTGGCCGATGCATCGAAGGACATCGGTCTATCGCATGTTGTGATGGATGGCTATCCGCGTAATCTCAAGCAAGCCGAGTGGCTGGAAGCGCATCTGCCAAGTCATGGCCGCGAGCTGCGACTCGTACTGGTGTTTGAAGTCCCGCAAGAGGAATTGCTGCGCCGATTGTCAGGTCGAGGCAGGGCGGAGGATGTCGCGGACGTGATTGAAAAGCGACTGGCTATCTACCACCGGAACACCACACCGGTCCTCGATTATTATGAAAAACTGGGCGTGCCTATGGTGGTCATCGATGGCCAAGGCAGCGTCGCTGATGTCCACGAACGGATACAAGAGGCACTTAAGTCATGCTCACTCGCGTAAAAACTCCGGCCGAACAAGCTGCCATCCGCGAAAGTGGTGCGATGCTTGCGACTGTCCTTACCTTGCTCAAGCCGCAGACGGTAGCCGGCATTTCCACCAAAGAGCTGGCTGATATCGCGCGTACGGAGCTGAACAAGCTAGGTGGTGCACCGGCATTCCAGGGCTACGAAGGCTTTCCGGACATCATCTGTATTTCGGTGAATGATGAAGTCGTACACGGTATTCCGCGCAGCGATAAGATTCTCGCTGAGGGTGATATCGTCGGCCTTGATTTTGGCGTAACTTACCGCGGCATGATTACCGATTCTGCTATCAGTGTCATTGTCGGCGAAGCTCGCAATAAACGCGAAGCTGAACTCCTGACCGGCACTAAAGAAGCCATGGAGGCCGGTATTGCTGTCGTGCAAGATGGGGTACGGACCGGTGACATCGGCAGCGCTATCGAAGCGGTCTTGAAGCGTCATAAATTCGGTATCGTACGCGACCTGGTAGGTCACGGCGTAGGGCACGAAGTGCACGAAGATCCGAACATTCCGAACTATGGCCGACCCAATACCGGGCCGTGGCTACAAGCGGGTATGACGATCGCGATTGAACCGATGGCCACCTTGGGGACGGACGCGGTCTACATGGCATCGGATCATTGGACTATTCTGACGCGCGACGGTTCGCGCTCGGCTCATTTCGAACATACTGTCTTGATTACGGAAGAAGGCGCAGAAGTCATTACTACTGTTCCTCCTCGCGCATAGCTTGCCTTCGGACAAGGGTAAGCGCTATACTACTGCCAACATGCAAGGCGCATCACAGAATCATTTCGTGGGCCTCGATATAGGCAGCAGCGCGGTGCGCTGTGTCGTCGGGATGCTCGACGTTAACGATGGCGGCAAGCTGTCGATTATTGGTCATGGCTCCGCGCCGAACCTCGGCATGCGTCGCGGTACTGTCGTGCACGTGGAGGAGGTAGCCGATGCGGTTATCAAGGCCGTGACCGAGGCGGAACGAATCTCGGGCGTTCGGATTCATGGTGCCACTATCAACGTAAACGGTTCGCATGTAAGCGGGGTGGACTCCAAGGGTGTTATTGCCGTCAGTGCAGGGAATCATGAGATTTCCGTCGAAGACCGTCAGCGAGTTGATGAAGCGGCCACTGCTGTCAAATTTCCGGCGAACCGGGAAATCGTGCAATTCTTTGCTAAGAGTTACAGCCTTGATGGCCAGCGCAATATCAAAGAACCGGTGGGCATGCAGGGTGTTCGTCTGGAGGTCGAGGCCCACATTATTACGGCGGCCACACCTAATCTTCGTAATTTGGATGCGGCGCTCACAAAAGCCGAGATTACGCCGCATAACCATACGGTTGCCAGCCTGGCTTCCGCCGAGGCCACACTGACCCGCGAGCAGAAAGAAGCCGGCACACTAGTGCTAGATATTGGCGCCGGAACCACTAACCTCATTGTCATTGAAGACGGCGAGGTGCAGCACGTGGCAGTGCTGCCAATCGGCGGTATGCACCTGACGAACGACCTGGCGATCGGCCTGAAGACCGACCTGGATATTGCCGAACAGGTCAAACTGCAGCATGCCACATTATTGCCACCCAAGAAAACGACTGCCACGGTCAGCCTGCATGGCAAACAGCACAGCTTCGATATGGACGAGGTGCACATGATCTGTGAAGCCCGTATCGAGGAATTGTTCGAATATGTTGATAAGGAGCTGCAACGTATCCGCAAATCGCGCAAGTTACCAGGCGGGGTGGTCATTAATGGTGGCACCGCCAAGCTGCCGGGTATTGCTGAGTACGCCCGTGAGACGTTGCAACTGGCTGCTCGTATTGGCAAGGTTCGCGGTATCACCGGACTCGTCGATACGGTAGAAGATGAAGCGTTCACAACTGCAGTTGGGCTGATGATGCTCGACATGCTGTTGCCGTCACAGGACATGCTTGACCCTGAGACTGAACACGGCAGCGTGACGGCCGTTCGCTCGTTGATCAAAAAATTTGGCTTCTAGTTCTTACGTTGAACAAACGAATGAGCGCCTGCTGGCTGGCTCATTGCAGCCTGCACAAATTTGTTGAAGTCACCATGGGCCTAGCGTATACTAAGGCTATAACTTTGATTGGAACGAAGAGGAACACATGCCGCAAGTCGTGGAGCCAGCAATAGAAACTTTCGCTCGAATTAAGGTCGTTGGCGTCGGCGGCGCCGGTGGCGCAGCTATCAATCGCATGGTTGAAGCTGGTATCGAGGGTGTCGAATTTATCGCCATCAACACCGATGCCCAGGCTCTGCATTATTCAAAAGCAAAAATCAAAATTCACATCGGTAAAGATGCGACCCGTGGTCTTGGGGCGGGAGCTGACCCGACGGTTGGACAGCAGGCAGCCGAAGAATCACGCGAGGAAATTCAGAAGGCACTCGAAGGCGCCGACATGGTGTTCGTCACTATCGGTGCTGGCGGCGGCACTGGTAGCGGCGCCGGTCATGTGGTAGCTCGTATTGCTAAGGAACTCGGTATTCTTGTGGTCGGTTTCGCGACCAAGCCGTTTGCCTTCGAGGGCGAGAAGCGGCGTCGCAACGCCGACACCGCCATTGATAACCTCCGCAATGCTGTCGATACACTTATCATTATTCCAAATGATCGACTCCTGCAGACGATCGATCGTCAAACCCCGCTCATGGAAGCGTTCCGGGTGGCTGACGATGTGCTTCGCCAGGGCGTACAAGGTATTTCTGATCTCATCACGGTCCATGGACTCATCAACCTCGACTTTGCTGACGTAAAGACAGTGATGAGCAACGCTGGCTCCGCGCTTATGGGCATCGGCCGCGCAAGTGGCGAAAACCGCGCGGTCGCAGCTGCTCAGCAGGCTATCGAATCGCCGCTACTTGAGGTCTCGATTGATGGCGCTCGCGGCATTCTCTTTAACGTTATTGGTGGCAATGATCTCTCTATGCATGAAATCAACGCGGCCGCCGAAACGATTACCAACGCTGCCGATTCCGATGCGAACATTATTTTCGGTGCGACTATCAGTCCAGAGCTCGAAGGGGAAGTTATTATTACGGTCGTGGCTACTGGTTTCGACGCTTCGTACTTCCAGGGCCGCCAAGTCGTTGGTGCAGTCAGCGGCGCCGCCCCAGCAAGTCCCGCCGAGAGCGAGGAAGAACCAGCGCCTCGTAAGGTTATGGCCGCCGATAAGGCAGCTGACGATGCGACGATTGGAGACCTCGACATGTCTCTGACTGACACGGAAGAGGCAGCCGTCGATTTCAAGTCCGATGATTCCGTCCCAAATATTTGGACGCTTGATGATAAGCATAGCGACGATGAAGATACCGATTCATCTGTAGTTGCCAGCAGCGTGGAAGAAGAACTTGAGCGTCCCTCTTTCCTGCGCCGCCTCAAGAAGCGTCGCGGCAATGCTTCCGATGAAGAAGCAGATACCACCTCTGAAAAATAACGTTTTTTGTACTAAATAATACAACCTAAAATAATTGCATAACGCTATAGCTAGGGTTAATATTAGTTTACTAAGCGCTATATGTAGTAAAAAAGTAGTCGCTCGTACGTTATTTTTGAACAAAGGAGGTGTGCAATATGAAGTGCAGCCAATGCCAAGAGTGCGATACGAAAGTGATCGAATCGCGCGATGTCGCAGATGGTCAAGCTATCCGCCGCCGCCGAATGTGTACGAGTTGTTCTTACCGATTTACGACGTATGAGCGTCTCGAACGACCCCAGCTGATTGTCGTCAAGAATGATGGCACGCGTGAACTGTTTAATCGCGCAAAATTACTGGCGGGATTGTATCGAGCCTGTGAAAAGACCTCAGTGACCGGCATGCAGCTCGAAACGCTTGTATCAGACATAGAACAAGATCTCTATACGTGCGGATCCAACGAAATTCCGTCGGTAAAGATTGGTGAAGCGGTCATGAATCGCCTCGCGACCATTAATGAAGTCGCCTATGTCCGGTTCGCAAGCGTCTATCGGCGATTCAAGGATATAGCTGGCTTTGAGCGAGAGTTGACGCATATCAAGGAAAAGAAAAGCACAAACGAATTCGTCAAGGAGATATAGAGCTCCTTGACGGCTCTCTTCGGGACTTAAGGCAACGCGTCTTAAGAGTCGCAGAGAGCTCACGGCAAGAGCGAGAGACGATCATTGCCAACGAACTCTAACAAACAATCAAAAATATCAACTAACACGTAACTAACAAGTGAGGGTACTATGGGACAAACAGCAAGCCTTGGGGTGAGGCGATTCTTTACGCAGCCGGGTACGAAAGGGTACGACGCGCTGAAATGGGTTAAGCGCGACTCAGTTATCACGAACCCTGCCAGCAAAAAGCCGGTGTTCGAGCAGAAGGGCGTTGATTTTCCGCAAGGATGGTCACTCAACGCCATTAACATCGTGGCACAAAAATACTTTAGCGGTACACCCGGCACACCCGAGCGGGAAGCCTCGCTGAAGACGCTGATCGACCGTGTGGTTGACACCGTGACGAGGCAAGGCGTTCAGGAAGGCTACTTTGAGAGCGACACGGAAGCTGAAGATTTCCGAGAAGAACTCAAGTACATCTTGGCAACGCAACGCGCCGCTTTCAACTCACCGGTTTGGTTCAACATTGGCGCAGCAGACCGCGCTCAGCAGGCCAGCGCTTGCTTCATTCTTGGTATTGAAGACACTATGGAAGCAATCCTGAACTGGTATGTCGACGAAGGCATGATCTTTAAGGGTGGTTCTGGTTCTGGTGTCAACTTGAGTGCTATTCGCTCCTCGGTTGAGCCGCTTAGCAAAAGTGGTGGTACGGCCAGTGGTCCGCTTAGCTTCATGCGCGGCGCTGATGCCTCAGCCGGCGCTATCAAGAGTGGCGGTAAGACTCGTCGGGCTGCCAAGATGGTCATTCTTGATGTCGACCACCCGGACGTTGAAGAGTTCATCTGGGCTAAGGCACGCGAAGAGCAGAAGGCTCGTGTGCTGCAAGAGTTCGGTTTTGATATGAGCCTGGATGGCAAGGACAGCTTCTCCGTGCAGTACCAGAATGCCAACAACTCAGTGCGCGTCAGCGATGAGTTCATGCAGGCAGTCGTCGATGACAAGGACTGGGATCTTAAGGCTGTGACGACTGGCAAGACCGTCAAGACGGTCCGAGCTCGTGACCTGTACCGCCAATTTGCCCAGGCGGCCTGGGAGTGCGCAGACCCTGGTATGCAGTTCGATACGACTATCAATAAGTGGCACACCGCACCGAACGCTGGCCGCATCAACGCCAGCAACCCATGCTCCGAATACATGCACCTCGATAATTCAGCTTGTAACCTGGCTAGCATCAATCTCTTGAAGTACCTGAATGACGACTACAGCTTTGACACCGTCGCTTTCAAGCACACCGTGGAGCTGATCTTTACCGCCCAGGAAATCCTGGTGGGCTACTCAGCTTACCCGACCGAGAAAATCGGCAAAAACGCCCGCGCTTACCGTGAGCTTGGTATCGGCTACGCCAACCTTGGTGCATTGCTGATGGCACAAGGTTTACCATACGACAGCGACGAAGGCCGTGCCCAAGCTGCTGCCATTACCGCGCTGATGACCGGTCACGCTTATGCGACCAGCGCCAAATTGGCACGTATTGTCGGTCCGTTTGCTGGTTTCCACAAAGACCGCGAAGGTATGCTGAATGTCCTGAAGATGCACCGTGCCGAAGTCTCTAACATCGATGCTGGTCTCGTGGCCGAAGACCTACTGAGCGCTGCTGCCAGCGCTTGGGATGAAGCCGTTGAACTCGGTGAGATGTACGGAGTCCGCAACAGTCAGGCCTCCGTGTTGGCACCAACCGGCACCATCGGCTTGATGATGGATTGTGACACCACAGGTATCGAGCCGGACCTCGGTCTCGTCAAGGTTAAGAAGCTGGTCGGCGGCGGTACGATGAGTATCGTTAACCAAACCGTACCACGAGCCCTGAAGGCTCTGGGCTACACCAAGCCGCAAATCGACGATATCGTAAACTACATCGATGTTGAAAAGACTATCCTCGGTGCCCCGCACCTCAAGAAAGAGCACGAAAATGTCTTCGCTTGCTCCATGGGTGACAACTCGATCCACTACCTCGGTCACGTTAAGATGATGGCAGCGGTTCAGCCATTCATCTCGGGCGCTATCAGTAAGACCGTCAACATGCCGGAAGAGGCCACCGTCGAAGATGTTGAGCAGCTTCACATTGACGCCTGGCAGATGGGCCTGAAGGCTATCGCCATCTACCGTGATAACTGTAAGGTTGCTCAGCCATTATCGATGGCCAAGAAGGAAGGTAAGGAAGAGCCAGCGCCAGTCGCTGCTGCGCCGGTTGCCACCACGCCTGAAGCTGTCACTGAGAAGTACATCGTCAAGGGCACGGTTCGCCGTGAGCTGCCGAAGGTACGCAATTCCAAGACGTTCAGCTTCACTGTTTCAGATAGCCACGGCTACATGACTATCGGTGAATATGACGACGGCACTCCGGGTGAAGTCTTCATGCGCCTCGGTAAGCAGGGCTCGACGCTGGCCGGCTTCATTGACGCCTTTGCAATCAGCGTGAGCCACGGTCTGCAGTTCGGCGTTCCGCTGAAAGACTACGTCAAGAGCTTCACCAGCATGACGTTTGCGCCAAGCGGTATTACTGACGACGCTGAGATCCGGACTGCTTCGAGCCTGGTAGACTACATGTTCCGCCGTCTGGCACTGAGCTATCTGAGCTTCGACGATCGTCTGGAACTCGGCCTAGCCAACTTCGAGGATATGCCGGTCTCGCAAACTACCTTGGAGCTAGCAGAAGCACCAGTAGAGCAGCAGCTCGTGGCTGATCCCGTTGAGGTACCTGCCCAGCCGGCTTTTGAAGCCGTCCGGCAGCCAGCCACCGCGGCTGCACCAGTTGCCAAAGAAGTCACTAAGGACGCTGCGGCACCATTGTGCTACAACTGCGGCAACCAGACTCAGCGCTCCGGCAGCTGCTACGTGTGCACCTCGTGCGGCTCGACAACCGGTTGTAGCTAGATCGTAAGCTGCCACTGACGAAAACAGGGACGAATGACCGTCCCTGTTTTCGTTGTTGAGTCCTACAATGTGCTACACTTTAGGCAATGAAAGTGCTTATCCTCTATAGGCCAAACTCAGAGCACGGGCGGGAAGTGGAGTCCTTTATTCGAGACTTCAAAACAACCCATAACACCGGTCGACTGGAAATCCTAGACGTCGATAGCCGTGATGGCAGTGCGACGGCCAGCCTATACGACGTCATGCAGTATCCGGCCGTTTTGGCACTGAGGGATGACGGCTCAGTGGTCAAATCGTGGGAAGGTGAGATGCTGCCAGTCATGAATGAAGTAGCCTATTACACCTTCTCGGGCTAGAGTGGTATAATTGCGCTTAGAAGCGTTCACGGAAGCATTTGAGTCCGTGTGAAGCGGTTATCACCCGCGAGCTGTGGGAAGAACCGGTTTTTGAAAACCGCAGTAGAACCCCCCGGAACGGCCCGTTAGACCGAGTTAACTAAGTGCCAAGAGTCGTTACTTTTGGAAGCCAGATGGTACCGTCCCGGTTCAGGGATTCTGGCGGACAAAAGCAACGACTTTTTGTTTTACCCAAAGGAGTTACCATGCGATACACCGCAGGCAAGCGCCGCAAGGCAATCGAATATGAAAAAGACCTCGTGAATTACTGGCGTGAGCACAAGACATTTGAAAAGTCAGTGGAGCAGCGTCCGACCGATAACCGCTATGTTTTTTATGATGGACCGCCCTTCATCACCGGTGTGCCACACCACGGCACGCTTTTAAGCTCGATCGTCAAAGATGCCATTCCGCGCTACTGGACCATGAAAGGCAAGCGAGTGGAACGGGTGTGGGGTTGGGACTGTCACGGTCTACCCGCCGAAGTGTTCACCGAAAAGAAGCTCGGCATTCATGACAAACGGGATATTGGCACGAAGATTTCGCTCGAAGAGTACATTATGACCTGCCGCGACAACATGGTGCAGACCGGCAACCTGTGGGAGAACACCATTGCTCGCATTGGCCGCTGGGTGGACTTTAAAGGCGCCTACAAGACGATGGATAAAGATTACATGGAGTCCGTCTGGTGGGCTTTCAAGCAACTCTATGAGAAGGGTAAGATCTACGAGGGCGAAAAGGTATTGTTGTACTGCACACGCGATGCTACGCCGATCAGTAAGGCCGAGGTGGCTATGGATAACAGCTATCAGGATGTGACCGATCCCTCGGTGTTTGTGAAATTCAAATTAACGGACGAAGATGCTTACTTGTTAGCCTGGACCACCACGCCCTGGACGTTGCCTGCCAATACTGCGGTTGCTGTTAATCCGGGAGAGACGTATAGCAGAGTGCGTGTTGATGGCGAGGTCTTTGTTATCGCCAAAGCACTTCTCGACAAAGTCTTGACCGACGAAAAGCACAACGTTCTACCGTATACGGTTGAGGCAGAGCTGAAAGGCAAGGAGCTGGTTGGTAAGACATACGAACCGTTGTTTGGTAATCGAGGCGAACGGGCGCACCAGGTCTGGGGCGCTGATTATGTCACGCTTGAAGATGGTACCGGCTTGGTTCACCTCGCCCCGGCGTATGGTGAGGAAGACTACCAACTGGCGAAACAACATGGATTCCCAGTGGTATCCAATCTTGACGACAATGGCTTCTATACCGACGGGCCATGGACTGGCCAATATGTGTGGGATGCCAATAAGCCGATTGCCAAACAACTCCACGAGGAGGGGAAGGTCTGGAAGATTGAGTATGTCCGGCACAGCTATCCTCACTGCCACCGCTGCGGCACAAAACTGATGTACCGGGCTCACCCGAGCTGGTTCATGGATATCGATGGCCAACGGACGGAAATGCTGGAACAGAACGGCGATATCAATTGGTTCCCGGCACACATCAAGCAAGGCCGGTTTGCAAAGACTGTTCAGACTGCCCCAGACTGGAATTTATCACGTGATCGTTTCTGGGCGACGGCTATGCCGGTCTGGAAGGGCGTCGACGCCACGGGCAAGGCACACATCAAGGTCGTAGGGAGTTATGCTGAGCTCAAAGAACTGTCTGGCGTGGAACTTGAAGACTATCACCGACCATGGATTGATGATGTAAACTTCACAATAGATGATGTCGAATACCAGAGGATAGATAAGGTTCTGGATTGCTGGTTTGAGTCCGGCAGTATGCCGTTCGCGCAGTTCCATTACCCATTCGAAAATGTTGAAAAGTTTGAGGCGGATTTTCCTGGAGACTTCATTGCCGAGTATGTTGGTCAGGTGCGGGCTTGGTTTTACTATCTCCACGCCGTCAATGTCGGCTTATTTGGCAAACGGGCATTCAAAAACGTGATCGTTACCGGTACCGTGGCGGGCAATGATGGCCGTAAGATGAGTAAGAGCTTCGGCAACTACACCGATCCAAACGAATTGATGGACGCCCATAGCGCCGACGCTCTACGGTTCCTCCTGTTATCGAGTCCGCTTTTGAACGGTGAGGATTTCAGCCTTCTAGACAAGGATGTAGCTGATGTTAACCGTAAGTTGGCTATGGTGTGGAATATGTACGACTTCTTTACTATGTATGCCGAAGTTGACAGATGGACCTGGGATGGCACGCTTGATGACCCCCTCGAGGATTGCCAAAACCCGCTTGATATCTGGATTGTCAGCCGTGTGCATGAACTCGTCCAAGAGGTAGAGAAGCATATGGATAGCTATGATGTACCAAATGCGGTCAAACCGATACTGCCATTCATTGAAGATGCCTCTAACTGGTACGTTCGTCGCAGCCGCCGACGTTTTTGGAAGAGTGAGGACGACAGCGATAAGCAGGCGGCTTATCGGACACTGCACTATGTACTGACGCGGTTAGCGCTCGTTATGGCACCCTTTACGCCATTCTTGGCCGAGGAGTTGTACCGTAACCTGACCGGCAAGGAGAGTGTGCATCTGGAGGATTGGCTACCTGCCGGCCACGTCAATGATGCAGTATTGGGCGAGATGAATCAGGTGAGGGAGTATGTTACCCAGGCCTTGGCCCTACGGGCCCAGAACGGCCTTAAGGTGCGTCAGCCGCTCGCACTGCTCAGTGTGCCCGAGCTCGGCAAGTTCGTCGACTATAGCGCCATTCTGATCGATGAAGTTAATGTGAAACAAGTCGAACAGGGAAGCGTTATCGAGCTGGATATTAAACTGACCCCGGCGTTAAAACAGGAGGGTGCCATGCGTGAGATTATCAGGTATGTGCAAACCGCCCGGAAGGCTGCTGGACTCAATATCGATGACCGTATCGAGTTGTCACTGACTACTGAGGCCCCCGAGCTACGCAAGGCCACCGAGGCTTATCAAGAGACCATTGCGAACGAAGTTCTGGCGACGCGGCTAGTGACGGGTCAGACTTTCGATCATAGTCAAGATGTAAAAATTGACGGGCAGGTGCTCTCCATTAGTTTACGACGAGCCGCCTGACCCTTTACATGGGGCCCTATCTCTGTTAGAATCAATCGGTAACTAAATCAAAGCAAGAGAGCTTACCTATGAAAAAAGCTGTAATCCAAACCGGCGGCAAGCAATACCTCGTTCAAGAAGGTGAAACCTTGGAAGTCGAGCTGCTCAAGGCTGAAGGCGGCAAGCTGACATTCGAGCCACTGCTCGTTATCGACGGTGATAGCGTCCAAGTCGGTACGCCAGTCTTAAAAGCTGCAGTCACTGCTGAAGTGGTTGAGCAAGACGTTCAAGCCGACAAAGTCACTTCTATTCGCTATAAGGCTAAAAAGCGAGTTCGGACTGTGCATGGCCATCGCCAACACCACACGGTGATCAAAATCGCTACGATTGCCTGACCGCTCGAGTTAATAGCGTAAAAAACCGCATGTTTATGCGGTTTTTTGTTTGCTATAGGATTCTTCTTGTGGAAAACTTTAGCATTTTGAATAGAAAAATGTATTAAGCACAACAGGATGGCTAAGTTACAAATGTAACCAGCAGGAGGAATAACCTCAAGCAATAAGAAAAAAATAGAACTTTGTTGTATGAAAAACTATGAAAAAATACTCAGAACTGTAAAAATTTGCCGAATCAATTTTGTGTTCGATAAGGGTTGAACAGAGGAAAAAGGGAGACTAGAGTAGGGGTACGGCCCCAAAATGCGGACTGTAGAAATAAACAGTGCAAGCCACAAAGGCGAACACAAAGAGCAAAAACATACCAAAATGCTCAAAGAAAAACTGCTCAAACGAGTACTGAACCGCCATACCCTCAGGATAGGATGCCTGGGGCTTTTGGCGTTTTTGTTGATTGGCGGCTTGTCACTCATGCGCTTCACCTCTGGTGCAGACGCGGCAGCCGCAACATTGAACTTCCAGGCACGCCTCCAGACCAATACCGGAGCCATCGTACCTGATGGTAACTACAATGTGGAGTTCAAACTGTACGAAGGCGGTACCGCTAACGGCGGCGGCACGCTCAAATGGACCGAAGATTATACGGATAGCGGTACAGATAACCGCCTCGAGGTAGTGAATGGCTATCTCAGCACGAACCTCGGCAGTTTGACAGCTTTTCCGAGTACGATCAACTGGGACGACGATCTATACCTTTCCATGAATATCGGCGGTACAGGCACGACAGCGAGCTGGGATGGCGAAATGACGCCGTACCTTAAGCTAACGAGTGTGCCTTTTGCATTCCAGGCAGAGTCGGCTACGAAGCTCACTCAACTGCAAGGCGCCAACACCGGAACGCTAAGCTTCGATACGCTCAGCGGTGATCGATCAATTTTACTGCCTGACGCCAGTGGCACCCTCTGTTTACAAAGTAGCAGTAGCTGTGGATTCTTAGATCAGACCACTGCTGACGGTAGCTATATTCAGCTCCAGGGGAGTTCACCGGGCACCGTGCAAACTGGCAACTTCAATATCAACGGGACTGGCATTGCTAATATCCTGCAAGGGACTACAGGTGTTAGGGCTCCCTCTCTCGATACAGCTTCGGCTGGCACGCTCAGCATCGGTAACACTAACGCTACCACTATCAATATCGGTGCGAATAACGCCGCCCACACAATCAATATTGGTACTGGGACGACAGGTGGTGACCAAACAATTGCTATCGGTGATTATAATGGAGGGTCCTCGACAACTATTCAGGGTAACAGCGTCTACATGAACGCCAACAACGCACTCATGAATATTGGCAACGAGCTCGTAGTATCGGACAGTAGCAGCAACCAGTTGTTTGTCGTCGATGTCCAGAATTCAAATACCACCGTTAAGACAAAGTTTGAGGCGGATGCGGAAGCCGACTTTAATAATATCGCTAACTTCAGTAGTGCCGCCAATTTTGCACAAGGTATAAACATTACCGGCTACGCCACCAATACCTACACATCGCCCAGTGGTTTTACTCTGCAGAGTGCGATCAACGTGGCCAACCATGATCTCGCTGCATACGGTAGTGTTTTAGCTCTGGGCGTCACCGGCACTTCGTCCAGCACAGCGCGCGGCATCCTGGTGGCTGACGACCGGACGTCTGCGCACCAGGCGACGATCGGTGTGCTTAGCCCTGATGAGAATGACATCCTCGGCCTTAGCTGGAATGGTAGCAATACGATGGGGAGTGTCGCCACACTTAGTAGACAAATTGGCATCGCTCCGGCGGGCATTAATGTTGCGACATTCGATGCAACTACTGGCCTGACGGTGGCTACAAGTGATGCAACTACCACTGTTCTCCATGTCACTGGTAATGCCTCGGTGGGTACGGGTAGCCTTTTCGCACGTAATTTCGATACCGACAGTGGCGACAGTGTTCAGATCGGTTACTTTAATTCCAATGTTGTTACAATAAATCCGGCCGGCAATACCGGTAGTACCAATAGCTTTAGTATTAGCAATTACTCAGGTTATGCCACGACTACTACGGGCAACATGTTCCTACGCGTGAGCGCAGGCAATGGCAGCTATGCTCCGCTTGGCGTGACGATTGGCAGTACAAATTCCACTAACAGCACCACGGCATTCGTTGTTCAAAATAGCAGCAGTACCGCTCTATTAACTGCTGATACTGCCGGCATGGCCGTCACTATCGCCGGAACTCTCACTACTACCGGTAACGTCGCCTACCAAAAAGGCACCGACTACAGCGCAGTGGGCGCTCCTCTTCTTAATAATGTGAACTTTGGTACCGGTGCGTTGTTCCGCCTGACCGGTGCCAGTACGCAGACCATCACTGGTATTGCCGGCGGTACTAACGGCCGCATGCTGACTCTCGTCAATGCCGCCTCTCAGGCCGCTGTCCTTAAGGACAACGACACCACTGACAGCAGTGCAACGAATGTGATTATTACCGGCACGGGTGGCGACTATACTATTTCTGCCGGTAGTAGTGTGAGCTTGATCTATGACAGTGGCAGCAATGTCTGGCGCCTGGTCGGCGCGGTTGCGGGTGGCGTAGGCGGTGGTAACTATGTCACCCTGCAAGGTGACACGCCGGGTACGGCCGACAGCGGTAACTTCAACATCGATGGCACCGGTATCGCAACAACACTGCAGGGAACCACTAGTATCAAGACCGCCTTGCTCGACGCTGTGACGTCGGGTGCCCTGAACATCGGTACCACTACGGCTACCTCCATCAACCTGAACCAGAATGTCACCGTCGCCGCCGGCAAGACCCT
>Ga0164242_10002250_pt1 | contig 22428 bp, 22 predicted proteins | sample OricomgcompostMG_FD_108783 | JGI IMG/M metagenome (GOLD analysis project Ga0164242, IMG submission 108783) | Miracle-Growth compost microbial communities from Emeryville, California, USA - Original compost - Miracle growth compost (MG) ... | reverse complement strand
GTTGACGTAGAGCGAGACCGAGGGCGCGATCTCACGGCGGACGATCTCGGCGACAGCGGCCATGCCACGGGTGGCGAGCCCCTCGCCACGACGGTCGGGCACGACGAAGACGCCCTGGATCTGTGCGGCGTACGGCGAGGCGCAGGCCACCTCGGCCTTGAAGACGAGCCGGCCCTCGTCGAAGCGGACGAAGGACCAGCCCCGGCTGATCAGCTGCAGCACCCGCGCGCGGTAGAGCTCTCCCCCGCCGCCGACCTCGGGCGAGACGCCGACCTCCTCGGTGTACATCGCCACGCAGGCGGGGTAGAGGGCGTCGAAGTCGGCCCGCGTGGAGCGCCGTACCAGCGGATCGGGCTCGACCGCCGGCGCACCGGCCAGGACCAGGTGCGGCTGCACCCAGCGCTGCTCGCGCGGGCGGCCCCAGGCGCCGGCGACGGTGTCCCAGAACGCCCGCACCGGTGCCGCCGGCCCGACCAGCGTCGAGACGGTCCGGCCTCGCGCCAGGGCGCGCTCGGCGAAGGCCCGCGCATCGTCCTCGCCGGCCTCGATCGGGACCAAGTTGGCACCCACGTGGCAGGCGGCGACCAGCTCGCCGCCGACCCACCGGCCCCAGACCTCGCCACCGAGCCAGCGCGGCTCGAGGCTTGTCGTCCGGGCACGGTAGTCGGCGAAGACGTTGACGATCGGGTCGCGTGCGGTCAGCGCCAGGAACGCATCCAGATCAGCCGGCCCGAGCGGCCGGATCCCCTGGCGCGTGGTGAGCATGCGCCGACTCTAGCCCGGGCCAGCAGCCCCTCAACGGAGACCTCGGATCGGCGTCCGCGCGTCGACGCGCGGGACTCCTCAGGAGACGCTGACCTCGGCAGCGCCGCCCTCGACCGGCTCCATGCCCTCGGCCAGGCGCATGGCCTCCTCGATGAGCGTCTCCACGATCTGCGACTCGGGCACCGTCTTGATGACCTCGCCCTTCACGAAGATCTGACCCTTGCCGTTGCCGGAGGCGACACCGAGGTCGGCCTCGCGGGCCTCACCCGGGCCGTTGACGACGCAACCCATCACCGCCACCCGCAACGGCACCTCGAGGCCGTCGAGACCGGCCGTGACCTGCTCGGCGAGCGTGTAGACGTCGACCTGGGCGCGGCCGCAGGAGGGACAGGAGACGATCTCCAGGCGGCGCGGACGCAGGTTGAGCGACTCCAGGATCTGCAGCCCGACCTTGACCTCCTCCACCGGCGGCGCACTCAGCGAGACCCGGATGGTGTCGCCGATGCCCTTGCTCAGCAGAGCGCCGAACGCGGTCGCGGACTTGATCGTGCCCTGGAACGCCGGGCCCGCCTCGGTGACCCCGAGGTGCAACGGCCAGTCGCCCTTCTCGGCGAGCAGCTCGTAGGCGCGGACCATCACGACCGGGTCGTTGTGCTTGACCGAGATCTTGAAGTCGTGGAAGTCGTGCTCCTCGAAGAGGCCGGCCTCCCAGATCGCCGACTCGACCAGCGCCTCGGGGGTGGCCTTGCCGTACTTCTCCAGGAGCCGCTTGTCGAGCGAGCCGGCGTTGACGCCGATCCGGATGGCGGTGCCATGGTCCTTCGCGACCTGGGCGATCTGCTTGACCTGGTCGTCGAACTTCTTGATGTTGCCCGGGTTGACGCGTACGGCGGCGCAGCCCGCCTCGATCGCCGCGAAGACGTACTTCGGCTGGAAGTGGATGTCGGCGATGACCGGGATCTGCGAGTGCTTGGCGATCTCCGGCAGCGCGTCGGCGTCGTCCTGGCTGGGACACGCCACCCGCACGATGTCGCAGCCGGCAGCGGTGAGCTGGGCGATCTGCTGCAGCGTGGCGTTGACATCGGAGGTCAGCGTGGTCGTCATCGACTGCACCGAGATCGGGTAGTCGCTGCCGACGCCGACCTTGCCCACCTTGATCTGACGGGTCTTGCGGCGGGGCGCGAGCACGGGCGCAGGAGCTTCAGGCATGCCCAGGGAAGTCATATCGGCAGGCTATCCGTTTCATTGTGCGACAGGATGGAGGGGTACGACGAGGTCGCCGACGATGAGCACCACGCCCATCACCAGCAGGAAGCTGGCCACGACATAGGCGATCGGCAAGAGCTTGGCGGCGTCGACGTAGCCCGGGTCGGGCAGGCGGCGCAGCCGAGCGGCGCAGCGGCGGACCGCCTCCCACAGCGCGGAGGCGATGTGGCCGCCGTCCAGCGGGAGCAGCGGGATGAAGTTGAACAGGCCGATGAACAGGTTGAAGCCGCCGACCAGCATCAGCAGGCCGGCGACCCGGTCGGCCAGCGGGAAGGCGGTGTCGGAGATCTCCTCGCCGGCGATCCGGCCGCCGCCGACGATGCTCACCGGGCTGTCGGCGGCACGGTCCTTCACTCCGACGATCGCCTGGGCGACGCCCCACACCCGCTGCGGCAGGTGGACCAGCGCGACCACCGAGTCGCGGGTCATCGAGCCCATCTGGCGCAGGGTGTAGACCGGGCCGCCGTGGGTGACCTGCACGTGGCTGGTCGGCGAGACGCCGAGGAAGCCCACCTGCTTGAGGGTCTGGTCGTCCGGGTCGTCGCTGCTCGGGCGCGCCTCGACGGTGGTAGTGGTCTTCCCCGTCATGGCCTTGCCGTCGCGGGTGTAGCCGATGACGGCGTCGCCGCCGAGGTTGGTGCGGATCAGCTCACGCAGCTGGTCCCAGTCACGCACCGGCGTGCCGTTGAACGAGGTGATCTCGTCTCCGGGCCGCAGGCCCGCCTGGTACGCCGGGGCAACGGGGTCGGTGCTGCGGCACGCCCGCCCCGAGTCGGCGTAGGGGATGACGCACTCGCTGACGCTGTCGACGACCGGCCTGCCGGTGTCCGCGACGACGCTGTGCGTGCCGTAGATGCCGAAGACGCCGAGGAAGAGGAAGAACGCGATCAACAGGTTGACCGTGGGGCCGCCGGCCATCACGATCACCTTCTTCCACCAGGTCAGCCGGTAGAACAGACGCGGGGCGTCCTCGGGCTCGATCGTCTCCCACTCCGCCGCGCGGGCGTCCGAGATGAGCTGGGTGAACATGCCGGTGTTGGACTTGCGCACGGCCAGCTCGGCGGTGCCGCTGCCGTCGTGCTCCGGGCCGGGCGGCAGCATGCCGACGATCTTGACGTAGCCGCCCAGCGGGACGCCCTTCACGCCGTACTCGGTCTCGCCCCTCTTCCGCGACCAGACGGTCGGGCCGAAGCCGATGAAGTACTGCGTGACCTTCGCCCCGAACGCCTTGGCCGGGATCATGTGGCCGAGCTCGTGCAGCCCGATCGAGGCCAGGATGGCGACCACGAACAGGACCACCCCGATGAGGTAGTAGACGGCGGTCAACGGCGCTCCCCTTGGGCAGAGTCGATCAAGCTGGGTGGATCAGGTCAGTCGCAGCACGACGCGCCCACGCGTCGGCGGCGAGGACGTCGTCGACGGTGAGCGTCTTCTCCGAGCCTACGTCGCCGTGCCCAGCGACGACCTTCTCGACGGTGTCCACGATCTCGGTGAACCGGATCCGGCCCTCGTGGAAGGCGTCCACGCAGACCTCGTTGGCGGCGTTGTAGACCGCCGGGAAGGTGCCGCCGCGCTCGCCCACGTCCCGAGCCAGGCGCACGGCCGGGAACGCCTCGTCGTCGAGCGGGAAGAACTCCCAGGTGGTCGCTCTCGTCCAGTCGACGGCCGGGGCCGTGTCGGGCACCCGGTCGGGCCAGGCCAACCCCAGGGCGATCGGCACCAGCATGGTCGGCGGACCGGCCTGCACCAGCGTCGAGCCGTCGGCGAACTCGACCATCGAGTGCACATAGGAGGTCGGGTGCACCACCACCTCGATGCGGTCGAAGGGGATCCCGAAGAGCAGATGCGCCTCGATCACCTCGAGGCCCTTGTTGACCAGGGTCGCGGAGTTGGTGGTCACGACCCGGCCCATGTTCCAGGTGGGGTGTGCCAGCGCCTGCTCGGGCGTGACGTCGACCAGCTCGTCGCGGGTGCGGCCGCGGAACGGGCCGCCGCTGGCGGTCAGCACCAGCTTGCGCACCTCGTCGGGCGCGCCACCGCGCAGGCACTGCGCGATCGCCGAGTGCTCGGAGTCGACCGGGACGATCTGGCCGGGCGCGGCGCGCTCGAGCACGATCGGCCCGCCGATGATCAGCGACTCCTTGTTGGCCAGCGCGAGCGTGTTGCCGGCCTCGAGCGCCGCCAGGGTGGGGCGCAGGCCGACGGCACCGGTGATGCCGTTGAGCACCACGTCGGCGGGACGCGTCGCGGCCTCGACGCTGGCCTCCTCCCCCAGCCCGCTGTAGGCGGGCCCGAACTCCGCGACCTGCTGGTCGAAGAGCTCGGGGTTGCCGCCGCCGGCGGTCAGGCCGACGACCCGGAAGCGGTCGGGGTTGCGTCGTACCAGGTCGAGGGCCTGCGTCCCGATCGAGCCGGTCGAGCCAAGAATCACCACATCGCGCACAGGTGCATCCTCCCAGGCGAGCCGCCCCGGCACGGCTTCGCCATGCGGGAAGTGCTTCTAGGCTGACCCGCATGGGCGAGTACGTCGACATCCACGGCCATCCCACCTGGGTCCATCGCGCCCCTGCTGCCGGTGCCGGCGGGACCGGTGCCGGCGGGACCGGTGCCGGCGGGACCGGTGCCGGTGGGACCGGCGAGACGGTGCTGCTGCTGCACGGCGGGATGAGCTGCAGCGACGATCTGCTGCCGGCGCTCGAGGGCCCGCTGTCGGCCGGCTACCAGGTCGCGGCGTTCGACCGACGCGGTCACGGCTACACCCGCGACAGCGACCAGCCGTTCCACTACGCCGCGATGGCCACCGAGGTGATCGGCGTCATCGAGCACCTCGGCGGGCCGGTGCACCTGGTCGGCTGGAGCGACGGCGGGATCGCCGCCCTGCTGGCCAGCCTCGAGCGGCCCGAGCTGATCGGCCGTCAGGTGCTGATCGGGGCCAACTTCCACCACGACGGCATCGTGCTCACCGACGACGATCTCGGGGACGACTCGCCGATCGGCCGGGCCGCGGCCCGGCCTACGGGCTGCGCTCGCCCGACGGCGCCGAGCACTATCCCGTGGTCGCGAGGAAGTTCGAGCAGATGGCCCGCGCCGAGCCGACCCTGACCGTCTCGGACCTGACGAGCGTGAGTACGCCGACCCTGGTGCTCGCCGGCGACGACGACATGGTGCGGCTCGAGCACACCGCCGCCCTCTACCAGGCGCTGCCGGCGGGCCAGCTGGCCATCGTGCCGGGCGCCTCGCATGCCGTGCCGGTGGAGAGGCCGGCGCTGGTCGCCGAGCTGATCCTCGGCTTCCTGCGTGGCCCGGTGCCACCGCAGACCGCGCTCCCGGTACGCCGAGCCACGTTGGGCCGGTCCGGGCGCTGAGAGCGGATTCCATCGGCGGCGAGCCTTCCGGCGACTGATCCCGTCGCCGTAGGCTGGATGGACCGCCGGAACACCAGGACTGGAGAAGCTCGTGAGCACGCAGACGCCGACGTACCAGGTCACCGATCCCGCGACCGGGGAGGTCCTCGAGACGTTCCCGTTCGCCACCGACGACGAGATCGAGCAGGCCCTCGCCGCCGCCTCCGCCGCCTTCCTCGAGTGGCGGCGCCGACCGGTCGAGGACCGCGCGAAGATCGTGCACCGGGTCGCCGAGCTGTTCACCGAGCGCGCCGACGAGCTCGCCTCGCTGATCACCACCGAGATGGGCAAGCGGCCCAGCGGCGCCAGGGGCGAGGCCGAGTTCTGCACCGAGATCTTCGCCTACTACGCCGAGAACGGGCCGGCGCTGCTGGCCGACAAGCCGCTGCCCGGTCACGACGACGCCCGGGTCGAGTACCTTCCGATCGGCCCGGTCCTGGGCATCATGCCGTGGAACTACCCCTATTACCAGGTCGCCCGGTTCGCGGCGCCCAACCTCATCGTCGGCAACCCCGTGCTGCTCAAGCACGCCGAGAACTGCCCCACCTCGGCCCTCGCGATCGCGCGGATCATGCAGGATGCCGGGGTGCCCGACGGCGTCTACACCAACGTGTTCGCCACCCACGACCAGGTCGCGACGATGATCGCCGACAAGCGGGTGCACGGTGTCTCGCTGACCGGCTCGGAGCGGGCCGGTACGGCGGTCGCCGAAGCCGCCGGTCGCAATCTCAAGAAGGTCGTCCTCGAGCTCGGCGGCTCGGACCCCTACATCGTCTTGGACAGCGCCGACGTCGAGGCCGACGCCGACGTCGCCTGGGCGACCCGGATGGAGAACGTGGGCCAGGCCTGCAACTCCAACAAGCGGATGATCGTGATGAGCGACGTGTACGACGACTTCGTCACCGCCCTCACCCGGCGCGCGGCGGCGATGAAGCCACGCACGGCTGGAACCGACGGCGACGACCTCTACTCCCCGATGGTGTCGCGCCGGGCGGCCGAGAACCTGCAGGCCCAGATCCAGGACGCCGTCGACAAGGGCGCCGTGCTGCACGTGGGCGGCACGCTGGGCGACTCGGCGTACTTCTCTCCCGCGGTGCTCACCGGCGTGACCCCCGAGATGCGCGCCTACCGCGAGGAGCTGTTCGGTCCGGTCGCGGTCGTCTACGAGGTCGACAGCGAGGACGAGGCGGTCGAGCTGGCGAACGCCGTCGACTACGGCCTCGGCGGCGCGGTGTGGAGCACCGACGAGCAGCGCGCGATCGACGTGGCCCGCCGCCTCGACGTGGGCATGGCGAACGTCAACACGCCTGCCGGCGAGTCCGCGGACCTGCCCTTCGGCGGCACCAAGCGCTCCGGCTTCGGTCGCGAGCTGGGGCCGCTGGGGATCGACGAGTTCGTCAACAAGCGGCTCTTCTACGTCGCGAAGTGACGCCGCCCGGGCGCTGGCTCAGACCGCGAGCTCCTGCTGGCCCCACGGGCTGCCGTACTCGTGCAGCAGCTCCAGGAACGGCATCGCGTCGAAGGCCTCCGGGCCGAGCACGCCAGTACCGCGCCACACCCCGGTGGCAAGCAGCTCCAGCGCGATCACCGGGCAGATCGCGGTCTGCCACACCACGCACTGGTGGCCGTACTCCGCCATCGACCACTCGTTGTCGACCACGTGGTAGAGGTACGTCGAGCGCGGGGCGCCGTCCTTGCCCTTGCCGGTGACCCACAGGCCGGCACAGGTCTTGCCGCGCATCTGCGGCCCGAGCTTGGCGGGGTTGGGGAGCAGCGCGGCGACCACGTCCCGCGGGCTGACCTGCACCGTGCCGGCATCGGACCGCACCTCGACCGGCTCGGTGCGGTCCAGGCCCAGCTTGGACAGGGTCTTGAGGACCTCGATGAACTCATCGCCCAGGCCGTACTTGAACGTCACCTTCTTGGCGTCGACGAAGCGCGGCATGAGCAGGACCTCCTCATGCTCGACGTTGACGCACTCCACCGGCCCGATGCCGTCGGGGAAGTCGAAGACCTCCGGGTCGGAGAACGGCTCGGTGGTGTGCCAGGTGCCGTCCTCCCAGACCACCGGCGGATTGAGGCACTCCTCGATGGTGGTCCAGATGGAGAACGAGGGAGCGAACGACGTCGTCCCGTCCGGGCCCTCGACGATGATGTTGGAGCCGTCGCGCACCCCGAGCTCATCGATCTCGCCGAAGAGGTGATCGGCGGCGTAGCGGGCGAACACGTCGGCCAGCCCCGGCTCGACACCCATCCCGACCAGCGCGAGTCGGCCGCCCGCCTGCCACAGGTGATGCTGGGCGAACTGCTGGTCGCCCAGCATCACGCCGGTCTTGGAGTAGGGCTCGTCGGGATGCCGCTGGGAGAGCGACATCGCCATGTCGAGGTAGTCGGCGCCGACGATGCGCGCCGCCTCGAAGACCGGCATCACGAAGCGCGGGTCGACCGCGTTCATCACGTGCGTGACGCGGTGCTCGCGGGCGATCGCGACGAGCGCGTCGACGTCGCCCGCGTCGATGGCCGCCCACGCGAAGCGCGGGTCGGCGGCGGCCGCCTTCTCGGCGCTCTCGGCGTCGTAGTCGACGACCAGCAGCGCCTCGAAGAAGTCGCGGCGGGCGGCGATGGAGGCGAACGCCGCGCCGACGCCGCCCGCTCCCACCAGAAGGATCCGCATCGGGGCAGTGCTCGGCGTCGGGTCGGGCTGTTGCGTGGCCATGCCCGACTCTAACCCCATGTACGAAGCGCTCGCTACACTCTGCGCTTCGAAATCGCATCAGGCCAACGGATTCCGTCGTACCTGCTCCTCGATGCGACTGATCCGCTTGCCGACTCGACGAATCAAGACCACGATGAGGTCATGGCCAGCGACTTCGACTACGCGCACCTGCAGCAGGCAGCCAAGGACCACCTCTGGCTGCACTTCGCCCGGCACTCGGTCTACGAGCACGCCGATGTCCCCGTCATCGTCCGCGGCGAGGGCGCCTACCTGTGGGACGCGCGGGGCAAGCGCTACCTCGACGCCCTCGGCGGCCTCTTCACCAGCCAGCTCGGGCACGGCCGCGCGGACCTCGCCGAGGTGGCGGCCGAGCAGGCCCGCACCCTGGAGTTCATGCCGCTGTGGTCCTACGCGCACCCGGCGGCGATCGAGCTGGCCGAGAGGGTCGCCGCGCTCGCCCCCGGGGACCTCAACCGGATCTTCTTCACCACCGGTGGCGGCGAGGCCGTGGAGAGCGCGTGGAAGCTCGCGAAGAACTACTTCAAGCTGGTCGGCAAGCCGGGGAAGCACAAGGTGATCAGCCGCAAGTACGCCTACCACGGCACCACCCAGGGCGCGCTCTCGATCACCGGGCTGCCGGCGTTCAAGCAGCCGTTCGAGCCGCTGGTGCCCTCGACCTTCCGGGTGCCGAACACCAACTTCTACCGCGCGCCCGAGTTCCTGGCGGATGCCGACGGCCACGTCTCCGAGGAGGCGTTCGGGCGCTGGGCGGCCGACCAGATCGCCGAGGCGATCGAGTACGAGGGCCCGGACACGGTCGCGGCGGTCTTCCTCGAGCCGGTGCAGAACGCCGGCGGCTGCTTCCCACCGCCCCCGGGCTACTTCCAGCGGGTGCGCGAGATCTGTGACGAGTACGACGTACTGCTCGTCTCCGACGAGGTGATCTGCGCCTTCGGTCGGCTGGGCCACATGTTCGGGGCCGAGCGCTACGGCTACCAGCCGGACATCATCACCTGTGCCAAGGGGCTCTCCTCGGGCTACGCCCCGATCGGCGCGATGATCGCCTCCGACCGGCTGATGGAGCCGTTCCTGCAGGGCACCAACACGTTCTTCCACGGCTACACCTTCGGCGGGCACCCGGTCTCGGCGGCGGTGGCATGCAAGAACCTGCAGATCTTCGAGGAGGAGCGGATCCTGGAGGGCGTGCGGGAGCGCGAGGGCGCGTTCCGGGCGGCGCTCGAGTCGTTGCAGGACATCCCGATCGTGGGCGACGTGCGCGGCGACGGCTACTTCTACGGCATCGAGCTGGTCAAGGACCAGAGCACCAAGGAGTCCTTCAGCGACGACGAGGCCGAGCGACTGCTGCGCGGCTATCTCTCCGGCGCGCTCTTCGCCGAAGGCCTCTACTGCCGCGCCGACGACCGCGGCGACCCGGTCATCCAGGTCGCTCCCCCGCTGATCTGCGACCAGACCCACTTCGATGAGATGACCCAGATCATGCGAGCGGTGTTGGAGAAGGGCGTCGCGCTGCTCTGAGGGGCAGGGCCAGGCTCTGAGCTGTCACCACTTCATGGTTGGGTACCACCCAGCCCGTTGCCCGGAAGTCACGAGGGAGCCGCCATGACCACAGCGTCGCCGGCCGCGCAGCAGCCCGCTGCGCAGGCTGCGATCTCCGTACGAGGCGTCAGTCGTCGGTTCGGGGATGCCATCGCGGTGAACAACCTCGACCTCGAGCTGCCCGCCGGTGAGTTCTTCGCGCTCCTCGGCCCCTCGGGATGCGGAAAGACGACGACGCTCCGGATGGTGGGCGGCTTCGACCTGCCCAGCACCGGCACCATCCACCTCGACGGGTCCGACGTGACGACGCTGCCGCCGCACAAGCGCAACGTCAACACCGTCTTCCAGTCCTACGCCCTCTTCCCCCACCTCACCGTGATCGACAACGTCACGTTCGGGCTGCGGCGGCACGGCATGAAGCGGCGCCAGGCGAACCACCGTGCGGTCGAGTACCTGGACCTGGTCGGCCTGGCCGGCTTCGACCGGCGGCGCCCGGCTCAGCTCTCCGGCGGACAGCAGCAGCGGGTGGCCCTCGCCCGGGCACTCGTGAACCACCCGAAGGTGCTGCTCCTCGACGAGCCGATGGGTGCACTCGATGCCAAGATCCGCAAGACCATGCAGCACGAGCTCAAGCGCATCCAGCGCGAGGTCGGCATCACCTTCCTCTACGTCACCCACGACCAGTCCGAGGCGATGGCGATGGCGGACCGGCTGGGCGTGATGAACGCCGGCCGGCTCGAGGACCTCGGCGTACCGGAGCAGGTCTACGACCGCCCCGCCACGCGCTTCGTGGCCGAGTTCCTCGGCACCTGCAACGTCCTGCCCGTCACCGCCGACGGCACCACGCTGATGCTCCCGGACCGCAGCCGGGTGTCCGTCGAGGGCGCCCCGACACCGCGCGGCTCGGGCTGGAGCCTCGGGGTCCGGCCGGAGAAGCTCCAGCTCACCGCCGAGGGACCCGGCGCGGCCACGAGCGCGAACGCCATCCGCGCCACCGTCACCGACGTGACCTACCTCGGCGCCACCACCGAGGCCCGGTTGGAGACCTCGTGGGGCGCCACCGTCCACGCGGTGCGGCAGAACACCACCGCCGCACGGGTGCGCCCCGGCGACCCGGTCCAGGTGCGGTGGGACGCCTCCCAATGCTTCCTGCTGCCACCCGGCGAGGGCGTCGTCACCGATGACGCCGAGGAGGCCGTCCCCGCATGACCACCGGTCCTGACCGTCTCACCCCGGCCCAGCTCCGCGGCCTCTCCCAGCCCCGCCTGACCCGACGCAACCTCTTCCGGGGAGCCGGCGCCCTGGCCGGCGCCGGTGCGCTCGCCGACCTGCTCGGCGCCTGCGGGATCCAAGGCACCAACAAGAGCGCCCAGGCCGCCGCGGCCACCGACTGGTCCTCGTGGTGGGCCAGCAAGAGGCTCAACGGCCACTTCACCTTCGACAACTGGGCCGAGTACATCGACGTCACCAAGCACGGGAAGCATCCGACGCTGGAGCAGTTCACCGCGAAGACCGGCATCAAGGTCGCGTACAACGATGCCGCGGTCGCCGACGTGGCGACCTACTACGGCAAGGTCTCGCCGAACCTGGCGGCGGGCAAGCCGATCGGCGCCGACCTGTTCGTGATGACCAACGGCTGGGAGTTCACCGAGCTGGTCCAGCACGGCTGGGTCGCCCAGCTCGACCACTCCCGGATGCCGAACTTCCTCAAGTACGCCGACGCGACCGCCGTCTCGCCCAGCTACGACTTCGACGCGCTGCACAGCGCGGTGTGGCAGACCGGCTATACCGGCATCGCCTACCACTCCGACATGATCGAGGGCGACATCACCGGCTGGAGCGACCTGACCCGGCCGGAGTATCACGGCAAGGTCGGCCTGCTGTCCGACCTGGACGACCTCGCCATGGCCTCGATGTGCGTCACCGGCGCACATCCGGAGGCGTCGACCGAGGACGATTGGCGCAAGGCGGCCGACTGGCTGACCACCAAGCTTCGCCCCAACGTGACCAAGTTCTACGACCAGGGCTACCTCGACGCCTTCAAGGCCAAGCAGGTGCCGATCGCGATGGCGTACTCCGGCGACATCCTCGCCATCCAGAGCGACTTCCCCAAGGCGAAGTTCGTCTTCCCGCGGGAGGGGTTCACCATCTGGCACGACAACATGATGATCCCGATCACCGCACGCAACCCGCTCGATGCGCTGCGCTGGATCGACTTCTACTACCAGCCGTCGATCGCCGCGACCGTCGAGGACTACATCTGGTACGTCTCACCGGTGACCGGCGTGAGGCAATACATCGCCGACGTCCTCGACGACACCGACTACAGCGACAGCCCGCTGGCGTTCCCGCCGCCCGACGTGCTCGCCAAGGCGCACCTGTACCCGGTGATGAAGGACCGTACCGAGCACGACCTCTACACCTCGATCTTCCAGCCGGTGGTGCAGGGCTCATGACGGCGGCCGCCGCTCCAGTGCCCGCGCGAGCACCCGGGATCAGGCGACGGCGGTTCGCCCGCGGGGCCACGCCGTACCTCCTGAGCGTGGTCGGCGTCGCGTGGCTGGCGTTCTTCTTCCTGGTCCCACTGGTCTCGGGCCTGTTGGTCTCCCTGATGACGGGCAATCCCGACGACGGCTACCAGCTCACCTGGAACTGGCACATCTACGCCGACCTGTTCACCGGGCCCACCCCCTACGGCACCTACCTGACCCGTTCCTTCGTCTACGGCTGTACGGCGACGCTGCTCACCATCGTGATCGCCTATCCGGTGGCCTACTACATCGCGTTCCGGGCGCACCGGCGCTGGAAGTCCACGCTGCTCACGTTCGTGATGCTGACGTTCTTCGTCTCCTTCATCATCCGCACCGACATGTGGTTCTACCTCCTCGGCGGAGACGGCCCGATCACCCGGCTGCTGCACGCCCTGCACCTGGTGCATCCCGGGCAGACGATCCTCGCCACGCCCGGCTCGGTGATCGGCGGCATGGTCTACAACGACCTGGCCTTCATGATCCTGCCGATCTATGTGGCCCTGAGCGGATCGAGCCGAGCCTGCACGAGGCCGCCCAGGACCTCTACGCCCGGCGCAGCAGCACCTTCCTGCGCGTCACCGTGCCGTTGTCCCGGTCGGGGGTCTTCGCCGGCATCCTGCTCGTCCTGATCGACACCGTCGGCGACCCGGTGAACTCCTCGATCCTGGGCGGCAAGGACACCTGGACGATCGGCCAGTCGATCCAGTTCGCCTACTTCACCAACCAGCAGTACAACGTCGCCGCCGCGCTCTCCACGGTCCTGATGGCGCTGCTCGGCATCGTCCTGTTCGGCTATGCCCGCCTGGTCGGGACCGAGAACGTCGAGGAGCTGGTCTGAGATGACGACGCCAGTGCGTGAGCCGTGGCCGGCGAACGCTCCGCTCGCCGCGGGCGACATCCCCGATCGTCGTCCGCGGCCCCGCCCTGGCCTGCCGATCTTCTACTGGGTGGTCGTGGGGTTCCTGCTGATCCCGATCGTCGCCATGGTGGCGTACTCCTTCAACGTGGCCTCTCGCAACGCGATCACGCCGGTGTGGAAGGGCTTCACGTTCACCTGGTACGCGCACCTGTTCGACGTCGAGGGGATCGGGGACGCGTTCTTCACCTCGATCCTGGTCGCGGTGCTCTCCGGCACGCTGTCGATCCTGATCGGCCTGCCGATGGCGATGGCCCTGTCCCGGCATCGCTTCTGGGGTCGCGGGCTGATCAGCAGCCTGCTGTTCGCCGACATCGCGGCGCCGTCGATCGTGGTCGGCTCGTCCTCGCTGGCCTTCTTCCTGTCCCTCAACTTCCCGATGGGGCTGAGCACCATCCTCATCGTCCACATCGCCTTCAACATCGCCTACGTCGTCGCCGCGCTGCGGGCCCGCATCTCCGGCATGGGCACCCAGCTCGAGCAGGCCGCCGGCGATCTGGGGGCAAGCCCGTTCGTGGCGTTCCAGAAGGTCACCCTGCCGCTGCTGGCGCCGGGCCTGCTGGCGGCGTTCCTCCTGGCCTTCGCCCTCTCCATCGACGACTACGTCATCACGTCCTTCATCAACGGATCGCGTCAGACGTTCCCGCTGTTCGCCTACGGCTTCACGAAGAAGGGGATGGCACCCCAGGTGCTGTGCTTCGGCACGATCGTCTTCGTGGTGGCGGCCATGGTGGCGCTCCTGACCGGGTTGCTCAACCGCCGTCGCCTCTGAGGCCTCGATGCGGTTGAATCCCATGCCATGACCCGCAAGCGCGGAAACGGCGCTCCCCTCGACGACGTCAGCAAGGCGATCATCGCCCAGCTGCAGCAGGACGGACGGCGCTCCTATGCCGCGATCGCCAAGTCGGTCGGGCTCTCCGAGGCCGCCGCCCGGCAGCGCGTCCAGCGGCTGATCGACAGCGGCGTGATGCAGGTGGTGGCGGTCACCGATCCGCTGGAGCTCGGCTTCGCCCGCCAGGCGATGATCGGCATCCGCGTGGACGGACCGATCGAGCCCGTCGCCGAGGAGGTCGCCGATCTCGACGCGGTCGACTACGTCGTCGTCACCGCCGGCAGCTATGACCTGCTGGTCGAGGTGATCGCCGAGACCGACGAGCACCTGCTCGAGGTCGTCTCCCAGCAGATCCGGACCGTGCCGGGCGTGGTCGCGACCGAGACCTTCATGTACCTGAAGCTGCAGAAGCAGACCTACAGCTGGGGCGTGCGCTGACTCATTCGGGAGCGGCCAGGCCGTTGGCGGCGGTCATCGCCGGCCGGTGCGGCCTGTGCAGCCAGGCCTTGAAGAAGCTGCCGAGCCGCTGGTGGGCCACCTTGGCGGCGTACTGCTCGAACTGCGCCGTCGAGCCGGTGCGGCCGGCATGGGTCGACGCCCAGCCGCGCAGGATGCGCCAGAAGACCTTGTCCCCGACCCGGTTGCGCAGCGCGGCGAGCGTCAGGCCGCCGCGCTCGTAGACCGGCGTGCTCCACAGCCGCCTCGGGCCGGGGTCGTCCACGCGGGTACGCCAGAAGGAGGCCGGCTCCTGGGCATAGTCGTCCAGGAGGTGCTCGAGCACCGGCGGACCGCCGTGAGTCTCGGTCCAGTACCACTCCATGAACGTGGCGAAGCCCTCGTTGAGCCAGACGTCGCGCCACCGGGACAGCCGCACCGAGTCACCGAACCACTGGTGCGCGAGCTCGTGCACCACCGTGACCGTCTGCTCCACGTCGAGCACCGGGTAGGTCGGACGGGTCTGGTTCTCCAGGGCGAAGCCCGGGTCGAGCGCCGTGGTGACGCCACCGACGGTCTCGAAGGGATACTTCCCGAGCTTGCGGGCCAGCCAGGCGGTGATCGCCGGCGTCCGCTTCATCAGCCGCAGCGAGGCGGCACGCTCGCCCCTCGGCGGCTGGTTGGAGACCGCCACCAGCCAGGGCAGGCCGTGGCTGGTGCCCTTGGCCACGGTGAAGCTGCCGGCGGCGAAGAACGCGAGGTAGGGAGCCATCGGGTGGCGCGCCTTCCAGCGTGTGGTCGCGACCGGGCCGGCGACGCGGCGGCTGACCTGACGGCCGTTGGCGATCACCTGCATCGAGGCGGGCACCGTGACGCTGATGTCCATCTTGGCGGCGTCGGCCGGGGTGTCGTCGGCCGGGAACCACCAGGCGGCCATGTGCGGCTCGTTCATCGTGGTGACCTCGTGCTTGTTCGCCAGCCAGTCACACTCCCGCTGCCAGCACAGCGCGCCCGGCTGGCCGGCGTAGGTCACCGCCACCTTCACGGTGTTCCCCTCGGCGATGGCGGTGGTCGGCTGGATCCGCAGCTCGTGGGCGTCGGGCCGCCTGAACGAGGCCGGCGCGCCGTCGACCGTCACGGCGGACGCCGGCAGGAGCAGGTCGAGGTCGAAGGCGGTGAGGCGCTTGGTCGCCCTCACGGTCAGCGTGGTGTGGCCGCTCAGCTCGCCGCTGGTGAAGTCGTAGGCGTCGGCGATCCGGTACTTCTCGACGTCGATGCCGCCGTTGCCGTCCTCGGGGAAGTAGCTGTCCCCGGCGCCGCGCACGCTCGGCCGGCCGGCGCCGGCGCCGGCGGCGTCCGCGGCAGCGGCAGCGGCAGCGGCAGCGGGCACGAGGGTGACGCCCAGGCCGAGGGTGACGGCGAGGCAGACGAGGAGGCGGCGGGATCTCACCCGCTGAACCTAGTGCCTGGCGCCGACAGTGATGCGCACCGCTCCGTGATCCGTTGCGGGACCGTGTCCTAGGGTCGGCCCGTGACCCGTCGTCCCGTCCGTCATCGCCCGGTTCCGGTCGCTCCGCCGGTGACCGAGGCCCCGGTCGATCCCGAGCGCACCAGCCTCTACCTGCCCGAGGAGCTGTACGACGCCCCGGCGTACAGCGACTCCCTGGACGCCCGCGCCTACTCCTGGTCGCGGGAGAAGCACACCCGGGAGCGGGCGCGCATGCGCGCGTTGCACGACTTCGGCATCGACGAGGCGCTCGACGCCTGGGTCGCGGGGCGCCGGATCGTCGGCGTGATGGGCGGGCACGCGGCCCAGCGGGGCGATCGGACGTACGTCGACGCGGCCCGGCTCGGGCATGAGCTGGGCCAGGACCATGTGGTCGCCACCGGCGGCGGGCCGGGCGCGATGGAGGCCGCCAACCTGGGAGCCTGGCTGGCGTCGTACTCCCCCGCGGTGGTGCAGGCGGCGATCGAGGAGCTCGCGCTCGTGCCCGGGTTCAAGCCGTCGATCCAGGACTGGATGGCGGCGGCGAGGGCGGTGCGCGGCGACTACGGGCGGGATCGGCCCGAGGAGACCTCGCTCGGCATCCCGACCTGGTTCTACGGCCACGAGCCGCCGAACATGTTCTGCGATGCGGTCGCGAAGTACTTCCGCAACGCCACCCGCGAAGCGATCCTGCTCGAGATCTGCGACGACGGTGTCGTCTTCCTTCCGGGCGCGGCCGGCACGGTCCAGGAGATCTTCCAGGACGCCTGCGAGAACTACTACGCCGAGCCGCAGCGGGTCGCCCCGATGATCCTGGTCGGACGCTCCTACTGGACCGACGTGCTGCCGGCATGGCCGCTGCTCGAGTCGCTCTCCCACGACTCGGCGATGCAGGACCACATCCACCTCGTGGACACCGTCGACGAGGTGGCCGCGCTGGTCAGGCGCTGAGCTCGAACCGACCGAGCCGGTCCTCGACCACGTCGCGGTAGTGCCCGACCAGCCGGTCGTTGATCGACTGCCAGGAGCGTCCCTGGACGGCCACCCGCCCGGCCCGCCCCATGGTGCGGCGCAGGACGTGGTCGCCGGCCAGGAAGGCGACGCTGCGCCGCAGATCCTCACCGTCGCCGGGTCGGTAGAGCAGCCCGGTCACGCCGTCCTCGACGATGTCGACCGGGCCGCCGGAGCGCGGCGCCACGACGGGTACGCCGGAGGCGAGCGCCTCCTGGGCCGACTGGCAGAACGTCTCGTGCCGGCCGGTGTGGACGAAGACGTCCAGGCTGGCGTAGGCGGCGCCCAGCTCCTCGCCATGCAGCACCCCGAGGAAGTGTGCCCCGGGGAGCAGCCCGCGCAGACGCTGCTCCTCGGGGCCTCCTCCGACGATGACCAGCGCGTAGCGGTCATCGCCTGCCAGGTGGGTCAGGAGCGGAAGCTCCTTCTCGGCGGCAAGGCGACCGACGTAGCCCACGATCAGGCGCCCGTCCGGCGCGAGCCGGCGGCGCAGGTCGTGGTCGACGCGGGATGGGTGGAAGGTCTCGACGTCGACGCCGCGCGGCCACAGCACCGTGCGCGGCACGCCGAGCCGGTCGAGCTGGGTGAGGCTGGCCGTGCTGGGGGCGAGGGTGCGGTCGACCTGCAGGTGGATCTTGCGGGTCAGCGCCGCCATCGCGCGGGCACCGCCGCTGACGCCGTACCTCTGCTGGTAGCGCTCGGCGAATCCGACCAGGTCGGTCTGGTAGATCGCGACGGTGGGGATGCCGAGCTCGGCGGCGACGCGGACCGCCTGGTAGCCGAGGGTGGCCGGCGAGGCGAGGTGCACGACGTCGGGACGGAAGCGCTGCATCAGGGTGCGCAGCCGACGTCGGGTCTCCAGGCCGATCCGGAAGTCGCGGTAGAACCAGAGGCTGGTGCCGCGGGCGCGGACCACCGGGAAGCCGGCGTACGTCACCGGGCCCGTCGGGGCGACCAGCAGAGCCTCATGCCTCTCGGCCGCGAGGTGCTCGAGCACCCGGCGCACCGAGTTGGTGACGCCGTTGATCTGGGGAAGGAACGACTCGCTGACGACCAGCACCCGGAGGCGGTCGGTGTGGGCAGTCCGGACGGGGAGCTCGGTCACGGTCATGACTCGACGGTGATCGCCGCGTCCGACGTGCGGCTGAGGGTCAGGTGGCGGCGGGGTGAATGTCGCGTGAGCAACCGGAGAGCGGACCGATGGCGGTTCCGCTGTCCGCGGCCGAGCGTGGCAAGCGCCGCGACCGAGCCGATCGGTCCGTTCTGCGGTCAGGCTTCTGTCGCCGCCAGCTGGCCGCAGGCTCCGTCGATCTCCTGGCCCCGCGTGTCGCGGACCGTGGTGGCGATGCCCTTGGCCTCCAGGCGGCGGACGAACTCGCGCTCGTCGGCGGGGTCGGAGGCGGTCCACTTCGATCCGGGCGTCGGGTTGAGCGGGATGAGGTTGACGTGGACCCAGCCGTGGCCACGCTCGTTCAGGACGTCGGCGAGCAGGTCCGCCCGGTGTGCCTGGTCGTTGATGCCGCGCATCATGGCGTACTCGATCGAGACCCGGCGGCCGGTCCTCTCGAAGTAGAGCCGGGCCGCGTCGACGGTCTCGGCGACCGAGAAGCGGTTGTTGATCGGCACCAGCTCGTTGCGCAGGTCGTCGTCGGGCGCATGCAGGCTCAGCGCCAGCGTGACCGGGATGCCCTCCTCGGCGAGCTGCTTGATCCGCGGCACCAGCCCCACCGTGGAGACGGTGACGTGACGCGCGCTCAGGCCCAGACCTTCGGGCGCCGGATCGGTGAGGCGACGTACGGCCCCGACGACCGCCTTGTAGTTGGCCAGCGGCTCGCCCATGCCCATGAAGACGACGTTGGACAGACGCCCCGGTCCCCCGGCGACCTCGCCGTGCGCCATCGCGCGGGCGCCGACGACGACCTGGTGGACGATCTCGGCGGTGGACATGTTGCGCTGCAGGCCACCCTGGCCGGTGGCGCAGAACGGGCAGGCCATGCCACAGCCTGCCTGGGAGGAGATGCAGATCGTGGCCCGGTCGGCGTAGCGCATCAGCACCGACTCGACCAGCGAGCCGTCGAACAGCCTCCAGAGGGTCTTCACCGTCGTACCGGCGTCGGCGCTCTGGGTGCGGATCGGGCTCATCAGGTCCGGCAGGAACGTCGAGACCAGCTCGGCGCGCTGGGCCGAGGGCAGGTCGGTCATCTGCTCGGGGTCGTGGACCAGGCGCTCGAAGTAGTGGACCGAGAGCTGCTTGGCGCGGAACGCCGGCAGCCCGGCCTCCTTGGCGGCGGCCTGCCGCTCGGCGAAGGCGAGGTCGGCCAGATGCCGTGGCGGCTTGGCCCGTCCACGGGGCGCGGCCATCACCAAGGGCAACGGTGTCGGGTTGACCTCGGCCACCGGGATCTGGGGCGTCTGCGACATGGTGCCCATTGTCCCACCGCGCCTCGCCGCGCCACGAAACGCGGATCAGCGCATCATGTACCAGAACACGCCGGCCCCGACGCCGAGCACGACGATGGTGGTGCTGACCATGCCCAGCCACATGTAGCCACCGAAGCGGCGGCTGCGGTGGGCGATGACGAGCAGCAGCGGCACCACCAGGGTGACCAGCACGAACGGGAACAGGTCCTCGGCACGGTCCTGGCCGAACAGGGTGGCGAGGATCCCGACGTACAGGCCGGGGACGACGATCGCGAAGATCAGGCCGGCATAGAAGCCGGCGAGCGCCGCGAAGGTCGGGTGGTCACGGTGCCACCAGTCGGGCTTCGCGGCGGGTGCCTGCTCCTGCATCGACGTCACGGTTCACGGTAACCCGTGTTCGGGCGTACGACGCACGACGCGCTCACAGGCGACTCTCAGAAGACAGCCCTCAGAAGACCGCATAGTGGAGCAGCAGCCAGATCGGCGCGATCGTGGCGAGCAGTGAGTCGAGCCGGTCCATGATGCCGCCGTGGCCGGGGATGATCTGGCTCATGTCCTTGACCCCGAGATCGCGCTTGATCACCGACTCGACCAGGTCACCGAGCACGGCCATGGCGACGGCGATCGCGCCGAGGGCGACGCCGACGTACCAGTGTCCGTCCAGCATCCACACGACGAGCGCCATCCCGACCAGGATGGTCGTGATCGCCGAGCCGGCGAAGCCCTCCCAGGACTTCTTCGGCGAGATGACCGGCGCCATCGGGTGCTTGCCGAACAGCACGCCGGCGACGTAGCCGCCGATGTCGGAGGCGATGGTGACCAGCACGAAGGCGATGATCCCCTTCACGCCGGCGTCGATCCCGGTCTCGCGCCAGGTGCCGCCCTCACGCAGCATCAGCGCCACGAACGAGCCGAGGAACGGCAGGTAGATCAGCGCGAAGACCGACGCGGTCGCCGTCCGGACGTAGCCCTCGACCCCGCGGTGGAGCAACCACAGCATCGTGGTCAGCGCGGCGACCGCAGTGGCGGTGACCAGCGCATCGGCGCCCCAGACGTAGGCGACGACCATCATCACGGCGCCGCCCAGCATCAGCGGCTGCTCGGGAAGGTCCAGCCCCTTGGTCATCAGGCCGCGACGCAGCTCCCAGATGCCGGCGACCAGGACGACGACCACCAGCGCGATGAAGGCGGTCTTCCAGAAGAACAGCGTCAGCGCCGCCGCGCCGAGGAGCACGACCGCCGAGGCGATCGAGAGCGGAAGGTTGCGGCCGGCCCGGCCGTAGTCCTTCTGAGGGGGCGGTACGGCGGAACCCGTCGCATCGTCCATGTCGGTATGAACCCCTCAGACCTCGAGGAGCTCGGACTCCTTGCTCTTCAGCATGGCGTCGATGGCGTCGGTGTGCTTCTTGGTGAGCGTGTCGAGCTTCTTCTCGGCACCGGTCACGTCGTCCTTGCCGACCTCGCCGTCCTTCTCGAGCTTCTCGAGGCTCTGCTTGGCCTTCTGTCGCACCTGGCGCACCGAGACCCGACCCTGCTCGGCCTTCTCCTTGGCCTGCTTGACGAACTCCTTGCGGCGCTCCTCGGTCAGCTCCGGGAAGACCGCGCGCAGGATCTTGCCGTCGTTGGACGGATTGATGCCGAGGTCGGAGTCGCGGATGGCCTTCTCGATCGCCGGCATCGCGGTGATGTCGAACGGCGCGATGTTGATGATGCGCGGCTCGGGCGTGGTGAAGGTGGCGAGCTGCTGCAGCGGGGTCTGGGTGCCGTAGTACTCGGCCGTCAGCTTGTTGAAGACCGACGGCGTGATGCGGCCAGCACGGATCGTCGCGAAGTCCTCACGGGTCGCGTCGACCGACTTGCTCATCTTGTCGTCGGCCTCGTTGAGGATGTCGTTGATCGCCATGTCGCTCCTAGTCGCGTTCGTGGTGCAGGTCGCTCAGCCAGCGCTGACGAGCGTACCGATCTTCTCACCCTGCACGACACGCAGGATGTTGCCCTCGGGCTCCATGCCGAAGACGACCATCGGCAGCTTGTTCTCCCCGCAGAGCGCGAAGGCGGTCTGGTCCATGATCTTGAGTCCCTCGGTGAGGGCCTGGTCGTAGGTGAGCTCGTCGTACTTGACCGCCGTGGGGTCCTTCTTCGGGTCGGCGGAGTAGACGCCGTCGACGCCGGACTTGGCCACCAGCACGGCGTCGCACTTGTTCTCCAGCGCACGCTGCACCGCGACCGTGTCGGTGGAGAAGTAGGGCATGCCCATGCCGGCGCCGAAGATCACGACGCGGCCCTTCTCCATGTGGCGGATCGCCTTGCGCGGGATGTACGGCTCGGCGACCTGGCCCATCGTGATGGCGGTCTGGACGCGGGTGTCCACGTCCATCCGCTCCAGGAAGTCCTGGAGGGCCAGGCAGTTCATCACGATGCCGAGCATGCCCATGTAGTCGGCGCGGGAGCGCTCCATGCCACGCTGCTGGAGTTCGGCGCCGCGGAAGAAGTTGCCCCCGCCGGTGACGACGGCGATCTGCACGCCCGAGTCGGCGACGGCCTTGATCTCGCGGGCGACCTTCTCCACGACGTCGGGGTCGACCCCGACCTTGCCTCCGCCGAACACCTCGCCGGAGAGCTTGAGCAGCACGCGGTTGTAGCCGGTCATCCATGAGCCTTTCAAGGTGTGGTGCGGAGTGCGAAGAAGGCCGGTCCGATGATCACACAAAGTGTCATCGGACCGGCCTCCTACGTTGTTGCTATGTCTTTTCCTCGAGCATCTGACGGCTCAGGGTGCGTGCCTGGCAAGGCGGAGGCCCGCTGTACCCATTCCTGGCGAGCCTTGGAGCGGAGCGGCCGTCGAAGGGCCGACAACGCAGCCAGGTGCGTGCCATGAGTCGTCAGATCAGAGGCCGACCTCGAAGCGGGCGAAACGAGTCACCGTGGTGTTGGCGGCGTCGAGCACCTGCTTGACCGACTTCTTCGACTCGAAGACCGACTCCTGGTCGAGCAGGACGATCTCCTTGAAGAAGGCGCCGATGCGACCCTCGACGATCTTGGCGACGGCAGCCTCGGGCTTGCCCTCCTCGAGCGTCTTCTTGGTCAG
>Ga0164242_10002249_pt1 | contig 22430 bp, 23 predicted proteins | sample OricomgcompostMG_FD_108783 | JGI IMG/M metagenome (GOLD analysis project Ga0164242, IMG submission 108783) | Miracle-Growth compost microbial communities from Emeryville, California, USA - Original compost - Miracle growth compost (MG) ... | reverse complement strand
TAACCTCCTCTCCCACGTCGCAGTGTCGAAGCTGCCGCTGTCACAGTAATACCGAGCGGAGGATTAAAAGATCATGCCAAACGCCCCTATGAACGCTTTGCTGCCCGACGCACTGGTTATGGCCGGTGTCATCGTTGCGTGGCTCAACGACACGTTCACCGGCCCTTCGGGCCGGCGCACGACCTATCTCATCTCGCTGCTGACGACTGTCATAGCCGGAATCTGGTTCGCGGTGAACGCGTTCGATCCGCACGTGTACTACTACTTCACGCGCATGTACGTGGTGGATGCGTTCGCGAGCGCCATGAAGTCGGTCGTCACGTTCGGCTTCGCGGTCACGATCGTGTACTCGCGCAAGTATCTCGAAGACCGCGACATGTTCCGGGGCGAGTTCTTCCTGCTTGGCATGTTCTCGCTGCTTGGCCAGCTCGTGATGATTTCGGGCAACAACTTCCTCACGCTGTACCTCGGCCTCGAGCTGATGTCGCTCTCGCTCTACGCAGTCATCGCGCTGCGTCGTAACGCGACGCAGTCGAACGAAGCGGCCATGAAGTACTACGTGCTGGGTGCGCTGGCATCGGGTTTCCTGCTTTATGGCATCTCGATGCTGTACGGCGCGACCGGCTCGCTCGATCTGGGTGACGTGTTCAAGGCTATTGCCTCGGGCCACATCAACGACATCGTGCTGCTGTTCGGCGTGGTGTTCATCGTCGCAGGCGTGGCGTTCAAGATGGGCGCGGTGCCGTTCCATATGTGGGTGCCCGACGTCTATCAAGGCGCGCCCACGGCCATGACGCTGCTCACGGGCGGCGGCCCGAAGGTCGCGGCGTTCGCGTGGGCCGTGCGCTTCCTCGTCATGGGTCTGCTGCCGCTGGCCGTGGACTGGCAGGAAATGCTGATCATCCTGGCCGCGCTCTCGATGATCGTCGGCAACATCACGGGTATCGTCCAGCGCAACGTCAAGCGCATGCTCGCGTACTCGGCCATCTCGAACATGGGCTTCGTGCTGCTCGGCCTGCTGGCCGGCATCGTCGACAACAAGGCGACCGGTGCGGCCAGTGCCTACAGCTCGGCCATGTTCTACAGCATCATCTATCTGATCACGACGCTCGGCGCGTTCGGCGTGGTCATGCTGCTGGCCCGCCGCGATTTCGAAGCGGAAACGCTCGACGACTTCAAGGGCCTGAACCAGCGCAGCCCGGTGTTCGCGTTCGTCATGATGCTCATGATGTTCTCGCTCGCCGGCATCCCGCCGACGGTCGGTTTCTACGCGAAGCTTGCCGTGCTCGAAGCGACCATGAACGCCGGCCTCACGTGGCTCGCCGTGCTCGCGGTCATCACGTCGCTGTTCGGTGCGTTCTACTACCTGCGTATCGTCAAGCTGATGTACTTCGACGCACCGCAGGACACCGCGCCGATCGAGAGCCATCCGTTCAACCGCGCGCTGCTGACGGTCAACGGCGTGGCCGTGCTGGTGCTCGGCATCATCCCGGGTCCGCTGATGTCGCTTTGCCTGCAGGCCGTCTCGCATACGTTGCCACTGTAATGTCGTCAGCAGGGTGGTTCATCGTATTGTTGGCGCTCGCCGGCGCCAACTTGCCGTTTTTCAATCAACGGCTGTTCGGCATCGTGCCGCTGCGCGCGCAGAAGAAGAGCGCGTGGATTCGCATTGCCGAAATGATCGTGCTGTATTTTGTGGTCGGCGCGTTCGGCTTCATGCTGGAGGCGCGCGCCGGCAACCGCTTTGACCAGGGCTGGCAGTTCTACGCCATCACGTTCAGTCTCTTTGTCGTGTTCGCGTTTCCTGGCTTCGCCTGGCAATATCTCGTCAAACGCCGCCCGGCGTGATGCATACGCCTCGTCTTCGACGAGGCGTATGCCCTTCGATCGCATCGCGGGTTCCCGCGATTCCTCCGTACAGGCGCTTCCCAGAGGTTGAACATGGCTGCTGAACATCAAAAGCACGACCCGGCGCTCGCCGAGACGTGTGTTGAAAGCACGACGCTCCACGCGGGCAAATTCCTTACGCTCAAGTGCGACACGGTCGCCTTGCCCGACGGCAAGCACGCGACGCGCGAATACGTCCAGCATCCGGGCGCGGTCATGGTGATCCCGCTCTTCGACGATGGCCGGGTGCTGATGGAGCGTCAATATCGCTATCCGCTTGCGCGCGTGATGACCGAATTTCCGGCCGGCAAGCTCGATCCGCAGGAAGGCGCGCTTGCCTGCGCGATTCGCGAATTGAAAGAGGAGACGGGCTATACGGCGCGCGAGTACATCTATCTCGCGAAGATCCATCCCGTGATTTCGTACTCGACCGAATTCATCGACATCTATCTCGCGCGCGGCCTGACCGCCGGCGAGGCGCGGCTCGACGAAGGCGAGTTCCTCGAGACGTTCACGGCGACGCTGCCCGAACTGCTCGAATGGGTGCACACGGGCAAGATCACCGATGTGAAGACGATCATCGGCACGTTCTGGCTCGAAAAGGCGCTGTCGGGCGCCTGGCCGCTCGCGCAACCCGAGCGGGGCTGAGCGCCACCGAGTGCGTTTTGCCACGCCGGTGGCGGCAAAAAGGGTGTAAATCCAATGAATACGGCGGCCTCGCAGGCCGCCGTATTCATTGGAGCGTGGCACGTTTGCGTCGAGCGGCCTGCCTTGCGCGGCGCTACAATCGACAACCGGCTAGTCGGCCGTCCGGCGCCGCGATGGCGCTCGAAATTTTTGCTACGCTCATCGAAAAATTTACGAACGGTCGTTCACAAATTTACGTTTTGCGCTACACTCAACGCAAGCCACGATTCTCATGAAGGTCCTCGATTTACAGTGCCCAGACGGCCATCGGTTTGAAGGCTGGTTCGCTTCCGCTGACGACTTCGAGTCGCAGCTCTCGCGCAAGCTGGTCGAATGTCCGATGTGCGGCGCCACCCAGGTGAGCCGCGTGCCGTCTGCGCCCCGACTGAATTTGTCGGGCGCGAGCGAGGCGCCGTCCGCGGCTGGACAGGCGTCGCGAACGGCTCAGGCGGCGCAGGCCGCCGCGCAATGGCAGGCGCATGCCATGCGCGCGATGCGCGAGGTGCTGGAGAAGACCGAGAACGTAGGCGACCGTTTCGCCGAGGAGGCACGGCGCATTCACTACAACGAAGCGCCGGCGCGCAACATCCGCGGGGTGGCATCCGCGGAAGATGCGCAAGCTCTCGTCGAAGAAGGCATCGATGTGATGCCGCTGCCGGTACCGGCCGCGTTGAAGGATCCGCTGCAATAACGTCATGCGGGTCTCTTCGCCACGGCTTGGGGTTCGTGCCCAACCAGCCGCGGCCAGGAGACAACCCGCATGGATCTCGATTACACCCCCACCGACGACGCGTTTCGCGCCGAAGTTCGCGCCTGGCTCGAGGCCAACCTGCCTCAAGATGTGCGCGCGAAGGTTCTCAACCACAAACGCCTGAGCCGCGACGACATCGCCAACTGGCACAAGCTGCTCGGCCAGCGCGGCTGGTCGGCGCCTGCCTGGCCGGCTGAATACGGCGGTCCGGGCTGGAACGAAACGCAGCGTCACATCTGGGACGAAGAGTGCGGCCGCATTGGCGCGCCCGTGGTCCTGCCGTTCGGTGTCTCGATGGTCGCGCCCGTGCTGATGAAGTACGGCAACGAGGCACAAAAGCGCCGCTACCTCCCGCGCATTCTCTCCGGCGAAGACTGGTGGTGCCAGGGCTATTCCGAGCCGGGCTCGGGCTCGGATCTCGCTTCGCTGCGCACGCGCGCAGTGCGCGAGGGCGACCACTACGTCGTGAACGGCCAGAAGACCTGGACCACGCTCGGCCAATACGCCGACATGATGTTCTGCCTCGTGCGCACCGACCCCGCCGCGAAGAAGCAGGAGGGCATTTCGTTCCTGCTCATCGACATGAAGACGCCCGGCATCACCGTGCGCCCGATCATCACGCTCGACGAAGACCACGAGGTCAACGAAGTGTTCTTCGAGGACGTGAAGGTGCCGGTCGAGAATCTCGTCGGCGAAGAGAACCGCGGCTGGACCTACGCGAAATATCTGCTCGGCCACGAGCGCACGGGCATCGCGCGCGTGGGCGCGTCCAAGCGCGAACTCGCGTTCCTCAAGGGCGTCGCGCTCGGGCAGAAGAAGCACGGCAAACCGCTCCTGCACGATCCGGTTTTCGCGGCGCGCGTGGCCGCCGTCGAAATCGAGTTGATGGCGCTCGAAGTGACGGCCGAGCGCGTGATCGCGAGCAGCGCTCATGGTCGCGGCCCGGGGCCCGAGGCATCGATGCTCAAAATCAAGGGCACCGAGATCCAGCAGGCGCTCACCGAACTCATGGTCGATGCGGTCGGTCCGCTCGCCGCGCCGTTCGATCCGGCGTTCCTCGAGGGCGAGCACGCGCATGCGGCCGGCGGCGACGACGACGCAGCGCCGCTCGCGGCGTACTACTTCAACTATCGCAAGACGTCGATTTACGGCGGGTCGAACGAAATCCAGAAGAACATCATCGCGCAGATGATTCTGGGGATTTGAGGAGCGGCGCAATGGACTTCAATTTCACCGAAGAGCAACAGCAACTCGCCGACGCGCTGCGTCGCTATCTCGACAAGAATTACGGCTTCGAAGCGCGCCAGGCGATCGTGAAGACGCCGGAGGGCGTGTCGGCCGCGCACTGGAACGCGTTCGTCGAACTCGGCCTCACTGCGTTGCCGGTGCCGGCGGAGCAGGGCGGCTTCGACGGCTCGCCGTTCGACATGCTGGTGGTCATGCAGGAGCTGGGCCGCATGCTCGTCGTCGAGCCGTATTGGGCGACGGCTGTTGGCGTGGAAGCGCTCAAGCTCGCGGGCGCTGAAAATGCACAAAACGCGCAACTGCTGGAGCGCGTGGCGGCGGGCGAGATCAAGCTCGCGGCGGCATTTCACGAGCCCGGCGCGCGCTACGACCTGTTCGCGCTCGAAACGCTCGCGAAGGAAACCGGCGACGGCTTTGCGCTCACGGGCAGCAAGTCGGTCGTGCAGCACGGCGCGCAAGCCGACTACTGGATCGTGCCGGCGCGTCTTGCGGGCGAAGTCGCCGTGTTCGTGGTGGCGCGCGATGCGAAAGGCGTCGAGGTCAGCGACTACCGCACGATCGACGGCCAGCGCGCCGCCACGCTCAAGTTCGACGGCGCAACGGCGCGCCGGTTGGGCGTTGCGGGCGCTGCGGGCGCGGCCACGTGGGAGCAGATCGCCGATTACGCCACCTTCCTCCTGTGCGCGGAAGCGGTGGGCGCCATCGATGCGCTCAATCACGCAACTGTCGAATATACCAAGACGCGCCAGCAGTTCGGCGTGCCGATCGCGCGCTTCCAGGCGCTCCAGCACCGCATGGCCGAGATGCTGATCCATGGCGAGCAGGCGCGCTCGCTCACGTACCTCGCGGCCGCGCGCTACAGTAGCGCTTCGTCCGACGAACGCCGCCGCGCGATCTCGGCGGCGAAGGTGCGCGTGGGGCAGGCCGCGCGCTACGTCGGCCAGCAGGCGGTGCAACTGCACGGCGGCATGGGCGTGACCAACGAAGTCGCCGCGGCGCACCTGTTCAAGCGCCTGGCGATCATCGAGACCACGCTCGGAGACGTCGATTACCATCTCGAACGCTTCGCCTCGCTGCCGGGGTTTGCGCAGGCGGCCGCCTGAGTCGCGCCGGCAGGCGTGTCGTGAAGCAACTCGAAACGGAGAGTCATCGATGGGAGTGAGTTACGAAGATCTCGAAGTGGGCAAGTCGTATGAAATCGGCTCGCACACGTTCGGGCGCGAAGAGGTCGTGCAGTTCGCGCAGCAGTTCGATCCGCAGCCGTTTCATCTGAGCGAGGCGGCCGGCGAGGCGTCGCACTTCGGGGGCCTCGTCGCGAGCGGCTGGCACACGTGCTCGGTCATGATGGGTATGCTCGTGCGCAATTTTCTCGAGGGCTCGACGTCGATGGGCTCGCCCGGCATCGACGAGATTCGCTGGATCAAGCCGACGCGCGTCGGCGACACGCTCACGATGACCAATTCCGTCTTGAGCAAGCGCGTCTCGCAGAGCAAGCCGGATCGCGGCATCGTCGAAACGCGCTGGGAGGGCCGCAATCAGCACGGCGAGCTCGTGGTGACGGTGAGCTCGAAGGCGTTGTTCGGGTTGCGCCATCCCGGCGTGCGCCATTCCGGAGACGCATCATGAGCGAGGCCGATGGGGTCGAAATCGCGGACGTCGCGGCCTTGCGCGCGCTCGTGGGCGCCGAGCCGTTCGCGAGCGGCTGGCACACGGTGAGCGAGGCGAGCGTGCTGGGCTTCGCCGACGCCACCGGCGATCATCAATGGATTCATGTCGACGCCGAGCGGGCGCGCCGCGAGTCGCCGTTCGGCGGTCCGATCGCCCACGGCTTTCTTACGCTGTCGCTCGTGCCGGCGCTGCTCCAGGGGACCGTGAAGATGCGTCAGCGCATGGGCGTGAACTATGGGCTCAATCGCGTGCGCTTTACGTCGCCTGTTCCGGTCGGCGCCAGGGTGCGCGCGCGCATCGGCGTGAAAGCGGTTAGCGACGTCGAAGGCGGTGGCGCGCAGGTCGTCTGGAACATCGGCATCGAATGCGAAGGCAGCGAGCGGCCTGCGTGCGTGGCCGAATTCATTTCGCGGCACTACTTCTGAGCGGCTGAGGGCGTTTCTACCGCTGACTTGCGCAGAATGCGAGAGGGGCGTCCGGCTACGAGCCGCACGCCCCTCGTTCGTTCTGGCTGGCGTTGATTGTCAGGCCGCCTTCGAGGTGTGCTTCGTATATTGCGTCGCGCCGAACAGGACCTCCTTCGCCTTGTCGTCCATGAGCGGCTTGCGCGCGTTCGCCAGCACCTCGACGCCGCGCTTGACGGCCGGGCGTGCCGCGATCGTCTCGTGCCAGCGCTTCACATTGGGCAGCGCGTCGAGGTCGACGCCCTGGTTTTGCCACGAGCGCGTCCATGGGAACGCGGCGATATCGGCGATGGTGTAGTCGTCGCCGGCCAGGTACTCGGTCTTTTCGAGCTGCGTTTCCATCACGTTGTAGAGACGCTTCGCCTCGTTCGTGTAGCGGTTCACGGCGTATTCGATCTTCTCGGGCGCGTAAATGCGGAAGTGGTGCGCCTGGCCGAGCATGGGCCCGAGTCCGCCCATCTGGAACATCACCCATTGCAGCACGTCGTAGCGCGCCGCGAGGTCTTCGGGCATGAATTTGCCGGTCTTCGCGGCCAGATAGATCAGGATCGCGCCCGACTCGAACAGCGAGAAAGGCTTGCCGTCGGCGCGCGCCGGGCCTGCGGAATCCGTGATGGCGGGAATCTTGTTGTTCGGGCTGATTTCGAGGAACTCGGGCTTGAACTGGTCGCCGGCCCCGATATCGATGGGATGCACGCGGTACTCGAGGCCGGTCTCCTCGAGCATGATATGGACTTTGTGACCGTTGGGCGTGGCCCAGCTATAGACGTCGATCATCGTGGCTCCTTGGCACCTGTGACGAAGGCCCCGCCAGACTCGCGCGGCGCTTGAACTGGCGCAAATTAGCATAGATCGCCGGGCGGTGCAGAGGGCCCACGAGCGCCCCTGTTGCGCTTGTGGGCTTGGCGCCGGGAAGGCCCCGGGATCGGTTACGAGCGCGTGACCGGCATCTCCACGCGCGAGGCCGCGGCCGGTTCCATGTAGCGCGCGAATTCGAGCTTGGCGATGGCGTTGCGGTGCACTTCGTCGGGGCCGTCCGCGAAGCGCAGCGTGCGTGCCTGCGCGTAGGCATAGGCGAGCGGGAAGTCGCCGCTCACGCCGCCGCCGCCATGCGCCTGGATCGCCCAGTCGAGCACCTGGCAGGCCATGTTCGGCGCGACCACCTTGATCATCGCGATTTCGCCGCGCGCGCCCTTGTTGCCGACGGTGTCCATCATGTACGCGGTTTTGAGCGTGAGCAGGCGCGCCTGTTCGATCATGCAGCGCGCCTCGGCGATGCGCTCCTGCGTAACCGTCTGCTGCGCGATGGTCTTGCCGAACGCGGTGCGCGAGAGCGCGCGCTTCGCCATGAATTCGAGCGCGCGCTCGGCCAGCCCGATCAGGCGCATGCAGTGGTGGATGCGGCCCGGTCCGAGGCGTCCCTGGGCGATCTCGAAGCCGCGGCCTTCGCCCAGCAGGATGTTCGACGCCGGCACGCGCACGTTTTCGAGCTTGATCTCCATGTGACCGTGCGGCGCGTCGTCGTAGCCGAACACGGTGAGCGGCCGTTTGACCGTGATGCCCGCCGTGTCGGACGGCACGAGAATCATCGACTGCTGCGCGTGGCGCGGCGCATCGGGATCGGTCTTGCCCATCACGATATAGACCGCGCAACGTGGATCGCCCGCTCCCGACGACCACCACTTCGTGCCGTTGATCACGTAGTCGTCGCCATCGCGTTCGATGCGCGTCTGGATGTTGGTCGCGTCCGACGATGCCACTTCGGGCTCCGTCATCAGGAAGGCCGAGCGGATCTGGCCTTCGAGCAGCGGCGCGAGCCATTGGCGCTTGTGCTCTTCGGTGCCGTAGCGCTCGATGGTCTCCATGTTGCCGGTATCGGGCGCGCTGCAGTTGAACACTTCAGGCGCCCAGGTCACGCGGCCCATGATCTCGCACAGCGGAGCGTATTCGAGGTTGGTGAGGCCTGCGCCACGCGTGGAGTCGGGCAGGAACAGGTTCCACAGACCCGCTTCGCGGGCCTTCAGCTTGAGCTGCTCGACGATCTGCGTGGGCACCCAGGCGTTGCCGTTCGCGCGATTGCGCTCGACTTCCTCGTGATAGACGGCCTCGTTCGGGTAGATGTGTTCGTCGAAGAACGCGAGCAGTTTCTCGCGCAGCGTCTGCACTTTCGGGGAGTAGTCGAAATTCATCCAGGACCTCGCGAATAAAGCGCACTGTCTATGAATCGAGTGCGGATGGAATGCGGTTGGAATCGATGAAATGCGGCGCTGGGCTAGCGCACTTTCTGTGCGTACTGCCACGCGAGCTCGGCCATCGGCCTGGCGCGGCGGCCCGCGTCGGCGGCCTGGGCGCTGGCGGCGGTGCCGTCGACCACGCGCCTCATGATCCCCTGCAAAATGGCCGCGATGCGGAACATGTTGTAGGCGAGATAGAAGTTCCAGTCGCCGCGGATTTCGAGGCCCGTGCGCTCGCAGTAGCGCTCGACGTATTGCTGCTCGTCGGGAATGCCGAGCGCCTTCCAGTCGAGTCCGCCGATGCCGCGAAACTGGCCCGGCTCGACGTGCCAGGCCATGCAGTGGTACGAAAAATCGGCGAGCGGGTCGCCGAGCGTCGAGAGTTCCCAGTCGAGCACGGCGAGCACGCGCGGCTCGGTGGGGTGGAAGATCAGGTTGTCGAGCCGATAGTCGCCGTGCACGACCGAGACGCGCGAACCCGTGTCATCGGGCAGGTGTTGCGGCAGCCATTCGATCAAGCGGTTCATCGCGTCGATCGATTCGGTTTCCGAAGCCTGATACTGGCGGCTCCAGCGATCGATCTGGCGTGCGAAATAATTGCCGGGCTTGCCATAGTCGGCAAGGCCGACGGCGTCGGGCTTCACGTTGTGGAGCGCGGCGATCACGCGGTTCATCTCGTCGTAGATCTCGCTGCGCTGTTCGGGCGTCATGCCGGGCAGCGCCTGGTCCCACAGCACGCGGCCCTGGACGAACTCCATCACGTAGAACGCCCGGCCGATCACGGCCTCGTCTTCGCAGAGCGCGAGCATCCTGGCGACGGGCACGTCCGTGGCGTCTAGCGCGGCCATCACGCGGTATTCGCGCTCGATCGCGTGCGCCGAAGGCAGCAGCTTCGCCTTCGGGCCCGGCTTTGCGCGCATCGCATAGCTGCGCTTCTTCGTGATCAGCTTGAAAGTGGGATTGGACTGGCCGCCCGCGAACTGCTCGACCGTGAGCGGCCCTTCGAAACCATCGACATGCGCGGCGAGCCACGTGGCAAGCGCCTCGGTGTCAAAGCGCTGACGCTCGGCGACGGGGCGCGTACCTTCGAACGCCGAAAAGTCGGTCGAGCGGTCGGCGTTCGTCTTGTCTCCATCCGGGGTGGCTTGCGCCATGTTCGTCTCCCTCCTCGTATAGGCGTTGCGTGAGCTAGCGCGCGGGGCGATAGCGCAGATATTGCGCGTACAGCATCTCCATCGTCGTGTTGCGCACGTCTTTGTGCAGCGGCGAGGGTGGCGCGTAATTGAGCATACGCACGACCCAGTCGCGAGGCGCGGCGCCCACGTCGAGCGCGTTGATGCAGCCCGTGCTCTGCGCAAGGTGACCGAAGAACATGCGGCCGCCGGCCGTGATCGCATGCGAGAGAATCGCGCGGTTCACGCCGCCGTGCAGAACCAGCAGCGCCGTGTCCCATGACGTGTCGGCGCGCAGCGCGGCGAGTGCGGGCAGCACGCGCTCGAGCAGAGCGCCGATGGTTTCGCCGCCGAGAAAGCGCGTTTCTTCGGGCACGATACCGTCGAAGATGCGCAGGAACGCGTCCTCGATCTGCTCGGGCGCCATCGCGCCGAGCCGCCCGCCGCGAATCTCTTCCCACGCGGGCTGCGCTTCGAGTTCGATGCGCTGGCCCGTGGCGGCGAGCACGCGCTCCGCGGTCTCGACCGTGCGCCGCAGGCCGCTCACGATCACGCGGTCGAAGCGCGTACCTTGCTGCGCGAAGGCTTCGCCAGCGGCCGTGGCCTGGGCGCGGCCGCGCTCGTTGAGCGGCACCGTTTCGGGGTCGATGGTGCGCCCCGAGTCGTCGAAGTAGGTGACGTCGCCGTGGCGCATCAGATAGATGCGCCGACGCGCGGGCAGCTTGAATTCGCTCATCGCTTGTAGACCGGCTGACGCTTTTCGAGGAACGCGGTGATGCCTTCGAGCCCGTCGCTGTGATGCAGCGAAGTCACGAAGCTGTCGCGTTCGGCGGCGAGATGGGCGTCGAGCGACTGCGTGCCCGCAGCGTTCGTCAGCCCCTTGATGCGCGTGACCGAGTTCGGTGAAATCCTGGCGAGATCGTCGGCCCAGGCGAGTGCCGTATCGAGCGCCGTCTGCGGTTTGGCGACGCGATTCACGACGCCAAGCTCGGCGAGGCGCGCCGCGCCGATCGGCTTGCCTTCGACCATCAGCTCGAAGGCAAGCGCGCGCGGCAGCGACTGCGCGAGGAACCACGAGCCGCCGCCATCGGGCGTCAGGCCCACGCGCGAATACGCCATGACGAATTTCGCGTCCTCGGCGGCCACCAGCAGGTCGGCGGCGAGCGCGAGCGAGAAGCCCGCGCCCGCGGCGGCGCCTTCGACCGCGGCGATCACGAGCTTGCTCGACTGGCGCATCGCCGTGACCCATTGCGCGAGCATGTCGATGCTGGCGGCCTGCACCGAAGGCTCCTTGGCGCGGTTTTCGAGCAGACGGTTCAGATTGCCGCCCGCGCAGAAGAAGTTGTCGGCGCCCGTGAGGACGATTGCGCGCAGCGAGTTGTCGCGCTCGGCGGCATCGAACGCCTCGATTGCGGCGGCATACATGTCGGGGTGCAGCGCGTTGCGCGCGCCGGGGTTCGACAGCGTCAGCACGAGCGTCGATTCGTGGTCTTCCGGGCGGGTGCTGCGGAGTTCGGCGCTCATTGCGGTGCCTCGTTCGGTGCGTTGATGTCTGCTGCGTCGGGTTGCGTCAGGGAAAGGCCGAGCTGCGCGCGGCGCGCAAGCCACGGCGACGGGCGATAGCGCGGGTCGCCGAGCACGGCGTGGATGTTGCGCAGGATCGTGAGAATCGTGCGTGCGCCGAGCGCCTCGCCTAGCGCGAGCGGTCCGTGCGGATAACCCAGGCCGAGCGTCACGGCCAGATCGATGTCGCGCGGCGAGGCGATCTGTTTTTGCGCGATCTCGCAGCCGATGTTCACGATCGTCGCGACAACGCGCTGCGCAACGAAGCCCGTGGAATCGCGGATCACCGTGACCGGCACGCCGTCGGCGGCGAACAGCGCGTGGCCCGCGTCGCGTGCGGCGCGCGTGGTGGCCGGCGTCGTCATCAGGGTGCGGCGCTTCGCGCCTGCGAGCGGGAACAGCGTGTCGATGGCGACGACGCGGCTCGCGTCGAGTTGCTCGTCGAGCGCTGCCGTGGTGGCGTCCAGACCCAGCGGCGCGACCACGATCAGCGCGTCGGCGCCGGGCGCGTCGCCTTCGTCGATGGCGACGCCCGCCTGGGCGGCGAGCGCGAGCACGGCCTCGCGCGCCGCAGCATGGCGCCGGCTCACCCAGACGCGCGTGGGCAGCGTCGTGGGCGCGGCGGGTTCATCCGGCACTTGCTGCTTGCCATCGACGTATCGATAGAAACCTTCGTCCACCTTGCGGCCGACGAGCCCGCCCGCGAGCCGCACGCCCGTGATGGGCGAGGGCGTGAAGCGCGGCTCCTCGTAGAACTGGTGATAGATCGACTCCATCACGGGATGCGAGACGTCGAGCGCGGTCAGGTCCAGCAGCTCGAACGGGCCAAGGCGAAAGCCCGCCTGTTCGCGCATGATGCGGTCGATGTCGGCGAAACTCGCCACGCCTTCTCCGGCCACGCGCAGGCCTTCGGTATTCATGCCGCGGCCCGCGTGATTGACGATGAAACCCGGCATGTCTTTCGCGCGCACGGGCGTGTGGCCCATGCGGCGCGCGAGCGCCATGAGCGCGTCGCCGGCGGCAGGGTTGCTGCGCAGGCCGTCGATCACCTCGACGACTTTCATCAGCGGCACGGGGTTGAAGAAGTGATAGCCCACGACGCGCGAGGGATCGGTGCAGGCGGCGGCGATCGCCGTGATCGACAACGACGACGTGTTCGAGGCGAGCACGCACCGGCCGCTCACCACGGTTTCGAGTTCGCGAAAGAGGATGCGCTTGGCGTCCAGGTTCTCGACGATCGCTTCGATCACGAGATCGCAGCCCGCAAGGCCGTCGATCGTGTTCACGCCCGTGACGCGTTCGAGCGCGGCTTTGGCGTCGGTCTCGGCGAGCTTGCCTTTTGCCGCGAGCTTCGCGAAGGTATCGGCGAGATACGTGCTCGCGGCCGCGACCGCCTGCGCATTGGTATCGTAGAGGCGCACCGCGAGACCCGCCTGCGCGGCGATCTGGGCGATGCCGCGGCCCATGGCGCCGGTACCGACGATACCGATTGTCTCAATGTTGAAATGATGTGAAGTCATTGGAAGCCTGGCTCCATGATTGGCCTAGAATAGCACGGTCGTACAATTTCACGAAAGCAGTTGGGCGGGTTCATCGAGAACGCCGCCGCTCGCAAGGAGGCAATGAGAATGATCAAGCTGCATGGTTTCGCGCTTTCGAACTACTACAACAAGGTCAAGTTCGCGCTGCTCGAGTATGGCATTCCGTTCGAGGAGGCGACGACGAAGCTTCCGCTCGCCGAGGCGCAACTGGCGCAATCGCCCACGGGCAAGGTGCCGTTCATCGAGACCGAGCAGGGTTTTCTGTGCGAGTCGGAGGTGATCGTCGAATATCTGGCGGCTCGCTATCCCGAGAAGCGCATTTTTTCCGCTGATCCGTGGAAGGCGGCGAAGGAGCGCGAACTCATTACGGTGATCGAGACGCATCTGGAACTGGCCGTGCGCGAACTGTACGCCGAGGCGTTTTTCGGCGGGAAGGTGAGCGAAGACGTCAAGGCGAGTGTCGAAAAGCGCCTGAACCGTTATATCCCCAGCTTCAAGCGGCTCGTGAAGTTTGCGCCGTACGCTGGCGGGGAGCTGTTCGGGATCGTCGACATCGTCGCGTTTGCGAGCCTGCCGCTCGTCGCGATGGCGACGCAGAAGATTTACGGCCGCGATTTTCTCGCCGAAGCCGGCGTGGACTGGAAGTCGTATCTGAAGCTCGTGGGCGAGCGGCCCGCGGCACAGCGCGTCGCCGCCGAACGCAAGGCCTATATCGAAGCGAATTCGTAAAGCGGGCAAGCTGGGCGCCCGCATGACCCAGGCGCTCTGGCGGTGCGGCGTGCAGCGGGATGCGCGCCGCGCCGCCTCGCGCGATGCTCGGGAACGCCTTGCCGTTCGCGGATGCATCGCGCGTTTCCGGGCGTCAGAGCCGCGCGAGACGCTCTAGCGCGGTCGCGAGCGTGCTTTCCTGCTTGGCGAAGCAGAAGCGCACGACGCCCGATTCGTGCGCTTCGTGATAGAACGCCGATACCGGAATGGCCGCCACGCCGATCTCGGCCGTGAGCCATTTCGAGAATTCGGCTTCGGGCAGATCGCTAATCGCCGAATAATCCACGCACTGGAAGTACGTGCCTTCGCACGGCAGCAGCTTGAAGCGCGAGTTCGCGAGTCCGGCGCGGAAGAAGTCGCGCTTCTTCTGGTAGAACGCGGGCAAGTCCAGGTACGGCCGGGGATCGCTCAGGTAATGCGCGAGACCCACTTGCATCGGCGTGTTCACGGTGAACACATTGAACTGATGCACCTTGCGGAATTCGGCCGTGAGCGGCGCGGGCGCCGCCACGTAGCCGATCTTCCAGCCCGTCACGTGAAAAGTCTTGCCGAAGCTCGACACGATGAAGCTGCGCGCGGCGAGTTCCGGATAGCGCGCGACGCTCTCGTGCGGCTGGCCGTCGTAGACCATGTGTTCGTAGACTTCGTCGGAGAGAATCAGCACGTTGGTGCCGCGCACGATCTCTTCGAGCTTGCGCATGTCCTCGGCGCGCCACACCGTGCCCGTGGGGTTGTGGGGCGTGTTGATGAGGATGAGGCGCGTCTTCGGGGTGATGGCGGCGGCCAGGCGGTCGAACGGGATCGCATAGTCGGGCGCTTCGAGCGTCACGAACACGGGCTTGCCGCCCGCCAGTTCGATCGACGGCAGATAGCTGTCGTAGGTCGGCTCCACCACGATCACTTCATCGCCGGGATGCACCGCGCACAGGATCGCCGTGAGCAGCGCCTGGGTGGCGCCCGCCGTCACGGTGATCTCGGTATTGGCGTCGTAGCGGCGACCATAGAGATTCGCGATCTTCTCCGAGACGGCCTCGCGCAGCGCGGGCATGCCGGCCATCGGCGGGTACTGGTTGTGGCCGTCGCGCATGGCTTGCGCGACCGCGTCGACGATGCGCGCGTCGCAGTCGAAGTCGGGAAAGCCCTGGCCCAGGTTCACCGCGCCCTTTTCGGCGGCGAGCGCGCTCATGACCGTAAAGATCGTCGTGCCGACGTCGGGCAGACGCGAAGGAAAAGAGGGCGAGAGCAGCGGAGTGTGCGACGGATCTTGCGAGGGATGCGGTGCGTTCATGGCGCTGTCGGAAGAAGGACGGTGGAACGGGAAAGCTCGATTGTAGGCAAATCGTCCGGGATGCGGGCGGCCTGGCCCCGCGCCCGACGCGTGGCGATCAGGTCAGACCGGCGAGGTTGCGGCGGCGGCCAGCCCGCATTCGGCAACGAAGGCGTCGGGCGTGCCGATGCGAAAGCCGAAATCGCGTGCGATGCGCTTCGCGAGCTTGAGCACCGCGCGGTCCTTCGAGACGAGCCATGCGGCGCCGCTTGCGCGCGCGAGCTCCAGGAATTTCTGGTCGTCGCGATCGCGGCATTGGGGCAGCGCACGGGCGTCGGCAGGCGGAGGCGGCGGTTCGATCTGCCGTACTAGCGTCGTCAGTGCGGCGAGCGCGGCCGCTTTATCCGTGCCGCGACCCTGAAATTGCGGATAGTCCAGCACATGCGCGAGCTCGGCATGGCAGCGCGTGTCGATCAGCGCCTCGAACGCGCCGCGCTCGAGCGCGGCGCGAATGGGGCGCGTATGCGGGTCGTCGAACACGAGAATGTCGAGCCACACGTTCGAGTCGAGCACCACTGTCCGTGCCTCTTGCGGGCCCGCTACGCGGGAATCGGCGTGGATGTTGTCTGGGGGCGTGAAACCGGTCATTCGTGAATTCGCTACAATCGGGCTTTCGCCTTTGAACATCGGCACATTGGTGCCTGCAAGCCTCTATGATAATCGTTCTGTCGCCGGCCAAATTGCTCGACTATGACACGCCGGCGCACATCGAAACCCACACCATCCCCGATTTCGTCGACGACGCAGCCGAGCTGATCGATGGCCTGCGCCGGCTTTCGCCTCAGCAGATCGGCACGCTCATGAGCATTTCGGACCCGCTCGCGCGCCTGAACTTCCAGCGTTACGCCGACTGGTCGCAGCACTTTAGCCAGACCAACGCGAAGCAGGCCGTGCTCGCGTTCAACGGCGACGTGTACGAGGGCTTCGACGCGAAGTCGCTGACTCACGCCGATCTCGACTACGCGCAGCAGCACGTGCGGGTGCTCTCGGGCCTGTATGGCGTGCTGCGTCCGCTCGATCTGCTGCAGCCGTATCGGCTGGAAATGGGGACGCGCTTCGAAAACGCGCGCGGCAAGGACCTGTACGCGTTCTGGGGCGAGCGCATCACGCACGCGCTCAACGCGCAACTCGAACGCAATCAGGAACAAGCGCTGAAACAAGCGCTGAAGGGCGCGCGCGTGCTGGTGAACTGCGCATCGAACGAGTACTTCAAGGCCGTGAAGCCGAAGACCCTCGCGGCGCCCATCATCACGCCCGTCTTCGAAGACTGGAAGGGTGGCCGCTACAAGATCATCAGCTTCCACGCGAAACGTGCGCGCGGGTTGATGGCGCGCTATGCGGTCGAGAACCGCATTGCCGAGCCAGAAGCGCTCAAGGCCTTCGACACCGAAGGCTACGCGTTCGATGCGCAGGCATCGAATGATTCGACCTATGTATTCCGCCGGCGTCTGGCCGATTAAACCGGCTTGAGCGGCGCTTGCGCCGCGATTGTTTCAAAGCGATTGCTGACCCAGCGAAGGACACCGACATGACGATTTCCATTTCCAGCCAGTTCGACGCAGGCGCGATCGACGTGCTCTCCTGCGAGCACGCCGACGATATCCGTCTGCGCGTGCGCGCCGACAATCAATCGGACTTCGCGCAGTGGTTCTATTTCCGCCTCACGGGCGCTCGCGGCGAGCGTTGCGTGATGACGTTCGAGAATGCCTCGGCGTGCGCGTTCCCCGAAGGCTGGCGCGACTACCAGGCCGCGGCGAGCTATGACCGCGTGAACTGGTTCCGCGTGCCGACCTCGTACGATGGCAAGGCGCTCGTCATCGACCATACGCCCGACTTCGACAGCATCTACTACGCGTATTTCGAGCCGTATGGCGAGGAGCGTCACGCCGAGTTTCTCGGCGCGTTGCAGCAACTCCCGCACGCCACGCTCAGCGAACTCGGCCAGACCGTCGAGGGACGGCCGATGACGCTGCTCTCGCTCGGCATGCCAGGCGATACCACGCCCGAAGGCCAGCCCAAGAAGACGGTGTGGATCATCGCGCGCCAGCATCCGGGCGAGTCGATGGCCGAGTGGTTCGTCGAAGGGCTGGTGAAGCGTCTGGCGGGCTGGGGCGACTGGGCTGGCGATCCGGTCGCGCGCAAGCTGCTCGACCGCGTGATCTTCCACATCGTGCCGAACATGAACCCGGACGGCAGCGTACACGGCAACCTGCGCACCAACGCGGCGGGCGCGAACCTGAACCGCGAATGGATGGCTCCCGATGCGCAGCGCAGTCCCGAGGTGCTGGTCGTGCGCGATGCGATCGAGGCCACCGGCTGCGATCTGTTCTTCGACATCCATGGCGACGAGACGCTGCCGTATGTGTTCGTGGCGGGCTCGGAGATGCTGCCCGGCTTCACCGAGCAGCAGCGCACCGAGCAGACGGCATTCATCGAAGCGTTCAAGATCGCGAGTCCGGATTTCCAGGACAAACACGGCTACGAAGCGAGCCGCTATCGCGAAGACGCGCTCAAGCTGGCGTCGAAGTACATCGGGCATCGCTACGGCTGTCTGTCGCTCACGCTCGAAATGCCGTTCAAGGACAACGCAAACTTGCCCGACGAGCGCGTGGGCTGGAACGGCGAGCGCAGCGCCGCGCTGGGTGCCGCGATGCTGCAAGCCATCTTGCGCCACGTCGAAACGTTCGCGTGACGCAAGCGCCGCGTCACTGCGCGGCGCCGGCATGAAAAAAGGGGAAGCGGTGTGAGCCGCTTCCCCTTTTGTCGTGTGTGGTACGCCGTGCGGGCGGCGCACATACGTTCACCGCGTCGTCGACTTCTTTTTCGTGCTTGTCTTCTTTGTCGTCGACTTCGTTGTCGATTTCGTCGTTGTTTTGGCGGTCGATTTGCTGCCGTGCTTCGTGCTCGTTGCCGACGACTTGTGGCTCGATTTGCTCGAGGTCGCCTTCTTCTTCTTCTTGCCCTTGCCGGTCGCCTTCTTCGACTTCTTGCCGTGCTTGCTGCTCACATGAGCCGTGGTGCCGCTGCGGGGCTCGCTGCGTGCGCGCAACGGCGGGACGGGATCGTTCCAGCTGAACGCGAGAATCTGCTGGCCCAGATAGCCGCAGCGGAAGTGCAGATCGTATGGCGCGTGGCTGCCGTCTTTCGGAATGCCGATGCCATCGACGGTGACGATCGTGTCGACCTTCACGCGCTGCTTGCCTTCATCGAAGGAGTCGTTCCAGGGCGTCACGGTGGCGTGCGCGCTGTCGAAGGAGCTGGGCGGAAACTCGACGTGATCGAGCGCGTTCGACGTGCTGGCGATGAAATTGCCATGCGCTGCGCAACTGGCGACCAGCGGGTCGGCATGCATCTGGGTAACGAAGGTGTTGGCGAGATCGCTTTGCGTGCTGGCCAGATCGCCTGGCTGATCGATGGGGGCGGGTGGATCGGTCTGATCGGCCTGCGCGGGCGACATGCAAACGAACGTGAGGCTCACGGCGCAGGCGGCCAGTCTGCCGAGTACAGCCAGCAACTGGCGAGATGCGTTGTTGCGGTCCATCTGATTATTCTGGGTGAGGGGTGAGACGTCAGGCACCGTAAGATGCTGCGTCGTATGGATGAGTTCCAGTGCTGGGCAAATATTTCGCTGAAGGCGGCTCGCGGGATGGCTTTCTGGCGAGCACGCTGCGGCTTGTGGCCACGGTATGTTCTGCCGCTTGGCCATTCTAACGCAAGGGTGTTGCATGGCGGCCTGTGGAAACGGTCGACTATGCGTCAACCGCAAGTCTCGCGCATGCCGCGCCGCTCAGGTGCGTGGACCGCCTAGCCGATAGCGCCGCACGTCATAGGTCGTGACCCACGTGGGGCGATAGACAGCGATCAACGCGGTGGCCATGCCGGTAAACCAGGCTTCGCCCGACGCCAGCAGGAATACGCTGAAGGCATAGCCCGCGGGCACGGTGACCATCGATCCGTTGTTGAGCGCGATGTGTGTGCCGAGCGCCAGATAGGCCGCCGCGGATACCGCGATGGCAGGCGATACGAAACCCTGGCCGACGATGAACATGAAAAGGTTGCGGGGCAACCATGCAGCGCAGGCGCGCTGCAGCAATGCAGAGACGGCCACCGGGAAGGCGCCGAACACGAGAAAGGTGAGCGCGACGCCGTCCCACGGCGCGTCGAACACCACCGCGGCCAGCGCAACGACCACTGCCATGGCAACGAGCGCGAGCCCCCAGTCGAATAGCGTGACCACGAGGGTGGCGCCGAGCAGATGCAGCACGGTGCCGTCCTCGAGCCACGCATTGCTTGCCCACAGCACGGAGACGGCCACGATGATGGCGAGCCACACGTGCTGGAGCGTCGCGTCCTGCAGACGCTTGAACGGGTTCTTCCATAACGCGAGCGCGAGCAGGCCCCCGGCTGCAATCCATGCACCGACGATGACCCACAACGGAAGCGGCGTATACAGGAACCCCATATGCTTCATATTACTCGTTGGAACGCAAAACGTGTGCGCATGTGGGCGGCGCTTCCTGCTCCTCGTTGTCCGAGTCGGCTTCGGCATATGGCACGGGCGGGGCGGGTGCCGCGCTGCCGTAAGGCACGGTGGGCTCCGCGGCGATCGGTAGCGCTTCTGCGGTGTCGTCTTGTCGCAACGGATAGCGGAAGGAGCGCTCAGTTCGAGAGCGCAGCGGCATCGGGCCATGTTCGCCGTAGGTCGGCTTCTGTGCGCTATCGCGGCGCGTGCGCAGTACCTGCAACTGATTTGCCAGCAAGCCGTTGTAGATCGCCACGGCAGCGGCGCGGTTGGGTGCGCCGAGTTGCTGGAAGATGCTCGCCAGGTGGACTTTGACGGTGCCCTCGCTGATGCCGAGCGCTCGGGCGATCATCTTGTTCGTGCTGCCCATGTGGACGCAGCGGAGGATTTGCTCCTGACGCGGCGAGAGACTCACCTTGAGGTGTGCCTTGGATATCTGCGCCGCACTCTTGCCGTTGCGACGCTGCGGCACCGGCCACGAGCCCGGTGGGCAGAATGAAGGACCGAAGACGTCGGCGGGCAGATGATCGCCGCCGAGCAGAATGAGCTCGAGCAGCTTGACGATCAGGATCGAGTCTGTGGTGCGCCGGATGATGCCCCGCGCGCCCTCGGCAAGAACCGCGCGCACGGCGTGCGGTGGCTCGGTGCGATCCACAAGTACGGCGACAGGCAGTGTCTGATGCCGGTTCGCGAAATTGCGCAACTCGCCCGGACGGATGCCGTCATGCCAGTCGATCACAAGCAAGTTCGGTGTGAAGCGTTGCATCGCGCGTTCGGCGCTGCGCCAGTCCGGCGCGTCGTTGAAGCGCGCCCGCCGGTCGATTTGTCGTAACAGCGCCTTGAGCCCCTCGCGCCGTTCGGCGTCCGGATTGAATACCGCAAACCGCATAGCCAAGCCCTCCTCTGGTGAATGGCCCCTCTCGAAATGTTGTGCGGCGCATGCTTGACATGCGCTACTTGAAACCGGGCCAACAGCACAATCATGACAAAAAGCTTGCGTCGTGGCGGCCTGTCCAGATGGCGTAGGACATAGGGCAAAAAAAAGCCCCGCACACAGGCGGGGCAGGGTAGGAATATGCCGTATTGCTTAGTGGAAATGTGGCTGAACAGGCTCAGCATCTTCCGGCATTTCGGCATGAACAATCTCACCGAGTGGGTCGGCATAGAGCGGCACGCCGCAGTCGTCGCAATATTCCGGCTCGAAGCGGCCGGCATGACGGCGGATGTCGGTGATGCCCGACTCCTTCAGTAGTGCGACGATCTCTTCGAGCGGGCCGTTGCTGACATTTTCCTCGGACGGCTCCTCGTCGATATCGGCATCGCCGTTCTCGCGACCGTAGAGCGGCCAGACCACGCCGTACAGGACGTCGTTGCTGCCGCGCTTCGTGAAGCCGACACGGTATTCGTCGATGCGCCGCTCGCCAAAGCCCGCGACAACGGCGCGCAGGTCCTGGGCGCCCGCGCCGATCGTGTCGAGCAGGTAGCGCACCGCGGTGCGGATGGTGTGGGGGCGCACGCGCTCGTCGGCGTCGCGGCAGGCCGAATAGTAGGCGTCCGGCAGCAAACATTCGAATTCGCAACCGGGCATGACGACGGCGAGATTGGCGCCGCCCTGCGAGGCCCATTGCTCGAGGCACTGGCCGCGCTCGATACGGGTGCCGTGCTCCTCTTCCTGCCAGCGAAAGAGTGGTGCGCCGACCGGCGCCGCAACCACGGCCAGCAGGAAGCGAGGGTCGGCGAGGATCGGCGAAGTCTCGGGCAGCTCGCCCGCACTGATTTTTGCTGCGGTGCCGTTGAGCGCCGCCTGTGAAAGCTGCTGTGCGAGACGCCAGGTTTCGACGTGGTGGCGCGGCAACTGGTCGATGCTGTAAAGATAGGGTGCCATCGCGACATGTGTGCCGCTCGCCAGCACGTGCGCCTGGAGATGCGTGCGCAGGGCATCCGACGCGTCTGCCTTCAGCGGCCCCGACGGAATGACATAGCGGGTCCACGCAAGCACGGGGGCGGCGACGAGCAGCGCTTCATATTGCGCGCCGTCGTGCTCGATGAGGAACGACTCGCTATGGGTCTCGGCCATATCGGCGAGCGCACCGTAGGCGTCCGGATGGTTTTGCTGCAGGTGATCGAGCGCGGCGTCGAGCGTAGTCTGGTTGCCGTTGCGCACGACCTTCGCGAGCAGCGTGTCGAGCTTGGCCTCCCAGAAGCGGTCTTCGGTGCGGCTGCCCGAGGCGAACAGGGCGAGCGACAGGCCGACGAGCTTGTCGGCATCGGGAGGGAGGCGTTTGGCGATTCGCGAGCGCATAAATCCGTGAGTTGGGAGGCAGAGAACCCCATATTCTAGTCTGTTCCGCGCGGGCCATCGGTTTGCCCTACAGTGCGACCAGAGGATAGCGAGTGGGGCCGAGCCTCGCACTGCGCCGCAGGCGATCGGCGGTTCAAAAAACCCCTTGCCAGATGTCATCCGCGTGACTAGAATTCCGCTCCTTCGCTTGCTGAGGTGTCTGCGCAGCGAAGCCTGCCGCGAGAAACGGCGGGGGCGGGGAGCCAGCGGCTTTTAAACGGCGACGTTAAAAAAGGTGTTGACGAAACGCGAAAGGGTCT
>Ga0164242_10002248_pt1 | contig 22436 bp, 24 predicted proteins | sample OricomgcompostMG_FD_108783 | JGI IMG/M metagenome (GOLD analysis project Ga0164242, IMG submission 108783) | Miracle-Growth compost microbial communities from Emeryville, California, USA - Original compost - Miracle growth compost (MG) ... | reverse complement strand
TTCCCTCATCGTGAACGGATGGAGATATCAGGACAGCATCGGCCGGCCCCTCTAGCAGCTCGATGATGACGGCAAGCTTCAACCGCTCTGCAGCTGCACGCACCCATGACCGCCGAGAGATTATGCCTGCCGCGGCTGGTTGCACAGGCCTGTGATTCGTTGTCGTTCGCCCCTCCCTGATGCTGCCTGGGCCGTGGATGGATAATTATTTCTTCCTCGCTGCGACCTTGTGTGCGTGTTGTTGGCGCTAGAAGTTTGCAAAGTGGTAGGGAAGTAACTCATTATCTGCTTAATGAAGGTAATATTGTAATAGTGTACCCTCCATGCGCATACAAAATAATATGCAGCTATGGCGACGCACGACAACACGAAATTAAGTACAGTACCTGGGTACGTAGACACTGGAACATCAGTTGATGCCACTAGACTTACAGTGTTGGAGGCGTATTATTACTGTGGTGTTCCTGGGGGCCTCTCGTGCTCCACCCTACGCTACACGTGTAGATTCGAGAGCCTGGACCCGCCGAGGCCTGATGTTTTATTAATAGCAGGTGTTGAAGATTGCACACAGTCTGTTCGTACTGTCCATGTGCTCGTCTTGCCCTAATCTGGGTTTCGCCAGGTCGATTACGTTGTCGGGCAGTGCGCTGAAGGAAGGCTGTTCACGAAAGCCCGTCCAAAATTCCGGCGTCGATGCTTCCCTCCATGTCGCCGGGAAGCAAATGACTCGGATAGGCATTCGTTACAAGCTGTGCCGCGTGCCGGAAAATGGAAAATGGCAGCCTACCATGCGACCTTCCTCGGGTGGTTGGCAGGTAAGGTCGTCAGGCTCGAGAGTGCGCAATCTATATCAATCTAGGTGGTGAACAGAGGCATGAACTGGAACGATGCCGAGGGGGGTCAACTACTCCGAAAGTTCTCACGAGTCGGCCCATGGCTATCCGCGATACAAGCGGGTAGGACACATGGGGAACGGGACACTCAGAGTGAATTGTAATTCTCGCCAAGGCCTACCTCCAAATCGTTTAGACTTTAACCTACTTTTGGAGGCAGCGTGATAAGTATGTATATCTTAAGAGCCCCTATCCCCCCCACTAAGAACTGTGGTTTCATGCGCGAGAGGGGAGGGGGCACGTCTTTGGTTAGGGAGTGCGGGACGTTGAGGCCCCTTAGATCTCTCAACTTGCTCAAGCATCTTCCGACGTGGCGTCGCATCAATAGCTAAGGGCTTGGGGACTAGAAGGTCCCTTGGTCTTTAACGAAGAGCAAGCTGTACTATACCCGAGTTTGGCAATGAAATAAACGACAGCGTCGCCACACAACCTTCAAGTTTCTCCACGCCAAGAGGATGAGGCAACTTGGATTTGACGCCGACAGGCCGCCCCGGCGTCGCACGAAACAGGAACCAAAGAAAGCAGCTCGATATCGGGAGCTCGAGTATGAGAATCTGCTGTGACATTGTGGGGAGCGATGGCTGCGTGGAGGGCAGGGGAGACCCTGGGCAGGGGGCAGGGGCAGGGGTGGGAGAGGTGAATGCGTGGAGCCACCATCGTGCGTCTGCGCTAAACCGAGAGGGGGCACAGGCGCGACGAGACTGTTCAATCAGCAAGCAGCTCTTGCAATTGGCTCTGGGGCACGTCCCCCTCCTTACCTTGTGAACTCTCAAAGTACCTGGTATCTGCATATGTTTCTCTCTCCCATGACGGGATTTGCGAGCCCTTTCGAATCACACTGTGAACCGAGGCGAGATTGTGCGGATGGAGAGAAGAACATTGCTCCGAAGATTACCATTTTGACCTGCTTTGCACTAATAAACACAGCCAAAGTTCCACGCCTATTTCGGTTGATCCTAGGCAGCCTGAATCTAAAATCAAAATAATTACTTCCACGCCTTGCTTGGCGAGCTTAGGGACTTCGGAACCATTTCTTCTGAACAATCGACGCCCGTTTGCGGTTAGAATGGATGTGGATGTTTTTGTTAAAATAAATGGTACCTCTAAAACACTGGGGCCGATGTTTGGGACGACTCGGACCATCCATGGGGAAAACGACAGAAGGGGGACAGGGGCTGACTGACTCGTTGGGCGCATTGACATGCACATTGCCGTTGTCGAATGATTGAAGAACAATAGTTTTAAACATGGACATCCTAATCTGTACCCATAGTGAGTATTTATTATCCCATACCTACATGTCAAACTTATACCTCTCAAACTAATAACCCTCTAACCAAGCTCATTTTCTCTAATAATTCTCTACCACTTCAAGCGGCGACTACTGCTGGCAGAGTTCTTCTTTTCTTAAGGTACCTTTATGCCCACCTGTAGGTACCAAAGGTAGGTAGGTAAGGTTGGTTAAGTTGTACTATCCGGCATTCTGATCCTGGGACGATACCCCGAGCGTTGCGTGGCACTTGCCTCAGGTACTTTTCCTGCCTGAGGCGGTACCAATGAATGACCGTCGCGATGCATGGGACGGACAGTGCAGGCAAGCAGGCTCCGCTCCCCTGCCCTCATCCCTCCAGCCTCCCTTGACCATGATGATGATGTTTCACTCCACAGTTCGACCCCATCACACTACCAGGTTGGGGAATGGGCTCCTCCCGAGCTCGGGCCAGTGGAACGGTACCGACGACTTGTAAGTACACAAAATCGTGCGTCGTCTTCGCCACGAATACCCCCCACACTCCTCCATCCACAGGTAACTCCATCGTCACTGCAACCTTGGCTCGGTCGTCTCTCGGTAAGGGGCGCCACCATGGCCCTATCAGGATCCGTCGCCCATGCTCGCGCTCGCTGCAATGCGAGGCTGAGGGCCGCACTGTGCCGCTGTTCTAGTCTGCCCAGTAGTACGGAGTAGGTATACAGTATACGGCGCTCGTGGAGTGCACGACGGAGGAGGTACAGTACCTGTGTACCTCCCCAAGCAATTATTCAAGGTTAGAAGGTGCGAAAGGTGGTGGTGGACTTGCCCGGTGCTTTCCTACTTTTTGCCTCCAAGCGGTTAGGTAGTAATTATTAGTCGTTAACTTCCGCATCCCCCTCCACCACCCGCTCGTCCTTGCCTCTCCTGAAAGCCTGGCTGCCCGTTTTCCCTCCTCTGCAACAAACCAACACCACCATCACGGCCAATCCCAATTGTCTGAAGGCTGACCTGGAGCAGTTGAGAAGCCATCCTGAACTCAAAGTGCTCGCAGATTCTGTCCGAATAGCATGCGACAATTGACTTCGCCGTCGATTCCCTTCTCGCCGCTTCCGCTCCCACTGCTCCCGCCCCGCCACCTTCTCCCCACCTTCCCAACATTACTTTCGCACCGAGTTTGATTATTCTCTCCTCTTCTTTCCGCCGTCTCACACTCTCTCGCTCGCTCTCTCTCTCTCCCCCCCGCCTCTCCGCCCGGTTTTCTCTCGCCTTCAGTTTCGTTCTGTCTTCCCGTTGCAACCGCTCCTCTCAGGTTGATCTGGATGACGCGGGGAAGAAGCTCGACGCTCCATCGCCGCCGCCATGTCCAATTCGGCCGCTTCTCCTTCTGCTGTCGTTGGGAGCGCCCCCAACAACGATGAGACGGGTATGCCACCCACCCTCCACCAAACAACGTCCTCTCCCTGTCAAATAACATCATCTCTCTCCTCTTCTTTCCCCCTCGCAGATGCACACACACACACACTGTTTCCTCCCCCCGCCCCTATTTCGGCCCTGCAATTGGCTGCGACTGACCAAAGGCACCGCCCCACAAACAGCTTCGACCATCACTGTGAATACCAAGGCGCCTTCCGCCTTCCCGCCGCCCAAGACCGATAAACCGCGGCCTCATATCTGCGCGACCTGCCAACGATCGTTTGCTAGATTGGAACACCTGAAGCGCCATGAGCGGTCCCACACCAAGGAGAAGCCCTTCGAATGCCCGCAATGCACACGATGCTTCGCCCGCCGCGATTTGCTTCTGCGCCACCAGCAGAAGCTCCATCAGACGAGCGCACCACCATCCCGCCCGCGGAACCGCCGGGAAAGCGCTAGCGGCGCCGCCGCCGCTCCCGGCGCGAGCCGCATTCGTAAGAACAGTATCGCAGGGACCGCTGCGGCCGCCGCGGCAACGGGGCAAATGCGGCCCCGGGCTAACACGATCGGCCATGTCGATATGCAGCTACTCGTGAATGCCAACGGCTCCGTTGCTAGATGCATGCCACCCACCCACAGTCGTCATCCGAGCCTTGCCGGCTTGCCCATCCACAACATGGACCATAGTTTCGCCGGCATGGCTTCCGCCCTCGGCCACCGCGGCATGAATCACGGTTTGCCAAAGCTGGACACACATGGTCTCAACATGGACTTTACTGGCGGCATGAGGACGGCTCCTGCCTTGGCCTTGAACACCCACGAGTTCGATTTCGAGTCCCTCCTGTTCAGTCCGCCAACCGGTTCCACCATCAACCCAAACGCCCTCCACTATGCTGAGTCTCCGCATTCCATGGCCCTTGACCCCCTGTCTCCCTTCCCCAACGGACTGCACGACATGTCTGCGGGACACCGCCTGGACGACAACTTCGATTGGTTGACCGGCTTTGAGCAACAAATGTCCTTCACCAACGGGCCTAGCGAGACTGCCGTGGATGAGTCCTCTCCTTCGGCAATCAGCACAACCAGCCAGAGTGGGATCAGCGACGTCATGCTGGACGGCTCCAACCACCCATCGACGGTCGCCGCCACGAGCTCCATGTGGCAACCCACACTCATGGGTCCTCCGCAGATGACGAACCCCTTCGCCCTCGACCTGAGCGGCTCCGTCTTTCCAGACCTCATGAACGGCGCCCCAGTCTCGCCCCAGCCGCCGCCGCAGAAAACAACCATGGGCGATGCTTACTTTTCCACGCCCCCGCCTTCGCTGAACTCTCTTAGTCCGACGGTAATTACGGGGCTGAACACTCAGAATCTGAATCAAGCACTTAGCCAGTTCGGTGCCGGCCCGGAGACGCCCTCCTCGATCAACGGTAGTAACCATGGCACCTTACCCGTCTCGACAATCACTGATTCAACAAGAAATGCGATCCTAGGTGCCCTGTCGACCACTCAGCCCTCCCAGCTTGGGGCACGAAAATTCCCATTTCCCTCGCCGGGCTCCCCGCTCTCCCCCCACGCCCCGCCCGCACCGGCGGGCTCATCCGACAACAGCAGCAACCTCCCCAGTACCCAGGATCTCCAGCGCTACGTCGGGGCGTATCTGCGATATTTCCACCCCCACCTCCCATTCCTGCACCTCCCAACCCTGTCGTTGGAGTTCCTACCACAAACCGCGACCGGCGGAGACAACGGAATCGACGGCAGCGGCTGTCTGATCCTCTCGATGGCAGCTATCGGAGCTTTGTACGAAATGGACCAGCAACAGTCCAGGGACTTGTTCGAGATGGCTAAACGCATGATTCAACTATATCTTGACGAGAGGAGAAAGGCAAACGTTCGGAAAGCCGACTACCGGCGGACGCCAATGTCGGACCAAGGTTCTCAGCAAGCCGACAGTGCCATCGATACCCCGGTCTGGCTCGTGCAGGCCATGCTTCTCAACGTCGTTTATGGGCACAATTGTGGAGATAAACGGTCGGGCGAGATTGCCTCGATCCACACCGCCGCTTTGGTAAGTCTCGCTCAGGGAGCCGGTTTGTTGTTACCAACCCAGGGCGATGGTTCGGATGGGCATGATGTCCAGATGGGCGACGACGACGGGAACTGGAGTAATGGGGTGAAGACCGAGGCCGACGAACATGCGGAATGGTTGAGGTGGCGGACGATGGAGGAGCGCAAGCGGACACTCTACACGGTCTTCATCCTTTCGAGCCTACTCGTCTCCGCTTACAACCATACACCTGGCCTGACCAACTCGGAGATCCTTCTCGACCTCCCTTGCGACGAGGAGTTCTTCGCGGCAGAAACCAGCGCCGCGTTCAACGCCAAAGGAGGAGTCGCCGCTGCCAACCACAACCGGATGACGTTCCACGAAGCCCTAGGCGAGCTCTTGAGGTCGAACGAAAAGCAGCAGCAGAAGCATGCCTTTAATACCAGCCACCAGCCTTTCGGATCGACGGTTAATCTCGGCGATCTGCCCCGGAGCGATCTGAAACCCAGCACTTTTGGCTGTTTAATACTGATCAATGCCCTGCACAACTACATCTGGGAGACCCGTCAACGACATCACAACAAGATCTGGACGAATGAGGAGACCGAGAAGATGCACCGGCACATTGAACCCGCCCTCAAGGCATGGCAAGACGCATGGGCGAACAACCCCCACCACAGCCCCGAAAGGCCGAATCCCTTCGGCATGGGGCCCCTCTCCGCCGACGCCATCCCCCTGTTAGATCTTGCTTACGTCCGCCTGTTCGTCAACCTCTCCCGATCCAAGGACAAGTTCTGGCAACGCGACTGGGATGGCATGGCTGAGGAGCTCGCCCGCGGGAGCGAGATCGTTCAGCACGCAGAACAGTCGCCGGCATCAAACACCGATTCAGCCGGCACGGATCCGTCGGATAATTCGGGTACCAGTCCTGTCTTTGTCGATTCCCCGGCAACCCAGTCGTCGTCGCCCGAGGTCGCCGCGGCCAAGTTCTCGGGTCCGGCCGCCTCCAACCCCGCGTTGCCCCAACAGCAAAGATCGCAATCGCAAATTCCAAGCCGCTCCATCTCCCGCCGCGAGAGGCACCTGCGCAAAGCTGCCCTCTATGCGGCTAACTCTCTAGCCATGTCTGACAAGCTCGGCGTTACATTTGCGGACCTCACAAGCCGCGAGCTGCCCTTGCAGTCTGCAATGTGCGCATTCGACTGTGCTCAGGTCCTTGCTGAGTGGGTGGCCACCTTGCAAGATCGGGTGGGCCGGTATCTCGGTATTCTAGGCCAGGACGAGGTTGACCTGGGCCAGGTGCCTGGCCTCCTGCTCCTCGAGGACGACGATACAAAGCTGCTTGCAAAGATCCAAGAGGTCCTTGCTGGCGCAGAAATGAAGATGACTGTCGATATGGCTTCGAGTGGTCGCCACAACGGCCACAACGGGACCATGGGCGGAGGCGAACTGAGCATGAATACCGGGCTTCCAATGGACAACCACTCCGGATACGCAGCCAAGATATTGCGGGTGACGGCTTATATGCTTGAGAAAGCCGCTGTCTGGCCTGGTAAGTTCATTTTCAGTTCCGTTTTATACCTTTTTTCCTACCGATTCTATCGCAACACATCCACACAGCCACCAAGGTGACATGCCAGACCTGGCTAACCACGGTGGCACCTTTTTAGTAACTCGGCTGATGGCCGTGTGCCTTGAAAACCATGCCAACCATATGCGGGCCCGTGCTGAGAAGTCAGTCATGGCCATCGAGTGAGATGGACGATTGACAACACCGGATGAATTTATTTTAAGACGACCGTGGGAGGGACCTACACTGGTCGTGCCCCTCAAGTAACAACACTCCAGAGGCCGCTTGTCGCCGGTCTCGCTTTCTTTTGTTTCCTGGGCGCCCTCCCGACATCTAGACGGGATAGCATCCATCGATACCCACCCACACCCGTGCCGAGATCGCCGGGCTTGGTTTCCAGAACGGTACGAAATGTACAATGAGAGGTCGCTCATCATGACATCAAAACGCAAATTTCTGTTTATAGCTCCCCGTGGTGCGGTTCATCTGCTATACCTTTTGGTCTAAAATCTGTTCAATCGACGGCGTTTTTTCTTTGGGGAGGGGGGGTACATTTTGGGACAAATAGGATCCGGAACTCTTCGAGGCCCTCGTCGATTCGGTCGTTCATTTCGGATCCTAGACTCACGAGCTCTACGCCACATCGATCCCAGGGCATTGCTGTCGCTCTCGGGCCATTTTCTTACGGCAGTACAGAGGTCCTACGTGGCGCCGCAGACATTCCTTAGTGCTCTGAGCGAGCCAGTTTGATGTGGATGAATCACGGTCTTACTACTACCCACTCACGAGGTCCACGTCATGCCCCCTTTACGACTGCCTATCTATCATGACAAACGCTTTCGATACGGCCCTGGTTTTGCGTAACTGCGGGCTTTTTTCTCATCAAACCTTAGAAATGGGGAGGGACTGGGCCAGGGGCTATACCTTCTGGCCGGTGGCTGGTGGTCTTCTAGTATTGCCAGGGAGAGCCTTGCCTACATTTTCTATTTCCTTTTCAGCGCCGACGAACTTGGTAGTAGTAGCCTTATTCGGCGGCTCGCTTCTGGACTGGCTGATGTAAGGGGTTGGTGGCTCGGAGTTGTCAAAAACGAGGGCTAGGATGCATTTAAATGATGCCCGTGATCCGAGCCGAGAGGCGTGGGAGCTGTACTTCGCCTACCAGCTTTTGCCCGGTTAGACTCGTAGGCATCAAAAGCGACAAAGGCCGGGGCGGCGGTTTAGCGAAACGTAGGAGACAAAAGAATTCTGGGACAAAAACCGGTGATGCTCCGACGCAGGAGAGTGAGCATTCATAAAAAGTAGGGTCTATTAAATTAGATACCTAATTACCTTGTCCACTATTTCTTGCGGCCATAATCGCGTTTTTGCAGGATATAAATAGTTCTTACAGCAGAAAGTCTTAATCGCGGGTGACTATTTTTGCCGTTGGTTGGGCTATTGGCGGCCGCCGCTGCGGGAGTAAGTAAGCTGCCTGAATCCTACACACACCCGGGCAGGCCCTTACGTACCCTGTAAAAATACTACTCTCTACCACCTCCAATTGAGGACGCCGTCTTCATCCATTACGCGATGCTTTCAGGGGGGTTGGGGTTTCAAGTTTCGGTGAGTTGTTTCGACCGAGACTCCCGTTCCGAAATGCCCCTTTCCTTTTCACGTTTCCGCTTTTCCGAATAGACCCTCCACCTCGCCTTTCACTTCGTCCACTTTCTCCTTCCCCTTTGCGCGTCAGTACCTAGCAGTTAACTCCGGGTCTTTGCACTTCACTTAGGAGGTGGTCAGCTTTCGCAAAGCCATACTTTAAACCAGATGATACGGCATTGGCGAGGGATCGAAAATCCAGGACACACGGCCTTCGGCCACCAATCATAGCACGATCGCATGCGTGCGCAAGCCTTCCTTGCTAGGTTAGCAGATCGACATTGCAGTTATCGGTTCCGATTTCACGACCACAACGCTACGAGACAGCATATGTCTACGCCCACTTCAGCGTACGAGCATACTCAATTTTAAAAGCGGGAAAAAAAAAGAGGAGGAAAGGAGCAATGCCGACCTACCACAACCCCTCCCCTTCCACATCCCCGTCACCGTCCCCCTCGCGCCCGCACCGTGCCCCGTACCGCGATTTTGAAGAAGAAAAGCCCGAGTCGCTCCTGAAGTCCTCTCTCGTCTTCCTCGGCTCTGTCGCCGCCGCAGCACTCTGCGCTCACCGCTTCTGGCCGAAGGGCTTCACCTACGGCGAGAGGGAGGACTGGGAGGTGCGCGAAGAGAAGTACCGCCAAGCCCACCAGCACCACGGCAGCCGCCGGCATGGTGGGGAGGACAATGAGAAGCGGCAACGACAGCGGGGAGATCGTGGGGCGCGTAGGGAAGGGTACCGGCGGCGGAGTGGCGGATTAGAGGGGATGGAGGGAAGCTATCCCGCTGAGAAACAGGAGGAGGTTGTGTATAAGGTTAGGGAGAAACCTCGGAGGAGTCGAACAAGGGAGGGGTCGCGAGGTCGGGATCGGAGCAAGGACCGGAGCACAGAGAGGTCTAGCGATAGGGGTTCAAGCCGGCACAGCGAACGCGGCAGGACTGGGTTCGTCAGATCTTCAAGCAGGGACCCGGTGGCGTCCGATCAGGGGAGAGCGGCTCGGAAGGAGCGAAGATACTACCCGCCCGCACCACAACGATACGCCATCGATCGCAGCGGGTCGACGTCTGGGCGGCGGTCAAGCGCTGACGGTACCCGGCCGCGAAATTATTACTATCACGACCAGGAGGTTGTCGACGAGCGGCAGGCAGAGCCGGTCTATGCCCGCCGCGAGCTCGCGCCTAGGTCGAGGCGAAGTTCGGTCGATGATGGGTCCGGCCCTGGACGGCGGGGGCGGAGTCGATATAGCGAGGATTTGTACTATGGCGATTGATGGTTAACCCACTGTTAGATTATATGTATCACCACCCATCTGCTCTGCTGAGCAACAGCAACCAATATACCCCCCCTTTCTTCGTCCTTTCCACGACCGCAAGGTCCTGTGGCTGCTGTAATCTAATTTTGTGTTATCAAGTCTACGCCCCTTACAGTGCTTTGATATTAGGCAATGGTACTCTGCGAGGGCTGGACTAAACCGAGTGTACAATAGGTTTATACTCTTGATTGATGTAGACCTTCCCAAGATAGCGATGAAATGCAAGGCTGCATACTATGGAGCTAGTTTACAGGTCCCTTCTTGGGCGGCCATGATAGATAGAGGATCTAGTGGTTAGGCCGCCATCGCAGCCCTTGAGGATTGAGATCACAATAACTCATCTTCGCTGTCGTCCATGAGCACCGTTCTCTTCCCTTTTCGAGCTTCGATCCGCGAGGACGTGCTGGGGACGGCAAGCTTACCCCAACCCTCGCCTCCAGTCCTGAATACCAAATTGGGGTTCAAGTTGGCCTTGAACCATCTCTCTGCTCGAGTAGTGCTTCTTGAACCGCCTTCGAGGGCCGAATATGCAGCTCGAGTTGTCCTCATCCTCTTTGAACCCCGACCGCCTTCGCTCACAAGATTGCTGCGCTTTAGGCGCTGCTTCTGAAGGTGCGTATCGTAGGCAACAATCGCTCGCACGTACGGCGCGACTTCTAGCGTCACGAGTTTCATCGTGCGATCGAAAACCGAGGGGTCGAGGTATGAGAGCGCCGCGGAGGGCTGAGGCGAGTCGGATGCGGCGATTGGGTCGAAAGCCAGCGAGAAATCTATACGAGAGATAGCGGTACCGCCAGTGGATGGTGATGTGAAATGGGGCCGGGTGATGTTGAGGAGCTGTCCCTCTGTGAGGGAGCCAAGCTCGAGGGTCGGTTGCTGGGTAATCTTCCTGGTGCCTGATTGCAGGGCTGCTCGAGCCATTGACTTCATTGTGGTCGGCAGGACGGCAAAGAGCGAACCGTAGTGGATCACCGGCGGTGTATCAAGGAGTTGGCGGCCAGAAATGTAATCATCACGGGCTTTGCTTGAAACAGCCGGGAGCGTGGCGTCGATCGGCTCCTAACGGTGTTAGCGCCAGATGGATGTTAATAAAAGCGGGAAAACACACCTCTATGGACCTGCCAAACGCAGTTGAGGAGCAGATATCCGACGCACTCATAGTCTCGGCAAACTGATCAAAAGCTTCAAGGGCAGCCAAGCGGCCACTGGGTTCCGATGGCACGGTGCTCAGTCCCTTGGTCCAAGGCAACATGCTAGCGGAACCCTGCCACTGATCAATATCAAGATTCCACGATGACCAAACCTGTTGCAAGAGCTCCTCTTCGACAACGGACGGGTGGGCAGCATTGTCAACAACGTGATCGCGCACTAACCAGTTCATGCCCGGTTGGTAAGTGCCCTCACTGACGACTCGGACAACCTCCTTGTTCTCGTCAAGATCAATGCCCTTCGGCCACCGCAGATAGAACCAGTCGAATCCACCTCGACGGTCTCCCACGCCAATCTGGCACCAGTAGTTGAGATCCATCGTGGCAGCCCGGAGATCTCGGTTGCGAGATTCGAAGAGTGCTTCTACGCCGTCTCGACGTAATGCATGTCCCTCATTCGCCGCGATGAGGATGAGACGGTCTACCGCAAGGTCTGTCGGCGGGTGGCTCAATCTAAAGATGCCATGGAGGGTGAGGTTTTGCAATGGTAAGAGAGTCTCGTCATTGCAGGTCACAATGAAAGGACGCCTTGACTGGGCCATCAACCCGATTACGGAGGCCCAGAACTGCTTATCCTCCTCATAGAGAATGTCGGCCTCGTCGAGCAAAATCAGAGACTGTTTCTGACCTTTGGGAGCATCCTTCCCGGCTTCGCTCTGTGCTGGGCATGTACCCGCCTGTTTTGTCGGTTTTTCTGGGTTGCCTACCGCCTTGGGTTTGAAAAAAGAGCCCATGGTTGCCTGTTTTCCAGACTTGATGTCGTCGGCAACCCCACTCTCGAGGGCCGCTGTCGCCGAGTCTTCCTCCGTCTCCGTGTTGGGTTCCGCGTTGCCTCGGCGTCGGTGGGAGACTAGATGATTCCTCGTCATATCGCCGATCCTGTCGAGGACGTCTTTGCCGCTTCTTCTACTGCTCGAGTTGATCTCAAATACTTCGAATCCAAGCTCCTTTGCAACAGCGTACACTGCTGCCGTCTTGCCAGAGCCATGAGGCCCACTTATGACAACGGTGTTGGCTAGACGGGAGGAATCCTTTAAGCCGCCATGTCCCTTCAAGCCGCCGGCGCGAATGACGGTCTTCCTTAGGATTCCGTGGGTGCCACTAGCGGCCCAATCGCCCTCTGTCTCTGACGCTTCGTCCACCTGGTCAGCTTCTTCATCGCTCGACACGATGAAGTCATCCAGCTTTTTCCTCCTCTTCTTGGCTGGGCCAGAAACCTTAGATTTGGGCAGGCTGGCTTTGCCCTTTTCACCATCCCCAGACCCGGTGTCGACAGATTGAACCATCAAAGCCTGTAGCCATTCCTTGAGAAAGAAGGCCTCCCGGCCAGGCTGGAGGACCTCGGCAGCAGTGATTGGTGCGTACTTCTGCACCCAGCTTAGTGTCTCGCACTCGGACCTATCGACAGCCGGTAGTTCAGATTGTATCGAGTTGAAAAGACGGAGAAGGGGAGCTGGGTGATCCAAGACGTTGATTTGCCCTTCCACTCCCTTCCTTCCAGCAATCGTCTGCTTTGAACAACGTAGTTCAGGGAGAATGCGCTGTTGAAGCTTGCGTCCACTTTCAAAATGCTTCTGTGGGAGCCGCACGACGGGGAGTGGGGGCAGGAAGTCATCTGTATTCTCATTCTGGGCGGCAACTTTGAGGCCTGGAATGTCTAGTCTCTGAGTGGCGTATTCCACCACCGATTCTCGTGCCGGTATCTCCACGACACGTCCCTTCGATTTGCGAGAGGACAGGCTTGGGGTCGGCTCTTCAGGCGCGGGACTGGCCCCTGAATCCTCCCCTCGTACGTGAACCATGCCCTTCCAAGGCCATGCGGGTAACTTTGATCCTGGGACCTTGAGGCCAGTACTCTTCGCGCCAAACTGGGGCATCCTGGTACTCGTGGCTCGAGACTTCTTAGGAGCGTTGTCAACCGGCACGGGTTCTCCCACTTGACATATTTTTGAGGATTCAACCTTAGGGACTGCGGGTCCAGGGGAGGGTTTCGGGGGTTTGGGGTTTCCTAGGAAGAAGGGATGGGTTGTCTTCGATGGCTCCCGGTGAGCTGGCTTCTTCGGTTCGGAGCGCTGTGATTTATTTGTGCTCAAAGAGCCAGTGGACCAAGCCTGGTAACTGTTAAGAATAGCATTGACCTTGTCCCCGATTCGTATGCGCGAGTCTGCATCTGTTCCGTACTTGATACGGAGAATCCTCGGCGGCTTCATCTTCCCACGACCATTCGAACATGCTTTCTTTGTCACCTCTCGTTCGACATCGGTCAGGGGTGCCTTAGGTTTTGGTGGAGATCCGAGCGTGCCGGTCTTAAGGTTGAGCCGAATAACCTTCATAGGTCGGGGGGGTTCCGCATTCGACGTGGCTGCAAGGTTTGTGGATATCGGAGGCGTATGCTGGTTGTCGCGGGTGGCCTTGGGCTCTGATATACGTCCATCTCCATGTCTTCCGATGGCCTCGTCACCAGGTTGTTGGGGGTTCTCGTCGATGGCACTCGGGCTGGGAGAATTATCCTCGTGGGGTCGTGTGAAATGGTGTGTGATATTCCCCCCCGGCGAAATTTTGATACGTTTCGCCACGCGTTGTTTCTGCACGTCTTCTGGCACTTGAGAGTCCAATTTCGAGCGTTTCCACCGTTGAGCACCTCGCTCCGCACTTGTCCCGCTATCGTCAGATCCGTCGTTTGTGGTTCCATCAAACGAACACATCGATGTGTTTGTTGTTGATTCCCTGGAATTTCTCGTCGAAGAAGTCTCGGTTGCGCCGGTTGCCGCAGGCTTATTAGATTGGAAGAAGGGGTGTAACGGTTGCGCTCCGCCATGCCGTGGTGGACTGACTTGGTCAACCATTGCGAGCACGGCTAATGCCCCCATGAGTGCCAATTTGACTCAGACCCTGCCCTAACCAAGTCAGTAAGGGTCGTCATGTCTGCATAGCGCATAGTATGTGATGCGTTCGTGGGAAATGACAAGCCGTTTACGCCTCCAGCTTTGGGAAGTGGAAAGGCGACGGAACACTTACAGTCAGCACGAGTACAGCATGGTGGAGGTAACGAGCGCGAGGAGAAACTCCAAAAGGAGCTGAAGGTAGTTGACTGAGGCACAATACCGATGGCGACCTTTGAATCTCTGGAATGGTCGGCGCAGGAGGAGTGTGTCGTCGGAAGAACTGTTGAATATCGGTTGCTGAACTTCCAGGTTCGAAGTCGCGTGGGCCGCCGAGTCGCGTCGTTTGGTGAATCGATGCCAATGAACCGTGTCGCGCCTTCCTTGCAAAGTATCGGTTTACAAGAGGTCTCCACTAAAAAGCCTTATCCAATTGCTTCCCCCCACCAGGAAGGTACATTGCGTACGTACCTTTTTCACCCCACTTCTGCAGGTAGCCCATAAGTGCCCATGTCCGGGATTTCTTCGGAATATCCAGAGATCTCGACTTTTTTTTTTCCTTCCCCTTCACTTTTGCGAATCGCTGCTCGAGGCAAATCCCAGAAACCTACAACCCTTACAGCAAGCTGTGGAGGATCGCCATGGCTTCCAACTTTCATATTCAGAAACCGTACCTGCTGGCCACATTACCAAATCCATCCAGTCGCCCGAACGCTACCGGTAAGTGCAGCATTGGCGAGGTATTTGGACAACGACCAGATTCCAGGAAGCGGAAGCGGTCAGAGCTTTCAGTTGGCATTGACGGCGATGCTGTCAATCTTTACGATGTGAGCTCGATAACCTAATATCTTCAGACCCTCGTCTAATATAAAACCTAGGTGCCATCGTCGCGACTGATCACTTCGTATCCCATCCCACCCCAATACTTTTTCACCTGCCCCCCGTGCTCCGTCCGATGGAAGCCTTCGACAAGCAAACAAGTCATACGGTCGACTTATATCTGCACAGAAGAAGGGCGAACCTTGAATAGGAGGGTGACACTATTCAAAGATGTTGTCGGAGGCGCGGGTGACACGTCCTCGACTTCTACTGTCCACGTCTTGCGACAAAAAGAGCCTATTGTCCATTTGACGACGACTCCATCTGCCGGCCCTGTCTCCCCTGTCACAGGTCAAGATAGGACAGGCCTGGATCTACTTGCCATCTCAAGAGACGGCAATATTGTATGCCTCGACGGGGAAACATTGGCCGAGAAATGGCTGGCGCCCGCATCATCGTTTCTTCAAGACCTCTACCCCTCAGGGACCCGAAATATCCGAGTGACTCTTGCTCAGACCTCGCCGGCAACCGATGCTGTAGCCGGTCTGTTCAACGGAAAGCACGATGCGTTTGATGTTTTCCCCAAAAAGCTTGAGCCCGGAGTTTTTAATCCCGACGTACTCTTCGTTATTACCTCGTCGCATTCCGAATCTGCATCCACCAGAGCACGGCATTTGCATATCCTTGCGATCTTACCCGAGGATCAGCACCGTCAACGAAGCAGGCAAAATATCATTTCCATTGCAACGATTGCTATTCCAAGCCCTCCAGCATCTCGTTCCCGCTCGTCAATCTTCCGACTGGATGTTGAATCGGGTGCTCTCGAGGAGTTGTCCGGAGGTAGAATTTGGACCTACTCTATCCGTGAAGACGTCCCTAAGCTTGCTCATTCACTCACTGTGCCTGGGATAACCTCGTTTCTCCGCCTCTCGGAGTCCCTAGTACTGACGACAACCTCGTCGTCTGTGCAAGTTTACAACCCCGCCTACCGGTCGTTGCAATCCTCCACGGAAATCGAACTGGGCCGAGAGTCCCAAACTTCTTCCCTCTCTAAGGGAGATCTAGGTCGGTGGGAACTTGTTACCTACTTCAAAAAGCTAGAGATTGCAGTGGCGTTTTGTGGAAGGTCTCTGATTGCATTGCAAATGGAGGCCCCAAAGAGTCGGAAGCGCAAGAGACGGTCCCAGGGTCTCCTCATTGCCTCAATCGGCCGCGGCCTACCTCAGGGAATAGAGCCACACAAGTGGTCAACAGCACGGCCTACATCGTCGGTTCTCACGAGCTACCTTCCAGGTTCATTGAACAGCGTCTACTGGAAGGAGTGGGAAAAGGATCTTGCCAAGGCTGATGAACTACTCCATTCTCACGATCTGGCCGGATGGGAGAGACTACTAGCCGCAAAGTTTAAGATCGAGCTCACCCAAGCCGAGAGCCAGCCCAACGGTGTTCATCCCGACAACGCCATTGCGTCCGTGGGCGGCGAGGCGAGCTTAGATTTGCCCGACTGGCAGTGGCCCTCCCGTGTTGGGTTTCCACAGGTTGACCGGCGGTGGATCATCTACGCTATCAATAGGGTTTTATCCCTACAGGACAGCCCCGAGGATGGCTCCGGGGGTGTCAGGATATCCGTCCATATACCAGAGACGAATGTGGTGAATTATCTTGTCGGGGCCGGCCATTTGTCTACCCCTAACCTCAAGTCCGCTTTTAGCGAGGAACGCGAAACCGAAGACATAGATGCGGTCTTCGCGGAACAAGTACCTCAACTCCTTGCCGACATCGATCCGACCTTGGACCTACTGCTCGGTTACCTATCCGCCACAAGACTAGGGTCCATTGAACTCCTCTCCAGCCTTCAACTGATCATGCGCAGTCTTGACTTAGTTCAGGATCCTACCAAACTATCACAGAAGCTAATCGCTCCTGGCGAATACGAGCTCGCAGCGGACGAGGATGAAGCCATCGGAATGAAGCTCGATCGGCTCGAAGAGGATTTGGCGATTACGGAGCACCACCTCCTAGATGATACCAGCACGCGAGAAAGGGGGTTGACCGTGGCATTGCGTCTGCTGGCCGCTTGCCCTGCCACTGAGACAGTCCGGGCAATCCAGCGTCTGTTTAAACCCGAGGAGACTCTCTCATTGATTCACGTATTGCGGGTTGAGCTTGTCCAAGGTGGCTGGACGACACGTTACCTAGACGCGGCACACCTCGACGGAGATGACGAGCCAGAGCCTCCCCCCGACGGAAGCATTCGTCTCATTGCCGACCTGCTCAGCAGGTGCATCGACTCGGTAGGGCCAGGCGGCTGGATGGTCAACGATGCAATTCTCGCAAAATCGGGCGATAATATCGATTCCACCGACTTCCTTGCCGCACTAAAATTAGAGGTGAGTGCTGCGTTGGAGGGTATCCAAGAGGCGGTCTATCTCCGGGGTATCCTAGCCGAAGCTGTGAAGTACGGGGTCAATATTCAAAAGTCATTGGCGGGGCCGGTACCACAGAATAGGGACGGGCAAGCCAAGCCAATTGTTATCCGACATGCACAGTCCGGGATGTTGCCTCTAGGTCTCGGGGCGAAGAACAACGTCTCGCACGAGAAGGTTATCTCCGGCGGCGAGATCGTGCAGAGGAGCAAAAGAGAAAGAGGGCACCTGGGAAGTCAGAAGGTCGGAGCTTATACGCTGGAACGGATTGTCATATAGAGCCGAGCCAGGTGGTGGAACCCGGAAGTGGTCACGGGGGTGAATGAGGCGCGACATGTCGGTATTTCGGACATACCAATGCGAGCTACGTCTCTCGGCATCGACAAGTCGCGGAGCTTAGCAATTGAGAAAGGTTATGACCAACTTAAGATCCGGCAACAGGCTAGTCGATGCGGCACCGTAGACGGACTCGTGGCCGCCTTAGGAGAGATGAGTCGTCTACGACTTTCGGGGCTTACTGATGTGAATACCCGGCCAGACAAGATGACTCAAAGAGCTGCTGTGGAACCGATGATAGCTGTAACAACAATTCTTTCAGTGAGGGCGAGGAGGCAGAAACCTACATAGTAGAGCCGCAATTCCCTCCAAGGACGCGCCGAGACTAACGGTTACACGCGGATGAGAGGGCCAGGCCCATGTATGTTGGCCTCCCAGCCGGTTGTGGCGACGCGATAATAGTGGACGGTGGGTCAGACATGATTGCCACGTCTCCCAAGTCCGTCCTCGGCGACCTCAGATTGAGAGCCGGAGTTGCCCGATGATTACTCGGCTCCAAACATCCCCGGCACCCAATCCGTAGCCCTCGAGCTCCCTTTCCATGTGAGGCCGCCAAGGCCGATCGATCAATCCCAACCCGGCCATTGTGCAACACCAGATCCTCAAGAAGGGGAAACGGGGTGTGGGCAAAACCCGCTGCTGCCTGGGAGGCTCAATACGCGCCATAATATCATTGCATGTCTAGCTTCCACCCAGGTTTCCGCCCCAGCGCTCCCGGATCACCGGCGTCCAATCGATCGAGCATGGCGCACAGACTGGAACCCTGGAAGGTATGCAAGATGCTTCGCTGCCCAGCGCCGCGCCGCGCCGAGGCCTTGCCTCTGCATAGATTGCGGTGCGGGAGTGCCCAATACGACCACCCACCACCCACCTGTCATTTAATTAGTGTACAGATTACAAAGATCAAAATGTTTTGACGAGTTTGACAATCAGCAGGTCAGCCCCTCCGCGGATGTCTTAACAGCCCTCGTCTTAGGTCCTTTTGTCTCGTGTCCAGCTAGCTGTTCACAGAAACCACCGTGTCAGACCTGATGATCCTCGCTCGTCGGCATTCCAAATAAGCGAGAAACATCGCGGAGCGCATCCGCCCAGTCATACGGGACGAGGCAGCCCAGCCCACCGTTCCGTTTGTCCCCAACAAGCCAGATTTGGGTTGTGCGACCTTGCAGGCAGGGCTGCAAACGTGCGTTCCCGGTGATCAACCCAACCAGGAAGGATATTTGTGGCGCAGGGCAAAAGCAGGGTTAATACGGATACTGTGCGACTAAATTGCCTAGGGCCGTCGATAAAGTGCTCCAAGAACGACGATGCCCCCGCAAATTCAATCCCCTCAAGAACCAGCACATGGACAAAACCCCCCTCCCAGAAATAGGCTAGACTACTGCGGTCCATCCGAGCACGTCCTCCGAGTTCTTGGTCACTTTAGCCCCTCTCAAGGAACGTTCCATGTTCTTGGCCTCGGTAACCTCAAAGAAACACCGGGGGGAGTAACCCGGCTCCCTATTGGACAACCCACCCCGTCTCATCGCGACCAAGCCAGTTATGATGTTATGCTTGACAGCAAATACGTCACACACAGCCTGCTGCCTTTTTCTTGCTCTAGAAACAGTCAGGCCTCGGCGCAGCCACCAGTCGGGGAAATGTAAGACGAGAGGCTTGATCTCTTCGAAGGGGGGGTGTGTGTGTTTACTATCCCCCTCCTCCCAAGCGCCATGAGTCAGGCTACCCGCACACCACGTACCTGATGCCCGCCTGTCATGTGGACCACACTCGATAAAAGGTTCGTTCTCTACCCTCTCGGGATGTACTTCCGGCCTCAATCGTCGGTGATCGACTCCGGCTAGTTTCGTTCCCTATAGCCAAGGTGCCACCTCTCTCTGACCTTTCTTCCAAGTGGAATCTTCTTCCTCGCCCGTTGGCTGCCTTCTTTGTCCTCGACATTACACTAAAAGTATACGGCATCCGTTTTGCACGACTCTGTAGCCTCGCTACGTGCAGTACTATTTCGGCCACGTTGCCACGTCTTAGCATTCACTGTGATTATCCGAAGCAACATCATACCAAAGTGCTTGATCCCCCTCCCCGACCAGGCCGGAAAACAAGAATCTTGTCCACGGGTGGCTACCCCGTCTCCGTCGCCTTCGCGAGGCATGACAACCCAGAACGGCAGTCCTACTACAAGCGCCTCAAGCATCGAGTCTGTTGGCGCCCTCGCACGAGGGTTGTACCGCAAGGCTCTCACTGCTGGGCCGGACTTTACCGACATTGCCGCCGCCGTCCGCGCCCTACATACGGTGCTCAAGCATCTACGTGCTGAGGCCGAGGATCCAGACAGCCTACTGAGCTTGGCCAACTATCGGGCCAACGGTGAGAACAGCCAGTATGCCCGTCAACTAACCCCGATTATCGAGGACAGCGACTTCACGCTCAAGCAGCTCGACACCATTATCGGGAAATATGGCAACTTGGGGGAGAGCGCAGAAGAACCCAGGCGGCCCAAGCAGATGGAGTCGCGAGAGAAGGACATGATGGCCTTGATCAGGACGAAGCTAGCGAATCAAAAGACAAATATCGACCTCTTCCTCGACACCGTGCAGCTACATAACCCTGTCAAGTCGCGAGGCACCTTGGAAAATGCGAATGACCAGCAACTCGAAGCCATCAAAGACAAGGTCGACGCGATCGCCACGAAACTGTTCCAAGGGAAGGACTCGGCGGGTAGCGAGGATGAGGAGGAGCTATGGCAGCAGTTCCGTGTGGAGCTAGAAAAGTCGGGCTTCGCGAGCCATGTGTTACGTAGGAATAAGGTATTGCCCACCTGCAGCTTCCCGACGTCTGCGAAACACAAAGTAACTGACAAGGCAAACAGGAGGTGCTCCGAGCCTACATTCGCGAGCTCGACTCCCACGGCCTACTTCATACCGGTGCCGCCCCATCTGTTGGCGATCTACTCGGCAGTGCTCCTGTCCAGGCTCCCCCCATGACCATTACACCAGCTTCCTTCCCGGACAACGAGTCCATGGGCGGGCCCAAGGAGAGTTTCCGCAGTATTGACAGTGAGAAGTTCTTACCAATAGTCAAGTACGGCCGAAACGCTCCTGTACAGCGGCCTCCAGCCTTCGATTCTAGCGTGCCCCAGTCGCTTCAACCCTATCATCGTTCACAGCCACCAGCACTTTATAATCAAGACACAAATCTTAGCTACGAGCCATACCCATCACTAGATTCCTCCGATTCGGAATCCCATGGCCCCCCAAGACTAGCACTCATATCTACACAGGATCTGATGGCGTTCGACCATGCTGAGCGCATGGCAGCCAGAATGCGTGCCTTGCACCTTTCACCGGCTCATCCATCAGACTACGATTTCTCCCCAACGACGCCTCCAAACAGGAGATTCTTGCCTCCACCATCCCAGCCAGTCCCAATCCCCAACGGTGCGCTACCAATACCTGCAATGGACCACCAGCTCTCATCGTCGCCCATCACCCGGCAACTTCTCAGCTCATCACCTCGCTATGTCCCGCCCATGGCCGCATACCCCACCCTCTCGCCGGCGTCGTCGTCTATGACTCCTCCCCCAGCATATGGCACGAGTCCGATGGTTCCTCCAATGGCCACCTTCCCAAGTTCTGCCCCAACCTCAGGCGGTGTACCCCCGTCTAACCAGCTGCAGACCTGGAGCCGCCTAGCCCCTGACAGCCAGGGCAACGACATCCCCATGGATGCCAAGTGGACTAAGATCAACCGCAGACTAGTCTCGCCGGTAGTCCTCGAACGAGCCGGTGTGAGATACGAGGCACGCCCGAACTTTGTGGCCGTACTAGGCATCCTTAGCCGGGAGCAGATAACAGAGTACGCACGGCAAAGCGCTGAGGTGCGGAATGCCCGACGGGGGGCCGCGGCCGGAGCCTCTTCCTATAATCGCGAGGATAGGAACGGAAGGGCCGACAGAAGGAAGCACTATCCCGTCCAACACCCTTCACCCCGGCGCAACGAGACCTACCACGACCGTGAGCTCCGCCGCCGCAGGCAGGCCCCCGCCAGCGACTCTGACTCTGACGTCCTGTGGGATGAGAGCGATACCACCGAGGACGATCGTGACGGCCGCAGACGACGACGCCAGTCTAGCCGGGACCACGCTAACCGACGGCGCAGACCAGCCGACGAGAAGGACCGTAGCGGTGACGATGACGATGACAAAGGTGGCGGCGGCGCCAAGGTGTATCCGGTCATCGTGCCAGCTCCCAGCGCTAGTGCCAGTGAGAAGGCTAGTCCCGCTAGCACAGTGCAGCCGAAGCCGATCCTAAAGAACCGCAACGAGAATCACGTACGCTTCGAAGAGAACGGGCCTCGAGAGATCTCGCCCGAGGAGCTAGCCACCGGCCGGACACCGCGGGCTCCGAGGGACAACGGCAAGTATAGGGGTGACCGCGACCGTGATGACCGCCGACGGAGAGAAAGGGACGGGGAGAGAGACAGAGATAGGGACCGGGACCGCCGATACCATGGGCGAGATCGAGACAGACCCCGCGACCGAGAAACGCGCCGTGACGACCGCCCGGCCAAGAAGAGCACCTTTAGGGAGACGATCGGCGCCGCTGGTATCGGCAGCGCCGCCGCTAGTTTGTTCACCGTC
>Ga0164242_10002247_pt1 | contig 22438 bp, 11 predicted proteins | sample OricomgcompostMG_FD_108783 | JGI IMG/M metagenome (GOLD analysis project Ga0164242, IMG submission 108783) | Miracle-Growth compost microbial communities from Emeryville, California, USA - Original compost - Miracle growth compost (MG) ... | reverse complement strand
GGAAAGAAAGGCTCCTGGTGTAATTTTCCGTGAGCCGGTAAAAGAACCGTTACAGACTGGTATCAAGGCAATTGATGCCATGATTCCTATTGGTCGTGGGCAAAGAGAATTGGTCATTGGTGATCGTCAGACAGGTAAAACTGCCATCTGTATCGATACCATTATCAATCAGAAAGAATTTTACGAAGCAGGAAAGCCTGTATACTGTATATATGTTGCAATTGGGCAGAAGGCCTCCACTATTGCTGGTGTGATGAAAACGCTGGAAGATAATGGGGCAATGGCTTATACAACAATTGTTGCCGCTTCTGCAGCGGATCCGGCTCCTCAGCAGTTCTACGCACCTTTTGCTGGTGCTGCGATTGGTGAATACTTCCGTGATACGGGGCGTCCAGCTTTGATTGTATACGATGATCTGTCTAAACAGGCAGTCGCTTATCGTGAGGTGTCCTTGTTGCTGCGTCGTCCTCCAGGACGTGAAGCTTATCCTGGTGACGTATTCTATCTGCATAGTCGTTTACTGGAAAGAGCTGCTAAAGTTATCGGTAATCAGGACGTGGTTAAAAACATGAACGATTTACCTGATTCTATTAAACATCTGGTAAAAGGTGGTGGTTCTTTAACTGCACTGCCAATCATTGAAACACAAGCTGGTGACGTTTCTGCTTATATCCCTACCAACGTAATCTCCATCACAGATGGTCAGATCTTCCTGGAAGGAAACTTGTTTAATGCTGGTATTCGTCCGGCTATTAACGTGGGTATCTCCGTTAGCCGTGTAGGTGGTAGTGCACAGATCAAATCCATGAAAAAAGTATCTGGTACCTTGAAACTGGATCAGGCACTTTACCGTGAAATGGAAGCCTTCTCTAAATTTGGTGGTGATCTGGATGCTGCAACTAAACTGGTACTGGATAAAGGTGCCCGTAACGTAGAAATCCTTAAACAACCTCAGTTCTCTCCATTATCCGTAGATAAGCAAGTCGCGATTATCTATCTGGGTTCTCAAGGTTTACTACGTGATGTTGCCGTTAAGAATGTGAAAGCATTTGAAGCGCAGTTCTTCCTTGAAATGGAAAACAAATTACCAAATGTTCTGGCTGAATTTAGGAAGGGTAACCTACCTGAAGATGGCGTCCAGAAAATGGTAGAACTGGTAAAAGGTCTGGCACCTCAGTTCAAATAAGCTTAAATAAGCCACTAAAATACAAGTTGGCTTGAACGTTATAATTATTGCTTTAAACGGGCAATCCGGTCTTTAGACGCAGGATTGCCCGTTTTATTTTGCACGGACTGCTTGGAGCTATTGAATATGACATCTTGAACAACTATAAAGGTATTGTAGTTACCACTATTCTCGTATGTTGAGGAATTGTTTTGACCCAACTTATAGACTAATTAATCTAAACGTTGACTATCTGAGCCTTTGTTTTTTAGACTTCCAGTTTGAGTACTATGGATTTTCGTTTTGCGAATGGGGGCTTAAATTGTAATGTAGCATATATTGTTTTTAAAGTTTTGTTTTTAGCACTTCCAGACTGCTATCAAATCGCCATATAGATTCTGGCTGGGAATAGTGATAGTCTTTTTCCTATTACCTATTTTTATAATTTCTGACTAATATGAAAATACCGTTGATTTCAACGGATATCTGATTGTATTTACGACGATCCAGTACACCAATAACACCAAATGAATATGATCCATTTTATTTGTGCCTTTCCTATGGTGCAAGAGTCTAATAGCTAAATTGGCGTTGTTCGATTAGGCACAAAAATGATGAAAACATCCAAGCACAAAACATCTGTGCATACTTGCGTGCTGGCTAGAGACCACAATACGTTGCAGACTTAAAAGCCAGGGAATTAATGTACGATGGACAGAAATACTAAGCATTGCATCTACACACTAGTTTATTACAACTAAAGAAGGACTAAATACTACAGGCAAAAAAGTTGAAATAAGTAAATATAGTGAATCAGTTGTAAATTAGAAATTTTACAGAGGCCATGGGGCTGTAGGAAATTCCATTTCAAGCTTGAATTGAAAATTAAAGATCTAACCCACATATTGGTCCAAAAAAAACACAAGCCAGCCCCAACACACATTCAAGCAAACTTAATGCTCAATTTGGGTTGATAAAAAGATATGGTATAGGGTACCTTCTGTATAATTAAAGAGCAGTAGCTTCACCTCATAAGAGCCCAAGAATTATATAAAATACGTTCTTTCAACGAATTGCGATGGCAGTATTTCGATGTTTTATTAATAATTCTGCTTATGATGAAAATATATTTTGCTATTTATCAATAAGTTGATATATAAAATGCAAATAAAACAGCATAACCTAAGAATTTCTTGGCTTTCCTAAAAAAGATTTTACGTGTCTGCAGCCGAGTTGCAGTAATGATAGATAGGTGTTTATCTATAATTTAAAGATTTTGTGACTTTATCGATTAATATGTATTTCCTAAAACAAAAAGTCGTGAGCCTTAACGCATACTTTTTTAATGAGTTGTAAAAAATGAAAATTTTTCAAATCAGATTATGGCCACTTTATCCTAAGAATATGTCATTCATATTATAGCTTTTGGCTGTTAACATTTATGATAATTATTTAAACGAATTGCAAAAACTAACGGAATTCAACTATTGCTTTTTGTTAATATGTGGATTAAATAAAACTTGCGCAAACGTTTGATATAATTGAAATATAGTAAGTTATGAAATTTTAAATCCCTCTCGCTTTTTTTTTATTAATAAAACCGCTTTCTTTGTTTAACATTTAATAGGCGAAATAATAGACTTACCTTAACGTTTGTTATTAAACTAAAAATGAAATAAAAATTAGTTTTTTAGCTGGAAATTGATCATAATAAATTGGGGAGACCAGAAAAACTTAAAGGCGAAAACTGAAACTTGTTTATAATATTCTGAGAATTTTCATTATTCAAAGTTGTTAGACAGATGGTAAAAAAAACGTATACATTTATAATGAACATTAGAAACCGTAAGCTGCTAATAGTGCTTTTGGCACTTATATGTCAGGCGCAACTCTTTGGCCAGGATTCCACTCACAGATCAAAGGCACTTGACATGTTCAATAATACAAAGGATTCTGCTTCAGGTAATGTGGATTCGTTGATGAATCTGACCAATCAATCTAAAATTATCAATGAATTAGCGGGCTCAAATCCTAATAGGGCCAAAGTCGATACCAATATCATTAATCGATTGGATTATGTCTCTATCCAACAAATGATTAAAGGGAATGCAGTCGGTATTTACGTAGCTGAACCGAACGGAGAACCCGGGTCTGAGCAGTATATGTTTATCCATGGTCTAAAAGGGCCAATGCTATCTAAAAGGGATCTTTATGAACAACAACCCGTTGTGTTTTTGAATGGTGTGCCGTTGATTCAAAATAGCACGATGCCACTTGATATTCAGAGCACAGACTTTAATTTGGTTGGACCAGCTACTAATCTTTTAGCAACATTAAACCCTAATGATATTGAAAGTATTGAGGTGCTGAAAGATCCTGCGACTTTGGCGAAACTTGGACCGATTGCTGCTAATGGTGCAATTTGGGTTAAAACAAAGAGTGCTAAATCAGGAGATAAGCAGATTTCTGTTGATGGATATTTTGGCATGACTCAATCACCAAAGGTAACACCTGTAAATGCTTCTTATGAAAATGCATTTAGGCAGCCATTTTATGACAAATATGCAACTGAAGCGGATTTGGTCAATTATCCCATTTATTTGAAGGATTCTACAGATCAGGAGTACTATGGAACTGCCGATTGGACAGATCTTTATTTTAAAAACAAACCATTCTATGCGGTAAATATGAGCCTTACCGGTGGTTCTCAAAGAGCTAATTTCCGGTTTCAGGTAAATAATACCAAAAGTGTTTCCGGTCAGGATGGTGCTGCACTCAACCGTTATGGACTTGCATTCTTTATAAATATGTCTCCATTAACCTGGCTTACTGTTTCAAGTATGATCAATGCAAACAGGTTAGATAGGGATAGAAACAGAAATATTCGGGACAGGCTTGCTGAAATCAGGTATACGCCGGACCTCAGTAATCCGCTCCCACCTAGCTATAATGTTTATAGTCAGTATTTGCATGAGTTTGATGAGGCAATTGATGATAATAAAGTAAATAGCTTACAGGGATATTTTTCTGTAGGTGCAAAACTGTCTGGGTTTAGTTTTCTTTCTAAGTTGTCAGTTGATTATAATGAATCCTTAAGAGATGCATTCTGGCCTACAGAATTGTTAAGTGGGAATAATTTTGTGTCCTATTATTTTGGCTATAATCAACGTCTAATGATATCCAATACCGCTTCTTATGAGTTTAAGCTCAATGACGCAAACATCATTGACCTGGAGGCGGGCCAGTCTTATCAAGCTGATATCAATAAATATGATTATGCTTTTGGATATAATACACCGAACAATTTTATAAAATTCAGAACTACAAAGACAGATGACGCTGGCGATTACGTTGGTGTATTTGATATGCAATATTTTCCATTTTCCGGCAAACTCAATCAGCATCTTGCGTCGTTTTATGGACAAGTTAATTATAGTTACAAGGATTATTTAAAACTAACTGGGGTTTTAAGAAGGGATGGTTCGTCTAATGTACAGCAAGATCAGCGGTGGATAACTTCTCCCATTGTTAACTTATCCTGGAACGTATTACATAGTCTTATAAAGCAAACCAGGGGATTAAGCAATTTTGAACTTCGAGCTTCATATGGCACATTCGGATCCTTGTTTAATACAGATATTTATAGTAAGGGACCTAGATACGTAACAGATGCTTCATGGCCAGCTGATCCTGCAATTGGTTCCTATGTTGGGATTGCGGCTTCTTCAAGACCTTATACCAGTGGTTGGGCAGGTTATGGTATTGGTTGGCAAAAATCAGATAAAATGAATTTGGGAATTGATTTGGGCTTTTTTCAAAACAGGCTTCAGGTTTCTTTGGACCTTTATAATGAAGACAATAAAAACAGATTGATTCCTGTGCCAGTCCCTCAAGAATTGGGTTATACTGCGGCCTATAAAAATGGAATGACTGTTAATAATAAAGGTCTAGACCTGAGTATTAGAGGTCAGTTATTTACGGCAGCCAATACGGACCATTTTGCATGGACCTCTAATTTTAATTTGAGTCTAAATAAAAATAAATTAAAGGAACTACCTGATGGTTTGCAATCAGTTGTAATCGGTTCTCAAAAATTAGAGGTTGGACAACCTGTAGATGCATTCTGGGTTTACCAAAATGAGAGTGTTTATACTGATGAATCACAAATTCCAGTGAGTAAAGAGACTGGCCTTAGACAATCTTTTAATGGTTTATTGCTGAATGCTGGTGACCCAAAATGGGTAGATGTAAACGGCGATAATGATATAAATGAAAAAGATAAGGTATTTAAAGGTCATTATATGCCAACCTTGACAGGTGGTTTTGGAAATGACTTTAGTTACAAAGGGTTCAATTTAAGCTTCCAATTTTATTTTGCGCTTGGCCAAAAACTATTGAATCAGCAAATATCGAATAGGTTGAATTTTATTAATACGGATGGTAGTCGCGACTTAAATACTGTAAAGGAAATTACATATTGGCAAAAAATATTTGATGCAAGTGAATATCCGATGTATAATCCATGGAGTAATGTTGTGCCTTATCAAGTCGATCAGGACCTATTTTTAGAAGATGCTTCTTTTGTAAAACTGCGTTCACTGACCATCGGTTATGATTTAAGGCATGGCAAAAATGAAAGAAGAAAAAAAGCCTTCAAAAGTGCACAACTATATTTATCAGCCACAAATTTATTCACTATAAGTCCCTTTAAACATGGTGATCCTGAATTTGTAGATTATCAAGGATATTATAGGGGGTATAATCAATTATTACCCAAAACCTATACCATCGGATTACGAATGGACCTGTAATTAATTTGAAATCGAGTTAACTTTTATACAATGAGATCTATAAAAATTTTATTATTCACTTGTTTATTTCTTTCTGTTGCAGCTTCATGCAATAAAAAATTGGACGTTGATACTAACCGTATGGCCAATGAAAGTACCGAGTGGAAAACACTTGATGATACAAGAAGTAATCTTATTGGTGTCTATGGATTATTTAGAGCGGCTTTAGCCAATAACAATGACTTTTGGATGTGGGGTGAGTTGCGCCAGGGTGATTTTGTTTCTACAAGCAGAGCCGACTTAAAGGCTGTAATTGATGGCGACCTAAATGCATCTTATGAGACATTGGATGAGATGAAAAACTGGCGTCGATTTTATGCAGTTATTAATGCAGCAAACCTATTTATTGAAAGATCTGGTGAGGCCTTGGTTGATCCCCGGTATACAACCTTGAATCATGATGTTGATGTTGCACAGGTCAGGGCGCTTAGAGCGTGGGCATATTTTATGATTGTAAGAATTTGGGGAGATGCTCCATTTATCACAAATTCTTATGATGGACAGTTTCCTGCCATAGGTAAAACAGATAAATCCATTATCCTTGCATTTTGTGAGAAGGAATTGAATGCTACTGCAGAGGTACTTCCATTTCAGTACGGAGTACTGGATGATCCAATATTACCTGGTTTGTATTACACCTATGGATTATCACGTTTTCAAAATACTTTAATATCAAGAAATGCAGCTTATGCACTGCTTGCACATGTTGCTGCATGGCAGGGGCATTATGCCGATGTTGATATATATGCACAGTATGTGTTGGATAATTATTCTAAATCAAATATGTATTATCTGACGACAGATGAGTTAACTGATCCTTCTGGGGTGTTTTATGAACGTGGAGATTATAATCAGCTTTTGGGATTTAATTTCGTATATGGACATGGAGAAACCGGTACCAGTGGTGAGGGGCATATAGAATCCTGGACGCTTGCATCTCCTTTAATTACTAAACCGAAGCCTGATATTTATGTGCCAGTTGAAACTATTAATGAGGCATTTACGGATAGGATGGATCAACGTTTTGGGATAGATACTTTAAATGGGCTGCCAAGAACTGCTTATTTTACTAATTATAATGCTGAGATTCCTATTTTCTCAAAAATTAAGGTCCTTGGAGATGGAGGAACTGATGGTGAATTTGCGATTTACAGTTCAGCTATTATATTTTCTCGTCTGGAAGAAATTACTCTTTTGAAAGCTGAGGCTGATGCTGTTTTAAATAAAATAAATGGAGTTGACGGAGCGCTGGCTAATTTAAATTTGATCCGAAATAAAAGAGGGGAATCCAGTTACAGCCAAGAGGTTGATGGATCTTTAATTGACGCAATTTTTGCAGAAAGGAGAAGAGAGTTGATGGGGGAAGGTTGGAGATGGTATGATCAAGTTCGCTATAACAAGATAACTAGAAAAAATGATGCGTTTAATAAGTTGATTGATCAAGGAGGTATTTACTGGCCTATAGCGGCTTCTGTGCTCTCCGCCAATACCGAAATTCAACAGAATGCTTATTGGACAAATAAATAATTAAAATACTCAGCTATCATAAATTAATGATGAAGATGAAAAATTTACTGCGTAATATTTTTACAAATAAATGGGGAGGTGCCTTAATTTTAGGACTATTAGTCATTGCTATTGGCTGTTCTAAAAGTCATGAAGGACCATATTATAATTATCAAAACAAAAATGCAGTTTTCGACGGTAATTCTTACTCCTTTTTGGAAGCGCAGGGAGGCCTCTATGATTCTTTACTTTATGTAATTGACAAGGTGCCGAACTTGAAAGATACGATTGAAAATTATGATATTACCTTATTTGCACCTACTAATCAGTGTTTTACTAATGCGCTAAAAAATCTCAATGAATTGAGGGAAACGCAGCATAAAACACCACTTTATTTAAAAGATATAGACGTTGTTGATCTAGATACCCTCTTATGTCGTTATGTTATTCCAGGTAACTATTTAACTGACTCTCTTATAGAGTTTTCAGATGGGATTTCTGTAAGTAGTCTGCGCTATGATTATACTATGCACTTACGATATAATCGACAAGATGCGAATGGTTATCAGAATGGGGGGCCTCAGGAGATAGAATTCAGTGATCCTAAAAGTTCAATTTTTGAAAGATATTGGGTCACAACTTATACGACTTCAGTGAACATTCATACTGACAATGGTGTTGTGCATTTATTGTCCCCAGGTCATGAATTTGGATTTGGAGAGTTTTCAAGAAGAATGAATAAATAATTTATAATGAACATTTTAAATAGATTGAAAGGTCCATTTCATAAATCTAATCTGATGAGAAAAAGATTGAATATCCCCTTAGTCCTTGCCTTAATGGGTGCTGTTTTAATGAGTTCTTGTGATAAATTATTGCCAGATGAGCGGGAATCTGTAGCGGAGAATTCCAGCTTTACGCAAGATGTATATACGCCAGTGTTAGGCAGGGCAACCTTATATAACACATTTAATGTAGGTAACTCATCACAACCGCTAACTTTTAAAATTATAAATCCTAGAACCTTTGCTGGCGAGGCAGCACCTGAATTAACTGATGTATTTCCTGTTACGGTCTGGAAAGAGACTTATACTGGTGAGGAAACTTCTTTGGAGGAAATTGAAAATAAAAGAGCCATAGAATACCACCATCTTTTTGAGATTAGGGAACACTCTGGACAATTTGTTATGTGGCCTGAGGCGAAGTCAACTATTGTTCATGCACAGCCTGATTCGGGTTATATTTTTGATGTTGAGATGACTAATTCTGGTGGACGAAGGTATTTTAGGAATATGCGGCTTAAGCCTTACCGGGAAGTCCCTTTTGAACCAAGCACACAAGATCCTGTTACCGGACAGTCAACCTACTTAGGTGTTGTACCGACCAGCTGGATGAATATTTATGGTGAACATACTGGGCAGCTTATCTCTAATATTGGGGTCATTTTTCATAAAGTTAGTGATGAGGGGCATTCTTTGTCATTTCAATTTTTGGATACGCTTCAAAACCCAATTAATCCAAAGAAATTTAATTTGACGGATTGGGCTCATTTAGTACATGGTTTTGACATGAAAATGAGTGACACTGCCGTAACCTATCAGGTGGCTTATCCAATTCCGTTGACAAATGTACAGACCAGGTATACAACTACGGATGGGTTAAAGGCGAGGGTTGTATTTAGCTATGATAGAATGGGATTTGGGGATAGGCGCGTGGTTGCTGAATTAGCGCTCAATTTTGCGATATATGAGCCTGGAGATTGGCAGATAAAATTCCTTTTCAATGATGATAATCCCAAGTTTGAGGATGAATGATAGGGTAGTGATTAAAGACCTAGAAATTATATTACTTTTTCAATATACAAAAGTTTAGCTATGAGGCATGTGTTTGCTATTTTATTAACTTTTATAATGTGCATTGGCATCCAGCGTTCCTTTGCGCAGGCCAAGATCAATTGCTCAGGGGTAGTCATTGACAAGGTTACTAATGCGCCAATGGTGGGTGTTTCGATTATTATACAAAAAAATCATAAAGTGATTGGCAGGACAGATGACCATGGAAAGTTTTCTGTTGAGGTCGCCGAAGGGACCAAACTGGTTTTTTCTTATGTGAATTATACTAATTCTTTGGCTGACGCATCCAAGGATTTTATGGAAATTTCGATGACGCTTAAAGATGATAGTGATTTAAAAGATGTTGCCGTTGTTGGTTTTAGAAAAGTGTCGAGAGAGGCAAATACAGGTTCTTCCGTTGTTATTTCAGGAAAAGATTTACAGGATGTTCCGGCTGCGAGTGTAGCTGATTTATTACAAGGTAAGGTCGCAGGTTTGAATATTCAGAATAATAATGGTTCACCAGGTGCTAGAGGATCAATTTTTCTTCGTGGCTTATCCAATATTTCTGTCACCGGGTCTGGGTCTAGTGGATATTTAACGCCTACCTCACCTTTGTTTGTTATTGATGGTGTACCTGTAGATATGAATACTGAATATCAGTATGGATTTAATCAGGGAGGACCTGGAATAAGCCCGCTTTCTTTGATTCCTGTTGAAGATATTGAAAAGGTTGAAGTCTTAAAAGATGCGGCAGCGACAGCGCTTTGGGGATCAAGAGGGGCCTATGGTGTTATCCTTGTTACAACCAAGAGAGGGCAATCGGAAGTGCCTATTGTTGCATATTCAGGGCAGTTTTATTATAGTGATATTCCGCAATTGCGTGACGTGATTGGTGGCAAAGAGGAAAGATTAATGCGTATTCGTCAATTATTGGCTTATGATACTTCTTATGCGGATGCTTTGTTACAAATAAATTCACATCCTTATTTGTCTGACAGCTTAAATGCATATTATAACAACTCCACTAATTGGCAGGCCGTATTTTTTAAGCCGACTTATAACTATTCGCATAATATTAATATAAGTGGGGGTAGTCAGAAGTTTAATTATAAGGTCAATATGGGTATTTATGACCAAAAGGGTATTGTTGAAAATACTGGATTGACCAGGTATAGTTTGAATATGAACACTAGGTATCAGCCATCAGAAAAGTTTATTTTAACGGCTGCAATTAATTCTGGACTGGCCCAGAAAAGAAATGGTAGTGGCAATAGTCTGATTCAAGATGGTGTAGCTTCAGGTACGAATGCTTCATCGTTGTTGCCTCCTCCATCTCAGTATTCAGCAAATAATGAAGCGCTTGCAAGTATATCTGTGCGTGATGATAATAAGACCATACAGGTCCAGCCAAGTATTAATGTTCAGTGGATGCCAGTAAAGGGTTTACAACTACAAACTGAAGCTAATTATAATTTTAATACAGGTATTAGTGATAATTTTAAACCTTCAATTATTAATGATGGTAATGGATTAACAACTTCATTTCATAGCAGAACCAATTCACTCTATAACAGAAACTCTATTAATTACATTAAAAGTATTGAAAAGGATGGTGAAGGTGTCCATAATTTTACCATATTTGCCTTCAACGAAATTCAGCAAAATACGTATAGGGCAGATCAATCACAATTGAAGGGATCCGCTAATGATTATTTAAATGGGCCAAACGGGTATAACTGGTATGCCAGTGTTGCAGGTACTTTTGACAATGCAACGGAAACCAGGAACATAGCCTACGGTGGTGCATTTAGTTATAATTATAAACTTCGCTATGTAGTTGATTTCCAATATCGCGTGGACGCTACTTCCACTAATGGACCAAATATTGGCTCAAAGAAGAGTCCAAATATCAGTGCCAGGTGGAATATGCAAAACGAAAAATGGACTAAAAGCTGGAAATGGATGAATGAGAGCTCATTTCGGTTTAGCTATGGTACAACGCTGATACCTACAGGTACTATATTTGATGTATATGGCAAATTTAACCCTGGAAGTAATTACAACGGACAGCAGACAATTGTTTCGGATTTTTCTAATGCGCCCAATGTTAATTTTAAGTCTTATACAAATACTTCCTTTGACCTGGGTTATGAAGGTACATTCTTAAATAACCGTCTTAGTGTGATGTATGATTTTTATTATATATCAAAAGACAATCAGACATATGCAAATTCATTGGCCAATACGACTGGTTATAGTCAAATTACAACCAATGATGTATCATTAGTGAGTTATGGTAATGAATTTACCCTGTCATTTAGATCCAAACCTAGTAATGATGAGAATAAGCTCAGTTGGAATATCTCAGCAAATGCAGCTTTAAATAAAAATATATTAACGCGCTTGCCTGATAATGCAAGACAATTGATTAAAAGTGATGCTGCCACAGGTTATTTTCCCGTGCTTTATCGAGTAGGCAATAATCCATTGCAAACGATGGTATATAATACAGTTGGTGTATATCCAACAAATTCTGCAGTGGCTGTTGATCCTTTAACAGGTCGGCCAATTCAGGTGGGTGTAGGGTCAAATGTGTTTTTAGGTGCTGGAGACCCTAGATGGACCGATCTGAATGGTGATTATATTATTGATGAGAATGACTTGTTAGTGCTTGGTAATCCTATGCCAAAAGTTACCGGAGGGTTCACCTTATATGCTAAATATAAAGAGTGGTCAATTAATGCGAATGTTTCTGCAACATTATTCAGAGACGTGATCAATACTGCGTTGGCTGGGAAATTTGCTCACTTTAAAGACCCACTATTTACAGGATCCGGTAATACGCTGTCTAATAATGGGGTGTTGGTGCCAATTGATCAATATAATTACTGGCAAGTAGATGGTGACAATGCAACTTTTCCGAATCCATATGACTTTCTGAATTCTTCTATTGATCCTTATCGTTACAATCAGACACTATTTTTCGAGGATGGTTCTTACTGGAAATTAAATAATGTTACTATTTCTTATACATTTAATCGGGATTGGAGTAAGCGTTTTGGGATCAGCTCTGCTAGGGTATATCTAACTGGGGCAAATTTACTGATTTTGTCTCCTTATTCTGGAAGTAGTCCTGAGAATGTAACTGATTTAGGTTTTGATAACGCAAATGGATATCCCAATGCTAAAAATTATGTAATCGGTATTAATATACAATTCTAAATTAGGTTTTTAAATAAAATATTGGAGCAGTAAAAAGATAACTTATATGAAACGTTTTAATAAGCTCATTTGGTTGGTCTCGATATTAATTGGGTTGTCGGCGGGGACAGGGTGCAAGAAATACCTGAACGTAGATCCAATAAGCGCGCTTTCTGGAAATAATTTCTGGAAAACTGAAAGTGATTTTGATAATTATATGGCTGGAATTTATAATCAATTCCGGACTATGACCATGATGGATTATGGAGGGACATATACCCAGTTTTTTCCGGCCATTGGTGATTTCAGATGTGCGCCATTTGTTGGGGTAAATACATCGAATCGTAATTATATCAACCAGTTTGCGGTGAATGACCTTTTGGGTGCGATAAATAATACTTCTTACTGGGTGGGTACCTATGCCAAAATAACCGACTGGACTCGTTTTTTTCAGATAATTTCTTCTTGCAATATCATGGTGGATGAGATTGATAAACAAGAAGGTGTTTTATCTGATAGGCTTGTTGGCCAGTATAAAGGTGAAGCTATATTTATGCGGAATCTGTGTTATTTTTATATGGCCAGGATTTATGGAGATATACCTTACTATACGGAGGCTTATAAAATTGATCCATCCAGCAGAGAGGATATGGTGTCTGTCTTGAAAAGGTGTTTAACGGATATGGGCTCTGCCGTAAATGGCCTACCCTGGACATATGATGATCCCTCAAAAAGAGGGGTGCGGGCTATGAAAGGTTCTGCGTTGGATTTGATGATGAATATTAATATGTGGTGCGCAGGATTTGATGAAGATAATAAGGTGCAATACTGGCAACAGACTGATTCATTAGGGGACGTTTTGCTAACTCAAAATGGGGGAGCCTACGAGTTGTTGCCAATGGATAGATTTCATGAAGTTTTTGAAGGAAATTCTAAAGAAGGCCTTTTTGAGATCTCTCAAAGCCTGAATAAAGGGGAAGTGTTCGGGTTATTTGCAACCTTTACGGACAATATGCTCCATTATCCACATAAGCAAAATGGAAGTGACAAGAGTTATTTGATGATTTCTGATAATTATCTCAATAAACTCTTTCCGCCAGATAAGCCTGATTTGCGCAGAAAATTACTTTTTACCGGGGATAATGTAGATTTCGATTTAGAGTATTTAAAATTCAGTAATATTTATGCAGAGGAAGGTGAAGATGTGAACCCAGATGACAATCAGATTATTTTTCGCCTGCCCGATGCGATTTTATTACGGGCTGAAGCTTGTGCAGATTTAGGTAAAAACGACGAAGCTATCCGTCTATTGGATATTGTCCGGGACAGAGCTGGAGCTGCTGATTATGTAGAAGGGGAAACTCCAAATGAAGATCTTTCGGATGCCATTTTTTATGAAAGGTGGAAGGAGTTACTTGGTGAAGGGTATTACTTCTTTGACATGGTTAGAACCAAAAGAATATTGGATGGAAAGGTATGTCCACATCCAATGTCTGCTGAAGCTTTTGCCAATGGTGCCTGGACATGGCCTATCAGCACAAAGGCTTTAGAAAAGAATCCAAATATGCGTTTAAATGATTATTGGAGATAAGATGAAATTTATAAAAGCAATTTGCAATCAATTTAATATTAAAGATAGCAATATGAATATTAAAAAAATTATAGGCTGTGTGGGTATGGTAATTACATTTGGATTGGTAGTAACTTCCTGTCACAAGGATGATTATTATATAGATACAGGATTGCATAAAGCCGAATATAACGGGACAGTGATGGATTACCTTGAACAAAATCAATACCATTTATTTGACTCACTATGTAAGGTAATACGCCTTGCAGGGATGGAGGATGTATTCAAAAATGATTCTATAACTTTTTTCGCTCCTGCAGATACATGTATTTTGTCCAGTGTGGCGTATTTGAATGCACAGTTGTTGCTTAAAGGTAAAGATACAATTACAGGTCTTGATCAGCTTCCAGCTAGTTTTTGGGAAAAAGAACTTTCTATGTATCTGTTTAAGGGAGTACATCGGTTGAAAGATTACCCTCAGATAGATCCCTTAGCTATGCAGGTTTATGGTGGACAATATTATTCTTCTTACGGTGGTAAAGTGATGAATATAGGTGTCCAATTTAATGATGTTAATGGTGTTAAATATGCTGGTTATCGTCAATTGATGTTAGGTTATTTTTCAGGTGAGACGCCTCCAGACTTTCTCCCTTATTTAATTCCAGTCGCATCTTCTGATATAAACCCTTTTAATGGCATTGTGCATGTACTTCAATATACAAGAGTTGTGACCTTAACGAATACTGATTCAGATGAAACTAATCAATTGGTCCTTCCTGTTTATTTTGGCTTTGAACCCTATGAGTTTGTACAAAATGCATTGGCTGCGGGAATAGATTACAGTAAATAAATTATAACTAATTAAGCGTTCAGAATATTTTAAAAGAATTAATAATGAATAAAGTCGCTTTCAGATATTGTACTTTTCTAATTAGTCTTTGTGCTGGAATTTGTTTTTTCAGCTGTAATAAAGAGACCGAATTAGGATCCGGGCCCTATTTTGATGCGCCAGTAACGGCTGTGCAGTTTTTCGGTAAAAAACCTAATCCTGTTGATGGCAAAGCGGGTGATAAGGTCAGTTTTGAAGTTACCGGAGTTGATAAACTTGATGAGGGGTATAAATTTTATATAAATCAGGTCCAAGCGGATGTGGTGAGTGTGACTGACAGTTTAGTAACAGTAGTTATCCCTGAGGAGACTTCTTCTGGACCTGCCTCAATATTGACGGTTGATGGCCAGTATTTTTATGGCCCGATTCTGAAAATTGATGGAAAAGTTTCCATAGATAATACATTTAAAGTAGGTAGCGGAACTAATGGTGCTATTTATGATGTTTATTATAATGGGTCCGGAAATGGGTTATTTGTTTTAGGAGGTGGATTTACAGATTTCAATGGACAAAGTGCGGTTAAGAAGATTAATGGGATTGTAAAAATTTCTTCTGATGGTACTTTTATTGATTATGATGCAGGTAGAGGTGCCTTTGGTGGTTCGGTAAGTACAATCTTGCCGGTTGGTGGACAATATTACTTAGGTGGTGTTCTTTCTACCTATGCCAATTACTCTGTTGATGGTATTACCAGAGTGAATGATGATTTTTCAATAGACTCTTCTAATGTAACGCTGATTAATCCAAATTCTGAATTAAATCCTGAGAATGACACCGCCTGGGTACCTACTTTGAATGCCTATTTATCTGGAAACGTGGTTAGACTATTCCAGGATGCGAATCAGGATATCATTGCCATTGGTAATATGACTCAATATTATAGCTATTACTATGAAGGGTCACAGAAAGGTAATTACTATATAGACCGGACGGCAATGTATAATTTTATAAAAATAAATGACTCTGGAAGGCTTGATTCCTCTTATAATTTTGACCATACCTTAGGTTACGGTTCCAGAAAGTTGAATGGCTATATTTCTGATGCGCTGCAGTTACCTGGAGGAAAGATTGTTTTTGTAGGATCCTTTACAAAATTTGATGGGGCTAGCGCACCAAAAATTGGGGCACTTACTGACGATGGTCTTTTAGATCAGGATTTTGCAAGTGCTATTGGCTCAGGGGCTGATGGGGATATTTATCGCATCACTTATAACCAAACCACGGGAAAGATTTTTGTTATAGGCGATTTTACACATTTTAACGGACATTCGGCTAATGGCATTGCCATGCTTAACGCAGATGGCTCCTATGATGACAGCTTTAAATTAAAGACTTATTCAGGTGGAGCTCCTAACTATGCAGGACAGTTGAATAATGGGTTGGTTATTGTATCTGGTTCGTTTAGCCAATATGATGGTATTGTCAGACAAGGTTTTATGATCTTAAATCCTGATGGTAGTCTTGCTGCTGGCTATAATAATTCTGGTGCTTTTACCGGTGAGATTAATGGTCTTGTTGAAACAAGCGCACATAGCGTCGTTATTTATGGGTTAATTTCTTTGTTTGACAACGTAAAAGCGGGGAACATTGTAAAAATTGCTTTTGATTAATTAAAAATTAGCTAAACAGTCATGATAGTACTGAGAAATATACAACAGTTGAAATGGAAGATGGGCAAGCTTTTTTTTGCAGCCTTTGTGATGACATTATTCGCCTGTAACAAAACAGTGGTAAATGATCTTCCTACTACTTATCCACCTGACGGGAATGGAATTCAGGGGCAGAACAGAAAAGTTTTGTATTTGATTCTTGACGGTGCTGAAGGCAAGCAAATTGATACATTGGCGCCAACAAATATCAGTGCATTGCTTAAAACTTCCGTTTATACCTGGATAGGAATGAGTGGTGCCAATAACAAGGATACTGTTTTGCCTGGGGCATGGACATCCATGATGACTGGTTATAACACGGATCTGACCAAGGTTGAAAATAACTTTGATACGGCTAATTTAAAGGATTATCCTGCCATATTGACTAGATTAAAGCAAGTCGCTCCTGATATCAGGACGGTTGGATATGCTTCCTCAAAAATGTTTGATCAGTATCTTTTGGCTGACGCCTCTAAAAGTGAACTAACCCAGGATAATGATGCGGCTGTTGCTGCAAATGTGGTGAATAGTCTGAAAAGTGATTCTGCTTCATTGATTATAGGTCAATTTCACTCAATCGCGGTGGCTGGGGATCAGTATGGATATAGGTATAATGTTCCTGAATATGCTGCAGCAGTTAAGACGGTTGATGGCTATATTGGACAGATAATGGAAGCTTTAAAAGGACGGACTAATTATGCTAATGAGAACTGGTTAGTAGTGATTGCTTCAAATGAAAATGGAACAATTAATAAAAATAGTGGGGGGGACAGTACTTCGGCTTATAATGATACACGTCGAAACAGCTTTATTATTTATAATAATGCAAGATTTGTGACAGAAAATATTGGTAGAGACGGCACTCCTTCCACAAAAGGCCTTTCTGCCTATAATGACTCAACGTTGTTATTGACGGGTACTGGTTCTACAGGGGTCAGCATTAATGTAGCCGATGATAAGCATATTTATGATTTGCGTAGTGGAGACAGTGCAACAATTGCCTTTAAGTTTAAATATGTAAAAACCGGTGTGACTGGCTCTGAATATTTTATGAATATAGTAGGGATGGCGACAGGTTTTTATTCCAATGGGAATGCCTGGTCGTTCTGGCGTAGCGGCAATGGTTTTATATTTTATATTTCGGACAGTAAGGGTAGTTATTATAACATTGGTATGAGTGCCCAGGTTAGTGATAATAACTGGCACACATTATCTGCTACAGTTGCCTGGCCTAAAGGCAGTAATAAAGCGCATGTTAATTTATACTTTGATGGATTAATAGATGTTAGTGACAGAACCGTGCAACTAGATGCAGATTTAACATCCGGTAAGCCGCTTGTAATCGGACATATGCCTCAAGGCCATAGTGTAGGTAATTATACAGATTTTTATGTAACAGATTTCAGGTACTGGCATACATTACTTCCATACTCAATTATTACACAATATAATTGTAAAAATGAGATTCCAACATCCAGTCCATATTACTCATATTTGGCAGCAGATTACAGAATAAATGATGGAAATGGGAGCAAAGTCATCAAGGACTATTCGGTAAATCAACAAGATGGTACTGTGATGGACGCCAGCAACCTGGCAACCTGGTATACTTTTAATGAAGTAAGCAATAATGTGTGCCCTGCTCCTGATCATAATTTTTATAAAGCGACTCCAAATGGCTTGGATATTCCCATGCAGATTTTTCAATGGCTAGGCGTTGTCATTGAACCATCTTGGAAAATGGAAGGTCAGTATTGGTCAAATGGATATTCAGATGTGCAGTTACCTGATAATTACTGATAAAATAAGGTTGCGAAAAAATGATACAACAAAATAAACAAGAACAACCTTCATATATTAAAAAATTTGGGATGAAAAAGAATCATTATTTGTTTGGCTTAATGACTTTACTATTTTTGCTAGCCATCGGCAGTTGCAAAAAGTACGGTTTTGAGGTGGCTGATGGCTATGGTGCTGATACCTTAAAGGAGAATATTACAGTAGACACTTCAGACAGCCGACCGGATTATAGCATGCTGTCCAAAGCCAGGTTATTTCCGGGGTTGGTAGATGCCTCAGAGCCACGTTTGGAAAATCATTCAGTTACGCTTAATCTGAATTATCTAAATGAGGCATATAACAGATTACGTATAAGTGTCATTCCCCAGCCGGTTTTTAGCACAGGTATGTATGCAGGACCAGGGGAGCCGGTTACCATTATTGTGCCCGAAGGGGTAAAGGGGTTGGTCTGCCAAATAGGTATGTGGACGGACAACCTTACAGCTTATACACCTCGTAGAAGAGAACCTATTATTTATAATCGCAAAATGCTGTTTCCTGGTGTGAACCATGTTAGAAATCTTTTTGGTGGTAATATCTATATAACAACTTCATTTCCAATTGAAAATCCAGTTCAGCTGACTTTTAGCGGAGCCTGTAAAAGCCCTGATTTTTCATTGGGCAAGACAGATATTGCTACCTGGAAGCAAGAGATCATGGAAAGTAAGGTTCCCTGGTTTGATTTCTATTCTGAACACATTGATTTTACCTTGCCTACCGAAAAAATGGTTAGTTGGCTTAAAAACCATCCTGATATTGATCCTATTAAGGAATTAAAAGCATGGGATGAAATTATTGAAAAGGATTATAATCAGTGGGAAGGGTTATCCGATACTGCTTCTGATGACATTGACAAACCCATAAACCTTGCCTGGCGGGTTGTTTTGGATATTCAGCCATCCGTTGGTTACGGACATAATGGTTATCCTGTAGTTGCGCAAGATGATAATGAGTGGTTTAGTGCGGCTATGATTGCAACGGATACGGTTTCTATCTGGGGAACATTACATGAAATCGGTCATAATAATCAACAGGGATCCTACTGGAGTTGGAGTACCCTGGGGGAAACGACCAATAACTTGTTTTCAATCAAGCGTGCACATCGCATCGGAATTAAAAATATAGCAGCATTGCATCCTGCATTGCCAGGGGCGGTGCAAGATGGTCTCCAATATACTTCACAGACGGATGGGACCAAGAATTTTGATTCTGATCCTTTGGTAAACAGTCCATTTACAAGGATGGTGCCTTTTATGCAGCTCTTTGATAAGATTGAGCGTTGGGATGGAAAAGCTGATGGTTTTGGTTTAATGCCATATTTATATTGGCGGGCCAGGCATGCGCAGCGTTATTCTTTAAACGATTTGGCTAAGCATGATTTTTTATATGAAGCTGTATGCGAATATACGCATCTGGATTATTTTAAATTTTTCCAGGCGTGGGGGATAAGTGTTTCTGCTCAAGCCAGAGATGCCATGAGTCTTGAATATCCTAATAAAGTACCTACAGATATCTGGAATTATAATCCGCTTACAAAGACCGGAGGAGATAATGTAGTTGATTATTCCGTACCTAGAACTGACTGGCTGGTTTATTTTGATTCACAGGAATCTGTTGGAGAAGGTGCCAATAATGGGACAGCGGATAAAGTCTTGGATGGGGATGTAAATACCTTCTGGCATTCTGAGTGGTATGCTGCTACACCACCTTATCCACACTGGTTAATGATTGATATGACAGAAGAGCGCCAGGATCTGCATGGAATTTACTTCACCTTAAGACAAACAAATGAAAATGTAAGGCCTAAGCATGTAGAAATTTGGTTAGGACCTGACAAAGATCATTTAACCAAGTATATGGAGGCTGACCTTATAAATCAGCCAGCACAGCAGGCAGTCGCATTTGCCAGCCCACAATCCTTCAGGGTATTTAAAATGGTATTTACCAATGGACAGGTAGAAAATGCAACATTTGCTTCCATGGCAGAAATCAGCGTTTATTAAAATAAATTGAAGGGGGTATTGAACATACATCGTGAAAATACCCTTTCTTCCAATAAAATGATAGAGAATTAGATAAATTTATTAATTATGACACTAATAAAAAGATTAGGCTTCTGCATGCTAGCTATTATGCTTATTGGTAGCGCCTGTAAAAAATATGCAGATCCGCCTCCTTATTTTGAAGAGTATGGTGAAGATAGTGTTAGCGCGCAACGTAAGGTTTTGATTATCAATATAGATGGCCTGAGTGGAGCCCAACTTGAAAAAGCTAGCCTGCCCAATTTGCAGAAATTGATGGAGACGGGTAAATATTCATATGCACAGTTGAAAAATGTGAATAGTACAGATGCCGCAGGCTGGGTTACTCTGCTTACTGGTGTAGGATATGGGAAACACCAAATCTATGATAGCACTTTTCAGTATATACCAGGTGGGGATGTCAGTGAAGGAGAGGATGAAGCGACTCCTTATGTGCCAAATGTGATTAATTATATCCAACAAACAAAGCCTGGTTACAAGACGGCCCTTGTAACGCCCTGGCAGGGGCTGGCTAAATACGTGGCTGTGGCCGATTATCCGTATGCAGTAACCAGCGATGCAGCAGTGAAAGACTCAGCGGTTTCATTGTTGAAGCTAAATACCCTTGGTGTCATGTTCCTTGATTTTAACAGTGCTGAATTGGCGGGTAATGCAGGTAAATATGATCTTTCTGATGCAGGGTATAAAGGGGCACTGGATAAAATAGACGGTTATATTGGCGATGTAATTAAAGCCTTACAGAGCAGACAAACTTATGATGCAGAAGATTGGCTGGTGATGGTAACTTCCCCCAGGGGCGGCAGTGTTGCAGATCCGCAACAGGGATTTGTAATCGCGTCTAATTCAAAACTAAAAAAGGAAGAGCTAAAGAAGTCTGGATTTAATACCGTTCATTTTACTGGTTCCGGTGATGCAGGTGCTAAAGCCTATGTGCCAGATGATAATGGGTTATATAATTTTGGTGCAGATAAAGATTTTACATTACAAATTCAGGTCAATTTTGCTACCACACTTTCCTGGCCAGGTTTTTTAGCGAAAAGCACTGGACTTTCGGGTAGTAATACGACAGGTTGGACTTTTATGCAAACTGGTAGTAAATATGCCATTGTTTTTGGCGGCACAGATAATGGCGGAAGTGGAAAGCAACAAATTAATGCCAATAATGTAGTGGCAGATGGTTCCTGGCATACCATTACCGTGACAGTAAAAACAGAAGGAGGGGTGCGGACGGCTAGATTATATACAGATGGGGTATTTGATGTCTCTGCAGATATTACCTCCAGAAAGAGCCTGGATAATGATAACCCAGTGCGCATTGGTTATACAAAGATTGACAACTCCGGTTCTTCAGATTTTCATGCGGCCGATTTTGAAATTTTCAATATAGCACTGGATGATAATACCATTGCCAATAATATTAATCTTAAGGATATAACCAAGCATCCAGATTATGCGCATTTAATTGGCTATTGGCCAATTGATGAAGGCGGCGGCGGCTTAGTGACCAATCAGGCACCTGGAGGGTACGATATGATGTTAACGGGAGACTTTTCTTGGGATGCATTAGGCTCAAATGTACCGGTATCCATGACTGCAGGTGATTCACAAGGCATTTCTGTGGTGCCGGTAACAGAGGATATCACAGCCAATATGTTCTTTTGGCTAAAAGTTACACCACTTAGTGACTGGGGGTTACAAGGGCAGGCCTGGCTCGATAAATTTGAGCGGGAAATTTATGAACTGTAGTTAAAAGCGTGTTTTTTGTCTCGAAAGGCTCCTACTATCTTTAAATAGTTGGAGCCTTTTTTGCAATAAGACCTTATTTTGTGCACATTTAGCCCTTGTTTTAAACCTTTTAACGCGAAAGCCTTCCAAAAGGACTAAAACTTATC
>Ga0164242_10002246_pt1 | contig 22438 bp, 23 predicted proteins | sample OricomgcompostMG_FD_108783 | JGI IMG/M metagenome (GOLD analysis project Ga0164242, IMG submission 108783) | Miracle-Growth compost microbial communities from Emeryville, California, USA - Original compost - Miracle growth compost (MG) ... | reverse complement strand
TCGCCCATCAAGGCCGTCGGTGAGCACGAGGCGACGGTCCGTCTGCGCGACGACCTGACCGCCGTCATCACGCTGCAGGTGGTTGCCGCCAAGTAGCGACACGCTGTGAGAGGCCGTCGACCTTCGGGTCGGCGGCCTCTTCGCGTCGGGGCGGGTTGTCAGGCGCGCGGCGTCGGGCGCGGGGCGCCGGGCCTCTCCACCGCGAGATCATCCCTCTGCACGCTTTTTCGCCCCTGAGGCGTGCACAAGGATGATCTCGCGAACGGGGAGAAGGAGCGGGAGAGAGTGGATGTCGCGGCCTACAGCCCGCGCGCGATCGCTGCCGCAGCCGCGAGCCACGCCCGCTGCGTCGCATCGCGCAGCGCGTCGAAGGTGATCACGCCGTCCACCAGGGCCGGGTCGAACGGGATCGTGACGACCTCGCGGGCGAGGGCGCCGAATCCGTCCGCGACGTGCCGGATGTCGGCATCCGTCGCCTTCGGGTCGGCCTGGGTCACGACGGCCACGGCGCCGCGGGCGAGGGCGGCCGAGCGCTCGTCGCGGTCGGCGAGGGCCTCCAGCAGCAGCGCGCCGGCCTCGGCGTGGTCGTCGCGGGTCGTGGTGGCGACGACGAGCTGGTCGGCGTGGTCGATCATCTGCAGCCAGAGCGGGTCGGTCTCGTCGTTGCCCGAGTCGATCACGATGAGCCGGTAGTACTTCGCGGCCACCGCGTGGATGCGTGAGACGTCCTCCGCCGTGATGCGCTGCTCGTTGGCGAGCACCGCGGGCTTCGAGCGCAGCACGTCGTACTTGTCGGCGGTCTGGTGGTGCACGTAGCGCGCCAGGTCGGCCGACTGGGCGCCGGTGCCCAGCAGCATGCCCGTCTTCGGCAGCAGCTCGAGCAGGGTGGACTCGTGCGGGCCCTGTTCGGTGCGCCAACCGAGAGTGCCGCGGGTCTGGTTGTTGTCCCACGCGAGCACGCCGGCACCACCGTTGCGCGCGAAGACGGCGGCGAGGTTGATGGTCGTCGGCGTCTTGCCCGCGCCGCCCTTGCCGTTGACCACGGCGATCGTGCGGGGACCGGCCCAGTGCTGCGACACGGCGTGCAGATCGTCGCGCTCCGCGCGCTCACGGGCGTTCGGGCGCACGCGCATGCCCATACGTGCGAGGCCGCCGCGCCAGCCCTTCGTGGCCGGCTGCTCGGCCTGATCGTGCTTGAGGAACGACGGGCGCTCCTCGCGCCGAGTCGTGGATCGGGGGGATGCCGGGGGCTGCGCCGTCCGCTGCGCGACGGGGAGCGACGTCGCGACGGCGGCTGCGGCATCCACCCCCTCCGGCACGGCTGTCGCAGCCGCGACAGGAGCGCCGGGGGCTGCCGCGGCCTCTTCGGCGTCGGTCACCGAGCCGTCAGCGGCCACGATGAGGCGCGACGAGCCGTCGGGCTCGGTCACCAGCACCCGCACCGGCGCGCCGCCCTGAGCGGCATGCTGGGCGGCACGCACGACGATCTCGCGGCGTGCGTCTTCGCTGCGGGTCGTGGGGACGGCCTCGGTACTGTCAGCGGTCTGCAGCGTCGCCGAGCCGTCGGCGCTGATGGTGGCGATGATCGTCGTATCGGGCATGCGTGGTTTCTGTACGGGCCGGGATGGACCCGGGAGTCGAATGTGCGGCGGCCCCAGCTCGCCACGATGGCCCCAGCGTTGTGACTGCGTTGCACAGCACCCCGCTCGAATTTTAGCGTTCGCGGCTGAGAGCCTCATGGTGGCGGGTATGCGCCAACCGTGCCGCCGCCGTCTCAGAGGACTTGCGCAAACCGTCAGACTGTGCATAACTCGCGACACGCCCGGAACTTTAAACCAGCACTTCAAGGACAGATTCATCCACAGTCTGTGAAATCGCCAATCCCAGGTCAGAGCGATAAAAAATCTCAGAATCGGAGAATTACACAGATGTTGTCCACAGGGTCTGTACACAGGCCTGTCGGCGTTCTCCGCAAACTCTCCACATAGTTATCCACAGGCTGGCTTGCACCCCTTCGCGGCCATCTCTAGCGTGGGTGTCTGACCCGCTCGGGGGAGGGCACGGCGCCGCGGACAGCGATGTCGGTGGCTCGTGATGTGCTTGATGGCAGGGCGGTTGCGGCATCCATCGTCGTCTTCCCCGAACGGTGCTCGGTGTGCCCGAGACCATGCTTGACACTTTTGGACGACTGACGTCGTGACGATTGCGGACATCTCCGACGAGCGACTGGGCGGGCACCGGGAGCCCGAGCGCACCCCTCCGCACGACCTCCTCGCCGAGCAGAGCGCGCTGGGCGGCATGCTGCTGTCGAAAGATGCCGTCGCCGACGTCATCGAGAGCCTGCGCGGCACCGATTTCTACGTGCCCAAGCATGAGCTCATCTTCGACGCGATCCTCACGCTCTACTCGCACGGCGAGCCGACCGACGTCATCACCGTCACCGACGAGCTGATCAAGACCGGCGACCTGCAGCGCGCCGGCGGCGCCGACTACCTGCACACGCTCACCTCCATCGTGCCGACGGCGGCCAACGCTGGCTACTACGCGTCGATCGTCTCCGAGCGCGCGCTGCTGCGGCGGCTCGTCGAGGCCGGCACCCGCATCGTGCAGATGGGCTATTCGGGGCAGGGCGAGGCGCTCGACCTCGTGAACACCGCGCAGGCCGAGATCTACGGCGTGACGGGTGCCGAGGCGTCCGAAGACTACGTGCCCCTGACGGTGGCGGTGGATGCCGCGGTCGACGAGATCGAGGCGGCCAAGGGCCGTGACGGGCAGATGACCGGTGTGCCGACCGGCTTCCACGAGCTCGACGAGCTGACCAACGGTCTGCACGGCGGGCAGATGATCGTGGTCGCGGCGCGGCCCGCCATGGGTAAGTCGACGCTCGCTCTGGATTTCGCGCGGGCTGCGGCCATCAAACACAACATGCCAGCGATCTTCTTCTCGCTCGAGATGGGGCGCAGCGAGATCGCGATGCGTCTGCTGTCGGCCGAGGGGGCGATCCCGCTGCAGAACCTGCGCAAGGGCATGCTCGACCAGCGCGACTGGACGACCGTGGCCGCCACCCGCGGGCGCATCAACGATGCACCGCTGTACATCGACGACAGCCCGAACATGACTCTGGTCGAGATCCGTGCGAAGTGCCGGCGACTCAAGCAGCGGGTCGGCCTGAAGATGGTGGTCATCGACTACCTGCAGCTGATGTCGAGCGGCAAGCGCGTCGAGTCGCGTCAGCAAGAGGTCAGTGAGTTCTCGCGTGCCCTCAAGCTGCTCGCGAAAGAGCTGCAGGTGCCGGTGATCGCGCTGTCACAGTTGAACCGTGGCTCCGAGCAGCGGCAAGACAAGAAGCCTCAGGTGTCGGACCTGCGTGAGTCGGGATCGATCGAGCAGGACGCCGACATGGTCATCCTGTTGCACCGCGACTCGGTGTACGACAAAGACACCCGGCCGGGCGAGGCCGACCTGATCGTGGCAAAGCACCGCAACGGCCCGACCGCGACGATCGAGATCGCGTTCCAGGGCCACTTTTCGCGCTTCGCCGACATGGCTCCGGCGGGGGACTTCCAGTAGGAGCGGCCGCGGGTGGGCCGTCGACCGCGTGGCTCGGGGTCGCGCCGGACCGTCGGCCAGAGGAGTGGATGCCGCGGCCCGCGGCATCCACTCTTCTCTCACAGATCTGTCGCTGATGTTCGATCCGCACGCGCAAACCGCGCATCAGCGACAGATCGGCGACGCGGACCAGCCCTTACCCGGTGAACGCCCAGAGCAGCAGCACCATCAGGAACCCGAATACGGAGATGATCGTCTCCATGACCGACCAGGTCTTGATGGTCTCGCCGACGGTGAGGCCGAAGTATTCTTTGACCAGCCAGAATCCGGCGTCGTTCACGTGTGAGAAGAAGAGCGAGCCGGCGCCGACGGCCAGCACCAGCAGAGCCAGATGGGCGGGGCCGAGGCCGGACGCGAGTGGGGCGATGATGCCGGCAGCGGTCACGGTCGCGACCGTCGCCGAGCCGGTGGCGAGGCGGATGAGCACGGCGATGATCCAGCCCAGGAACACGATCGACAGACTCGTCGCGACGGCGATCTTGGCGATCGCGGTGCCGGCGCCGCCGTCGACCAGCACCTCCTTGAAGCCGCCGCCCGCGCCCACGATGAAGACGACGCCCACGATCGGCAGCAGGCTCTCGCCCACCTTCTTGCCGAGCTCGGGCAGCGAGAACCCGACCGCCGTGCCGAACGTCACCATCGCCAGCAGCACCGCGATCAGCAGTGCGGTGACCGGGTCGCCGATGAAGTCGAGCACCTGGCGCAGCACCGATCCGTCGGGTGCCCACAGGTCGGATGCAGCCTTGGCCAGCATCAGCACGACCGGGGAGAGGATCGTGACGAGCGTCCACGCGAAGCTCGGCCGCCGGTGCGCCCCCGGATCCTGCGCGAGCGTCGTCGTCGTGCTGAGATTCTCAGCCTCGACCTTTTCGGGCTCCTTGCCGGCGCCGCCTCCGCCGGTGACCGCGATCGCGGCGCCCTGAGCGCCGACAGGCACCATCCGCGCCGCGAGCTGGCCGAAGAGGGGGCCCGCGATGACGACGGTGGGGATCGCGACGACCAGCCCGAAGGCGAGTGTGATGCCGACGTTCGCGTTCAGAACGCCGATGGCTGCCAGTGGACCGGGGTGCGGCGGGATGAACCCGTGCAATACCGAGAGCCCGGCCAGTGCGGGAATGCCGAGCCGCATCGCCGGCGACTTCGAGCGGCTGACGGCGAGCATGACGACGGGGATAAGCAGCACCAGGCCGATCTCGAAGAACATCGGGATGCCGATGATCCCGGCGATGAGCGCCATCTTCCACGGCAGCGTCGCGGGCCGGCCACGAAGCAGTGTGTCGACGACCTGATCGGCGCCACCCGAGTCGGCCAGCAGCTTGCCGAGGATCGCACCGAGGGCGATGAGCACGCCGACGTACCCGAGCACTCCGCCGACACCGGTCTCGTACGACGTCGTCACCTTTTCAACGGAGATGCCGGAGACCAGGCCGACGAACAGGGATGCGATGGTCAGCGCGAGAAAGGCGTGGAGCTTCGCCCACACGATGAGGACGACCACCAGCGCGATGCCGACGATCGTCGCGATGATGACCAGCGTGTCGTGTCCGGTCCACGGGTCGGTGGGGGACTCCTCCGCCTGCCGGACGATCCCTCCTGCCGCGCCGGCCCATTCCTGGAGAGTGTGCATGGCTCCTCCTCGCCTCGGCGATCGAGTGCTTCGACCGGTGAGCCCGTGTCTACTCCCTCGGTCTTGCGCCGGGCAAGGGGGTGGTCAGCGTCGCTGAAGCGCGCGCAGCTTGTCGACGGAAGAGCTCACCACGTGCGCGACATCCTCTCCCACATCGACCGCGACACCCGGCTCGTCGTCGCCGAGCGGCTCGAGCGTCTCGAACTGCGAGTCGAGCAGCGCGGGAGGCATGAAGTGATCGTCGCGGTGCTTGAGTCGGTCGGCGATGAGCCCTTGCGACGTGGTCAGATGCAGAAAGAGCGCACGCGGCTCTTCGCTCAGGATCGCGTCGCGATAGCTGCGTTTGAGCGCAGAGCAGGCGATCACCAGCCCGTCGTCACCGGCATCGTGGAGGGCTTGGCCGACACGGGCGAGCCAGGGCCACCGGTCGTCGTCGGTGAGCGGATGGCCCGCGTGCATCTTGTCGACGTTCGCCTGAGGGTGCAGATCGTCGCCGTCGATGAATGCCACCCCCAGCTTCTCGGCCAGAGCCGAGCCGATCGTGCTCTTGCCTGAGCCCGACACTCCCATCACGACCACCAGCGGCTTCGCGTCCATCGACTGCGCTCCCCTCGACTCTGCCCGACCCTATCGGTTCAGACGTCGCGCTGTCGTTCTCGACGTTTGCGCCTGCGATGTGCATACGCGTGAGCGAAAAACGACAGCGCGGGAGCCCCCTTGGCGCCGCGGCCGGCGGCGCGAACGGGTGCCGAGATCACGCAGCGCGACGGCCGTCATCTCCGCCCGGCGAGCGTGTACCCGGCGAGGGCGACCCCGATCACGACGATGTGCATCGCCATGAGCGCGACGACGCCTGCCACCGTTGTGCCCGGGATGAACCCGGTGACCAGGAGCAGCACGTCCGGAATGTACGAGACGACGAGCACCGCCACGGCCAGCAGCGGCATGGTGCGGCGCGGATTGTCCACCCGCCGCGACACCGCGCGCCAGGCGAACCACCCGAGCACCATCGGCACGATCGTGCATGCGGCGAAGACGGGCAGGGTGAGCGGCGAGAACTGCGGCGGTGCACCGGCCGCCACGGCGATCGCGGCGATCCCGGCGTTCAGCGCGACGGCGACGACGATCGCTGCGGTGAGAACGCCGACGCGGTAGCCGTGCGATGCACGTGCCGGCGTCGGCGATGCGTCGGCGAGCGGTGAAGAGGATGTTCCGGTCATGACGACCTCCCGTATGGTTTATGAAACTCCGTAGTTCCGTAATCACATACGGTACTCCTCAGTGTCGAAATGTAAAGTGTCACCATGAGCACCGCATCGCCCGTGGGGCGTCCGCGCGACCCTGACGTCGACGCCGCCATTCTCGACGCGACGGCCGATCTGCTCGCCGAGAAGGGGCCGACGGCGATGACGGTGGATGCCGTGGCCGCCGCCGCCGGCTGCGGCAAAGCCGCGATCTACCGGCGCTGGGCAGGCAAGACCGAGCTGGTCGTCGCCGCGGTGCGGCGTCTGTATCTCGCCCCGGAGGTTCCCGACACGCACACCCTCCGCGGAGACCTGCTCGTGGCCGTCGGCCACTACTCCGGCCGAGATGACCGTGACGCACGGGTGCTCGCGAACGTGCTGGCGGAGGCACGCGATGCCTCGGCGTTGCGCGCCGCCGCCTACGAGTCCGTCGGGCGCCCGCCGGTGGACGTGCTGTACCGCGTCATGGCGCACGCGATCGAGCGTGGCGAGCTTGCGGACGACGCGCCGGTCGACCTCATCGCGACCATCGTGCCCGCGGTGGCCTTCCAAACTCTGATGTCAGAGCGGCGAACGCTCACCGAGCTCGAGGTCGTCGAACTCGTCGACCGAGTGGTCATCCCCGCGCTGATGTCGCGCGCCGCCGACCGGTAGGCGCCCAGATCTCCTCCCGTCGTACGGGCGGACGATACCGGCGTGTGATGCGGGGCAGGATGCGGAGCGGGAACCTACATAGGTACGGGGGCGCGTCGCAGGGTAGGCGCAGAATCGCGCCTCGTGCAGCGCGGACCGCGGGCCGCGGCATCCACTCTTCTCTTGCGTCGTGCTGCCGCCGCACGTGATTGTCTCGGCGGTCAGAGCGCTCCGATCTCGCCCCCACTTGCAAGGTGGAGGAGAACCGTGCGGGCCCGCTCTACAGCGACGGAGGTCTCATCGCCGTACGCTGCCGCGGCCGCCAGCCCTTCTGCGGCACGCCGGACGATCATGATGCGGTCCGCGTCGAGACCGTCGGCTGCCAGATTCTCGTTCCACCATCTCGAGTCAGCGGCGGCGATCTCGGCGACCTTGGGTATCTGGTAGATCCCCGCCCAGGTGGGCGCGGCGGTGAAGTACTGCACGGTGGCACGAGACCCTGAAGTCATGGCTCGAACGTACGCGCGAAGGAGCTTGCCCGGGGTGTTCTCCGAAAGATCGAGATGGCTCATCACGTTCTCGCGAAGCTGTTGCTGAGCATCATCGACGAGCGCGACGATCAAGGCTTCGCGGCTGGGGAAATGGTGTTGCAGCCCGCTCTTCGAGACGCCTGCGCGCTTCGCGATGTGGTCGAGCGAGACGCCGGTGCCCTGTTCGAGCATCGCTTCGGCCGCAGCCGTGAGGACCGCGGCCCTCGTTCGTTCGGGATCGCGTGTTGCGCGGTTTCCGTGGCGGTCCGCCGTGTCCATCGTCGAGCTCTCCTTCCGTCATCGTCATCGTCATCGTCACCTTCACCGTCGATCGTGCCGTAGAACGCGGCCTCTCGGCAGATCCTGGTGAAATCCTCTTAAAAGTCTACTCGACCGGACTTACCGGCCATCTGGCCGGTAAGGTCTCCTGTGTGAGTTCGACGATTTCCCCGCCGGTGACGGCACGCAGTTGGGCGGCGCTCGGCATCCTGACCCTCGCCGTGCTTCTTTTGGCCATCGACGGGACCGTCCTCGCGCTGGCTGTGCCGGCCCTGACCGCCGACCTGAACCCCACGGCCACGCAGCTGCTGTGGATCGGCGACATCTACTCGTTCGCTCTGGCGGGTTTGCTCGTGACGATGGGGAACCTCGCCGACCGGATCGGGCGGAAGCGGCTGCTGCTGATCGGCGCGGTCGGGTTCGGGCTCTCGTCGATTCTGGCGGCGTTCTCTCCCACCCCGGAGGTTCTGATCATCGCTCGCGCGATCATCGGGATCAGCGGTGCGACGATCATGCCCTCGACACTGGCTCTCGTGCGGAACATCTTCTCCGACCCGGTGATGCGCACGCGTGCCATTGCCGTCTGGGCGGCCGGCGCCACCGCCGGTGCTGCGGTCGGGCCGATCGTCGGCGGCGTGCTGCTGGAGCATTTCCCCTGGGGCAGCGTGTTCCTCATCAACGTTCCGATCATGGTCCTCGTGCTCATCGGCGGCCTCTTCCTTCTGCCGGAGTCACGCGATCCCCGCGGCGCGCGCATCGACCTGATCTCTGCGGTGCTGTCGTTTCTGGCGATCGTGTCGATCGTCTTCGCCATCAAGCAGGTGTTCGCGAACGGGTTCGACTGGACGACCCCGGTCGCGGTCATGCTGGGTCTGATCGCCGGAGGGCTGTTCCTCCGTCGACAGCGCACCCTCGACCGGCCTCTCATCGATGTCTCCCTCTTCCGCTCGCCCGCGTTCAGCGGGGCCGTGGTGGCCAACACTGTGTCGATCTTCGCCTTCGTCGGGCTGTTGTTCTTCTTCTCCCAGTACCTGCAGCTCGTTCGCGGCCTCGGTCCGTTGGAGGCAGGCCTGACCGAACTGTCGGCGACCGTTGCGTCGATCGTCGTCATCGCCTTCGCGGGGTACATGCTCGGCAAGCTCGGCCGGGGCCGCGCCATCAGCGTCGGCCTCGCCCTCAGCGCGGTAGGACTCGCCGTGCTGGCCTTGGCGGAGGGATGGCGAGGTTTGATCGGCATTCTCGTTGGGTTCGCCATCGTCGGGTTCGGTGCCGGGCTGGCGATGACGCTGACCACCGATGCCGTCGTCAGCGCCGCACCTCGCGAGCGCGCCGGTGCCGCATCCTCCATTGCGGAGACCGCCTACGAGTTGGGCGCCGCGCTGGGCATCGCCGTGCTGGGGTCGCTGCAACTCGCCCTGTACCGGTGGAACCTGCCCCCGCTCGCGGATGCGGGTATCGACGCCAGCGTGCGGGAATCGCTCGCGACAGCGATGTCTCAGCTCGACACCGCTGACGCCGCGGTGCGGGTGGCGATCGAACAGGCACAGCACGCGTTCACCGTCGGCATGCAGTGGACTTCCGTCATCGCCGCAATCCTGCTGGCGATCGCCGCCGTCATCGCCTGGATCGCCATCCCGTCCCACAAGACCCAAAACCTCGTGAACCACTGACCATTCAGGAGAGCCAGGTCATGAAGATCCTCGTCGTCGGAGCAGGCATCGCCGGAAGCGCGGTCGCCTACATGCTCACCCACGACGGTCACGACGTCTGTGGGGTCGAGGCCGCCGAGGCTCCGTCCAAAGGTGGGTACCAGATCCTCTTCGACCGGACGGCGATGCGCGTCACCCGCCAGATCGGTGCACTCGACGTGGTCAATGAGCTGAGCACTCCCACGGCCACGATCACGGTCGCCCGCCGCAAGAAGGTGCTGGCCACCATCACCACCGATGGATATCGCTCTGCCCGGCGCGGTGACCTCGTCGGCGCCATCGCCGCTCATGCAGCGAGGAGGGTGCCCTTTCACTACGGTCGCACGCTGGTGGGAATCCAGCAGACCATAGGCGGAGTCGTGGCGCGCTTCGCAGCGGGGGAGGCCGAAGCGTACGACCTCATCATCGGGGCGGACGGACTGAACTCCACCGTCCGACGGCTCGCGGTGGAGGGTGACCGATCGCCCCTGTATGAGAACGGTCGCCACAACCTGTGGGTGAACGTCCCGGGCCGCGTGGCCGGAACCGAAGAAGCGGCGATTCTTCTGGGGGACGGCGTCGGGGCACAGGTGTTCCCCTACACGGACCACGACGAAACGCTCGTGCTCACCTCGTTCAACGTGGGTGTCGGTCGCCATGGCGGCGTCGCCCTGCTTCCGAGAGCAGCCGACCTGTTGGCCTCCGCGGGTTCGCGGTTCGCCGCATTCGCGGAGCATGTGCGCGGTGCCGCAGCCGATCAGATCCGTGTGACGAGGTTTGCTCAGATCCGTGCGCCACGGTGGCATGCCCGCAACGTCGTTCTCATCGGCGACGCCGCCCACTGCGTCGATCCGCTGTCGGGTGTCGGGGCCCATGGCGGCCTGGTCGGCGGAGCGATTTTCGCCGAAGAGCTCAAACGCACACCCGGGGACGCCGCCGGCGCCGCCCGGCGGTACACGCGACGGCTGCGCCCCTTCGCACGATCCGCGCAGTTTCTGACTGCCGGACTGATGGAACGGGCGACGGCGCACGGAATCCGTCAGCGTCTGGCGGGCGACTGGTCGCTGCTGCGCGCCGCGCTCGCCGTCCGCCGCGCGGACGTGCCCCATCGCAACTATTCGATGGCCTGAGCCCCTACCGCCCACTGATCAGAGAACGGAGTGACCCGGAACCATGAGCAACACGCACGTCGTCATCGCGGGTGACGTAGCAGCCGAGTTCGACCGGTTCCGCGATGTGGTTCGGCTGCGCGGTATCACCGTCACGGAGGGCGACGACTCTGACGTGCACACGATGCCCGTCACCATGTTCATCATCGCAACGCGATTCTCAGCGGCGATGGACTGGGACGCCTGGTGGGGCCGCGACGCCCACAACCAGAAGCATTCCATTCGGTCCTGTCGCGCCTGGCGCCGTCCTCGAACGGCATGCTCATCGGCTTCAGCGACACCACCGACCGATCCGAGCGGGCAGAGATCCGCGCCGGGATGAGCATCCTCGTCTCGCGCTTCCAAGCCCACGCTGCGGCAGAGCGCGGCGTGGACTTCTCCATGAACGGAATCGAGGTGCCCCGCGATTTCGATCGAGTGCTTCTCGACCGCCGTCTGGACGAGCATGCGAGACGGCGCAGCCTGCTTGCGAACGAGACCGTCATTCGGTTCGACGACCTCACCCACCACACCATCGCGCAGGCCATGACCAGCGACATCCTTTGACCTCACACCCCGCCGCAGACGAACGGAGAAAGCCATGACAACCACACGCACGAAGAGTGTTGACGTCGTCATCGTCGGGGCAGGCCTGGCCGGCCTGTCCGCCGCAGACCAACTCACCCAGCAGGGCCATGACGTGATCGTCCTCGAAGGACGCGACCGCGTCGGAGGGCGCATCCGAACCACAGAAGTCGCCGGTGTGCCCGTCGACGCCGGCGCCACCTGGATCGCCCCCGATCACGATGCCCTGCACGCTCTCATCCGGCGACTGAACGGCACGATCGTCCCGCAGTTCCACCAGGGCAAGGGAGTCATCTCCTTCGGGGGGCGCCGCAAGGTGGAGGGGCTCACCGCCCTCGCGCCCTGGGTGGCCCTCGACATCGCCCGCATCCTGCGTTCTCTCCAGAAGATGGCCGACACACTGCCGATGACGGCGCCCTGGGAGCACCCGCGTGCCGCCGGCTACGATGCCGCTTCCCTCGGCGAGTGGCTGACCAAGAAGCGAGCGCTGGCGGGAACGCGCACCTTCGTCGGCATGATCGCCACGGTCCACTTCGGCGCCGCTGTCGGCGACGTCTCCCTCTTCAACGTGCTTCGGTACATCAAGACCCTCGGCGGCCTGGAGCACATGCTCGCCGTCGAAGGGGGAGACCAGCAGGATCGTCTCGACGGCACCATGCACCGACTCGTCGACCGCTTCGCGGAGACCCTCAGCCCGAGGGTGATCGTCGATGCACCGGTGCAGAGAATCGTGACCGAGGGTGACCGTGTCACCGTTCACACCGCCACGGCGGCGTTCGCGGCCCGGTTCGTCATCGTCACAGCCGCGCCCTCACACCGCGCGGCCATCCAGTTCGAGCCCGCACTGCCCGACCGTCATCACGGCCTCTCCCGCGCCTGGCGGCTCGGCGCGCTCAGCAAGGCGTTCGTCGCCTACGACCGCCCCTTCTGGTGTGACAGCGGCCTCTCCGGCGAGGGCGTCTCCGACGACGACACCGTCTTTCTGACCTTCGACGTCAGCCCCGACTCCGACGGGCCCGGCATCCTCATGGTGTTCTGTGACGCCCGTGGCTTCGACGGGTACGACCGTGACGAACGCTCCCGTCGCGTCATCCGACACCTCATACACCTGTACGGTGAAGACGCCCGCCGCATCGTCGACTACGAAGACTTCGCGTGGGGCAATGACACCTTCGCCCCGGGTGGCCCCAACCCCGCCGTCGCGCCCGGAGCATGGACATCTTTCGGCCCCTTCCTGCGTGAACCGGTCGGCCTTGTTCACTGGGCAGGCACCGAGACGGCCGATCAGTTCTCGGGCACGATGAACGGCGCCATCCTGTCGGGCCATCGAGCAGCCGCTGAGGTCGCGGCCCGACTCGCCGCCTCGGGGGAGTGACCATGCAGTGGTGGTCAGCGAAGAGGGCGTCGTCGATGCCGGTGCCAGAACCGGCGCCTGCTGTGGACAACGTGCCGCCCGGTGTTCGGCTTGCGGCCGCGTGGTCATGGCGCGTGCTCGTCATCGCCGCGGCCATCGCCGTCGTCGGATTCCTCATCGTAGAGCTGCGCGAGATCGCCATCCCCGTCTTCGTGGCGATGGTCATCTCCGCCCTGCTCGTACCGTTCAAAGATCGGATGATCCGCGCGCGGTTCCCCCGATGGGCGGCCGTCACCATCGCCGAACTGAGCGTGATCGTGGGCGTCAGCGTCCTCCTCTACCTCGTCGTCACCCAGGTCGGCGCCGGATTCGGTGCGCTGAAGGAACGAGCCGTGACCGCGCTCGACGACTTCGCCGCGTGGCTTGCGGCCTCGCCCCTGCACCTCACCGGCGATCAGCTCACTGAGCTCGCGGACCAAGGATGGGCAGCGCTCCAAGCCAACGCGGGGAGCATCCTGCCGGGCGTGCTCTCCGCCGGCAGCACGGTCGGTCACGTGCTCGTCGGCATTCTCCTGGCACTGTTCACGACGCTGTTCATCCTCATCGACGGCGACCGCATCTGGTCATGGATCATGCGCCTGTTCCCGAAGAACTCGCGCGCTGCGGTCGACGGCGCGGGACGCGCGGGATGGGGCACGCTCCAGTCCTTCGTGAAAGTGCAGATCCTCGTCGCCATCATCGACGCCGTAGGAATCGCCGGTGGCGCCGCGCTGCTCGGCGTGCCCCTGGCCATCCCGATCGGTGTGCTGGTCTTCCTCGGATCGTTCATCCCCGTCGTCGGTGCCATCGTGACGGGTGCCTTCGCCGTCGCCATTGCGCTCGTCTACAACGGCTGGCTGATCGCCGTCGTCATGCTGGCCATCGTTCTGCTCGTTCAACAGATCGAGGGGCACGTCTTGCAGCCCTTGGTCATGGGCAACGCCGTCAAAGTGCACCCACTCGCGGTCGTCCTCGCCGTCGCCGCAGGTTCGATGGTCGCCGGCATGCCCGGCGCGTTCTTCGCCGTGCCCCTCGTCGCCGTTCTCAACTCGTCCGTGTCATACATCGCGAGCGGGCGCTGGCGTGAGACGCCGGCCGCTCCTCCTGGTTCCACGGCGATGCGTCGCTCGGCGGGGAAGCCGCTGCGCCGACGAAGCGGACCGCCCGTCGCACCACGCTGAGCGCTTCGCGGTAGCTTTCGGGCATGCTTTCGTTGCTTCGTCGCCGGGGGTGGCGGGTCGCGATCTCGCTCATCCTCGTGGCGATCGAGGCCGCAGTCGGCGTGGTCGTGCCGTTCGCGATCGGCCTTGCCGTGCAGGACTGGGTGGAGGGCTCGTCGCGAGGCGTGATCTTCTTGGCGGCGACCGGTGCGATCGGCACCGCCGCTGCGGTGATCCGCCGACTCCACGACGTGCGGTTCTACGGGGGCGTGCGGCTCAACGCGACCCGGGCCGTGACCGAACAGGACACCGCTCTCTCGGTCAAGGCGGCGCGTGTGTCCATGCTGGGTGAGGTGGTCGATTTCCTCGAGTACTCGCTCCCGGATGTGGTCGCGAGCATCTTGGCGTTCGTCGGCGTTCTCATCTTCCTCGCAACGCTTGATCTCGGGGTCTTCGTGGCCGCCAACGTGATCGCGGCCGGAATCGTCGCGGCGTATGCGTTCACGGCGTCGCGAACGCTGCGTCTGAACGGCGCGTTCAACGACGAGGCCGAGCGCCAGGTCGACGTCCTCAGCCGGTCTGAGGCGCCCGATGTGCGCCGCCACGTCAGCCTGCTCAACAGCTGGATAATCAAGATGTCGGACTTGGACGTCCTCAGCTTCGCGATCTCCGGCATCCTCGCGACGGCACTGCAGGTCTACGCCGTCATCGTCGCTTCGGGGCGCGACATGGAGGTCGGATCGATGCTGTCCCTCGTGATGTACGTCGTGGAGTTCTCGATGCTGGCCGCGATGCTGCCCTCGGCGTGGCAGCAATACCTTCGTCTGCGAGACATCCTCGCGCGCCTGCGCGCTCCCGTGGCAAGCTGAACCCGCTGCCCGAGCTCGTCGACCGGGCGGTCATCCCCTCGCCGGCGTCGCGCGCTCGGTGAGGGCGCGGGCGAGAATCGTCGACCCTGCGACGGCGGCGGGCATCGTGATGATCGCGCCCAGCGGCACCATGAAGCACAGCTGGGTCGCGATGCCGAAGCCGAGGGTGCGGGCTCGGCCGGCTCGCAGCGTGCGCGCGCGGTCGGCACTGCTCGACCCGCGGGCGTCGAAGGCCCGGCCGGTGAGCTCGCGTGCCAGCATCCATCCCGAAAGGACGATACCGATGAGGGATGCTGCGACCCCGCCGACCACCGGAATGAAACCGATCAGCAGCGTGAGCAGTGTGATGAGGATCGCGTACCAGACAAGTCGCAGGCCTTCACCGATCGTCACCCAGAAGCCGGTCTCGCCGGTGGGTTCGGGGCCGCCGAGCGAGCGCTCGACGCCCCGCCAGATGCGCTGGTAGAACGGGTCGCCGATCGTGAGGGTGAGGGCGGTGAAGACGAGTCCGGCCAGGATCGCGGCGGCGATGAACAGCACGATGCCGAGGGTGATGCGCAGGGCGTCGCGCCAGCCGGCGCTCCAGCCGTCGGCGAACGGTGTGATCCAGGCGGTGAGCCCGCCCAGCGACAGACCGAACGGGATGAGCACGGCCGCGAGCACGACGAACGCGATGGCGGCGGGGATGAGCCCCAGCGCCATGAGCCGGGGGTGCGTGCGCCACATCCCGAACCCGCGCGCGAGGGTGCCGACGCCGGCGGCGAACTCGTGCAGCATCCCCTTACGGTACCCGTCGGGATCGACGTAGCCTGAGGGCGCCGGCGATAAGCGGACAGGAGGCACAGATGCACCTCGTCACCTACACCATGGGCGTCTCGCTCGACGGGTACATCGCCGGGCCGGACGGCGACTTCAGCTGGACTGCGCCGAGCGAGGAGTGGTTTCGGTTCATCACCGACCTGCCTCTCACTCCGCCGCGGCGACGAGGTCATCGGCGACCTGGGTGCGCTCGTAGAGCACGTAGCGGCCGAAGCGGCTCGTCTGCAAGAGTCCGGCGCGAGCCAGCGCACGCAGATGCTGGTTGGCAGCCGTCGTGGTCACTCCCATGAAGATCGCGATCGCTGTCGACGACGCCGGCTCGTCGAGTGAGATGAGCAGCTCGGTACGCGTTCGGCCGAGCACGCCGATGAGCCCCGGACGTGCGTCGACGTCGGTCGGCTGCAGCCGACCGCGCCCGCGTGCCCGATAACTGAAGACGAGGTCTGAGTCCGGATCGTTCGGGAAGTTCGTTCCCCACTTCACGAGGGTGGGTAGAAGGGTGGCGCCCCGTGGGGCCGCATCGGCCTCCCACCCGGTGCCACGTCGCAGCGGCACGATGATGTCGTTGCCGCGCACCACGAACCCCGGGATCGCGCCAGTGACCGCCTCGGCCACGCCCCGCGCTGCGAGCTCGGCCCCGCGATACGTGACATCGGCATCGAGCACCGCCTTGAACGCGGGCCAGTAGCGCGCGAAGCAGGCGCGCCAGTAGTCGCTGACCGTCTCGAGCACGAACGCCTTGACCGTGGCATCCGTTCGTCCCATCAGCCGAGGCGGAACGCCCCACACGACCTCGGCGTCATGACGGAAGACGCGGGCATCGATCTCGCCGAGCGCCCGCAGCTCCTGGTCGAAGCTCGCACCGCGGCGAGTGGGGTGACGCAGCAGCACGTCGAGGATCCACTTGTCTTCGTTGATCAGGGCGAGAATCCGCTCCTCGCCGACCTGTCGACGGGCGTCGGCGGTTTCGGCGAACCAGCGCGCGTGAAAGGGATGCTGGTCGGGATACCGGACGATCATGGTGCTCAGTGCGAGCTCGGAGATCGGGTTCGGCGCGAACCGCAGATGTCCGATCGCGTTCCGGACGACGACCTGTTCCATGAAGCAGAACGCTACATCCATAGCGGCGCAGGAGGCCGTCACATCACAGTGGGCGCATGCCGAATGCCATCGAACTCCGAGGTCTCACCCGCCGGTATGCCGCGAAGACGGAGGTCGTCGCGCTCGACACCGTCGACCTCGACATCGCCGAGGGCGGTGTCATCGGGGTGCTCGGCGAGAACGGTGCGGGCAAGACGACGCTGACGAAGATCCTCGCGACGCTGCTGTTCCCCAGCGAGGGCAGCGCGCGCGTGTTCGGGCACGACGTCGTGCGCGACGCCCGCGCGGTGCGCCGGGTCACGACCGCGGTCTTCGGTGGCGACCGCGGCCTCTACCCGATGCTCAGCGGTGGTGAGAACTTGCGCTACTTCGGCGTGCTCAACGGCGTGCACGGTCGCGCTCTGCGCACGCGCATGCCGGAGGTGCTCGAGGATTTCGGACTGATGGATGCCGCGGACCGTCGCGTCGAGACGTACTCGAAGGGAATGCGGCAACGGTTGCACCTGTGCATCGGGCTGCTCACGCGCCCACGCCTGCTGCTGCTCGACGAGCCCACCGTCGGCCTCGACCCGAACGAGAGTGCGCGCCTACGCGAGGTGATTGCCGGATTCCCAAGGCAGGGCACAACGGTCGTGCTGACGAGCCACAATCTTCTCGACATCGAGACCCTGGCCGACCGAGTCGTGATGCTGGCGCACGGGCGCATCGCCCACGATGCGGGCGTCGACGACTTCCGACGCCTCGGGGGCGTCGAGGCGGTGGTCACGGTCACCACCGATGGTTCGGCCGTCCTCACCGATGAGCTGAAAGCGCTGGGCGCGGCATCCACCCCCGACGGCTCACGACTGAACGTGCCGGTCGCCCGCTGGTCGGGCGAGATGCTCGCGCGGCTCTCGCACGCACTGGCCGGGCAGCGCATCGAGCGGCTCGACGTGCGCACCTCGACCCTCGACGAGGCGTTCGCCGTGGCATCCCGCACGGAAACGGACGCACCGTGATGCACGCGCTCTTCGCCTCCGCGCGCAATCAGGTGGCGATCGTGTTGACGCGCGCGACCAACCTCGCGACCGGTGTTGTGGTGCCGCTGATGCTCATGTCGCTGCTGACGCTGCCTCGCCTCCACCATCTCGACCCGACGACGGCGACAGCCGTGTTCACCGGCGTGCTGCTTGCGTCGTTCTGGGGTGCATCGCTGTGGAGCGGTGCGGGGATCCTGCGCCGCGAGAGAGATATGGGCACGCTCGCCCCCAGCGTGACGGGGCGGCCGTCGGCATTGACGATGCTGCTCGGCAAGACACTGGGTGGTGTCGTGTTCGACATCGGGCTCATCGTCGTCACCAACGTGCTGTTCGTTCTTGCGGCGGGCATACGGCTGCGCATCGCTCATCCGTTCGTGTTCATGCTCGGCGTGATCGTCGTGGTCGTGTGCGGAGTGGCGTCGAGTCTTATGATCGGTGCGCTACTCATCCTGTCGCGCTACGCGTTTCAACTGACAACGGCCCTCGGCACGCCGGTCATGCTGTTGGGCGGCACGATCATCCCGCACGATGTGCTGCCGCCGTGGGCGGCGGCGATCGGCAACGTCATCAACCTTGCGTGGCTGCAGCGCTTCATGGTGTCGACGGCGACGACGCCCGATTGGAGCGCACTGCTCATCGCTCTCGGGCTGTCGGCGGCCTACGCGGCGGTGGGCATCGTCGCTGTGCGCGTCATGCTGCGGTGGGCGCGGAAGGAGGGAACCCTTGAGCTGGCATGAGATTCTCCGTGCGAATGCGCGACTGGGCTGGGCGATGCTGCGCGCTGACTGGCCGCCGCTCGTATGGCTCGTCGGCGCACTGCTGCCCGAGGTCGTTCGCATGCTTGTCTTCGTCGCGATCGGGTCGATCACCGGCGGGTCGGAGGGTGCCCGGTACGCGCTCATCGGGTGCGTCGTGCTCTCGGTCGCCGGTACGTGCGTGTCGGCGGTGACCGATATCCCCGCCATCGATGTCGCTCTCGGCACCTATCGCACGATCGCTGCAGCGGGCGTCCCCGTCTTCGTGCAGTACGTTGCCCGCGCCCTCGCTCTCGCGGCGGCGGCGCTGGTGGTCTCGGTGTGCGTGGCGATCACGCTCGGGCTCGTGACCGGGCAGCCCGCGATGATCTGGCCCCTGGTGTCGCGGGTGTGGATGCTGTTGCCTGCGGTCGCCGCGGCGACGATGCTCGGGCTGGTCGTCATCGCGCCCGCGATCGGGTCGAACTGGGAAGGGATCACCTACAACGCCGCAACCGCTTTGGTCACGGTCGTCTCGGGCGCCGTCTTCGCCGTGACAGTGCCGACACTGCAGGCGGTCGGTGACGTGCTGCCGCTGACTCATGCGATCCGCGCGCTGCGGGAGTCGCTGACCGGCGAGCCGTGGATGGGCGAATGGATGCTGGAGTTCGCCGTCGCCACCGGGTGGTGCATCATCGGGGCCTTCGTATACCGCGCACAGACCGCGCGCGGCCGCCGCACGGGGCGCGGCGCGTACGCAGCGTAGCCGCAGCTCACAGCACCGACTGGAGGCGACGGATCACCTCGCCCAGCACGCCCGAGTTGAGAAGCCCCGGCCCGAGCGGCCCTGAGCTGTTCTCGCCGAGTGGTGGCAGCTTACGCAGCGCTGCGCGTGCCTCGGGCGACAGCTGCGCGAGCTGCCACGCGATTTCGGCGTTGACGGCGTCGTCGGCGACTGCGGAGCAGTCCGACGCCGCAAGCCCCGCTGCCTTCGCCGCGTAGGCGGCGGCACCCAGGGCGTGCGCGCCCATGTGCGCGACACCCGACGCCTGCGCGGCTGCGCGGGCCGCGGCGACTCCGGCCGGAGTCCGTGCCGATGAAGCCGCCCGTCCCGCGACGAACCGCCGGCGAATCTCGTCGGCGGCGCTGAGCTCGCCCCGTGCGAACGCGCGCGTGCGCGCTATGGCGTCGCGGGCGCGATCATCGTCGGGCGCTTCTGCCTCGAAAAGCGGCAACACCCGCTCGGCACAGTCGGCCGCCCACTCCGCGACGACACGGCGATCGGCTTCGCTCAGCGCCTGTGGTGAGGTCATCGGCCCGCGTCAGCTCCCCGATCTCAGAACAGCGGTGCGGGCAGCGCGCCCTCGAACTCGAGCAGCCGGCGCTTGGTGAGCAGCCCTTCACCGGGTGCTCCGCCGGAGTAGCCACCGAGCCCGTCGCTGGCGAGAACCCGGTGGCACGGCACGATGATCGGCACGGGATTCGCGCCCATGATCGCGCCGATGCCGCGGGCCGGGATGTCGGTGCCGCTGCGCTCGGCCAGCTGCCCGTACGTGATCGAATCGCCGTACCCAACGGTGTCGTACAGGGCCATCAGGACCGCACGGGTCGCCTCGGTCTGCTCGCCGAGGTCGAACGGCACGTCGAACCGGCGCAGCTCGCCGGCGAAGTACGCCTCGAGCTGGTTCAGCGCCTCGGCGACGAGCCCGTCGACGTCTTGCTCGATCGCGCCGCGCACCCACGCGACGCTCGTGATCGCGCCGCCGTCGCCGGTGACGCCGAGCGTGCCCACGGGTGTTTCGAGCGTGCCGAACGACATGACGCGAGTCTACGGGCGGGCGCCGACAGTCTCAGAGCCGGGTCGCCGCGGCGATGATCGCCGTCGAGGGGAGGGTCAGGATGCCGCCGCCCGACAGCTCGTCGAAAACCCGGCGCATTGCGGCCTGGCCTCTCTCACCCTGCGCACGATAGATCGTGCCGATGGTCGCGATGCCCGCTTCGACGCCCTGCCAGAGGTCGTCGGCGGGGATCACGAAATCCCAGGAGATCTCGGCGACCGCGGCATCCACCAGGCCTCCCTCTGCCAGCAACGCGCGCAGTCCGTCGGGGGTGCGTGCGAAATCGTCGGCCACGGCCAGCCGCTGGCCGGTCGGCGGCGTCGCGCCCGCTCGGACGACGACCTCGTTCCACAGAGCGTTCATCGGGCTGATCGGCGCGCTCGGCCAGATCGTGACGATGACGCGTCCGCCCGGCGCGGTGACGCGGGCGAGCTCGGCGACGGCCGCGCGCGGCCTCGGCACGTGGTTCACGACGAAGTTCGCGACGGCGAGGTCGAAGTGGCCGCTCGCGAACGGAAGATCGGGGAGGGATGCCGCAGTGAACCTCAGCCCGGGGTGCGCGACGCGTGCGTATGCGAGCATGTCGGCCGCGGCATCCACCCCCTCCACCGTGTGGCCCGCGTGCGCGAGCGCCGCGGCGACCGTGCCGGTGCCGGTGCCGGCATCGAGGGCTGTGCCGGGCACTGGCGTGCGCTCGAGGATCGCGGGCACGGCGCCCGCGCAGAGGCGGGCGAACGAGCGAGCGTAGGCGTCGGCGGTTCCCGTCCAGTCCTTCATCGGCACTAGCCTGGCCGATCGCGGGTGACGCGCGCCAGTCGGGAATGATCCCGCGGCGCAAGTGATTGTACATGCAACTAAGCTTTCTGTACGGAGGAACCATGACGAACACACTCGACCGCGTTCTGAGCCCGGCGACCGGGATGGACGCCGTCACCCTGCGCGTCGGCGATCTCGATCTGATGTCGTCGTACTACGAGAGCGCGCTCGCGCTCACTTCGATCGAGGAGCGCACGCGCGGCCGCGAGGTGCACCGCGTGCTGGGGCGCGGCGGCGTGCCGATGGTGCGGCTCATCGCGACCCCCGACCTGCCCGCGGTCGACCCGCGCCAGGCGGGGCTGTTCCACACCGCGTTTCTGTTCGAGGACGCGCCGACGCTGGCCGCGACCGTGCTGCGCGCCGCGCAGAACCCCCGCAGCCGCTTCACCGGATCGAGCGATCACCTGGTCAGCGAGGCTTTCTACTTCACCGATCCGGAGGGCAACGGCGTTGAGCTGTACACCGACCGCGACCGCTCGCAGTGGACGTACGACGCCGACGGTCAGGTGCGCATGTCGACCCTGTACCTCGACCCCAACGCCTACCTGAACACGCACCTGACCGAGCAGGTCTTCGCCGAGGTCGGCGAGGCGCCCGGCAAGGTCGGCCACGTGCACCTACAGGTGGGCGATGTGCCGACCGCAGAGGCCTTCTATGTCGACGCGCTGGGATTCGAGACGACGGTGGGCACGTATCCCGGGGCATTGTTCGCCTCGGCCGGCGGCTACCACCACCACATCGCGATGAACACCTGGAACAGCGCCGGTGCCGGCCCGCGTGCGGCGAGCCTCGGGCTCGGGGACGTCGCGATCACCGTGCCGTCGCGCGACGACCTCGACGCCGTGGTGGCGCGGCTGAGCGAGCGGAAGCTGCCGTTTGCCGACGACGGTCGCTCGGTCGTCGTGGCCGACCCGTGGGGTACACAGGTCACGCTCGGGCTGCCGGGTGTCGACGCGGACCAACTGCTCGGGCGCTGAGTCCGGCTTGCGGGGGTGGTCGGGCGTTTCCGCCGAGGCCGCACGGTGGCCGTGTGGGCGAGCGGGCGCCTCGGCCGGCGGGCGCGGTTCAGAACTCCGCAAGATGGGGCGCCGATGGCGGTTGCGCCCGGCGTGTTGTGCGTGCGGCGCGTGGGTTTGGATGAGTTCTGAACAGGCATGTCCGGCGCGCCGCCCCGCGCCGGCTCAGCCGCGCGAACCCGAGAACCCCGTGCGCTTCTGTGGGTCGAGCCGTTCGACCAGCGGCTCGAGGGCGTCGGCCAGCGCGCGCAACTGCGCCGGATCGAGGCGGTCGATGACCAGCCGGCGCACGAGCTCGAGGTGACCGGGCAGGGCGCGGACCAGCGCGCG
>Ga0164242_10002245_pt1 | contig 22440 bp, 21 predicted proteins | sample OricomgcompostMG_FD_108783 | JGI IMG/M metagenome (GOLD analysis project Ga0164242, IMG submission 108783) | Miracle-Growth compost microbial communities from Emeryville, California, USA - Original compost - Miracle growth compost (MG) ... | reverse complement strand
GCCGGCGTCGAGCGCGTCGAGGGCGTACCGCTCGAGCAGCGCCCAGGCGGGCGGCCGTAGCAGCGGCTCGCTGGCCCGGATCTCGACGGCGCTCACTTGCCCACGCCTTCCATCAGCCCCGAGACGATGTAGCGCTGCGCGACCAGGAAGAGCACGAGCACCGGCGCGACGGTGAGCAGGATGTTGGGATAGACCACCGTGTAGTTGGTGAGGTACTGCCCGATCGCCGTGTAGATGCCCGTCGTCACGGTGTAGGTCGACGACGTCGGCCCGAGCAGGATCGAGGGATTGATGAAGTCGTTCCAGGTCCACAGCGCGGTGAGCACGACCGCGGTCGCGACCGCGGGCTTCATCAGGGGGAAGATCACCCGCCAGAACGTGCCCAGGGTGCTGCACCCATCGATGGTGGCGGCCTCGTCGAGGCTCACGGGGATCGACCGGATGTAGGCGCTGAAGAGGAAGACCGCGAACGGGAAGCTGTTGGCGAGGTCCACCAACACCAGGCCCGGCAGCGAGCCGTACAGCCCGAGGTTGCGCAGCACGTAGACGATCGGCACCAGCAAGATGCCGGGCGGCACGAAGATCGCGGAGAGGAAGCAGAGCTTCAGGATCTGGTACCGCCGGGCCGGGCTGCGGGCGATCAGGTACGCCACCGGACCGCCGAACAGCACCATCCCGGCGCAGACCAACACGACGAGCAGACCGGTGACGCCGTACGCCGACACCACGTTGTAGTCGCCGGAGGTGGCCGCGGACCTCAGGTAGTCGAGCGTGATGTGGTGTGCGCCGAACGGGGAGCCCACGATGTCTTGCTGCGACTTCAGCGAGTTGACGACCAGCAGGTACAGCGGCACCAGCATCAGGAGCGCGAACGGCACCAGGGCGAGCGAGCCGAGCTGGATCCGTCGCCGGCGGCGTACCGGCCGTAGCGCGCCGGCGGCCGGGGCGAGGGTGGTCACTGGACGGCTCCTTCGCTGCGGCGGCGAGTCAGGATGACGACGAAGCTGAGGACGGCGGTCAGGACGGCCAGCACCACGCCCTCGGCGGCGGCGAGGCCGGGTCGACCGTTGGTGAAGGCGTCCTCGAAGATACGCATCACGGTGGTCTTCGTACGGCCCGCCGGGTTGCCGTTGGTCAGCGCGATGACCAGCTCGTACAGCTTCAGGTAGCCGGCCAGGCCGAGCACGACGTTGATCGTCACCGACGGCGCCAGCTGCGGGAGCACCACGTGGCGGAAGGTCTGCCACTTGTTGGCCCCGTCGACCTGGGCGGCCTGTCGCAGCTCGGCCGGCACGGCCTGCAGGCCGGCGAGGTAGAGCACCATGACGAAACCGACCTGCTGCCACAGCGTCACCAAGACGATGGAGCCAACCGCCAGGGTCGGCGAGGCGAAGACGTCCAACGGCGCGAACCCGAGGTGGGTCAGCACCACATTCAGCGCACCGTGGTAGTCGAGCAGCGTGTGCCACAGGTAGCCGATGGCGATCGCCGGCAGCACGACCGGGTAGAAGAACAGCGCCCGGCCGAGCTTCGCGAACCGCCCGGTTCGGTTGAGTGCCAGTGCCAGCGCCAGGCCGGCGGCGTTCTGCACGATCACGCCGATCACCGCGATGAGCAGGGTGATCGTCAGCGAGCTGCGGAAGTCGCCCGGCCCGAGCGCGCGGCGGTAGTTGTCCCCGCCGATGAGCCGCGCCGGGTTGACGCCGTCCCAGTCGGTGAGGCTCAGGTAGATCCCGATCGCCATCGGGGCGATCGCGAACGCGCCGAAGATGACCGCGGCCGGCCAGGACATCAGGATCCGGCCTGCGGCGTCGGCCGGGGTGCGGGTGCCCCGCCGGTGGCGGCGACGCCGAGGGGCGTCGCCGACCACCGACGGCTGCGTCCCGGAGGACCCGGCCTCAGCCGCGGTGGCGGTGTCAGGGGTGGTGTTCATCAGCGTCACGATGACCTCACGACTTGTTATGCGCCCACCAGTCGTCCAGCTTCGCACCGAAGCCGGAGGGCGACTTGCCGAGCTGGAGGTCACCGGCGAGCGTGTTCAGCTCGTCCTGGATGCCAGGCGCGCCGTTGCCGCTGTTGATTGCCCCCTCGCAGCACGGCACGGTGGTCTTGTCGGCGACCGCCTTGTCGATGAGGCCGGCGATGTCCTTCTCGATGGGCGACATCGGGCGCTGGACCGGCGGCGTCGCGGTGGAGTAGTCACCGTCGGCGGTGATGAAGTTCCGCACCGCGGTCTGGTCCGTGCTCAGGTACTTCACGAACTCCTCCGCCAGGTCGTAGTTCTTGACCTTGTCGGAGATGTAGTAGGTGTTGATCGGGTCGACCTCGAGCGGTGCGGCGCTGCCGTCCACGGTTGGGACCGGGAACACCCCGATGTCGTACTTCGACTTCGCCTCGTTCAGCGCCGGGGTGTACCACGCGGCGAGCGGGTACATCGCCGTCGCGCCCTGGGCGAAGTCCTTCTCCGAGGTGTCGTACGTGGTGCTCATCGCACCCTTGTTGAAGTAGCCCTTCTTGACCCAGTCCGAGTAGTAGTTCGCCACCTGCTGGAAGGCGCTGTCGTCGAACTTGGCCTTGCCGGCCGCGACGTCGGAGTAGAACTGCGGGTCCTTCGAGAACAGCGTCGGGTAGGTGAGGCTGGTGAACTGGAACCCGAGCACGAAGTCGCCGCTGGTCTCCAGCGGGACGTAGCCGGCGGACTTGAGCTTCGCCATGTCGGCCGTGAGCTCGTCCATGCTGGTGGGCGTCGAGGTGATGCCCGCCTTCTTGAAGTAGTCCTTGTTGTAGAAGACCAGGCCGTACGCCGTGGTGGCGGAGCTGACGCCGTACAGCTTGCCGTCGTACTCCTGCCCCTGGTAGCCGGGGAACTGCACCCACTTCTCGCTGGTGTCGAACGGGTGCAGCAGGGTGTGGTAGCGGTCCATGTCACCCGGCGGCACCCCGATGACGTCGGGCACCGACCCGGATGCGGCGAGCGTCGCGAAGTACTTCGTGACGTCCTGACCCTTGGAGTCGACCAGCTTGACCGTGTCCCCCGAGTGGGTCTTCTCGAAGCCGTCCACCTGCTTTTGCCAGAAGCTCTTCGTGAGCGTCGGTGTGACGTTCACGTAAAAGGTGATCGACTTGGCATCACCACCGGCGGAGCTGGATCCGCAGGCGGCGAGAGAGAAGGAGGCGAGCGCAGCGAGCGCTGCCAGTCCGGCCGTGACGGCACGGGGCCGTCGGATCGAGCAGAGCCGGGATGCTCCGCGTCGAGACCTCGGGACGGAGTACCTCATATCGGGCTCCTAACGACAATCGATTGACGATTCGCGACGAGACGTACGTTACAATCGCTGTCAAGAGCGGCGACCGGCAACTATCTTTTGCGGACCGGTTGCCGAGGTTGTAGAGGAGCTGCCGTGACCGAGATCGCCCCGCTTCGCACGGGATTGCTGTCGGACCAGGTCTACGACCGCCTGCGGGAGGCCATCATCGACGGGTCCCTCGCGCCGAACACCCGCCTCGTCGAGTCCGAGCTCGCCCGCCAGTACCAGATCAGCCAGGCGCCCGTCCGCGATGCGATCCGCCGGCTTGCCCACGAGGGCCTGGTCACCTACGTGCAGCGCCGCGGCAGCTACGTCGCGGAGATCTCCGTCGAGGAGGCCTCCCGGGCCCGGGAGCTCCGCGAGGTCCTGGAGGGCATCGCCGCCCGACTGGTCGCCGCATCGTGGTCCGACGAGATCGCGGAGGGGCTCAACGAGGAGCTCGAGCGGATGCGCGCGGCGGCCCGCTCCGGCAACCAGGCGAAGCTGCGCCAGGCCGATCTCGCCTTCCATCGGCGAATCTGCGTCCTGAGCGGTGACACGCTGCTCCAGCGGCTGTGGGGGGTGCTCGAGCCGAGCCTGAACGCTCTCCAGGTGGTCGGCGACCCGTTCTACAAGGGCGACCTGCACGAGCTGGCGGAGTGGCACGCGGGTCTCATCAGCGTGCTGGCCTCCGGCGATCCCGCGCGCGCCGAGGCGACCATGCGGTCCCACGCCGGTGGCCGCTCCGGCGGCCGTTGCCAGTGACCCACCGGCTGGACCTGCCGCCCCTCGGGCTCGGCACGGCCGCGCTGGGCGACCTCTACCGGCAGGCGCCCGAGGAGGAGGCGGTCGCGACGATCCGGGCCGCGGTGGCCGCCGGGATCACCTACCTCGACACCGCGCCCCACTACGCGCTGGGCGTCGCCGAGCGGCGACTGGGCACCGCGCTGGCCGGTATCGACCGCGACGCCGTGGTCGTCTCGACCAAGGTCGGCCGACTGCTGGTCCCCAGCGAGGAGCAGCCCGGCTGGCTGCCCGCGCTGCGCCGGGTGTGGGACTTCAGCGCCGACGGCGTACGCCGCTCGCTGGCCGGCAGCCTGGAGCGGCTGCAGCTCGACCGGGTCGATGTCGCCTACCTGCACGACCCGGAGGGCCACCTCGACCAGGCGGTCGAGGAGGGACTCCCGGCCCTGTGCGATCTGCGTGACGAGGGCGTCGTCCGCGCGATCGGCGTCGGCACCGGCGATGCGGCCGCGGCCGTCCGGCTGGTGCGGACCGGGGCGCTCGACCTGGTCCTGCTCGCCGGCCGCTACACGCTGCTCGACCGGTCCGCGGCCGACGAGCTGCTCCCGGCCTGCCTTGACCACGAGGTCACCGTCGTCCTCGGCGGCGTCTACAACTCCGGGCTCCTGGCCGACCCCTCGGCGGGCGCACGCTTCGACTACCGGCCGGCGCCGCCGGAGCTTCTCGCCCGTGCCCGGGCGCTTGCCGACCTGTGCGAGCGGCACGGGACCTCCCTGCGCGCCGCTGCCCTGCAATTCCCGCTCCGGCATCCGGCGGTCGGCTGCATCCTCCTCGGCTCCGGCGACCGGGCGCAGCTCGCCGACAGCCTCGAGCAGCTCGCCGCGCCGGTGCCGGTCGAGCTGTGGAGCGACCTGGACGCACAGGAAGCGCCGCCCGTGCTCCCGTGACGGACTACCTCGACGCGCACCAGCACTTCTGGGGCCCCGACACCCTGCCCGGCTGGCTCCGCGCGGACCATCCGCTGGCCGGCGACTTCACTCCCGGGCGGCTGGCCGCCGCGATGGCGACGACGCCGGTGCGCGCGACGATCGCCGTCCAGTCCGACGACAGCGTCGAGGAGTCGCTGCGCCTGCTGAACCTGGCCCGGACGACCCCCTGGGTCGCCGGGGTCGTCGGCTGGCTCGACCCGGAGGGTGACGTCGACGCCCAACTCGCCACGCTGTGCGGCGCCCCGGGCGCAGACGCGCTCGTCGGCGTACGCCTGTCCCTGCGGCGGCGGCCCCCCGAGCATGCCGACCGTACGGTGGCCGCGATCTCGGCCGCCGGACTGGCCATCGACCTGCTCGCCGACCGGGCGGCCCTGCCCGACGTGGCCCGGCTCGCCGCGCACGCGCCGCGGGCCCGGATCGTGCTCGATCATCTCGGCGGGCCCGAGCCGACGGACCTGGCCGGCTGGCGCCGCGGGCTCACCGCCGTCGCCGCCCGGCCGAACGTCGTCGCCAAGGTCTCCGGGCTGACGACGGCCCTCCCAGATCCGGACGACGTGGCGTGGGCGGTCGAAACGGCGCGGGAGCTCCTCGGTCCCGACCGTCTGCTCCTGGGCAGTGACTGGCCGGTGTGCACGCTCGCCGGCGGGTACGCCGAGACCGTGCACCGGTACGCCGCGCTGGTGGGTGACGATCCCCGCATCACCGCGGAACTGGGGCGCGCGACGTACCTGCGGCGCTGACGGGTGCGTCCCCCGCGTCGCGTTGTTGCCATCAATTGCCGCATGGACTTGCCGACCACCGCCGTCCAGCAGGCACGAGGGGTGACCCTCGGCACCATCACCTCCGTGCCGCGATCGGCCGTCCCGGCCAGACGCTGAACGAGGACCGGTGCGGGCGTTCGTCGCTGGTCCTGGCCACGGCCGAGCTCGACGGCGGCGTGCCTGACCGGCCCGGCCGGGGCCGCCGGCACCGTCGACATCACCCTCCGCCGGAGTCCCGCCGCGGCCCTTGACCCTGTGACGATGGCCACATAGATTCGCGCCTATCGATTAGCGCTTATCGGGAAGGAACACTACATGCCTGTCCTGTTCTCGGGGATCCGCCCGAGCCGTGCGCTGCTGGCGGCGGTCGGACTCACGGCCGCCTCGCTCGCGGCCGGCCCCGCCTCGGCACACGCGGATGCAGCCCACCACCGGCCGACTGCCTGTCGCGCGACCCAGCTCTTCGTCGCGCCGAACGGCGACGACCGGGCGAGCGGCTCGAAGACGCACCCCTGGCGCACTGTCGACCACGCCCGCCAGGCGATCGAGACGCGCCACCTCAACAGCCCGGCCCGGATGCACTGCGACATCGACGTAGAGCTCCGGGCCGGTACGTACCCGGTGTCCTCGACGATCGCGTTCACCGCCGCCGACTCCGGGGCGAACGGCCACCAGGTCGTCTACCGCAGCTACGACGGTCCCGGCCGGGCCCGCCTCGTCGGCGCCAAGCAGGTGAACGGCTGGCAGCCGGCGACGGGGCTCAGCGGCCCCGCCGCGGGCCACGTCTATCGCGCCCAGGTAGGGACCGACGCCGACATCCGCACGCTCTTCGAGGGCCACACCCGGGCCACGACCGCCCGGTTCCCCAACCGCGGCACCGACGAGACCTGGGCGCCATACCTGCGCGCCGCGACCAACTCCGCCGACAACGGCAGCCAGACCCGACTGACCTTCAACGCCGCCGACTGGAACCCGACGTGGGACATGCACGACGCGCAGGTCGTCGTCTGGTCGGGCGGCAGCTGGAGCTGGTTCACCGACACCGACCCGGTGAAGAGCGTCGACTGGACCAAGAACGTCGCCACCCTCAGCTACCCCACCCGCTACTCGATCGATACCTCCCAGCCCGGCTCCCGCTACTACCTGCAGAACTCCCTGGACTTCCTCGACACGCCGGGTGAGTACTACTGGGACTCGCAGACCGGCTGGCTCTACTACTGGCCGCGGTCCGGGTCCATCGACGCGGCGCCGGTCTACGCCCCCACCGTGAAGACGATCGTCTCGGTGACGGGCGACTCGACCACGGCGCCGGCGCACGACCTCACCTTCGACGGTCTCGCCTTCGAGTACTCGAACTTCGTGAACTGGTACCGCTTCGCCTACAACACCGCGGGCGAGTCCGGCGAAGCGCACAAGTACGAGGACTACGACCGGCAGATCGAGCTGCCGCGCAACCGGTTCGGCGCACTCACCCTGGTCAACACCCGCGACGTCGCGCTGCACGCGGTGAGGGTCACCAACACCGGCTGGGAGGCGGCGTACTTCACCGGCCTCACCGTCGGCGACTCGGTGACCGACAGCTACTTCGCGCACCTCGGCGGTGATGGCGTCAAGATCGAGGGGCCCTACCCGGGCGAAGGAGACATCGCCCACAACAACACGATCGACGACAACTACTTCAACTACTACGGCGAGCTGGTGCCAGGCGACGCCTCGGCCGTCGAGCTCCTGGACAGCGGCGACAACGTCGTGAGCCACGCCGTGATCGAGCACAGCGCCCGATACGCCGTGAGCATCCGCGCGGTGACCACCGCCACGAACGCCGACGACTACGCGCAGGGCAACGCGCTCTCGTACCTGCGGATCGCGCACATGGGCGAGGACAGCGGCGACACCGGGACGATCTACGCGTACGGCATCCAGAACTTCGCGCCGCACACCGACAACAGCTCCGTCAACCAGGTCCTCATCGACGACGTCAACGCGGACCCGTCGATGGTGGACGCGCCGCCGCGTGGGGTGCACATGGACTTCGGCGGCTGCGGCTTCACCTTCTCCAACATCTCGGTGACCAACGTGCAGGGCGACCAGTACCACGGCCCGTCGACGGAGTGCAACGACTTCGACAACGACAGCTGGATGGACGGGTTCGACGCCTCGAAGCTCGACACGGCGCACATCGGCCTGACCGACCAGTTCCCCTACGACTACAAGGAGTGATCGTGACCCGCGCCACCAGACTGACCGCGCTCGTCGGCGCCGGCCTCTGCGCCGTGGCCGGCTGGCCCGCGGTGTCGGCGTCGCACGCCGACACCCCCCAGCACGACACCACGGCGTGGCACGCCGGCGCCTTCCACGTCGACGTCCCCGGCGTCGTCGGCAGGTCCGATGTCGTCCTGCAGCGCCCCAACACCGACCAGAAGCAGTCGATGCCCCTGGGCAACGGCACCCTCGGCGCCGCCGTGTGGTCCGCCGACGGCTTCACCGCACAGCTCAACCGGGCCGACACCATGCCCGACCGGCTCTCCCCCGGCCAGCTGGTCATCCCCGGGCTGGCCGCGCTCACCAGCGCTCCGGACTACACCGCCCGGCTCGACCTCTACAACGGCACGTTCGTCGAGTCCGGCGGCGGGATGACGGCCACGGCGTACGTCCAGTCCGGCACCGACGAGCTGGTCGTCGACGTCCGCGGCGCGGATCCGAAGACTCCTCAGACCGCGACCCTCAAGCTGTGGGAGCCCCGAACCCCGCAGACGTACGCCGCGGGCCGGGTCGGTGCCCTCTCCCAGAGCTGGGTCGACGAGGGCCGCCCGGGCTCGGACGGCGCGCGCTACGGCTCCCTCGCCGCCGTCACCGCCGGCGGCCGCGACGTCCGGGCATCCGTCAGCGGTGACCGGTCGGTCACGGTGAGCTTCAAGCCGAACGCCGGCGGGTCCTACCGGGTCGTCGTCGCGGCTCCGCACTGGGCGGGGGGCGACGCGGCCACCACGGCGAGGTCGAGCCTCGCCGGGCAGGCCGAGTCCGCGCGCCTGCTCGCGCAGCACGAGTCCTGGTGGCACCACTTCTGGGGCCACGTCGGCCTGATGCGGCTGTCCTCCTCGGATGGGTCGGCCGAGTACTTCGAGAACATCCGGACCATCGGCCTCTACGCCAACGCCGCCGAGCGTGGCGACGCCCGGCCCGGCTCGCAGGCCGGCGTCGCCGACCTGTTCGACTCCACCGAGGACACCCACACGTGGGACCCGGCGGCGTACTGGGGCTGGAACCTGCGGATGCTGACCACCGCCAACCTCGGTGCCGGCGCGTACGAGAGCAACACCGGCTACTTCGAGCTCTACCGCCGCGACCTCCCCGCGATCGAGAAGTGGACGGCGTCGCAGTTCCCGGGCAGTTCGGGCGCCTGCGTGCCAGAGACGATGCGCTTCAACGGCGCGGGCTACCAGACCCACAACGACGGTGCCGGCTTCGGCGTCCGACCGTTCCTCGACTGCAGCGGGCAGGGACCGGCGAACTACAACGCCCGGACGCTGACCACCGGCGGCGAGGTCTCGCTGTTCGCCTGGGAGCAGTACCAGCAGACCGACGACCGTGCCTTCCTGCGGCGGATGTACCCGATCATGAGCGCCTGGGCGCGCTTCATGCTCGGCTACGCGAAGGTCGGCAGCGACGGGAAGCTGCACACCTCGCCGTCGAATGCCCACGAGACGCAGTGGGACGTCACCGACCCGACCACGGACATCGCGGCGATGCGGGCGGTGTTCCCGATCGTCGCCCAGGCGGCGCGTACCCTGCACCGGGACGACAAGCTCGCCTCCCGGCTCGACGACGCGGTCGCCGCGCTGATGCCGCTCCCGCGGACCGACGCCGCGACCCAGACCCAGCAGCTGCCGCCCAGCGCGGACGCCGCCGGCGATGACGTGATCGGCATGTCCTGGGACCAGGCCGCCGACACCCACAATGTCGAGAACCTCGGCCTCGAGCCGGTCTGGCCGTTCGGCCTCATCGGCGACGAGGGTTCCGACAGCGCGCTCGCGAAGAGGACGTTCGAGCACCGCCCGTACGTCGGCGCGAACGACTGGAGCTTCGACCCGATCGACGCGGCCCGGCTCGGCCTGGCCGACGACCTGGTCACGACGCTCACCAGCCAGACCGAGCGGTTCCAGGACCGGCCGTCCGGGCTGGCGTCGTTCGGCGAGACGGTGCGGCAGCCCGAGCCGTACATCGAGCAGAGCGGCGTCGTCGCGACGGCGCTGCAGGACGCGCTGGTCCAGGACTACGACGGCACCCTGCGCATCGCCCCGGCCTGGCCGAAGGACTGGAGCGGGGACGGCACCGTCTACGTCCAGCACCGCGGCAAGGTCGACGTGCAGATCCGCGACGGCCGGCTCGTGACGGTCGCGGTCGAGGCGGGCGCATCGACGCCGATGACGGTCCGCAACCCGTGGCCCGGCCAGCGGGTCACCGTGGTGAGCGGGACCAACGGTCGGACTGTGGTCGCGCCGACGACTGCGGCGACGTTCACCCTCCCGGCCCGCCAGGGCCAGTCGTACCTGATCCGGCCGGCCGGGTCGTCCGGCGACCTGCCGTTCGCACCGGTCACCGGGACCCCGGCCACCACGCCGAAGACGCTCGGACCGGTCTCGATCGGGCTCCCGGCAGACTGACCCCGCACAGCAGAACGGCGGCGCGTCCCGGGTCCGGGGCGCGCCGCCGTTCTGTTCGGTGGTGTTGGCTGTGGGGGCCGGTGGTCTCGGGTTCAGCCCTCGGTCCGCTCGAAGCGGAAGACCGAGGCGTACGTGCGCTGCTCGCCGTGCTCGAGCCAGATCATGCTGCCGTCGGCGCGTGCTGCGGCGTCACCCGCGACGTGGTGCGTGGAGGGCTCGAGCCCGACCGCCCAGCAGCCCTCGCGGAGGTTGAGCCACTCAAAGAAGCAGGGAAACGCGGCCGCGTCGACGTCGAGGGTGAAGGACCGGCCGAGCCGGTCGTTGACCAGGCCGACTCGGTGCCGACCGTCCTCGGCCGCCATCAGCTGGTGCTCGTAGACCTGCTCGACGAAGCCGGGCAGCGGCTCGTGGAAGACCAGGTGGTCGACCCCCTGCTCGGCGACGCTGTCGCTCTGCCACAGGGTGCGCTCGATGTCGCCGACGAACCGGGTGCCTTCGTCGAGGAAGGGCCAGCCGACGTTGACGTGGTAGAGGAACATGTGGGGCGTCCGGTCGAAGCCCTGGTTCGTGACCGTGTCGGTCAGCCGGATCTCGGTGCCGCCGAGGTCGGCCTCGATCCGGCGGCGCAGGACGAGGTGCTCGCCGAAGTTCGTCGCCTGGACGACCTCGCCCTCGGCCCACAGGACGCACCGGTCCTCACCGACCCACTCCTGGCCGTAGCCGACCAGCCGGGCCGGGATGTTGGCGACCCGGCCGTGGAGGCCGTGCCTCACCGTGGGGCGCGGCGGGTAGGCATACTGGCTCGCGTCCACCTCGCCACCGAAGAGCGTGTGGTCGAGCCCGCCGGTCACGAGCAGCCCCGACATGCTCCGCAGCCACGACAGACCGTCCTCGTCGTTGTGCTCGTGCAGGCCGGGGTGCCGGAAGCCCGTGCGCGAGCGCCAGCCGACGGACACCCCGTCCAGCTCGGCCAGGCCGAGGTCCATGCACCGGTCGACCAGCACGTCGAAGCGCAGGCCCCCGCCGGTGCTGAACTCCAGCACCCGGATGCCGCGCTCCGCTCCGTCGTCCAGCACGACGGCCCGGACGCCGCCGAGGGCGCTCGGGTCGCCGGCGTACCGCGCCAGCTCACGCTTCGTGGGCACGCTCTTCTCCTGTTCCGCGCTCGCCGCGCTCATGCCATCACCCATCCGCCGTTGACCTCGATCGTCTGGCCGGTGACGAAGGTGGCGTCCGGCCCGGTCAGGAAGGACACCACCGCCGCCAGCTCGGCGGGCGTACCGCGGCGCTTGAGCGCCTGCCGCTCCACGACCATCGCGCTGTACGCCTCCGGGTCGTCGTAGATCTCCTCGGCGGCGGTCTTGAACGCGCCGGGAGACACGGCGTTCACCCGGATCCCGAGCGGTCCGAGTTCGCGGGCGAGCGCCCGGCTCATGGTCACCGCGCCGCCCTTGGTCGTGACGTACGCCGCGAGGTTCTCCCAACCGCCGTGCATCGTGATCGAGGCGACGTTGACGATCGAGCGGTCCTGGCCCGGATCCAGCTCGGCCATCTGCCGGCCGGCGTGCTGTGCGCACATCCAGTAGCCGCGCTGGTTGACCTCCTGGACGGCGTCGTAGTCGGAGAGGCCCATCTCGAGGAACGGCACGGTCGGGTAGATCGCCGCGTTGTTCACCAGCACGGAGACCGGGCCGAGCTCGCTGCGTACGGCGACGAAGAAGTCGGCGACGGCGGCGGGCTTCCGCAGGTCCACGGCCCGCGAGAAGGTCTGTTCGGCGACCTTGCGCACCGCCTCCTCGGTCTCCGCCAGCGTCGCCTCCGCGACGTCGGTGAGGGCGACGTGGTGCCCGTCCTCGGCCAGTCGCAGGGCGATCGCGCGCCCCAACGAGCCTCCGGCTCCGGTCACGACAGCAACACTCATCACTCGGCTTCCTTCTCGGTCTCGGCGTTCTCGGTCGCGATGCTCGTCAGCAGGTCGGCGCGGGCGCCCTCGACGATCAGGCGCATCGCCATCTCGGCCTTGCGGTGGTGGCCGCGCATGATGCTGGCAGCGACCTCCTCGTGGATGTCGAGGGTCTCGCGGTTGTGGGTGACGGAGTGCGTGTGCAGCGGGCGTACGGCGCCCAGCGCGGCCTCGACCGCGTCGTGCACGTGCAGCAGCAGGTCGTTGCCGGCGGCGATGAAGACCGCCCGGTGGAAGGCGAGGTCAGCCTGGACGAACGCCTCCTGGTCGTCCGGGTCGTCGACCGTCGCCCACAGGTCGGTCATGGCCATCCCGACCGCACGCCGGGCTGGCAGCTCGCCAGCCTCGGCCGCCAACCGCGCCGCACCCGGCTCGAGCGCGACCCGGAGGTCCGCCACCGCCCGCAGGTCGGCCGGGTCGGCGAGCGCGAACCGCCAGCGCAGCACGTCGGCGTCGAGCAGGTTCCACGACGACCGCGGCCGCACCCGCGTGCCCGCGCTGGTCCGCGTCTCCAGCAGCCCCTTGCCGGCCAGCACCTTGACCCCCTCACGAACCGCCGACCTGCCCACGGAGAACCGGCTCGCGAGCTCGTCCTCCGTTGGCAGCACCGTGCCCGCCGGCAGCGACTGCTGCACGATCCGGGACCCGAGCTCGTTGACCACGTGGGCGTGACGGGGTGCGTTCATGCGGACATGATCCCGGCTGCGCGAGGTCGCGTCGTCGCAGTTGGTCGGTCGAGTTGCCCGGGTTGGCGCGTTGAGTTGCCCCACCCACTGAGGCAACTCAACCCACCGGGTGCGCGGACGGCGGTCACGCGATGACCTTCTCCTCCAGCAGCGCGATGACCTCGGCCTCGGAGAGCCCGAGCTCGGTGAGGATCTCGGCGGTGTGCTGTCCGATGGTAGGCGCTCCCCGCTCGATCGAGGCCGGCGTGCCGGTCATCCGGAACGCGAAGCCCGGAGTCGTCACGGTGCCCTCCGTCGGGTGCTCGTAGGTGACGAAGCTGCCGTTGTGACGGACCTGCGGGTCGTCCAGCACCTCGTCGTAGGAGTTGACCGGGCCGACCCAGACGCCCCGGCTGCCCAGCCGCTCGAGCCACGACGCCGTCGTGTCCGCCCGGAGATGCGCCGCCACGGCCGCGGAGATCTCGTCCCGGTGCCGGAACCCGTCCCGCTCGGCGTCCCACCGGCCCAAGTCGGGGTCGCCGAACACCTCGCCCAGGACGCCGAGGTCGGCGAAGGCGAGCGCGACGTAGCCGTCACTGGTCGGGAAGATCCCGTACGGCGCGCGGATGTAGCTGTGCGCGTGGATCTCGTGCCCCCGGGTCTGCGGGACGCCACCGACGGTCCGCACGGACAGCTCCTGCATCTGCATGGCGATCATGGCGTCGAGCATGTTGACCTCCACCTTCTGGCCCTCGCCTGTGCGCTCCCGGTGGAGCAGTGCGGCGAGGACGCCCTCGAAGGCGGAGTACGCCGTGATCGCGTCCGCGACGTAGTACGGACCGGCCTGCGGCGGGTCCTCCACCCGGCCGGCGCTGTAGAGGGCGCCGGTCATGCTCTGGAGCAGGAGGTCCTGCCCGGGGCGGTTGGCGTACGGGCCGGACTCGCCGTACCCGCTGATCGAGACGTAGACGATGTCCGGGCGTACGGCGCGCACCGAGTCGTAGTCCATCCCGAGCCGGGCCGCGACCCCCGGCCGGTAGTTCTGCAGGAAGACGTCGGACTCGGCGGCGAGCCGGTGGACCAGGTCGCGTCCCTCCGGCTGCTTGAGGTCGACGGCGAGGCTGCGCTTGTTGCGGTTGAGGGAGAGGAAGGACGCGTTGACCTCCCGGCCCACCGCCCCGCCGGCGGCGGCGTGGCGCTGCCACTCGCCGGTCACGGGCTCGATCTTGAGCACGTCGGCGCCGAGGTCGCCCAGTCGCATGGCGGCCAGCGGGCCGGCCATCGCGATGGACAGGTCGAGGACGCGATACCCACGAAGTACGGACACGGCTACCTTCCGGTGGACGAACGGGTGGCGAGGACGAGCACGCCGTCGACGCGGCGCGGCACGCCGTCGTAGTCGTCGCGCAGCTCCTCGGGGATGCTCACGACGGTCATTGCGCCTCCCCCGCTGCGCGCGACGGCTCCGCGACCCGGTCCACGAGCGGCCGCATCGCCCGCTTGCCGACCACGACCGGGTTGCTGAGCCGCCCGAGGCCGGTGAGCTCGATGGCGACGACGTCGCCGTCGGCCAGCGTGAACGGCAGCTCGGGGACGAGGCTCGTGCCGGTGGCCAGGACGACGCCGTGCGGGAACTCGTCGGCCCGGAAGAGGAACTCGACCAGGGTGTCCAGGTCGCGGTGGAGCTGGGCCGTGCGCGCCTCGCCCTTCCACACCACGGCGCCGTCGCGCTCGATGCTCAGCTCGATGGCCAGGTCGCACGGGTCCGGGACCGTCCAGGCCGGGGTGATCCCCGGACCGACCGCGCACGCACCGAGATAGGCCTTCGCCTGGGGCAGGTAGAGCGGGTTGTCGCCCTCGATGCTCCGGGAGCTGACGTCGTTGCAGATCGAGTAGCCGACGGTCTCGCCGAACCGATTGACGACGAGCGCCAGCTCGGGCTCGGGCACGTCGACAGCAGAGTCCTCACGGATGCTGATGGCGCCGCCCGGACCGACCACCCGCCAGGAGACCGCCTTGAAGAAGAGCTCCGGCCGCTCGGCGTCGTACACCCGGTCGTAGATGTCGGCCTCGTTGACGCTCTCCTCCATCCGGGCGACGCGGGAGCGCTCGTACGTCACGCCGGCTGCCCACACCTCGGTCAAGCCGCTCACCGGCGCCCGCAGGTCGGTCTCGTCCGGCGGCGGCACCGGGTCGGCCGCCACCGCCGACTCCACGGCCGCGCGGAACTCCGCGGCCGGGAGCGCGAGCAGCTCATGCAGGTCCAGGGCGAGCGGATGCGCGCCCCGGTCGGTGACGACGACGGCGATGGCAGCGCCGTTCCCGGCGACGTCGGCGCGCACGATCCGCACGAAGGACCCCTTTCGACGATGGCTCGAGTTGTCTTGAAACCTAGGCTCCGTCGGCTCTAGGGTCAAGGTGTTCATCTGATGAAGTGTCTGGTTCATCCGACTAACTGCGAGGTCTCATGTCTGCGGAGTACGCCGGTCGGATCCGGCTCGAAATCGACGAGACGACTCGGGTCGCCACCATCACGCTCGACCGGCCGGCCAAGCTGAACGCGGTCACGCCGGCCATGGCCGCCGACCTGGTCGCCGCGGTCCAGCGGTGCAACGACGACCACGGCGTACGCGCCGTCGTCCTCACCGGTGCCGGCGAGCGAGCCTTCAGCGTCGGCTCGGACGTGACGGCGCTGGACGGGTACGCCACCCCCTGGGACTTCCGCAACCGCACCGACTACTGCGACGCGCTCCGCCGCCTGCTCAAGCCGTCGATCGCGGCGGTGAACGGCTACGCGCTCGGCGGTGGCCTCGAGACCGCCCTGAGCTGCGACATCCGACTGGCCGCCGACACCGCCTGGCTCGGCGCCCCCGAGGTGAAGCTCGGCTGGATCGGCGGCGGCGGCATGTCGGCGTTCCTGTCCCGGGCGGCGGGGCCGAGCAACGCTGCCCTGATGCTGATGACCGGCGACCCGATCACCGCCGACCAGGCACTGCGCTGGCAGCTCGTCAGCGAGGTGACGCCGGCCGCGGACCTGCGGCCGCGGGCGCACGAGCTCGCCGCGGCGATCGCCCAGCGAGCGCCGATCGCCGTCGAGACGGCGAAGATCAACCTGCGCGCGGCCGCCAGCATGTCGGAGGACCAGGCGCTGGAGTACGAACGCGACCTGCAGACGATCTGCTTCGCCACCGAGGACGCCCAGGAGGGTCGGCGCGCCTTCGCCGAGAAGCGGGCGCCCAGCTTCGAGCGCCGCTGAGCGCCGGGGCCGGCTGTCCGTCAAGGTAGGCAGCCGGCGGCGGCAGTCGAGCCGGTCAGGCCACCGCCAGCGCCGCCTCCAGTCGGGACTCCGCGATCGCGTAGAACCGTCGGGCCGTGCCGGAGAACACCTCGTCGCGCTCCGCGTCGGAGAGCCCGGCCAGCACCTCGGTGACGCCGGAGAAGACCCGGTCGTAGCCGCCCGCGGCGGTCGAGATCGGCCAGTCCCCGCCGTACATCAGCCGGGAGTGTCCGAAGACCTCCAGCGCGCGGTCGACGAACGGCCGGATCGCGTCCGGCGTCCAGGTGTCGGGCGCGGCGCCGGGGTAGAGGCCGGAGACCTTGGCGTGGACCAGCGGGTTCTCGGCGGCCGTGGCGATCAGGTGCCACCACGGCTCGCGGTCGGCCTCGCCGATCGGCGGCTTCGAGAGGTGGTCGATGACGATCCGCAGCCCGGGGTGGCGCTCGGAGAGCGTGGGGACGTGCTCGAGGTGGCGCGGGAGCACCGCTACGTAGTCGAAGGTCACGCCGGCACGCTCCAGGACGCCGAGTCCCTCGTCGACCTCGGGACGCAGGATCCAGTCCGGATCCGGTTGGTCGTGGATGAGGTTGCGGATACCGACCACCCGGTCGTCCGCGCGCAGCTCGTCGAGCCGCTGGGCGGCCTCGTCGGGGCGGTCGAGGGGGACGTACGCGACGACGGCGACGACCTCCGGATGCCGGTCGGCGACCTCCAGCATGAGCTCGGTGTCGCCTGCGTGGTCGTCGGCCTGGACGAGGATCGTCGCGTCGACGCCGTTCCGGGCGAGGTGCGGCTGAACCTCCTCGAAGGTGAAGGTGCGGTTCCACAGCGGGACCTGCGGACCGAGCCAGGGGTACGGCGAGCGGTCGAGGTCCCAGACATGCTGGTGGGCGTCGATGATCATCGCGGGTCCTTCGGTCGACGAGGCGTTCAGCCGGCGATGCGGTCGGTCCGGCCGGCCCAGTACGCGCCGTCGGGGTAGGCATACTCGGCCACCGAGTCGGCGAACATCTCGGCGCTGTAGCCGGGGTTGGAAGGCAGCCGGTAGGCGCCGTTCTCCACGATGCACGGATCGGTGAAGTGCTCGTGGAGGTGGTCGACGAACTCGGTCACCCGGTTCTCCGTCGTCGCCGACACGGCCACGTAGTCGAAGACGGAGAGATGCTGGACGAGCTCGCACAGCCCGACGCCGCCGGCGTGTGGGCAGACGGGTACGCCGAACTTCTTCGCCATCAGGTAGACGGCCACGATCTCGTTGATGCTCGCCAGCCGGGCCGAGTCCAGCTGGCAGAAGTCGATCGCCTCGGCCTGGAAGAGCTGCTTGAACAGCACCCGGTTCATCCCGTGCTCGCCCGTCGCGACCCCGATGGGGGCGACCGCCCGGCGTACGGCGGCGTGGCCGAGCACGTCGTCGGGGCTCGTCGGCTCCTCGATCCACAGCGGCTTGAACGGCGCGAGCGCGGTCACCCACTCGATCGCCTGCGGCACGTCCCACACCTGGTTGGCGTCGATCATCAGGTTGACGTCCCAGCCGATGGCCTCGCGGGCGATCGTGCAGCGCCGGATGTCGTCCTCGAGGTTCGCACCCACCTTGAGCTTGATGTGCGTGTAGCCCTCCTCGACGGCCTCGGCGGCCAGCCGGCGGAGCTTGTCGTCGGAGTACCCCAGCCAGCCCGCGGAGGTGGTGTAGCAGGGGTAGCCGTCCCGCTCGAGGTCGGCGATGCGCTCGGCCCGGGTCGGCACCGTCGCGGCGAGCATGGCGATCGCCTCGTCGCGGGTGAGGACGTCGCTGAGGTAGGTGAGGTCGGTGGCGTCGACGAGCTCCTCGGGCGTCATGTCGACCAGCAGTCGCCACAGCGGCTTGCCCGCGACGCGCGCGGCGAGGTCCCAGACGGCGTTCATCACCGCGGCCAGTGCCAGGTGCTCGACGCCCTTCTCGGGGCCGAGCCACCGCAGCTGGCTGTCGCCGGCGAGCGCGCGGTACGTCCCGCCCAGGTCGCCGACCAGCTCCGCGACGTCCCGGCCGACCAGCGGCTCGCCGCGGCGGCGCGCGGCGAGGGTACAGATGTCGTTTCCGCGGCCGATCGTGAACGTGAAGCCGAACCCGGAGAGGTCCGGGTCGTCGGTGCGGAGCACCACGTAGGTGGCCGAGTAGTCGCCGTCCTTGTTCATCGCGTCCGACCCGTCCATGGACAGCGAGGTCGGGAAGCGGACGTCGGTGACGTCGACGGCGGTGATGTGGGTCATGGCAGCTCCTGGATGGGGGCGTCGTGGGCGTGCAGGTGGACACCGGCCGCGGCGAGGTCGTCCCAGAGCGCGTCCGGGATCGGGCAGTGGTACCGGTCGATGGCGTCGTCGACCTCTGCCGGCGCCGAGGCGCCGACGACGACCGAGACGACGGCCGGGTGGCGCAGCGGGAAGGCGATCGCCGCGTCGGGCAGCGTGACGCCGTGTGCCTCGCAGACGTCGGCGAGTTCGTTGACCCGAGCGATCAGAGCCGCGGGCGCCGGCTCGTAGTTGTAGCGCGGGTCGGGTCCGGGCCGCGGCGTCGCGAGCAGGCCGGAGTTGTACGCCCCGGCGACGACGACCCCGACACCACGCTCGAGCGCCAGGTCGAGCAGCTCGTGGGCCTGCTCGAGGAGGGTGAACCGGCCGGCGCACATCACCAGGTCGACGTCGTGCTCGCGGACCAGCTCGGTGAGGTTCTCGGCGACGTTCATGCCCGCCCCGATCGCGCGGACGACCCCCTGGTCGCGCAGCTCGACCAGCGCCGGGAGCGCTTCGGCAAGCGCCTGGTCCCAGTGGCCCTCGGCGTCGTGGAGATAGGCGATGTCGACCCGGTCGAGGCCGAGCCGGTCGAGGCTCTCCTCCAGCGACCGGCGTACGCCGTCGCGGCTGAAGTCCCACTCTCGTCGGACCGGTTCTGCCACCGAGAACCCAGCGTCGTCGCCATGTGCCGCGCCGTCCGGGTCGGGCACCAGCAGCCGGCCGACCTTGGTCGACAGGACGAGCTCGTCGCGCGGCCGGTCGCGGAGCAGCGCGCCCAGGCGGCGCTCGGAGAGCCCCAGCCCGTAGTGCGGCGCAGTGTCGAAGTAGCGTACGCCGGCGGCCCACGCCCGGTCGACGACGGCGGCCGCTTCGGCCTCCGGCATCTCCCGGTAGAGGTTGCCGAACTGCGCTCCACCGAGGCCGAGCTCGGTGAGCGCGACCGCGCCGGTGCTCCGCGTGGGGAGCGGCCCGGCGCTCATCGGTCCGCTCCTGCGAGCACGAGTTCCTCGACGGCCCGCTGCGCGTTGGCGAGGGCAGGGCCGACGGGCTCGCCGCGCCAGACGACGGCGTCGACGAGCTCGTTGAGCACGCTGACGACGGCGGGGAGCTGGGCGATGCGGGGCAGCGGCCGTGACGTCGCGTGGGCGGCCTCGAACAGGGCGTATTCGGGGTGGGCCTCGAGCACGCGCTCGTCGGCCCAGGTGCTGCGCCGGGTCCCGGAGGCGCCGGCCGTCGTCGTCGCCCGGTCCATCTCGGCGGACGCCGCGTGACGCAGGTAGTCCCAGGCCCGGTCGGGCTCGGCGCAGCCGGTGGTCACGCAGCTGACCCAGAACGCGTTGACGGTGGTCGTCGGCGTCCCGTCGTCGTGCGTCGGTGCCACGGCGCAGGCATGGTCGGTGGCGACGTCGCTGGCCGCGGCGAGGGCGGCGTACCCGGCCCAGTTGACGGCCACGCCGACCCGGCCGGCGGCGAACTCCTCACCGCTGCCGTTACTGTCCAGCGCGTGCGCATCGGGGGAGACCAGCGTGGTGGCCCACCGGCGCAGGAATTCGAGCGTCGCCCGCGCCTCGGCGGTGTCCAGCGTGACCCGGTCGCCGGCGAGCAGGTCACCGCCGTGCCGCCACAGGTGCAGCACGAAGTCGTACACGTTGTTGTGCCCGTCCGGCGCTCCGGCCAGGACGGTGCCCGCCCTGTCCGGTGGCTCGTGCAGCCTCTGCGCGACCTCGATGAGGTCGGACCACGTCCGCGGGGTGGCGAGCCCGCGTTCGGCCAGCAGCCGGGGACGGGTGAAGAGCAGCTGCGGCCCGTCGTGGAACGGCAGGCCGAACACGTCGAGGTCCCAGGTGATGCCGTGGTGGAACGACGCCGGCCACGCCTCCGGCCAGCCCTCGGGCGGCGCCGCGGCGACGTGCGCCGTCAGCGGCCGGACGCGGCCGGCCGCGGCCAGCGCCGGGAGCCAGTCCGCGGGCACCACCAGCAGGTCCGCGTCCGGCGCCGTCGGGCCCAGGACGGCGGCCTGAAGCTCGGGGAGGCCTAGCCAGTCGGCCGCGACGTCGCCGCCCGGCCAGCCGTCGGCGTGAGCGGCGACCGCGCGGCGGAAGCCGTCGAAGTCGCGCCCGAGGAGCCGCAGGGGGTGGGCGTCGGTCATCGCCCGGTCCGCTTGTTCACCAGGTACAGGTGGGTGAGGGCCAGCACCGTCTCGCCGTGCTGGTTGTTGACCGTGACGAGCTCGTGCACGTAGCCATGCGTGTCGGCCAGCCGCTTGTGGTCGGACTTGTCGGTGATCTCCGCGGTGACGGTGATGGTGTCGCCGATGAAGACCGGCCTGATGAACCGGATCCGGTCATAGCCGTACGACATCGACTGCGGATTGATGTCACCCGCGGTCATGCCGACGGCGACGGAGAGGATCAGCGTTCCGTGCGCGATCCGCTGGCCGGCCGGCTGGGTCGCCATCCACTCCGCATCCATGTGGTGCGGGAAGAAGTCGCCGGTCTGGCCCGCGTGGAGCACGATGTCGGCCTCGGTGATCGTGCGTCCGACGGTCGTGCGGGTCTCCCCCGGCTCGTAGTCCTCGAACCAGCGGTCCTCGACCTTCATCCTCGTCCTTCCTCGTCCTCGACCAGGAGCCGTTGAGCCAGCTCGTTGCCGCGCCGTACCAGCTCCTCGTCGCTCAGCTCGCCGAGGAGGACCTCGGTCACCCACGGCGAGACGGTGTCCTGGAACTCCATGTAGCCCGCCGTACGGGGTCGCACCCAGGCCTGCTCGAGAGTCTGCCGGGTCGCGCGGAAGAAGTCCCACGAGTCCTCGTTGAGCCGGTCGTCGTCCCACGCCGAGGCGTAGCCCGGCTGGCCGCCCCCGTCGTAGTAGACGCCGGCCTGGACCTGCGGCGAGGCGACCCAGAGCGCGTACGCGCGGGCCGCGTCGACGTCGGAGGCACGAGCCGACACCGCGATCCCGGCGCCGCCGAGCTGGGAGCCGGCCACCCCACGGGGGCCCGCGGGGATGTCGACGTACCGCAGCCGGTGCGGGCTGTAGCCGGGGCGGGAGTAGTTCGTGTAACCGTAGGCCAGCGGCACGTACGCCCAGGTCGAGTTCTCGGCGCCGCTCAGCGCCTCGGCGACCTCGATCGGGTTGGCCGCGAGGCACCAGCGCGGCACCCGCTCAGCCAGCCGGTGGAGCAGGTCCAGCACGGGGGCGGCGTCCTCGGGGCGGAGGAACCGACCCGGCTCGGCGTTGACCGGCGTACCCCGGTTGGCGGCCAGGGTGCAGAGGCTGGAGTAGGAGTCGACCGGCTTCGCGGGCCACAGGACGCGGCCCTCGGCGGCGAGGGCCAGCACCTCGTCCCAGTCGCCGGGCGCCCGCGGCAGCAGGTCGGGCCGGTGGACCGCCACCTGCGCCGCGGCATCGGTGGACAGACCGTACTGGTGCCCGCCGTGCGCGTACGACGCGTGGCTCTGCCCGACGCCGTCTGCCGCCAGGGCGGCCAGCTGGTCGTCGTACCCGGCGCCGTCGAGCGGGGCGAGCAGACCCTCGGCGGCGGCGAGCGGGACATGTGGGTGATCGATGACGAGCAGGTCGTAGCGGGCCGTCAGGTGGTCGAGCGGCTCGTCCGCGAACGCCTGGAGGGAGCGGAACTCCCACTGCACCTCGACGCCCGTCAGCCGGGCATACTCCTTCGCCGACGCGACCTGGCAGTCGTAGCCGCGGGAGTGCTCCCAGGTGATGCCTCGTAGCCGGGTCATGCGGTCTCCCCCGTGAGTCGTGGACCTCGGACGGTGTCGTCGTGCTCGCCGAGCAGCGGCCCGGGCCGGGCATTGG
>Ga0164242_10002244_pt1 | contig 22443 bp, 17 predicted proteins | sample OricomgcompostMG_FD_108783 | JGI IMG/M metagenome (GOLD analysis project Ga0164242, IMG submission 108783) | Miracle-Growth compost microbial communities from Emeryville, California, USA - Original compost - Miracle growth compost (MG) ... | reverse complement strand
GCCCACTTGAAGTGGGCGAAATCGCTGAAACGGGATTGGAAACCGGCGGCGGTCTGGATTGGAAACCGGTCGCGGTCTGGATCGGAGACCGGTGGCGGTCGGGATTGGAAACCTGTGGCGGTCTGGACTACTCGGTGCAGGGACGGCGGATCACCGCGGCTCCCAATGGCGGAATAGTCACCACGTCAGCCACGGCTTCACCGGTCAGCAGGTCGCGTCCACCCGCTGCGAGCGGAACGGCTGCCGCCTCGTCGCCGCTGTGATTCAGCAGGAAGACGAACTCTGCATCGTCGCCGAACCTGATGGCGCACTCGACATGCGCGGGCACGCCAGCGAACGGATTATCGACACCGGCCGCAGACACCGCGTCGAGGAGCACCGATGAGAATGCGTCATCGTCCAACAACGTCGCAAGGTAGGTGACCGTTCCTGCGCCATACACGTTGCGCACGACTGCCGGCCGACCATCGAGCAGACCACCGCGATAGGTGGCCACCGCGGTTCCTGACTCGAGGCGGATGTCTTCACGCCACCAAGTCGACGTTCCGGCACGACCGCTTCCGGCCAATTCCACATCGAACCGTTCGCCATCGCGCGCCGGCCAGTACTCGTCGATGCGAGCACCGATCAGCTCACGGAACGCACCCGGATATCCATTCGGACGCACGCGATTCGATTCATCCACAACCCCGGAGAAGAACGACATGACGACCGTTCCACCATTCTTGACGAACGTTGCGATGTTCGCCGCACCCTCCTCGTCGATGAGATAGGCGTTCGGGACGACAAGCACCTTGTACCCAGCCAGCGCGGTCGTCGTGTTGACCACGTCCACCGCCAGGTGCGCTGCAAACAGAGGCGCATAGTGGCGCATCACGGTGTCCGGATAGCTGAAGTCATTGCGTGGAAGACCGTGCATTTCCTCCAGGCCCCACCAACCGTTCCAATCGAACAGAATTGCAATCTCGGCACGTGACGTCGTGCCTGCAACCTCGCCGAGCCGCTCCAATTCTTCGCCGAGGGCGACCACCTCGCGGAAGGTACGGGAACCCGGCCCAGAGTGTGGCAGCATCGCCGAGTGGAAGCGTTCCTGCCCGCCGACGCTCGCCCTCCACTGAAAGAACATCACAGAATCCGCAGCCCGGGCGACTGCCTGCAACGAACCAAGGCGCATCCGCCCCGGCTCCTTGACGATGTTCAGCTTCCACTGACTGACCGAACTCGCCGCCTGCTCCATCAGCAACCACGGCCGCCCGCCTTTCAGCGAACGAAACAGATCGAAATGGAACGCAGCAGACACATGCGAATCCGCATGTTCCGGATTCGGATAAATATCGAGAGCGGCAGCATCCTCTTCAGGCGCCCACCGCCAGTAGTCAGCGTTGCGGTAGAAGCGCATGAAGTTCGTGACAACCGGAACGTCGCCACGAACCGAGCGCACAATGTCGCGCTCTGCGATGAAACACTCGAGCAAAGCATCCGATGTGAACCGCTTGAAGTCGAGCCTGCGAGCCGGATTCGACCAACTGCGTGGCACCTCCGGCACATCGATCTGCGACCAGTCGGTGTATCGCTGCCCCCAGAAGCGCGTCGACCAGGCATCGTTCAACGCTTCGATATCGTCGTATCGGCTCTGCAGCCACTCACGAAAATGCACCGAGCTCTGCTTGTTGTATGACGTCGGCCCGTACTCGTTACTGATGTGCCACATCGCCAACGCCGGATGAAACGAATACCGCTGAGCAAGCACACGCGTGATCCGCGCAGCATAGTGCCGGTAGATGGGCGACGACGGGTCGTAATGCAGGCGGGACCCGAACCCGAACGGCTGTCCGTCAGGCATGATCGGCAAAATCTCCGGATGCTCACGCACCAGCCAGATCGGAGGCACGGCGGTCGGCGTGGCGAGGTTCACTGCGATCCCATTTTCATGCAGCAGATCCATGACGGTATCGAGCCAATCGAACTCGTACACACCGTTCTCCGGCTCGACGGACGCCCAGGCGAACACCCCAAGGCTCACCAGGTTGACCCGCGCTTCGCGCATCAATCGCACGTCTTCGTGCCACACCTCGCGCGGCCATTGCTCCGGGTTGTAGTCGCCGCCGTAGATCAGGCCACCGATGCGATCACGCAGTGCGGACATCCGATCGGCGGATGCGTCAGCAGGCACGTTGGGTTCAGGCTCCACGCGAACCACTCAGGTTCCATACCGTCAGCCGACCGCACATGCCAAACCGCTCACCTGGCTCTGCTTCGGCACGATAGACGCCACTGTTCATCAAATGGTCGGCGCGGGCGTCCGCTAATGCGTCCAGCTGCAGACCGGTCTGCGTCACCTGCGCCAACGGACCGTCAGACCAGAGGATGCGCCAGTCGTCGACACGGTCACCGACGACGCGCGCGGCGGCCGAGTACAGCCCGAGAAGGGTGCCCTCCCGGTCGCGCTCGATTCCTTCTCGCAGCTTCCTCCATCCGCGCACCGCCAGATCGCGGCGAGCGCGGGCAGCGTTCCCAAGCACCGCGGTCGCGGCATCGGCGGTCAGCCCCGCGGTCGATGGGAGGGCCGCTGCGGCACGGTACGCATCCGGGTCTGCGAGCACATTCGACGGGAACGTGAGCACAGCGTCACCCGCCTCTGGCAGCCCTGCGTTTTGCATCAGCGTCACGATCTCGAGGTGACCGTCTTCGTTGATCAGCCGATGTACGGTCCCCGGCGTGAACCACAGCACAACGCCCGGTTCAAGCGGCGTCTGCGCGAAGCCGTGCGCGCTGATCGTCTGGACCGAACCGCGACCGGCGACCACCACGTACCCTTCGCTTGACGCTGTGTGCAGGTGGGGCGAGCCGCCGACGAGGCCGTCGCCGCCGTCGGGATCATCGGCAGGCCAGTCATAGACGCGCAGGCGCGACACCGCGACAGCGCCAGGCAGACCCGGCTCAGACACCGGCATCCACCCGCGCCCGCCATGGCGCGCCGCTGCCTTCCATGCTCGTGTAGAACGGCGAACTCGCATCCAAATCGCCGCGACGGATGCGCGCACCGGTGAACGCGGATGCGTAGATGCCTGCGATCAGTTCGAGCGTTTGTCGTGCAGAACTCAATGGCACGGGCAGAGGCTCCCCAGCGTTAGCGGCATCGATGATCGCTTCGAACTGCGCAGAGTGTCCCGAGCCGCGGCCGTGGGGGCCGAGCTTCCACGCGTCTGCGACGCGCTCTTCGTAACCAGGCGCAGCGGTGATGCTCCACGAATCGTCGGAATACCCATAGAGGTGCTCGAGCTCGACGGTCGCGTACTCGAAGTCGAAGCGCAGGTAACTCGTCTCGCGAGCTGAGACCAGGCTGTTCACCACGCTCACGACCGCCCCGTTGTCTAGCGTAACGATCGCGTGCGAGAGATCTTCGGTCTCGACCGGCCGCGAACTGCGCGCAGCGACGGCAACCACCTCGTGCCAGCCGCCGAGCAACGAAAGCATGGTATCCATCTGGTGAATACCGTGCCCCATGGTCGGCCCACCGCCCTCGATCTGCCAATTGCCACGCCACGGCACGTCGAAGTACTCATCCGGCCGGTACCAGAGCGTGTTGCACACGGCGGTCAACGGACGGCCAAGCGAGCCGTCTTTCACCCTGTCCCGCAACCACCCGGCCCGGCCGCCGAAGCGATGCTGCGACACGGTTGCGAACTGGCCGCCACCCGCATTCTCGGCCCGCGCGATCTCGTCGAGTTCGGCCAACGAGAGCGCTGGCGGCTTCTCTGACAGCACGTTGATCCCGCGCGAGAGCGCAGCGATCGCCTGTTCCTTGTGCAGACCAGGCGGCGAGCAGAGGTGAATGATGTCGAGCGGTTCGCCGTCGAGCAGCTCGTCAAGACTTGTGTAGCCGTTGTCGACGTCCCACTTGGCGACGAAATCGCTCACGCGCTCCTGGTCGATATCGGTCGCGGCCACGATGCGTGCCCTGCCGCCGAGCCTGGCGATGTTTTCGGCGTGAATACGCGAGATGCCACCGGTGCCGACGATGCCGACCCGCATGGGATGTTCCGCCGAGATCATCGGGCAGCCCCCGCAAGAGCAGCCAGACCGTGGCCGGCGAGCGCCGACATCCGTGCGTGGTCCGAACCGCCGTCAGCGATCACGACGGCATACGAGAACGTGACGGTTGCACCTGCTGCGAACTCGAACTCCTCGCTGAAGAACGGGGCCGGATTCAGACATGCGAACGGCTCGGAGCGCACGAACCACTGCGGCGGATGCTGTGGGTTGCGCTCTGCGTCGACCATCACGACAGTGGATTCTCCGTCAACATCGTCGTGCTTGCCGCTGAACCCTGCCCACACCCCGCGCTTGCCGCGCACGTCCTCACCTTCCGTCCCATCCTCGCCGATCACGGTACCACCGGTGAACGAGCGCGGTCCGCGCCAGAACAACCCGCCATAGCCCGCGTTCTCACGGCCCTCGGTTGTCGGTGAACCAATCAGGATGGGTGCGCCAGAGACGTTGGTCAAGGTGGTGTCGAAGCGCAGCGTCCACGCGTCATCCGCTCCTGCGAGCTCGGCGCGCAGGGCACGATGTTCGTTGATGATCGCGCTGCAGGACTGCGTGTTCCAGACGAGATCGTGCGCGAACTCTGCAGCAGCGTGCTCAAGCGCGATTCTGGTGACCTGTTGGTGATCCATGCTGCCGTTGTTGTCGAGCTGGACATAGCCGTCGCCACGGCGGTATGTTGCGCCGCCCCAGAAGTTGTCTTGCCCCACATTCGGCAACGACAATGCGATGCCCTTGTGCCAGACATGGTCGTGTGGACGAAAGACGCTGACGAGCCTGCCGCCGAGCGTCGACAGCGGGTGAATGTATGGGCGTGGCGATTCGAATTGCGCTTCGGTCGGCCGGTACCGGTATCGCATCAGCGTCGCGTCGCCGCTGCGAATCGTGATGCCTGTTCCGACATCGTGGGTAATCGCCAGCGTCGAGTTGTCCGACGCAGAGCTGTGATTCATCGTTGATTTCCATTTCGTCGCCGGCCGTGGTCATCCGGCCCGTGCTTTCGCACTCCAGATACTTGCGCAACTTCTTTCGGTAAGCTGAACGAACCTGAGCCTAGACAGCATTCGAACAGCCCGTCAAGACGCACCTCGAAATGGGGTGCGGGATGCTACTGCAACATTTGCGGCGCGAACTAGTCTGAGAACGCCACCCGATCAGGAAAGCAGGACCGTGTCAGCAACGCGCGCAACCATGTCGGATGTCGCAGCAGAGGCAGGCGTCTCGGTGCCGACGGTCTCGAAGGTGCTCAACGGGCGAGGAGATGTATCAGAGTCGACACGAGCACGGGTGTTCAAGGCGATGTCGAGCACTGGGTACCTCAACCGCCGTCTGCCTGGTCGAGACACGAGCGGTCTGATCGATGTCGTCATAGACGGCATCGGCACACCGTGGGCTCTGGAGATTCTGCGCGGAGCAGAAGAAGCCGCCTCTCGCCGCGGGTCCGCAGCCGTTGTCACATCCACGATGCACGACACGTTCTCGATGACCGCGTGGCTGTCGCGGATCGCAGCGCGACGCTCCGACGGTGTGATCTTCGTGCTGTCGCGTGCAGACCATTCCGAGATCGAGGCGCTGACAGAGCTGCACACCCCGGTGGTTCTTCTCGATCCGGTTGGTGGGACGGATCCGAGCCTGACCTCAGTTGGCGCAACGAACTGGACGGGCGGATTCGCCGCGACCGAGCACCTGATCAGCCTGGGACACACCCGCATCGGTTTCATCGGCGGCCCTCAGGAACTCGAGTGCAGTCGTCAGCGCTTCGAAGGGTACGCAGCAGCCCTGCGCCGCGCCCGTCTCGACGTCGAGCCTGAGCTGGTCACGCACGGGGAGTTCATGACCCCCGGCGGTCACGCCGCAGGAAAACTCCTGCTCGATCTGCCCGACCGCCCAACCGCGATCTTTGCCAGTTCCGACCTGCAAGCGGCCGGCGTGTACGAGGCGGCGCGCGAGCGCGACGTCAAAATCCCCAGCGAGCTGTCGGTCGTCGGATTCGATGACACGAGCATTTGCGGCTACCTGTCACCAGCGCTGACCAGCGTGCGCCAGCCTCTGGCAGACATGGCGGCAGAGGCCGTCCGCCTCATCTTCGACCTCACAGACAACCCATCGATCGCAATCGGTCGACGCATTGAACTCGCCACCTCCCTCGTCGTGCGCGACAGCACCGCATCGCCGCTTCCGCACTGACTCAGCAATAGCAACGACGACGGTTCCGCGCGAACACTGGGGGAAAGCGCTTTTCGAGGCTTGACCTAATCGTGTTCACCTGGCTATGCTCACTTTCGATCAGTTATCGCAACTAATTGCGCAAGCAGACGGCGGCAACAACGAAAGCCAGCCAATGCGGTGCTGGAACTGACAACGAAGTCCGAGAGGTCCGCAGCATGACCATTCACCCGTCAGTCGATGACAGGCACGACACATCACACACCTGCACGTCGCACTCCTGTGCATCGATCAGCCGAGTGCGCACCGATTCCAGGACATCGGCACGATGACGTCGATGACCCAGGCTCCTCCGTCCGATCCGCCGGAGCAAACCGACCTGCCCCAGGCAGTCGCACCGCAGTCGATCGAGCCGATGCGCAACTCTCGATCGACGACGCGCGTGCCGTGGCGCAAGGCAATCCGCCGCAACTGGCAGCTGTATTCGCTGCTCGTTCTGCCCGTCGCATGGTTTGTGATCTTCCGCTATTTGCCCATGGCGGGGAACATCATCGCCTTCCGCAACTACATCCCTGGCGGCAACATCTTCGGTGAGGGCTGGATCGGCCTCGAGAACTTTCAGATGTTTCTGGCAGACCCGACGTTCTGGCAGGTGTTCCGCAACACGGCGGTTCTCGGTGGGCTGACACTCCTCTTCGGCTTCCCGGTGCCGATCGTCCTCGCGCTCCTGCTCAACGAGCTTCGCTCCAGAGTGTTCAAGCGTTTTGTGCAGACCACCACATATCTTCCGCACTTTCTCTCGATCGTGATCGTTGCCGGAATGATCATGCAGATTACATCGATGACCGGCTCGATCAACCAGCTGCTCAGCGCTATCGGCCTGCAGAAGATCACGTTCCTGCAGGACGCAGGATGGTTCCCCGCCATCTATGTTGGGAGCGAGATCTGGCAGACGATGGGCTGGGGCACCATCCTCTACCTCGCGGCGTTGACCACCATCGACGACAGCCTCTACGAGGCAGCGCGGATCGACGGTGCTGGGCGCTTGAGCCAGACCTGGCACGTGACTCTGCCCGGCATCCGCCCGACGATCGTCACCCTGCTCATCTTGAACATCGGCAGCTTCATGGCCGTCGGATTCGAAAAAGTGCTCTTGCTGTATAACCCGGCCACATACTCGACCGCCGACGTGATCTCGACCTATCTCTACCGCGTCGGTCTGCAGTCAGGCAGCTTCAGTTACGCAGCAGCCATCGGCATTTTCGAAGCCGTCATCGGCCTGATCCTGGTGCTCGGCGCCAACTTCGTTTCTCGTCGCACGATTGGAGCAAGCCTGTGGTGATCAACGCAGAACGCGTGCGAACTGCCCCCGTCAGAAAGCGGCGCACCGGGGCACTGTCGCGCTCGCGCGGTGAGCGAATCTTCGGCATTGTCAACGTCGCAATCCTTCTGCTGGCTGTCGCTGTCACGCTCTATCCGTTCCTCAACGTGATCGCAGAGTCGCTGAGCAGCGAGAAGTACATCGCGATGGGCGGCGTGACCATCTGGCCGCGCGGTTGGAACTTCCAGACATACGGCATCGTGATGTCTGACCCGACGTTCTGGATCAATTACAAGAACACGGTGCTGTACACCGTTGTCGCCACGGCGATCTCGATGGTGCTGAGCACGTTGTTCGCATACGCGATCTCCAAACAGGAGCTGAAGGGGCGAGGCACGTTCATCGGCATCGCCGTGTTCACCATGTTCTTCAGCGGCGGTCTCATCCCGAACTACGTTCTGGTCAACGGGTTGCACATGACCAACACCATCTGGGCCGTGGTGATCCCCAATGCGATCAGCGTATTCAACGTGCTCGTGATGAAGTCGTTCTTCGAGAACATGCCACGCGAACTCGAAGAGGCAGCTTCGATCGACGGGTTGAGCGTGTACGGCACTCTCTGGCGCGTCGTTCTGCCGCTGTCCAAGGCCGTGATCGCCACCATGATCCTGTTCTATGCGGTGACCAATTGGAACTCGTGGTTCCAGGCATTCATTTACATGGACAAAAGCAGCCTGTTCCCCGTGACCATCTATCTGCGCAACCTCATCGCGGGTGCAAGCAGCGCCCAGACATCCGGGGCGAACGCCGCAAGTGACCTGACCAGCATCTCGGCGAATATCAAGGCCGTCACCATGGTGCTCACCGTGTTGCCCATTCTGTGCGTCTACCCGTTCGTCCAGCGCTACTTCGTCTCCGGCGTCATGCTCGGCTCCGTCAAGGGCTGAGCCTGCGGCAGCATCCGCCAGACCCGGGCAAAATCCGCAATCACCACAACCAATCAACTAACTGGAGGTCAATCAACAATGACGATGAATCTGACACGGCGAAATCTGCTCGCCTTCGGCTTCGCAAGCGTCGCCGTCGGCGTGCTCGCCGGCTGCACATCGGACCCTGCTTCTAGCACAGACTCGTTCTCGGGCAAGGCGAAGGGCGCCATGGACAAGCTCGGAGTGAACCAGCAGTTCAAGGCGACCGTTCCGCTGACCATCTCGATGCTCTTCCAAGACAACCCCGCATACCCGAAGAAGCCGTCGTGGGTGATCTGGAAAGACATCGACAAGAAGACAAACGTGACACTCAAACCCACGGTGGTGCCGTACGCCGACTACCAAGAGAAGCGTTCGCTGCTCATCAACTCTGGAAACGCACCGACCATCCTTGCGAAAACCTACCCTGGCGAGGAAGCCCAGTTCGTCGGCGGTGGGGCGATTCTGGCCGCGAGCGACTACACGAAGTTCATGCCGAACTTCACAGACAAGGTGAAGAAGTGGAAGCTGGATGACGACCTTGCGACCGTGCGGCAGGCCGACGGCAAGTTCTACCTCTTCCCCGGGCTGCACGAGACGCTGTTCTTGGATTACACCCTGGCAGCACGCACCGACGTGCTCAAAGCCGATGGTTTGGATGTTCCGACCAGCTGGGATGAGTTTCGCACGGTGCTGAAGGCGCTGAAGCAGAACCATCCTGAGTCGCCGTACCCGTTCTCGGACCGGTTCAAGGCCGCGAGCACGCTCAACCTGGCCGCCGTCAGCTACGGAACGATGGCGGGAGAGAACTGGGGAATCAACAACGGACTCACCTTCGACCATAAGAGTGAGAAGTTTTCGTTCACCCCGGCATCGAAGCAGTTCAAAGCGATGCTGCAGTACTTCCACAGTCTGGTAGACGAAGGGTTGATGGACCCGGAGTCGTTCACGCAGACCGACGACCAGGCACAGGCGAAGTTCGCAACAGGCAAGTCGTTCTTCATCAACACGAACGCCCAGACGTTGGCACTGTACCGTCAGGCGATGGATCAGACCATCGGCGCCGGCAAATACAAGGTCGAGAAGATTCCCAATCTTGCCGGACCCCTCGGCAAGGTCGTCGGCGGTTCTCGCCTGGAGAACGGTGTGATGATCTCCGCCGCTGCCGCGAAAGAACCCTGGTTCGAAGCGCTGCTGCAGTTCGTGGACTGGCTCTGGTATTCGGATGACGCTCAGAAGTTCCTCAAATGGGGCGAGAAGGGGGTCACGTACACCGAAAGCAACGGAAAGTACACGCTTGAGCCGGGCTACTCGCTGAAGTCATACGGGTTCAACCCGCCAGGGGCGAAGACCGACATCCGCCTCGACCTGGGCTTCAGCGTCGGGAACTTCATGTACGGCGGAACAACCGCGATCGTCAACTCCACGATGGATGCCGAGGAGCTCGCGTGGCAAAAGGTGATGTCGTCATACAAGCAGTTGCCACCAGCACCCGGTGTTCCGTACACGCAGGCACAACGTCAGCAGGCGACGCTCAGGCAGACGGCGCTCATCGACGCCGCCAACACGGCAACTCTTGACTTCATTCTGGGCAAACAGGACTTCAGCCAGTGGGATGACTACGTCGGTTCCCTGAAACAAAAGGGAATGCAAACCTACGTCGACAACGCAAACAAGTACTACTCGCAGGTGCAGAAGAAGCTGGGCTGAGGAGCATCCGCATGACCAACGCGATGAAGCGGGATTTCACGCAGGGACCCTTGTTCCGCACGGCGACGGCCGTGTACGGGATGCTCGGTTCAGCCGCATGCTTTCTGGTTGCGTGCATCCCCTTCATCGCGGCCATGCTGCTCACGCGCTCCCCCGTCGTGCTGGTCGTTGCCGGATTCTCGATCGGCCCTGCCTGGGTGGCATTGCTGTATGTGATGCTGGCGTATACGCGCAGCCGCGACATCGAACCGTTCAGGCTCTTCTGGCGCGGCTACCGGCTTGGCGTGCGTCAAGCGTTGACGTTCTGGGTGCCGTACTTCACTCTGCTGATGATCCTTGGCGCAGACGTGTTCACGATCCCAAGTACGCCTTCGCCACTACGCTGGCTGATCGTGCTGCTCGGCGCGATCGCGGTGCTCTGGGGCAGCACGGTACTTCTGATCATCGGATGCTTCTCGTTCCGGTTGCGCGACGTGTTGCGGTTGGCGCTGTACGGGCTCATCCGCTCTCCACGCTGGTTACTGTCGAATATCGCAATAATGCTGGTCACGGGCGCTATCGTATTTGCGTGGAGCGAAGCCGCCGCTGGCGCACTTGCGGCCCCCATCGCGTTGTTCACCGTGCTCAACTCACGCACGCTGCGCGAGCGATTGCGCGAAGAGTTCACCCACGCGATCGGCTGACCTCCGCGACAAACGAATGCCGACAAGGGAGTTGACCCATGACCGCTCATCGTTTGCTTTCTCGCCGCTTAGCCTTCGTCGGGGCAGCTATCGTCGTCGCCGCCCTCGGTGCATGCGCCGTGCTCACCGCGCAGTGGACCGGGCTCATCGGTGCGCCGACCACGGCAGCGGCCGCCGCCGCGCACACCGCCGCCAAACAGGACAACAAACGCTGGGTGCACGGCGACAACACGTTGGGCGCACTTGGCGCCAAGTTCGGCCTGCGCATCGGCACCGCGGTCAACACTGACGCGCTGGCGAAGGACTCCGCATACCGGCAGATGCTTGGCACACAGTTCTCGACGGTGACGCCAGAGAACGCGATGAAATGGGGCATCGTGGAGCCAAAGCAGGGCGTGTACGACTGGGCGCCCGCTGACAAACTCGTCGCGTTCGCGCAGGCCCACCATCAGTTGGTGCGTGGTCACAACCTGGTGTGGTTCCAGGAACTGCCGGACTGGCTGAACAAGCAGTACCGTTCCATTTCACCCGACGCGTTGCGCACCATCCTGCACAAGCACATCACAGACGAGGTGTCACGCTTCAAAGGAAAGATCTGGCAGTGGGATGTCGTCAATGAGGCATTCGCCGATGACGGCACGCTGCGCGACGACATGTTTCTGGACAAGCTTGGCCCCGGCTACATCGCGGATGCGTTCCGCTGGGCGCACGATGCCGACCCGACCGCGCAGCTGTTCTATAACGACTACAACATCGAGTTCAGCGGCGCGAAAAGCGACGCGGTCTACGACTTCGTCAAAAAGTTGCAGAAGCAGGGCGTTCCGATCGATGGTGTCGGCTTTCAAGGCCACTTCGGCACACAATTCCAGCTGCCGGACCTGCAGACGAATCTGCAACGCTTCGCCAAGCTTGGTCTGAATGTCGCGGTCACCGAGGTGGATGTGCGCACCTCAATGCCGGTGCTGGCGTTTGAGCAGTCCGCTCAGAACGCTGCATACTCACAGTCATTGCAAGCGTGCATTGCGGTGCGCGCGTGCATCTCATACACGATGTGGGGATTCGACGACCGGTATTCCTGGATCCCTGACTCGTTCCCCGGCCAAGGATCTGCCGATATCTACGACAGAAATCTGAACCCGAAGCCGCAGTACGACGTGTTGAAGCAAGACCTGCAACTCGCCGCCGATGGCGCCCCCGTTCGCACCGAACGCGGAGTGCGATAGCGCATCTCGCGCCGCTTCGGTTTCCGCCTGCCTCCCCTGCGTCAGCCGACGAGCTCCGCTGGCCGTTCTGGCTCTGCCTGCTGAACAGACACCGTGCGGGCATCCGCGGTACTGACCTCGTACACCTCACCGATGATGGCCAGGGTTCGCTTTGCGGTCGCTTCGCCAGGGAGCAACCGCAACTCAGCACGCTTTTCGCTGACGATGGCGCCGCCGGATGCCTCGGCGGTTTGCGCCACGCTGCCTGCAGCTGCGTGCGGGGCGACCCACACCTCGACGTCACCAGGCTCCACGATCTTGATCATGCGACGATCAGTGAACGCGAATCGCGCGGTCGGCACCGAGAACGTCAGACGCACCGACTCCCCTGCGTCGAGGTCGACACGGGCGTAGCCGAGCAATTGCGCAACAGGCCTCGTGACGCTGCCATGCACGTCGTGCCCGTAGAGCTGCACCGTGTCGCAGCCACGTCGCTCGCCCACATTGGTCACGGTTACCTCAGCGGTGAAAACATCGCCGGCCACCGCAGACGGGTCGACGACAAGATCGCGGTATTCGAACGACGTGTATGACAGCCCGAATCCGAATGGACGCAGCGGCGTCGAATCGGTGGCGGTGACATCCGACGGGCCACCCAGAACCGGGTGCAGATATGAGTATGGTTGCGCGCCAGATGAGCGCGGCATCGACACCGGCAGGCGGCCGGACGGGTTCACACCTCCGGTGATGACGTCGGCGATCGCGTGGGCACCGGCTTCGCCGGGGAAGAATGCTTGCAGCACGGCGGCGGGCGCCGTATCGAGGTCGTCGAGAGCCCAGCCGATCGCATACGGGCGACCGGTGATCAACACCATGACAACCGGCGTTCCCGTGGCCAGCACCGCTTCGACCAGCCTGCGCTGCACACCGGGGAGTTCGAGAGACTCAGCGTCATTCCCTTCACCGACCGTGCCACGCCCGAACAGTCCCGCCTGGTCACCGACGACGACGATCGCCAATTCAGCAGAGGCTGCCGCATCGACCGCAGCAGCGAAGCCTGAGTCGTCCGCGCCCTCGACGGTGCAGCCCTCAGCGAAAACAATCTCGGGAACCGGCAGCCGAGCATCCGCGAACGCGCCAGGAAGTGCATCAAGCACCGTGGGCATCTCGAGGCCGAGCGGCAGGTCTGGGTAGCTGGCGAGCACGTGGTTGGCGAAGGAATAGCAGCCCTGCAGCGCGCTCGCACGATGCGCGTTCGGCCCGATGACGGCGATCCTTGACAGAACATCTGCGCTGTCACTGAGCGGCAGAACACCATCGTTCGACAGCAGTACGACGGATTCCTCTGCGAGCCGACGAGCAAGCTCTTTGTGTCGAGGAGAATCGAGGTCGATCTCGGTTGGCGGCTCGCCTTCGAACGCGTCAGCGTCGAGAAGCCCGAGCTCCTCTTTCTGAGTGAGTGCCCGCAGCACAGCGCGGTCGACGTATGCTTCGTCGAACGATCCGGCGCGAATGCGGTCGGCGAGCGGCTCGAGGTATGCATCGCCGGTCGGCAACTCGATGTCGATACCGGCGGTGAGCGCAAGGGCGGCGGCTTCACCACGGTCCGCGGCGACCTGGTGCATGACCTCGAGGAACGCCACGGCGAAGTAGTCGGCGACGACCACGCCGTCGAACTCGAGCTTCTCGCGCAGCAGTGTCGTGAAATAGTCAGCATTTGCTGCCATTGGCACGCCGTCGATCTCCGTGTACGAGTTCATCACAGACTTCGCCTGCCCGTCGAGAAGTGCCATCTCGAACGGCGGAAGGAAGACATCCGCGATCTCACGCGGACCAGCGTGCACCGGCGCGTGGTTACGACCGGCTCTCGATGCCGAGTACCCCAGGAAATGCTTGAGTGTCGCGTGCACCCCTGCGTCCTGCAATCCACGCACGTATGCCGTGCCCACCGTGCCGACGAGGTACGGGTCCTCCCCGATGCACTCGTCGACACGACCCCAGCGCGGATCGCGGATCACGTCGAGCACGGGGGCAAGTCCCTGATGAATACCGAGCTGCTTCATGGAGTCGCCGATGGAGCGAGCCATCTCTCCAACCAGCTGTGGGTCGAAGGATGCGCCCCACGCCAACGGCGTTGGGAACGTTGCCGCCGTCCAAGCGGCCAACCCGGTGAGGCACTCCTCGTGTATGAGCGCCGGGATACCCAACCGGGTTTCGCGCTTGAGTCGCTGCTGCTCACTCCACAACCATGCCGCACGTTCAGCGGGGTCGACCGGTCGCGTGCCGTACACGCGTGTGTATTGCCCAAGACCATGCCTGGTCACTTCGGCGAGGGGCGACCTCTGCTCAGCCGCCATCTCACCCTGCATGGGGGCGACCACGCCGTTTTGATCCAGCCAGTAGCCCACCAACTGGGCAAGCTTTTCCTCGAGAGTCATGCGCGCGTGCAGCGCCCGCACCCGTTCTGAGACCTGCGGCATCGCCGGCACATCAACCGTCACTTCACCCGTCACTTTCCTTGTCAACCCTTGACCGCGCCGGTCAGCCCGCCGACGATGCGGCGCTGGAACAGCGCGAAGAAGATCAGCGCCGGGATCATCGACAGCGATGTGAACGCCAAGACCTTTGCGGTATCAACAGAGTATTGCGACGCGAACGCCTGCACGCCGAGCGGCAGGGTGAACGTCGACTGATCGTTGAGAATGAACAAGGGAAGCAGGTAGCTGTTCCAACTGCCGATGAACGCGAGGATGCCTGTTGTGACGACCCCCGGCAGCGACAGCGGCAGCACCATCCGAAAGAAGAAGCCAAGCCTGCTTGCACCGTCAATCGATGCTGCCTCCTCGATCTCATCCGGAATGGCTCGCAAGAATGGAACAAGGATGATGACTGTCGTCGGCAGACCGAACGCGATCTGCGGCAAAATGACGCCGCCAAGGCTGTTCGTCAATCCGAGGTCTTTGATCAGGATGTACAACGGCGTGATCGCGACGGTGATCGGGAACATCAGGCCGGCCGCGAACAGCGAGTACATCGCTCCGCGCCCACGGAAGTGGTAGCGGGCGAGCACGAAGCTGACCATGAGCCCAAGAGCGACGACGCCAGCGGTCGTTGCGATGCCGACGATTGCCGAGTTGCCGATCTCCTGCCAGAACGTCGAGCCGGTCAGCACGTTCAGGTAGTTCTCGATCCGCCACGGGTTGGGGAATCCGGCTGGCGACGATGTGATCTGCGAGTTGTCGCGGAATCCGCCGAGCACGATGTACAGCACCGGGCCCAAGCACGCGGCGATGAACACCAGCGAGATGAAATAGACGGCGGGGCTTCCCCACTCTCTACGCGCACGTAGTCGCGCTCGCGCCTTGTTTGCCTGTGCCGGACTGAGCGTCGTGACAGCCATCACTTCTTCCTCTCTGTGAGTGCGCCCGCTGTGTCACGTCGCAGCACGAAACGTTGATAGATCAGGGCGACGATCAGCGAGATGAAGAAGATCACCACGGCGACTGCGTTGCCGTATCCGTAGTTGCTCGACGTGCGCCCGTTGGCCACCATGTACGTCGCCATGGTCGACACGCCCGCCGTCGATGCGATGTACTGGCCCCAGATGATGTAGACGAGGTCGAACAGCTGCAGCGAACCGATGATCGAGAGGAACGCCCAGATGCGGATCGTCGGGCCGAGCAGCGGCAAGGTGATGCGTCGCTGAATCTGCCAATAGCTTGCGCCGTCGATCGAAGCAGCTTCGAACAGCTCCTCCGGGATGCTCTGCAGGCCGGCTAGGAACAGGATGACCGCGAACCCGATGTACTTCCACGAAATGATGATCATCAGCGACCAGATCGCGATGCTCGGATTGGACAGCCAGTCCGCTCTGAATGCACCGAGGCCAATGCTCTGCAGCAGGTCGTTAACGGCTCCTGACGTCTGGAGCATCAGGCTCCAACCGGTGCCGACGATCACCTCGGAGATCACGTATGGAACAAAGATCAGGATGCGAACGATGGAGCGGCCGCGGAATTTGCGGTTGAGCAGCAGCGCCAGGATGATCGCGACGGGCCCCTGCATTACAAGTGACAGCACGACGATGGCCCCGTTGTGGAACAAGACATCGTGGAATGCGGGATCGGTCAGGATGACTCGGTAGTTCTCCAGGCCGACGAAATCGACCGGCGGACCGAATCCCTTCCACCTGAAGAACCCGTAGTAGGCCGCAAGCACAACAGGGAAGATGACGAAGCCGACGAACATGATGATCGCCGGGCCGGAGAGCACCGCGATCTCAATGCGTTTGCGCCGATCCGCAATCAGTCGCTGCGGCCGGCGCTTCGGCCGCCGCCCGGCTGGGGACGACGTGCGAACGACGTCATCCCCAGCCAACTGCGACCCCTGCTCCGGCAACTGCTCGAACTTCGAGACGGCGCCGAGGGAATCACTCATGATTCTGACTAACCCTTTGCCGCTGCCTGGTTGACGGCCTTGATGATGTCAGCAGGCGAACCCTTACCGGCGAGCATGTTCACGACGCCGACGTTGAGCGCGTTGCCGACGTTCTGGCCGTACAGCGTGTCAAGGAACTGCGAGGCATACGGCGCCTTATTGAATTCCACGATCGAGTCCTTGAGGTAAGACTCTGTGATCAGGCCCTGAGCTTCTTTGTTCACGGGAATCGCGTTGAACGCCTTGTAATACGCCTCCTGCGACTTCTTGGTGGCGAGGTAATTGAGGAACTCCGCGCACTCCTTCGGGGCTTTCGCCGAGCACGAGTTGCCGCCGACGCTGCCCATGATTGCTCCAGGTTCACCGTCGCCGCCCGAGATGGCGGGGAATGGGAACCAGCCGAGGTCAGGCAGTGGCTTCTGATCGGCGGTCAGCGAGGCGATCGTCCCAGGATCCCACGATCCCATCAGCTCCATGCCCGCCTTGTGAGTTGCAATAAGTCCAGCGGAACTGCCGGCACCTTGCTGAGCCGACGTGGTGAGGAAGCCCTGGTTGAATGGATCCGTGTCGGCGAACTTCTTCAGGTCGTCACCGGCCTTGACCCAGCACGAGTTGTCGAACTTCAGCGTCGAGGCGGCCTTGTCCAGCGTCGCCTTGCTGCACTCGCGGAGCGCGAAATTGTAATACCAGTGCGCTGCCGGCCAGGCATCCTTCGCCCCAACCGCAACCGGCGCTACCCCGATCGCTTTGAGCTTGGACACAGCAGAGTTGAGCTCGTCGATCGTCTTCGGCACAGCATCGATGCCCGCCTTGGCGAAGAGATCCTTGCTGTAGTAAATGCCCTCCGGCCCAACGGTCTGCGGCATTGCGTAGAGCTTGCCGCCGATCGACTGGCTCTTGAACGCACCCTCACCAACGGCCTTCTTTGTGGCCGCATCTACCGAGTTCGTCAGGTCTTGGAGCTGCCCGGCATCCACCATTGCGGCCATCTTGCCGCCACCGCGCTGCATGAAAATGTCTGGTGCGTCGCCCGAGTTGAGCGCCGTCTGCAGTTTTCCATCGAAGTCTTCGTTCTGCACGGTCTGAATCTTGATGGTGACGTTCTTGTGCGTCGATTCGAAGTCTTTGACCGCGCTCTTCCAGAACGCGGCACCTGGGCCGGTTGTCGCGTTGTCCCAGAGACTCATCGACACCTTGCCGCCGCTGTCACCGCTACCGCCGCTGCCCCCGCTTGAGCACCCGGCGGCCAGCATCGCTGTTGCTGCCGCGAGCGCGATCGCACCCACGACACGAATATTCCTCTTCATTGAAAGAACTCCTTTGTGTGATTGTGACTCGGCGTGACTCCGGTCGCGCCTACACAGTCGCACCGCCATCGAGATCTTGTCAATCGATATCGATAACGATTTCGAAACGTAGTTTGCGCAAAATCGCATTCCACGGATTCGCCGGTAATGTATGAACCGTGAGCCTCGACACCGAACCCACGCGCTCGTTCGGCCGAGTCACCATCAGCGATGTTGCTCGGGCAGCCGGCGTCTCGGTTCCCACCGTTTCGAAGGTGGTCAACGGACGGTATGGCGTTGCGCCCGCGACGTTCAAGCGTGTCACGGAGGTCGTCGCTGAGCTCGGCTACGAGACATCGCTCGTCGCCGCGAGCCTGCGCAGACAGCAAACCAATGTGATCGGCATTCTGGTTGCCGAGTTCGAGTCGTTCTCGGCCGAATTGCTGAAGGGCATCTCGTCCGCTGCCATCGGAACAGGATACGAATTGCTCGCGTATTCGGGAGTTGTGGCGGGGGGCAGCAACGCGGGATGGGAGCGTCGTTCACTCTCTCGACTCGCAGGGACCCTTGTGGACGGCGCGATCGTCGTGACGCCATCCGCGCTCGTGGACGATTCGCCGATCCCGGTTGTCGCGATTGATCCGCACACCGGCCCTGGCGGCCCTCCAACGGTGGATTCTGACAGCGAGCATGGTGCGCGTGTCGCGACACAGCATCTCATCGACCTCGGGCACCGGCGCATCGCCCACATCCGCGGCCGAGCCGGACTTGCATCCGCTCAGCTGCGTGAGGCCGGCTATCGCGATTCGCTCGCGGGCGCAGGCATCCAATATGACCCAGAACTTGTGCGAGACGGTGAATATCAGGCGGCTTTGACGACGCAGGGCGCTCGCGAGCTGCTGACGCTCCCCGATCGACCGACGGCCGTGTTCGCGGCAAACGACAAGTCGGCGCTCGGCGTCATGTCGGTCGCGCGCGAACTCGGGCTGCGTGTGCCCGAGGATCTTTCGATCATCGGATTCGACGACATCCCGGAGGCCGCCAGCGCGACACCTCCGCTGACCACCATGGCGCAACCGCTGCATGACCTGGGCGGCAGGGCCTTGACCATGCTCATCGACCTGCTGCACGGAGACGAGGTCCCAGGTCACGTCGAGTTGCCGGCCTCGATCGTTGTGCGGGCGAGCACCGGTCCCGCACCGGCCAACTGACCACCAGACGACACTTCGCTTTTGAACCCTCTCCTGATATGTTGGACCTAACAACAATTTGACACAGGCTTCCACTCACTAACCACTGAAAGGCAAAGCTCATGGCTGTACAACCAACACGCGAAGACCGATTCTCATTCGGTCTGTGGACCATCGGATACAACGGCAACGACCCGTTCGGCGGTCCGACCCGCCCACAGCTCGACGTCGTCGAAGCCGTCAACAAGCTGAACGAGCTCGGCGCATACGGTCTGACGTTCCATGACGACGACCTGTTCGCGTTCGGATCGACAGACGCAGAACGCCAGAAGCAGATCGACCGCCTCAAGCAGGCACTGGCCGACACCGGCATCATCGTGCCGATGATCACAACGAACCTGTTCAGCGCGCCGGTGTTCAAGGACGGCGGCTTCACCTCCAACGACCGTGCCGTTCGCCGTTTCGCGTTGCGCAAGGTGCTGCGCAACCTCGACCTGGCAGCAGAGCTCGGCGCCAAGACGTTCGTGATGTGGGGCGGCCGCGAAGGCGCGGAGTACGACTCGGCCAAAGACATCCAGGCCGCTCTCGAGCGTTACCGCGAGGCGGTCAACCTGCTCGGGGACTACGTCACAGACAAGGGTTACGACATCCGCTTCGCCATCGAGCCGAAGCCGAACGAGCCGCGCGGCGACATCCTGCTTCCGACGCTCGGGCACGCACTCGCGTTCATCACGACGCTGGAGCGTCCGGAGCTCGTCGGCATCAACCCGGAGGTCGGGCACGAGCAGATGGCCGGGCTGAACTACGCGGCGGGCATCGCTCAGGCGCTCTACCAGGGCAAGCTGTTCCACATCGACCTGAACGGTCAGCGCGGCATCAAGTACGACCAGGACCTGGTGTTCGGACACGGCGATCTGCAGAACGCGTTCGCGCTCGTCGACCTGCTCGAGAACGGCGGGCCGAACGGTGGACCGTCGTACGACGGTCCTCGCCACTTCGACTACAAGCCGTCGCGCACCGAGGACATCTCTGGCGTCTGGGACTCTGCGGCCGCGAACATGCGCACCTATCTGCTGCTCAAGGAGCGCGCGGCTGCGTTCCGCGCCGACCCAGAGGTGCAGGAGGCTCTTGCAGCCTCGCGCGTTCCTGAGCTGTCCGTGCCGACGCTCGGCGATGGCGAGACGTACGACCAGCTGCTGTCGGACCGCAGCGCGTTCGAGGACTTCGACACCGACGCGTACTTCGGCGGCAAGGGCTTCGGCTTCGTTCGCCTGCAGCAGCTTGCGCTCGAGCACCTGATGGGTGCTCGCGGCTAGTCTGGACTGCGCAGTCCGCACCTCGGCCCCCCGCTGAGTTGCGAGTTTCCGTTCTTCCTGCACCCTGTGAAGGACGGAAACTCGCAACTCACGGGGCCGTGGTGTGAGATGAGGAACGGCCGAGAGCCAGAAGGAAGACACACCCATGACACTCGTTGCAGGCATCGACTCGTCAACACAGAGTTGCAAGGTCGTCATTCGGAACGCGGAGACAGGCGAACTCGTGCGCTCGGGACGCGCTGCGCACCCCGATGGCACAGAAGTCGACCCTGCAGCGTGGTGGAGTGCGTTGCAAACGGCGATCGCCGATGCCGGCGGGCTCGACGACGTTGAAGCCATTGCGATCGCCGGCCAGCAGCATGGCATGGTGGTGCTGGATGCCGATGGCCGAGTCATCCGACCCGCGCTGCTCTGGAATGACACCAGAAGCGCATCAGCGGCACGTGACCTGACGAGCGAGGTCGGGCCGGCCGAATATGCACGACGCACCGGTCTTGTGCCCGTTGCGTCCTTCACCGGCACCAAGCTGCGCTGGCTGCGTGACGCCGAACCGCAGAACGCCGCTCTCGTCGCGGCCGTCGCACTGCCCCACGATTGGCTGACCTGGCGGCTGCTCGGCTATGGCCCGGCAGACGAAAGCCCGCTCGGCCCCGCGCTTGACGCCTTGACCACAGACCGGTCTGACGCAAGCGGAACCGCATACTGGTCACCGTCGACCGATGCATACGACTTTGATCTATTCGAGCGTGCACTCGGCCGCTCCGGCCGAGAAGCGCTCGGAGCGGATGCCGGGCTTCCAGACCCGGATGCCCGCGCAACAGGCGCGGATGCCGTCATCCTGCCACGCGTGCTTGGGCCGGCCGATCGAGCAGGCACGACCGTGGAACTGACGAGTGCGGCGGACGGCTCGTCGTTCGTCCCCGCCGGCATCGTCGTCGGCGCCGGCGCAGGCGACAACGCTGGCGCAGCACTCGGCCTCGGCGCCGCCTCAGGCGACGTCGTCGTTTCGATCGGAACCAGCGGCACCGTGTTCGCCGTCACCGAGTCAGCAGCTCAAGACGAGTCCGGCGCCGTCGCGGGCTTCGCCGACGCATCCGGTTTGTTCTTGCCGCTGATTGCGACGCTGAACGCGGCGCGCGTACTCGACTCGATCTCTCGCCTGCTTGACGTCGACTACGACACGTTCGCTGAGTTCGCGATGCGCGCTGAGCCTGGAGCTGGCGGCGTTGTGCTCGTGCCGTACTTCGAGGGCGAGCGCACGCCCAACCTGCCAGATGCCACGGCGAGCTTCCATGGCCTGACCATCGCGTCGACCCGCCGCGAGAACTTCGCACGGGCCGCGATCGAGGGCATGCTGTGCGGGCTCGGAGCTGGCCTGGATGCTGTGCGGGCCGTCGGCGTGCGAGAGCAACGACTGCTGCTGATCGGCGGCGCTGCGCAGAACCCGGCCGTGCAGGCGATCGCCGCGCAAGTGTTCGATGCGCCTGTGTCCGTGCCTGCGCCAGGCGAATACGTCGCGGATGGCGCTGCCGTGCAGGCGGCGTGGGCGCTCAGCGGCACACGTCCGTCCTGGCCGCTGCAACTGATTGCATCTCCGGAGCCAGACCACCGCCCCGTGATCCGCGAGCAATACGCGCGCTACGCGGCATCCGTCGTCTCCGGATAGCTGACCGCGCGCGGCACCGTAGTCGGGCTCCGCGCTGCGCTCAGGCGAACCGAAGGAGCCGCTCCCATTCGCCCTTGGTCAGACGCAGGATAGTTCCGTGCTTGGTGCCCGGGCGGATCTGCAATTCATTATCGGCGACCGGAGTCCATCGTCCGCTTGCCAGGTCGTCCGTTTGCAGCGCAGTGTATCCCTGCGCGGCGCCGTATTGATCCAGAAAGAGATACCAGCTGTCTCCATCCGGGGCGTCGACGATGATGGGCGCCTCTAGGTCGGCGTGCAACCCGTCGCCGATACGGCGTGCGATCACTCTGAAGTCGTCGGCGAACAAGCCCGTGCCGACCTCCTGATAGATGCCCCAGCTGGACTCTCCTCGCTCCTCATGCTTGCTGAACCGGAACACCTGACCTGCGTGTTGCACGATAGCCGTGTCGATGATGTCACGGCGCGCATC